>Ga0265293_10006820_pt1 | contig 17974 bp, 15 predicted proteins | sample Munlanlewell138R_FD_192505 | JGI IMG/M metagenome (GOLD analysis project Ga0265293, IMG submission 192505) | Leachate microbial communities from a municipal landfill in Southern Ontario, Canada - Leachate well 138R | ecosystem: Engineered > Solid waste > Landfill > Unclassified | place: Canada...
TTGTGGATCATGAAGCCGCTGACACGGTCCATGACCTTTTCAACCTGCGCCGCATCCCATTCGCCCAGCCGGCTGAATGGGCGGGCCGGATCGGCGAGATCGAAGGAGGATGACGAGATGCCGGGATTGAGTCGCAGGCCGCGCGCGATGTTGCCGGCGCGATCCCCGAACCGCTCAAGCTGGCCGATGGTGTTGAAGATGATCTTGTCGGCGTGAGAGACGACATCGTCGATCTCGTAATCGGCATAGGCTACGGAATAGGCATGCGTTTCGCCGCCGAATTTTTCGCGGCCAAGCCGTACTTCGTAGAGCGAGGAGGAAGTCGTGCCGTCCATGTACTGGCGCATGAAGTCGAACACCGACCAGGTGGCAAAGCATTTCAGCGCCAGCAGGGCTTTCGCCCCCGATTTTTCGCGCACATAGGCGATCTTTTCCATGTTGCGGAGAAGATTTGCCTTGTCGATCAGGTAGTAGGGGGTCTGAAGGGTCATTCGGCCTGCTCGCGAAATTCTCCCGGATAAGGAGATTTCAAACTTCGGATTTCGGGGAAACGCTTTTTGAAACCTTGTCCGCGGCTCCAGGCGGATTGTTTCAGATTCGTTTGAAAGGAAAATGACGACCCGGCGACGCTTGATCATCAGCGTCCGGGCAATGCGCCCGCTTACCTCGCGGGCTCCAGTCTGGGTCTCAGGGTCGTCTTCATGCCGCGGAAGTTAATGGACCCCCCCCTTAAGTTCAAGTGACATCTTCACGACACGGCCCTGCTTGACAAAACGCCAATATGATCCAAGCTATTAAGCATGAGTATTTCGTGGGCCCATATCATGTTTCGGTGTCATCCCTTGATGGGATGCTGACCCGGCTCGGGCCGTCCCCCCGAGTCCGGGGGCATTCCATCTTCGAAATCCAGCGGTGCAGGACAGCACCAGAACCTTCAACCGGAAGGCCCTGAGGCGACACCTTCGGGCTCAACACACCGCCCGTGCGGGCGGCAGAGCGAAGCAGAAAACGCCATGCGCAAACCGAGCATCATCATCAGCAAGGCCGACCACGATCGGCTGACCACCCTTGCCAACGGCCTTCTTGAGAGGAAGCCGGAAATGGCCGACGCCCTGCTCAACGAGCTGGAGCGCGCCAAGGTGGCCGCCTCGGGCAATGCGCTGCAAAACACCGTGCAGATGGGCGCGACGGTTGATTACGAATCAGATGACGGCAACAAGCGCCGCGTCACGCTGGTCTATCCGGCGGATGCCGATATCGCACAGGGCAAGGTCTCGATCCTCACGCCGATCGGCACGGCGCTGCTGGGCCTCAAGGTCGGTCAGTCCATCGACTGGACCGCCAATGACGGTCGCACGCATCGCCTCACCATCACCTCGGTGGAAGACGTCGTCGAAGCTTCGTGAGGCGGATGTGCCGGCGCGCGCTGTCCTGCCTGATCAGCCCGAAATGATTGTTCGCGGCAGCCTTGTTGCCGGCGCTCCACACAGATTTTTCCATCACGCGGGGTGCCTGATCGCAGGCCTCTGACCCCTGATGCGACGACCCGCATCAGGGGAATGATCCATCAAGCCATAACGGACTGGCGTCGGAACGGCTTACCCGTTCCTGCGGGAGATTTGCCATGGTGACGGAGCCTCATTTCCAACTCACAACAGGGGACCACACGACCCTCCAGGCGATTCTGGAACTGCACAACGGCCCCTATGATGCGTTCATGTCGCTGCTTGAACGCAAGGTGCGCGAAAGCACCATCTATTTCCGCGACGATATCCCGTCGAACGTGGTGACGATCGGCACACGGCTGATCTATGTGGTTGATCAGACAACCCGTGGTCCACGCGAAATCGTTGCAGGCGAGGCAGAGGAAGGAGCGGGTGTTCTTTCCATCCGCACGCTGCACGGTCTCGCGCTGCTTGGTCTTTCAGCTGGCTCGGCGCTCCGGGTTCCGGCCGAAAACGGCGGTGTCGAACTGGTTCAGGTTCGCGAGATCCTGTCGCAGCCGGAGGCGCAGGGGCGTGCGGCCGGCTCCGTCAGGAAGGTGGTGGCCTTCCGGCCCCGGAGCATGGGCACGCCTGTCGCCTTCGATCCGGATGACGATCCCGGCCCCAGCGCTGCCTGACAAATAAGCTGGGCCCCGCGGGTCAGGCGCTGCACTGTCCGGCGGCCACGGCCTCGATGCGCTCCATGCCGCCGACGCGTTCGGCGAAGCTTTCCCACACCGCACGCGCCGGAGCTTCCCAGGCAGCCCGGTCGGTGACGTCATGAAGGACGGCTCCGCCGTCTTCGGCAACCTTCACCGACGCCTTTTCGTCGGCCGCCATCAGTGCGTTGAAATGGCGCGCGCCCTGGACGGCGGCCTTTTGCAGGACGGAGCGGGCTTCTTCGTCCAGTCCCGACCAGAAGCGGCCGGAGAAGATCACGGCGCCCGCCGCGTGAATGTGGCCGGTCAGCGTGACCTGCGGCACGACCTCGTAAAGGCGAAAACCAGCATAGGCGGACAAGGTCAGGTCCATGGCGTCGACATGGCCGGTGGACAGCGCGTTGTAGGTTTCCGTGATCGGCAGCGCGATCGGATGCGCTCCGAAACTTTCCCACAATTGCGCATGCAGCGGGCTCTGGATGACGCGGATGCGCTTGCCCTTCACCTCGTCCGGTGACAGCAGGGGCTCGCGCGCCAGCAGATGGCGTGCACCGTAATTGATGAAGGCGGGCGCGACGATGCCTTCCTTTTCCAGCCTCGTGCCAAGGTCATCTCCACACGCGCCCTCCAGTGCGGCCTCGAGATGGGAAGCATCGCGGAAGAGGAAGGGCAGGTCGAAAAGCTGCGTTTGCGGCACCCATGTAGACAGGTTGGAGAGCGTCGACAGGCTGGCCTGAATGGAGCCGAGGCGGATGCCTTCCGCCACTTCCTTCTCGCCGCCGAGTGCTGCGTTCGGCACGATGTTGAAGGCGAAGCGCCCCGGCAGTTCGCGCTCCACCGTCTCGGCTACATGCTTCCACACTAGCGTTTCGGGTTTGTCGTCGCCCAGCAGCGAGGCGGCGACGACGGGCGTTGCGGCGTGGGAACGCCTCAGTGCCGGCATGGCGAGCGGCATTGCGGCAAGTCCGGCAAGGAAGGTGCGGCGATTGGTTTGCATGGTTCTGGTCCTTGATCAGGGGCTAAGGAAAGCGGCGTGGGCGGCGATGCCCATGCTGATGCACAGCAGCGCCAGGAGCAGCGCTGCGAGATAGGGACGGGTGGCGGAGAACAGGCGGGTTGCCGGCACGCCGGTGGCGGCACTTGTGACCTGCACCAGTATGCCGACCGGCGGCGTCAGCCCGCCGATCATCAGGTTGACGACCACCACGACGCCGAATGCGACCGGGTCGATGCCGACCGCGGCAGCCACGGGCAGCAGGATCGGCGAGAACAGCAATATGGCGGCGCCGATGTCGAGCACGAGGCCGACGCCGAGCAGGATGAGGTTGGCGGCGATCATCACCGTGAACGGATTGTCGCCGAGGGACCGGGCAAGGCCGGTGGCCCATGGGCCGATGCCGTCTATGGCCAGCAGGAAGGCGAGCGGGGTCGCAGCCCCGATCAGCATGGTGATGGCGGCGGTTTCGACGCCTGCTTGTTGAAGGGCAGGGAAGATGCCGGCGCGGCTGTGACGGCCGCACAGGGCGAGCACCAGCGTATATGCTGCGGCCAGCGCCGCCGCCTCGGTGGGACTGACGATGCCGAAACGGATGCCGGCCACCACGATCAGCCCCAGCCCGAAGACCGGCACGGCCCGCAGCGCCAGCCGCGCGCGCGAAGCTTGCGGTTCGCTGGCAGTGGGGACCGCGATGACGGCCCTGAAATGGATGGCCACGGCCAGCGCCGCCGCCAGCGCAAGCCCGGCGAACAGCCCGCCCGTCAGCAGTGGGCCGACCGGCAGGTTGGTGGCCGCGGCCAGGATCAGGAAGGCGATGGAGGGCGGGATGATGTTGTCGAGGACGGCGGTGGAGGCGATGATCGCGCCGGCGCGTTCGGGCGTATAGCCGGCGGCGGTCAGCGGTTTCATGAAGGTCTTGGAACTGAACGCCGCATTGGCGATGGAGGACCCGGATACGCCGGAAAAAAGCACGCTGGTCAGAAGCACGGTCTGGCCGAGCCCGGCGCGACGCCTCCCGACCATCGCGGCGGCGAAGCGCACCAGGTCGCCGGCAGCGCCCGAGATGGTCAGCAAGCCGCCGGCCAGCAGGAAGAAGGGAATGGCGAGCAGCAGATAGCGGCCGATGCCGCCAAGCAGCGACAACGCCAGAGCCGGCTCGACCAGCATGCTGCCGAAGGCGAGCGCGACATAGCCGGCGAGCACGAAGGCATGGACAAGCGGCGCGCCGACAAGGATGCCGATGCCGATCACGATGAGCGCGGCAAGGCTGGGCGAAAGCAGGGACGAGGACACCCCGGCGGCAACCGGCATGAGCATCAGCGCTGCAACCGCGCCGGCGGCAAGCAGAAGTCCCATGCGCCGCGCGCCGATCAGCACCAGCACCCGCATTGCGATCCCGGCTGCGCCGGCCAGCCCGAGCGCTGCCGGGCGCATCCATTCGCCAAGTCCGAGCAGAGCGGAATGTCCGCCCACCTCCAGAGCGGCTTTCGTTCCGGCCGTGGCCAGCACGCCGCAGGCGGCAAGGGTAAAGGCTTCCGCAAGTGTCTCGCGCAAGGCGGCCCATCTGCTTTTGCGGCCATGGGCGAAAAGCTCGATGCGCATCGCCAGCGTGCCATCGGCGATCATCGGAAAGCCGAGGCAGGCGAGCAGCAGCAGCAGCCACACCATGGCTTCCTCGATGCCGAGGAAGCCCGAACCCAGCAGATAGCGCTGCAGGGTCGTTGCCGTCACCGCCGCCAGCATCAGGGCAAGCACCACGCCGCAGGCGCGCCCCAGCGCGCGCTGCAAAATAGCTGCCCAATGGCCGGCGCGGGTCATCCTAGAGCCCTTCCAGCAAATGTGCGCAGCGGTTTTGTGTCCGGAACTGCGTAGAAACAAAAAGAGAGAGCATTCGAGGTGATCCCTTGTTTCACCGGAAAGGCTCTAACGCCACCAGTGATGGAAGTGATGCACCGGGCCACTGCCCTTGCCGATGGCGAGGTCTGTCCCGGCTTGCAGGGCTTGGTGCAGGTAATCCCTTGCCTGCGCGACGGCTTCGGCAAGTGGCATGCCGCGCGCCAGCCCGGCGGCGATTGCAGCAGAGAGCGTGCAGCCGGTGCCGTGGGTGTTGGGCGTATCGATGCGCGGGCGCGAAAGCCGGGTCAGGGAGGAGCCGTCGAGCAAAAGGTCCGTGCTTTCCGGCCCCGTGCCGTGGCCGCCCTTGATCAGGACCGCATTTGCTCCGGTCTCCAGCAGGATCTCGGCCTGAGCGATCATCTGCGCCTCGTCTTCCGCCACGGGCCTGCCGCTGAGCAGGGCGGCCTCGGGCAGGTTGGGCGTAACGATGATCGCCTGCGGCAGCAGCTCGCTGCGCAGTGCCTCGATGGCGTCGGCTTGCAACAGACGGTCGCCGGAAGTGGCGACCATCACCGGATCGAGCACCGGCCGCACCTTGTGGCGGCGCAGGGCGCTGGCGATGGCCATGATCGTATCGATGCGCGAGACCATGCCGATCTTGGCGGCGCCGATCTCCATGTCCTCGTAGAGCGCGTCGATCTGGCCGGCGACGATATGTGGGCTGATGTCCTCGACGTCGCGCACGCCTTGCGTGTTCTGCACGGTGATCGCGGTGATGGCGCTGGTGCCGAAGACACCGAGCGCCGAGAAGGTTTTGAGGTCGGCCTGTATGCCGGCCCCGCCGCCGCTGTCCGAGCCGGCAATGGTGAGCGCGATCGCTGTCATGGCCGGTCTCCGGCATTGTCTACTGCCGCTCGTAGCTCGCGGGTCGAAGCGGCAATGTCGGTGGCCCGGAAAATGGCCGAAATCACTGCCACGCCCGATGCGCCGGCCTCTACCACCTGCGCCGTGCGCGGCACGTCGATGCCGGCGATCGCGCCAACCGGAAGTTCGGGTTTCGCTGCGCGGATGCGTGCGCGCAGGGCACGAAATCCTTCGAGCCCGACCGGCGCATCCGGGTTCTTCTTGGAAAGGGTCTCGAACACGCCGCCGATGCAGGCATAGTCGATGGGGGCGGCGATGGCCGCATCTGCGTCCGCCTCGTTCTTCACCGTCAGGCCGATGATGGCGTCGGGGCCGAGCAGGCGGCGCGCGGTCTCGGCCGGCATGTCGTCGCGGCCGATGTGGATGCCGTCGGCACCCGCCGCAAGGGCCACGTCCACACGGTCGTTCACCACCAGCGGCACCCCGGTTCCGGCAAGCGCTGCACGGATTGCCTCCGCCTCTGCAATCATCTGTCGCGTCGAGGCCTCCTTGTCGCGGTACTGGATGATGGTGGCGCCGCTGCGCGCGGCGATGCCGGCCATTTCAGCCAGATTGCCGAGCGGGCGCAGCGCGCCGTCGATGATGGCGTTCAGCCTGTAGTCAACCCTGTTCATGATCTGCCTTTGCGAATGTAGGAATGTGAGCGCCTTCGAGATTGGCGAGCGCGTCCAGAAGGGCAGGCTCGAAGCTGCCCGGCCCGGCAGCCACCTTGCCCGCCATCTCGGCTGCCACACCGAAGGCGAGCATGGCCGCGCATGCGGCCAGATAGGGATCGGCCTCGATGGCGAGGAAGGCAGCGATGACGGCACCGGAAAGACAGCCGGTTCCTGTCACCAATGCGGTCAGCGGATGGCCGTTGATCACTGAGAAGGATGCCCCGTTTTGCGCGATGCAATCCGCCTTGCCAGTTCGCACCGCCACCACTCCGGCGGGCACGGAAAGCAGGTCGAATTCGGCCGCATTGGCGCGCAGCACCGCGGGACCACGCGCCAGCAGTTCCTGCGCGAAGGCGGCGCGCGGGGGCGAGTAGTCGCAATGGGCGGGGTCGAGCGCCCATGGCCGCCCCCGCTCCGTAGCGACATTCACCGCAATGCCGATGGCCTCGCGGCGTTGGGCATCCAGCGTGCCGAGATTGACCAGTAGCGAATCCGCCTTAGCGACGAAATTTCCGACCTCCTCGGGCGAGGAGGTCATGGAAGGAATCGCGCCCAGCGCCGAAAGCCCGTCTGCGACGAATTTGGGAACCACGCCGTTCATCAGGCAATGAACGCGCGGACGGCGCCGGCGCACCTCGTCCAGCAGGCCGGCTGCGTATCGGATCGCGCTCATTGCAGTTCCACCGCAATGTCTTCGACCGCGGGGGCCTTCTTGATCAGCCCGCTTTCCTCAAGGAATGCCCCGAAGCGGGCATAGCGTGCGCGGTCGAGTGCCGAGGGCCGCTTGGCGAAGCGCGGCAGCGTGTCGTGCCACGCGGCCTTGTTCAGCTCGTCATCGAGATCCGGATAAGCCTTGATGAACAGCTCCCACCCCTGCTGCGGGTGATTGGTGAGGTGGATCGCGCCTTTCTCCACCGCGGCAAGGAAGCGCCTGAGGCGGTCGTCGCCGGCCAGTTCCGGGCGGGTGATGAATACCAGCTCATCATAGACCGGAATGCCGTGTTCCTCGGGGAAGAAAGCGCGGCCTTCATGGCCTTCGAGCTTCATCTGGGTCAGCTCGAAATTGCGGTAGCCGCCGATTGTGGCATCCACCTGCCCGCTGATCAGCGACGGCGACAGGGCGAAGTTGACATTGACCAGCTCGATCTTGTCCTTGTCGACGCCGGCGCTTCCCAGCATCCGGGAAATGATGGCGTCCTCGAAGCCGGAAACCGAGTAGCCGATCTTCTTGCCTTCAAGGTCCTTCAATTCCCTGATCGGTCCGTCGGCCAGAACCGTGAGCGTGTTGAGCGGGGTCTCGACCAGCGTGCCGAAGCGCACCAGCGAAACGCCGGCATCATGGTCGAGATAGAGATTGGGCTGATAATGGATGCCGATCTCGGCCTTGCCGGAGGCCACCGCGCGCGGCACGATCGAGGGATCGGCAGGCGGCACAAGCTCCACCTCAAGCCCCGCTTCCTCGAACAGGCCGAGCTCCTTTGCCACCACCAGCGGCGCATGGTCCGGATTGACGAACCATTCCAGCATCACGGTGAGCTTGTCGGCCGCGTGGGCGGCACCTGCGGTCGTGACGGAAAGCAGAAGCGCGAGCGCGCAGGATCGGATCATGAGGATTTCCTTTGCTGATGATGGGAAGAGAATTCGCCTTCGCGCGCCCACGGCGTGAGAAGGGGGGCGAGGGCATCGACGGCCCGCCGCAACAGGAGGGTGAGGGCGGCGATGACGGCCATGGCCGCGAACATGGTGTCGGTCTGCATGCGGGCATTGGCCTGAACCATGACGAAGCCGAGCCCCGCCGATGCGCCGACCCACTCGCCTATCACCGCGCCCAGCGGAGCAAGGGGGGCGGCGACCCGCAACCCGGAAACCAGCGCCGGAATCGCCAGCGGCATGCGCAGCAGAAACAGCGTCTGGCGGTGGCTGGCGGGGGTGAGGGCGGCGGCATCGACGATTTCCGGTGGCGTGCGCCGCAGCCCGTCCGCAAAGGCGGAGGCGACGGGAAAGAAAATGATGAGCGCCGTCATCACCACCTTGGAGGTCATGCCGAAGCCGAACCACAGCACCAGCAGCGGTGCGATGACGAAGACCGGAAAGGCTTGCAGAACCAGCACCACGGGCCAGACCGCGCGGCCAAGGCGCGGAAAGCTGGCGATGGCAAGCGCGGTCGCCACGCCTGCGAGCGTACCAGTGACGAATCCGGCGGCGATCTCGGACAGCGTCACCAGCATGTTGTCGAAAAGATAGAGCGGCTGTCGCTGGAAGGCGGCCGCGACGTCCAGCGGCGCCGGCAATATGTAGCGCGGCGGGGCAAAGGCCATGACGATGGCCTGCCATGAGGCCACCAGCACCAGCGTGGTGCGCAATGCTGCCAGAACAGCCGGCATATCGCGATTCCCTAGCGGAATCGTGTCGGCGGGCGGAATTCGTATCGATGCTGCATGGCGATCTCCCGACTTGTCATCATGGAGATCCAGGTGTGCGAAGAATTGGCAGGATTGCCCGAAGGCCCTTGTTCCGTTCCTACGCCGGCATAACCCGGATCAGGTTCAAGGGTCCGGCTCACTGCCATCTCAGCGCCGTACGGCGCCCCCCTCGGAATGAAGCCATCTATGTTTCAAGCGCCCGGTTCTGTCAAGCGACGTTGCCGCTGGCCAGAGAACGGAAGGGGGCTGTCATCAGCCCGACTGCGAGCTGTCATCGCGCTGTAACGTGCGGGTCCTAGCTAGCGGGTCTCTTTTTGAGTTTACGGAGAACCCGATCATGCGAAGCCTACTCGCCATTCTGACCGCAACAACCATACTGGTTCCGGCCGTTGCCGGCGCCGCCACGGTCTACCCGCTCGACAGGGCAACGATTCTCGCCGCTTCGCCCTTCGACGTGAAAGTCGAGTTCGATGGTGTTGTCGCGGGTTCCGATGTCACCGTCACCATCAACGGCAAGCCGGCTGCGGAAGTTCTTGGCAAGGAAGCCACCTTCATCGAAAAGGAAGATGGCGTCGAGGCTTCGGCCGTGCGTCTGGAAGGCGTGACGATCACCGAGCCCGGCACCTACACCGTGGTCGCCAAGGCCGGCGACGATGAGAAAACCGTGACCTGGGAAGTTTACGGCACCGCTGCCGAGCCCAAGGCCAAGAGCGTCATCTTCCTGATCGCCGACGGTCTGTCTGTTGCGCACCGCACTGCCGCGCGTATCATGTCCAAGGGCATGACGGAGGGCAAGGCCAACGGCCGCCTCAACATGGACGATCTGGATCGCATGGCCTTCATCGGCACCTCGTCCACCGAATCGATCGCCACCGACAGCGCCAACACCATGTCGGCCTATATGACTGGCCACAAGAGCGCTGTGAACGCGCTTGGCGTCTACGCCGACCGCACCGCCGATCCGTTCGATGACCCGAAGGTCGAGACGCTGGTCGAGGCGCTGCGCCGCCAGACCTCCAAGTCGGTCGGCATCGTCACAACCTCCGAGCTTCAGGATGCGACGCCGGCGGCACTCTTCGCCCACACCCGTCGCCGCGCCGAAAAGGCCGCCATCAACACGCAGATCTTCGATCTGAAGCCCGAGGTCATCCTCGGCGGCGGTTCAGCCTACTTCCTGCCGCAGTCCGTTGCCGGCTCGAAGCGCAAGGACGACACCGATCACGTTGCGGGCTTCAAGGACGCCGGCTACACGCTGGCCACCACCAAGGGCGAGCTTGAGGCAGCCGCCGGCTCCAACACCGGCAAGGTGCTGGGCCTCTTCCACACCGGCAACATGGACACTACCCTTGATCGTGAGTTCCTGAAGAAGGGCACGGTCGAGAAGTTCCCCGAGCAGCCGGGTCTGGTTGACATGACCAAGGCGGCAATCGACCAGCTTTCGAAGAACGCCGAAGGCTTCGTGCTGATCGTCGAGGCGGCCAATGTCGACAAGATGTCCCACCCGCTCGACTGGGACCGCGCGGTCGTCGACACCATCGAGTTCGACAAGGCGATCGGCGTTGCCCGCGAATTCGCCGAGAAGAACCCCGATACGCTGATCGTCGTCACCGGCGACCACACCCATGGCGTTTCGATCATCGGCACGGTCGATGACGAGAAGTCCGGCGACGAGATGCGCGAGAAGGTCGGCACCTATGCCGAGGCCGGCTTCCCGAACTATGTCGACTCCAACGGTGATGGCTATCCCGACAGCGTCGATGTCTCGCGCCGTCTGTTCCTGGCCGCCAACAATGGCCCGGACCACTACGAAACCTTCCGTCCGAAGCTCGACGGCCCGTTCGTTCCGGCCATTCAGGACGAGAACAAGAAGTACATCGCCAACGAGGCCTACAAGGACGTTCCCGGCGCGGTGTTCGTGGAAGGCAACATTCCGCGTGAAGGCGACACCGGCGTACATGCCGTTGATGACGTGGTGCTGCAGGCCACCGGCCCGGGCTCCGAGAACTTCAAAGGCTACATGGAGCAGAGCGACGTCTACCGCGTTCTGGCCGACGCTCTGGCGCTTGGAGCCGCGCAGAAGAAGTAATTGCGGAAACAACAGAGAGCAGGCCCGGATCGTCTCCGGGCCTGCACCCGTTCAGTCAAGGAGGCTGCGATGATCTACACCGCCCCGGATCGCCGGCAGGCGCTCGCCATGATCGGTGCCGCCGCGCTCTGCCTTTCGGCAAGGCCGGCCCGTTCGGCACCGAGCCCGATTTCCTTCAATGAACTCTATGGCAAGGTCAGCGTGCTGGGCCTGACCTTCTCCGACAAGGTGAAGGCTCTGGAAGGCAAGCCGGTCGCCATGCGCGGCTTCATGGCGCCGCCCCTGAAGGCGGAAGCCAATTTCTTCGTGCTCACTGAAATTCCCATGGCGCTGTGTCCGTTCTGCTCGTCCGATGCGGACTGGCCGGACGACATCATCGTCGTCTATCTCGACCATGCCCAGACCTTCGAACAGGCAAATGCCACCATCGAGGTCTCCGGCAAGCTCGAAGTCGGTTCGTGGACCGATCCGGATACGGGTTTCGTCAGCCTGCTGCGCATCGTCAACGCCGATTTCCGAAGGGTTTAGGGTGATGCAGGCTCTGTCGGTCGAAGGGCTTCAGGTCCGTTATCCGGGACTTCCCGTGCCAGCGCTCGATTTGGCCGGGTTGCGGCTGGAAGCCGGGGAAATGGTTGCTCTGGCGGGGCCTTCGGGGTCGGGCAAGACCACCTTCATCAACATCGTGACGGGCATGGAGCGGGCGGGAGCCGGCCGCGTGGTCTGGAACGAAGAGGATATCGCAGCGCTACCCGAAGGTGGGCGCGATCGCTGGCGGGCCCGAAATGTCGGCCTCGTGATGCAGGATTTCCATCTGTTCCCCGGCCTTTCGGCCGAGGCCAATGTGCTTTTGCCGCAGCGCCTGTCGCGTCTGCGCCTCCCCGACGGAATGCAGGCGCGCGCCCGCGACCTGCTGGCGCGGGTCGGTATCCAGCGCCCGGATCAGCTCGTCGGCACGATGTCGCGCGGCCAGATGCAGCGCGTGGCCGTGGCGCGCGCTCTGGTCGGCCGTCCGGGCGTGATCGTGGCGGATGAGCCGACCGCGAGCCTCGACGCGGAAGCCGGCGCATCGGTCGCCAGCCTGCTGGTTGATCTGGCCGAAGAGGCGGGCTCCACGCTGATCGTGGCAAGCCATGACGAGCGGCTGATCGGCCGCATGAGCCGCACGCTACGGCTCGAAAACGGCCGTCTGGCTGCATGAGGATCTGATACCGGATGTTTCATTTCATTCTTGCCGACCTGCGCCGCAACTGGATCGGCGCGCTCATTCTCGCCTTCCTGATCGCGCTGGCGACGGCGCTCGGCGTGTCCGTCACCTTGCAGGAACGCGCATTGCGGCTTGGCAGCGCCCGCGCCGCCGCGGCCTTCGATCTGGTCGTCGGCGCGGCCGGTTCGGAAACCCAGCTCATCCTCTCGTCCATCTTTCTCCAGCCGGCACCGCTGCAACTGCTGCCGCCGGCGACATTGTCGGCCCTGCGCGCCGATCCGCGCGTTGAAAACGCCATCCCGGTGGGTTTCGGCGATTTTGTGGGCGGCTATCCCATCGTCGGCACCACCGGTGATGCCGTTGCCATGCTGGGCGGACTGGCCGGGGGCGAAGGCTTCAGCCATCTGGGCGACGCCATCGTCGGCTCCCAGGTGACGCGGGACATCGGCGACAGCTTCCACCCCTTCCATGGCAGCGTGGGTGAGGCGGGCGAGGTGCATGCCCATGTGGAATACCGCGTCGTCGGCCGCATGGCGCCAACCGGCACGCCGTGGGACCGGGCCATACTGGTGCCGATCCAGTCGGTATGGGCCGCACATGCCGACCACGATCACGAGGCGGAGACGGCAGGGCTGGCCGCCGTCGCTCACGTTCCGCACGATCACGGCCACGATCATGGGCCGGGCTTCGCGGGCGATCCGGTTGACGAGGCCACGTTGCTGAGCGCCGACAATCCGGGCGTACCCGCTATTCTGGTCAAGCCCAAGAGCATTGCCGATGCCTACAATCTGCGCCAGCAATACCGCACCGAAACGACGCTCGCCGTCTTTCCCGGCGAGGTGCTGACCCGACTTTACGGAACGCTGGGCGACGCGCGCCGCGTGCTCGGCTTCGTGGCCATGGGTGCGCAGGGGCTTGTCGGTGCGGCGATTTTGATGGTGGTGGCGGTTCATGTTCTCCAGCGCCGGCGCCAGATCGGCGCCTTGCGGGCCTTCGGCGCGCCACGGCCTGTGGTGATGGGCATGGTCTGGCTGGAGGTCTTCATGCTCGTCGCGGCCGGCGTCATTGCCGGCTTCGCGATCGGCTATGCAATCGTGCGGGGAATCTCCTCGCATCTGGCCAAAAGCAGCGGTGTCGCCATGCCGGTCGAATTCCAGACGGCGGACCTGTGGACGCTGGCCGGCTTGTTGCTTGCCTGCGCGATTGCAACTTTGCTGCCCGCGCTGATCGCCTATCGCCAGAGCCCGGCGCAGGCATTGCGCGCCTAGCAGGAGTATCTGCCATTACAGCAAATCACGATATAAACATTTCTTTATGTGATATTGACATCGTTTGCCGAAACGCCGAAATTGCGGGCGTCGTGGTTCTTCGGGGCGGACTTTTGCCCCGAAGCTAAGAGGGAAGCCGGTGCCTTCCATGGGAAAGCCGGCGCTGCCCCCGCAACTGTAGACGGATAGCCTTGCGTCCATTCAGGTCACTGGGGTGAAAGCCCTGGGAAGACGGACGCAGGCGATGACCCGTGAGCCAGGAGACCTGCCATGACGAAAACACGTCCACGGGCGGGGTGTCCCGGAGGCCATGATATGCCCGCATCGTGCGGGTGTTGACGGCTGCCTTGCGCATCCGCCCCAACCATCGGGGTTTATGGAATGGCTAAATCTAAAGTTTCCGTCGCAACGCTCGGCGTGCCGCGCATCGGCCGCCGCCGCGAACTGAAGTTCGCACTTGAAAACTACTGGTCGGGCAAGGACAGCGCCGAGGCGCTGCTCGAGACGGCCAGATGCCTGCGCGCAGACAACTGGCGCCTTCAGGCCGAAAAGGGCGTCACGCGCATTCCGTCCAATGATTTCTCGCTCTACGATCATGTGCTCGACACAGCCGTCATGGTCGGCGCGATCCCGCAGCGCTATGGCTGGACCGGCGGCGAGGTGCCGCTCGACACTTATTTCGCCATGGCGCGCGGCAGTCAGGGGGATGCGGGTTGCGGCCACCCCGGCCATGTCCATTCCACCTCGGCGCTGGAGATGACCAAGTGGTTCGACACCAACTACCATTACATGGTGCCCGAACTGGCGCCAGATCAGGAATTCGTGCTGGCCACCACCAAGCCGGTCGATCATTTTCTTGAAGCGAAGGCGCTTGGCATCCACACGCGCCCGGTCGTGCTTGGGCCGGTGAGCTTCCTCCGGCTTGCCAAGTCCGGCGGCGAGGAATTCGATCTGCTCTCGCTGCTGCCCAAGCTTCTGCCGGTCTATACCGACCTGCTGAACCGCCTGCACGCGGCCGGCGCGGACTGGGTGCAGATCGACGAGCCCTGTCTGGTTCTCGATCTCGAAGCCGGTGACCGCGCCGCGCTCGAAGCGGCCTACAATCACTTCGCCACTGAGGTTCCCGCACTCAACCTGATGCTCGCCACCTATTTCGGCGCGCTCGGCGACAATCTCGACCTCGCCGCTTCGCTTCCCGTGTCGGGACTTCATGTCGATCTGGCCCGCGCGCCGGAGCAGCTTGAAGCCGTTGCTGCGAAGGTGTCCTCCAGCACAGTGCTGTCACTCGGGGTGATCGACGGCCGCAATGTCTGGCGCGCCGATCTCAATGCCATACTCAACTATCTGAAGCCGGTGGTGGAGGCGCGTCCGCTTGATCGTATCGAGATCGCGTCGTCCTGCTCGCTGCTGCATGTTCCGGTCGATCTGGAGCTTGAAACGGCGCTGGACGCGGAGCTGAAGTCCTGGCTCGCCTTCGCCACGCAGAAGCTTGACGAACTGGTCGTGCTGGGGCGTGCGCTGTCGGATGGCCGCGCCGGGGTTGCGGATGCCCTGCTGCAGGCCTCGGCCGACGCCATCGCCTCGCGGCGAAAGTCGCCGCGGGTGCACGACAGGAAGGTGGGCGACAGGCTTGCTGCCGTCACCGGGGCCATGGAACGCCGCAGGAGCGCTTTTGCCGCGCGGTGTGAAAAGCAGTCCGGCAAGCTCGACCTGCCGAAATTCCCCACCACCACCATCGGCTCGTTCCCGCAGACGGCCGAGGTGCGCAAGGCGCGCGCTGCCCATGCAAGGGGTGAACTGAGCGCTGCCGACTACGAAGCCTTCCTGCGCAGGGAGACGGCAGCCACGATCCGCTGGCAGGAGGAAATCGGTCTCGACGTGCTGGTCCATGGCGAGTTCGAGCGCAACGACATGGTGCAGTACTTTGGCGAGCAGCTTGCCGGTTTCGCCTTCACGCAGGCCGGCTGGGTGCAGAGCTACGGCTCCCGCTATGTCCGTCCGCCCATCATCTACGGCGATGTCTCGAGGCCGGAGCCGATGACCGTGCGCTGGTGGCAATATGCGCAGTCGCTGACCGACAGGCCGGTCAAGGGCATGCTTACCGGCCCGGTGACCATCCTCAACTGGTCCTTCGTGCGCGACGACATTCCGCGTTCGCAAAGCTGCCGCCAGATCGCTCTGGCGATCCGCGACGAGGTCGTCGATCTCGAAAAGGCGGGTGCCGTCATGATCCAGATCGACGAGGCAGCGCTGCGCGAAGGCCTGCCGCTGCGCAAGCAGGACTGGAAGGCCTATCTCGACTGGGCGGTCGGCAGCTTCCGGCTGGCGTCGACGGGCGTGGAGGATGCGACCCAGATCCACACCCATATGTGCTACTCGGAGTTCAACGACATCATCGACGCCATCGCGGCGATGGATGCCGACGTGATCTCCATCGAGACCTCGCGCTCGCGCATGGAACTGCTCGATGCCTTCCGCAACTACAAATATCCGAACGAGATCGGGCCGGGCGTCTACGACATTCATTCCCCGCGCGTTCCGCATACGGGAGAGATGACGGACCTGCTCAAACTGGCGCGCAAGCGCCTGTCCGACAGCCAGATCTGGATCAACCCCGATTGCGGCCTCAAGACCCGCAAGTGGGAAGAGGTGAAGCCGGCGCTGGTCAACATGGTGGCCGCCGCGCGCGAATTACGGGCGCTGGCAAGCTGATGAAAAGCCCGCCGCCGGATTTTCCGGTGGCGGGCGCATGTTTTGAGATCTGGTTCGCTTTAAACGGGCTCAGTCATATCAGGGTTGTCAGGCTTCGATTTCCAGCTCGCCGAGCGGTCTGGAGCAGCAGGCGAGGATAAAACCTTCCGCGATCTCGTCATCGAGGATGCCGCCATTGTGGTTCATCTCGACCTCGCCGGAAATCTTCCTCACCTTGCAGGTGCCGCACAGGCCGAATTCGCAGGCAGCTGAAATACGCACCCCGCTGGCCCGTGCGGCCTGGAGCACGGTCTGGCCGGGCAGGCATTCGCCGTCTACCTCCGACAGGCTGAAGTGCACCGGCACGACCTCCTGAACCGGGGCCGCCTGCTCGGCGGCTTCCGTCTGCGCCTCGGCGAAAGGTGGGGACACGGGCTCCGCCGGCGGCGCGCCGAAGCTTTCCTGATGGTAGAAGGCCATGTCGAAGCCGGCGCTTTGCAGCATCTCGCGCACGGCCCTCATATAGGGTTCCGGCCCGCAGCAGAATATCTCGCGCTCATGGAAGTCGGGTGCGAGCAGCGGCAGGCGCACCGCATCCACGCGTCCCATATGGCCGGACCAGCCTTCGCGTGGCGAACGCTCCTCCACGATGAAGGCCAGCGACAGGCCGGGCATCCGCGAATTCAGCAGTTCCAGCTCCTTGCGGAAGATGATGTCTTCCGGCCGCCGAGCGCAGTTGACGAATGTGACGTCGGTGCCCGGCGCGCAGTCGCTGAACCAGCGCAGCATCGACATCATCGGCGTGATGCCCGACCCAGCCGACAGGAACAGATATTTGGCGCCCGGATGGGTATGATGCGAAAAATCGCCGCCCGGCCCATAGGCCTTGAGGCGGGCGCCGACGCCCAGATTGTCGAACATCCAGCGCGTGCCGATGCTGTCCGCCTGGGCCTTGACCGTGACCGAGATGGAAAACGGCCGCGACGGCGACGACGACAGCGTATAGGTGCGCATGATCGGTTCGTCGGCCACGGGCAGTTCGAGCGTGATGAACTGGCCCGGCATGTAGCGGAACCATGTCTGCGCATCCGAGCGGAAGGTGAAGGTCTTCACCTCCGGCGCCTCGTCCGTGATGCCGATCACCTCCAGAACCTGAAGGCGATCGTTCCACGGCGCCATCTCGTCGAGATGGCGGTAGAGGCCGGGATCGGTCATGACGTTCACCGTCTCCTCCTTCGTCAGGCGACGTTCTTCAGGCGCGATTTTCCGTCACCTGCCAGCCTCGGTTCGAGGAAATCCGCATACCACTGCACGAACTGGATGGTCCCGCCCTCATGAAGTTCCGAATAGGGGCCGGGCTCATAGGAGGGCGAGCGGATGCCGAAGGCGTTTTCCTCCACGATGCGGCGGTCCTGCTCGTTGGTCTCCATCCAGACATGGGCGAGTTCATGCGGGTCGTAATCGACGCCTTCGACCGCATCCTTGTGCACCAGCCATTTGGTGGTGAGCATGGTTTCCTCCGGCCCGAGCGGAAGCACGCGGAAGGTCACCGCATGGTCGATCAGAACATGGTTCCACGTGGTGGGATAGTGATAGAGCATCAGGCTGCCGATGCGGTCCGCATTGACCTGATCCGACAGATTGCGCTTCACCGCTGCCTTGCCGTTCATCGTGTAGCTGACGGAATCGCGCAGGAGCGGCGTGCGCGTGGCGCGATACTGGCCGTCCGGGCTGATGCGGAAATGG
>Ga0265293_10006821_pt1 | contig 17974 bp, 17 predicted proteins | sample Munlanlewell138R_FD_192505 | JGI IMG/M metagenome (GOLD analysis project Ga0265293, IMG submission 192505) | Leachate microbial communities from a municipal landfill in Southern Ontario, Canada - Leachate well 138R | ecosystem: Engineered > Solid waste > Landfill > Unclassified | place: Canada...
GAGTTTGTCGTGTTATTACCCGTACCCGCAGGTGCCAGCGGCGAAGAGCGTATGCAAGCTCTAGGTTTAGAACTCATCCAAAACGATGGCAAAACCCTTATTGATAACGTCGCCTTTGCCAGTCAAGCTGCAGACTTAGGACTCCAGTTCGATCAGGAAATCTTAAAAGTACGCGCTCCAACCGATCGTATGCGTAAAGAAATCATGTGGGTTCCTGGTTTACTGTTGCTCTTTGTGGTCAGTGCATTGCAGTGGCGTAGAAAGCGCGCAACAGCGACACAAGCGCCTGCACACAAGCAGCACACTGCACATTGATTTAAGGATGTTTAAAATAGCATGACGCAATCTATACTCGTCACGGGTGGCGCTGGTTATATTGGCTCGCACACAACTCTAGCCCTGCTTGAGGCAGGTTATGACGTTATTGTCTTAGACAATCTAGCCAATAGCTCCATGGAGTCATTGCGCCGTGTTGAGCGGATTTGTGGTAAATCAGCCACCTTTATTAAAGGTGATATTCGTGATCGCGAGTTACTCGACTCAATTTTTGCACGCCACTCGATCCATGCGGTATTGCATTTCGCTGGCTTAAAAGCGGTGGGGGAAAGCGTACAACAACCTTTGGCCTATTATGAAAATAACGTCAGCGGCAGTGTTGTCTTATTTCAAGCGATGGCCGCTGCACAGGTGTTTAATTTGGTCTTCAGCTCATCAGCTACTGTGTATGGCGAGCCTAAGCAGATGCCGATCAGCGAAGACTGCCCAACCGGCACGCCAACAAACCCTTATGGGCGTTCAAAGCTGATGATCGAAGAAATTCTTGCTGATCTCAGTTTATCCGAGCCACGCTGGAGCATAGCCTTACTGCGCTACTTTAACCCAGTAGGTGCACATGCCAGCGGCTTAATAGGTGAGGACCCCAATGGTATCCCCAATAATCTGCTGCCCTATATCAGCCAGGTTGCGGTGGGTAAACTGCAGCAGTTATCAGTATACGGTAACGACTACCCAACGCTAGATGGTACCGGCGTACGTGACTATATTCATGTTGTCGATCTGGCAGCTGGCCACTTAAAAGCACTGACGGCGATTACCAGCTCACAAGGTGTGCATATTTGGAACCTCGGTACAGGGCAAGGCTATAGCGTTCTGCAAATGCTTGCGGCCTTTGAGAAAGCGGCTGGCGTCGTGGTGCCCTATGCGATTGTCCCTCGGCGTAGTGGTGATATAGCCGAATGCTGGGCCGACCCAAGCAAGGCGTTACAAGAACTTGGTTGGAAATCAGAGCACAACTTAGACGATATGATGCGTGATACTTGGCGTTGGCAACAAAGTAATCCAGATGGTTTTAGCGTTTAAAGCTCCGTTAGATTCTTCTAGTCCATACAGCAGGTATTGAGGACCTAGCTACCAAGTAGCCTAGAAAACTGCCTTACCAATGAGTGTAACCTCAGCCGGTAAGGCAGTTTTTACTTTAATAACATACGAGACCACTCAGTACTGATAACCTCTGTTTGTCACAACACAACTATCCATACCGTAATCCCCCGTAATCCCCGTCAATGTTATTTAAAGTTCTTTTGGATCAACTTAGCGGCCCAACCTACGATACCCGCACGGAACATCAGTACGCAAAGCACAAAAATCACCCCTAAAATCACATGCACCCAAGCGCCAAGCGGACCACTGCTTAAGTAAGTTTGCAGCGTCACCACAATACTTGCTCCGACAAAAGGCCCCAACACAGTACCTACGCCACCCAGTAAGGTCATCAAAATTACTTCGCCAGACATATGCCAATGCGCATCGGTTAATGATGCTAGTTGGAAGACCACCGTTTTTGTCGAACCAGCTAAACCTGTTAAAGCTGCTGACAACACAAATGCAAGCAGCTTATGCGCATTAACGTTGTAACCTAACGAAATTGCTCGTGGCTCATTTTCACGAATTGCTTTAAGCACTTGTCCGTAAGGAGAGTGAATCGTGCGTTGGATTAATAAAAAACCAAAAACAAACACAGCTAAGACAAAGTAGTACATATTGAGATTATCCGCTAAGTCGATAAACCCAAATAAGTGTCCGCGTGGTACGCCTTGCAAGCCATTTTCACCACCAGTAAAACTGGACTGCATATACATAAAGAAAACTAACTGCGCTAAAGCCAAGGTAATCATCGCAAAGTAGATACCTTGCCGACGGATTGCTAATAAACCGAAAACCAACCCTAAGGCTGCAGACGCAACAGTCCCTGCCAGAATGCCTACTTCAGTACTTAAGCCACTATACTCAGTTAAAACAAAACCAGTGATATAGCCACCAGTTGCTAAAAATGCAGCATGACCAAAAGACAACAGCCCCGCATAACCTAAAAGCAAATTAAACGCACAAGCAAATAGAGCAAAGCACAAGAGCTTCATTAAGAACACAGGATAAATGCCAAAAGGCGCCACTAAGGCGATGGCAATAAACACTGCAAAAAACACTTTATTACGCCGACTGGCAGCAATCCGTCGTTCACGCTCAACACGAATGCGCTGCTGTTGTACCGGGTTTTTGATCGCTTCAGACATGTTATGTCTCCTTACCAAATAGGCCCGCTGGACGCACTAACAACACCAGCACCATAACTAGAAAAACTACTGTATTGGCCGCTTCTGGGTAAAATACTTTGGTTAAGCCCTCGATCAACCCCATCAATAAACCAGTAACAATAGCGCCCATAATCGAGCCCATACCACCGATCACCACCACAGCAAATACAACAATCAACAGGTTCGCACCCATACCAGGCGCAACCGGATAAATCGGGGCGGCTAACACACCAGCAAAAGCAGCTAGAGCAGCACCATATCCGTAGGTTAAAGTGATTAATAACGGTACGTTAATCCCAAAGGCTTGCATTAGTTTTGGATTTTCAGTGCCCGCACGTAGATACGAACCAAGCCGTGTTCGCTCAATCATGTACCACGTGACTAAGCACACGACCAATGCAGCAACAATCACCCATGCACGGTATTTAGGTAAAAACATAAAGCCTAAATTAAAGCCACCCTTCAGCGCATCTGGCATTGGATAAGAACTGCCTGAAACACCAAATAACTTAACGAATAAACCCTCAATAATGAGCGCCAAACCAAAAGTTAATAGCAGTCCATAAAGATGATCTTCACCAGCAATTCTGCGTAGCAGACCTTTCTCAATCGCCATGCCCACTAAACCAACGGTGAGAGGCGCTAGAAACAATGCAAACCAGTAATTCACACCTAAATACTGCAAGCCCAATACGGTGACAAATGCACCCAACATATACAGCGCACCATGGGCAAAGTTAATGATGCGCAGTAAGCCAAAAATAATTGCTAAGCCCAGACTTAACAATGCATAAAATGCTCCGTTAATTAGTCCAAGTAGCAACTGTCCCAGTAGCACACTGAGAGGAACTCCAAAAAGCATCGTCATGGTTGTCACCCACTCCAAAGAGCCGTTGCAGCCCAGCGGCAACAGCTCATAACTGCATTAAACAATCAGTTTTTGATAAGTTTGCACTGGCTGTCAGCCAATGAGCGATAAGCTTGCTCGCCTGGAATGGTGCGCAAAATTTTATATAAATCCCACTCCGACGTCGATTCTGCTGGTGTCTTCACTTGCGCTAAGTACATGTCATGCACCATGCGGCCGTCTTCACGCAGCGTTCCATTCTTAGCAAACATATCGTTGATTGGAGTTTCAATCATTTTTGCTCGAACCACTTGAGTGTCATCCGAGCCTGTTTCTTTAACAGCATTGAGGTAATGTAAAGTGGAGGAATAAACACCGGCATGGGTCATGCTTGGCATACGACCAACACGCTTGTGGTAACGTTGTGCCCACTCACGTGTTTCATCATTCATATCCCAATACCACCCAGTGGTTAACATCAACCCTTGGGTTACATCTAGGCCCATCGAGTGCACATCATTTAAGAACACCACCATCCCGGCCAGCTTTTGCCCTGACTGCGCTAAACCAAACTGGCTGGCGGTTTGCAATGCGTTGACCATATCTGCACCGGCATTAGCCAGCGCTACAACTTCAGCACCTGAACCTTGGGCTTGGAGGATATAGGAAGAGAAGTCATTACTTGGGAATGGGTGGCGTACTTTACCGACAATCTGACCACCGCCCGTTTCAACCACTTTAGTAATATCGGCCTCTAACGAGTGACCAAATGCATAATCCGCGGCAAGAATAAACCAGTCTTTACCCCCTTCGCTCAGTACTGCGTGTGCGGTACCATTGGATAATGCATAAGTGTCATAGACCCAATGCACATGGTTAGGTGAACAAAACTCATTGGTGAGCGAAGAAGAAGCCGAACCTGAAATAAGTGCCAGTTTGTTTTCTTGTTCAACGATTTTATTGACCGCCATAACAACTGATGTTGCGACTAAGCCGGCAATCACATCAACATTTTTCTCGTCAATCCACTGGCGTACCGTATTAGCACCCACATCAGGTTTGTTCAGATCATCAGCATTATAAATAACAATTTTCTTACCATTTACTTGACCGCCAAAGTCCTCAACTGCCATTTTTAATGCTTCTAAACCACCGGGGCCGGAAAGATCACGGTAGGTTCCTGACATATCGGCAAGATAGCCAATACGAATCTCATTATCACTAATTTCTGCTTGTGCAGTACCAGACAATAAACCCGTTGCAACGATCAAACCAATTGCTTTTCTTAAACCTTTCATAGAACACCTTTTGAATTTTATTTTTGTTGTCACACTAAGTGGTTTCTTACGAGGTTTCTCTATTGAGAAATATTTTATACACCTAAGCTTTTACTCAAATACTCCTGTTTTGATGACAATTGAGCGGCACTAATTTCGTCAATAATTTTGCCGTGCTCCATTAAGTAATGACGGTCAGCTAACGGTGCGGCAAAACGGAAATTCTGTTCAACCAGCACAATAGTGAGGCCTTTTTCTTTAAGCTTGAGCAGCACTTCAGCTAACTTCTGCACAATTACCGGAGCGAGACCCTCGGTAATTTCATCGAGCAGTAATAAGTTGGCTCCTGTACGTAAAATACGCGCCATAGCTAGCATTTGTTGCTCGCCACCGGAAAGGCGCGTACCTTGACTAAAACGACGCTCATATAGATTGGGGAACATCTCATAGAGCTCATCAAGCCCCATACCGCCACTGCGCACGGTAGGTGGTAGTAATAAGTTTTCTTCAACATTTAAACTGGCAAAAATACCGCGCTCTTCAGGGCAAAAACCAACACCTAGACGCGGAATATGGTGCGCGGGAATACTCATAGTCTCAGTGCCATTGATCATAATGGAGCCACTGCGTCGACCCACCATATTCATAATGGCGCGCAAGGTAGTGCTGCGTCCGGCACCATTGCGGCCAAGTAAAGTCACCAGTTCACCACGACGTACGACCATATTGACGCCATGCAAAATATGCGACTGGCCATAATAAGCATGCAGATCCTCAACCAGTAGCTGTTCGCGATTGGATGCATTCATACCGCCACCTCCTCAGTCACAGCGGTGCCTAAATAGGCTTCACGTACGGCTGGATTTGCTGAAACTGCGGCATAATCGCCTTCAGCTAAAATAGAACCACGCGCTAGCACGGTAATCGCATCACATAAACGGCTGACCACACTCAAGTTATGTTCAACCATTAAAACCGTACGACCCACAGCAACACGACGCACCAAGTCGACCACCATATCGACATCTTCTTGGCCCATCCCTTGAGTCGGTTCATCTAGCAACAGCATCACAGGATCTAATGCCATGGTAGTGGCCAGCTCTAATGCGCGTTTACGACCATAGGACAGTTCATTAGTGACTGTATCGGCAAAACGACTCAACCCCACATTCTCGAGCAGCTCCATCGCACGGTCGTTTAAACGATTTAAGCTGCGTTCTGATTTCCAAAAATGAAATGAATTCCCTTGTTTACTTTGCAAAGCTACACGCACGTTTTCTAATACAGTCATCTGTCCAAATACAGCAGAAATTTGAAACGAACGCACCAACCCTAACTTCGCAATTTGATTGGCTCGTGTACCGGTAATCGCTTTACCTTGGAAAATAATCTCGCCACGGGTTGGTGGCAAAAAATGCGTTAACAGATTAAAAAACGTAGTTTTACCAGCACCATTAGGGCCAATTAAGGCATGGATATGGCCTTTTTTAATTTTCAAATCAACATCATTGACGGCTGTAAAGCCACGAAACTCTTTGCTCAAGCCACGAGTTTCTAAAATAATATCCGATGACATGTGCAGCCCTCTAACCCTGATTATTTTTGTTGGTTATTAGCTTTATAGATGCTTTACCTTTACGTTAACGATAACAATAAAACCAATTTCAAAGCAAGTGCGATTAACCAAATCATGACCTATTAGTCAATCCCACTCGCTTACGCCTCAGCGCATCAGAATTTAAATGTGTAGTTAACGATTACGCGGTTTTCATCAACGTCAGTGCTATGTGAGCCTCGGTACATGACGTTACGTACTAAGAAACCTAGGTTTTTTAATGGCCCAGTCTGAACGGTATAGCCGATATCAATATCGCGCTCCCATTCTTGAGCATTCTGTCCTGCGACTTTAAAATTATCACCGCTGATATAGCGTGCCATTAGCTTCAGGCCAGGAATACCGACATTAGCAAAGTCGTAATCATAGCGTGCTTGCCAAGACTCTTCATTGGCACGAAGGAAGTGGTAGTAAGTTGAAGTATTCATGGTCCATGGGTCAGTACCGCCACCTAAGAACGGTGTACCAGTCTTACCGCTACTGTCTTGATAACCTAGGCCTAACCAATGCCCAGCATAACCAAGTGAGAACATACCACTGGCTAAGCGATTATCAACATTGGTATTGCCCTTGTCAGAACTCTTAAAGTAACGCAGATCGGTCTTCAACTTCAGATCGCTGGTTAAATCGGTCAAGTACTGCACGTTAGCATGGTGCTGGCTGTAGTTATCTTTCAGTTCCGCATAGAAATAAGTACCGGTCAAACCCGGCATAAACTGGTAGCTCGCACCAGCATAATTAAACTTATTACTGCGAACACCACCTACAGCACCATCAGCCGACATAAACATGTTTTCATAGTCGGTTGAGTCACGGTAACGGGATTTCTGAAACTGGCCAGCAATTAAGGTTAAGTTTTCGATATCTTTCGACTGAATCTGTCCCCCTTGAAAAGTTTGCGGCAACATACGTGTGTCGTTACGATAAGCAACCGGCAACAAAGGCTCATGGGTACCGATCGTTAGTACAGTTTCAGATATCTTAGCTTTTGCCGTCAAACCAACAAACCCATGACTATCAGCTGACTTACCGGAGTCTCCGCGTACCAATGTTCCGGTACCGCCCGTACCATCACCGGAATCCAGCTTAACGCCAACCAGACCTAAAGCATCTACCCCGACACCGACCGTGCCTTCGGTATAACCCGACTGTAAGCGCAACATAAAGCCTTGCCCCCAATCTTCTGCTTTATGCTGCCCAGCTGTGTTATCGCGAAAATCACGATTCATATAGAAGTTACGTAAACTCAAGCTACCTTCGCCATCTTCAATAAATGCAGCTTGGGTAATACTGGGCACGCTAACCGCAGCTGCTAAGCTGCTAATTAAAAACAGCTTATTCAGTTTATTTTGCATATTCTGTCTCTCTTGTTATTATTGACAACGTCTTATGTGCAGGCCTGAAGCCCTATTAAGTTATTTGCTTCGAGGAATCCGTCCCATCAAATAAAACTCATCATTGGGTGGTGTACCTGCCATGGATACCAATCGATTCGACAGCCCAAAAAAAGATGCTATCGCGCCCATATCCCAAATATCATCAAGACTGAACCCTTGTGCTTGCAGCTTGGCGAGCCACTGATCAGTCAATACCCCACACTCGATCGCTAAGTGATAGGTGTAATCCAACATTACACGTTGCTTTTCAGTAATCGGTGCCGTGCGGAAATTAATCGCGACCTGATCAGACAGATGCGGCTTTTTCGAATAAATACGCAACAATGCACCATGCGCCACCACGCAATATAAGCACTCATGTTGCGCACTCATCGCCACCACAATCATTTCTCGATCAGCCAGAGAAAGCGTCGCTGACTCTCGCTCCATTAGCGCGTCGTGATAGGCGAAAAAGGCTCGGAACTCAGCAGGGCGATGCGCCAGCATTAAAAAAACATTGGGGATAAACCCAGCTTTTTCTTGCACCTCAAGCATGCGTTGTTGCAAATCATTTGGTAATTGTTCAATAGACTCAGGCACAGGAAAACGACTCAAAGAAGACATATAGTGCAACCCCTTTATTATTGTTTATGAAATAAATCAGGCGCCTTTTGGGCAAAACTCTTCAACGCTAATGTCACGCATTTTGAATTTCTGCACTTTCCCACTGATCGTCATTGGAAATTCATCAACAAACTTAATAAAACGAGGTACTTTAAAATGTGCAATTTTTCCTTTGCAGTATTCTTTTAAGTCATCTTCACTAATTTCGTCACCCTGATGTAACTGCACCCAAGCCACAATTTCTTCACCAAATTTCTCGCACGGTATACCTACAACTTGAACATCAGCAACACACTCATGGGTATAAAGAAACTCTTCAATCTCTCGTGGGTAAATATTTTCACCACCACGAATAATCATATCTTTGTTGCGACCTACAATTTTCACATAGCCATCATCATCCATAATCGCCAGGTCACCGGTATGCATCCAGCGCGCACTATCAATGGCCTCTTTGGTCGCATCAGGGTTATTCCAATAACCCAGCATCACACTATAACCACGGGTACACAGCTCGCCAATTTGCCCGCGTGGAACAATGCGACCCTCATCGTTAACGATTTTGCTTTCTAAATTAGGCTGGGTACGACCCACTGAGGTGGTGCGATGCTCAATGCTATCGTTGGCCGCAGTTTGCGTAGAAACAGGGCTGGTTTCGGTCATGCCATACGCAATTTGCACTTCTTCCATATGCATATCTGACATAACGCGCTTCATCACTTCAATCGGGCAAATTGACCCCGCCATAATGCCTGTGCGTAAGCTGCTCAGATCTAAGTCAGCCAATTCTTCGCTATCAAGCATGGCAATAAACATAGTGGGCACACCATATAGTACTGTGGCTTTTTCCTCAGCTACAGTACGCAAGGTGATGCTTGGATCAAAAGCGGCACCTGGGTAAATAATGGTGCTACCGTGGGTCAAGGCACCGAGATTGCCCATGACCATGCCAAAGCAATGGTAAAGCGGCACAGGAATAACCATACGATCATGTTCAGTTAAACCAAGGCTTTCACCCACCATATAGCCGTTATTTAAAATATTGTAATGGCTCAGTGTTGCACCTTTAGGGAAGCCTGTAGTGCCTGACGTATACTGAATATTAATTGCATCATCAAACTGCAATGTGTTGCTAACCTCAGCCAACATCTCCTCACTAATCACGTGAGCACCAGACAACACACTCTGCCAAGTCATCATGCCTAGAGCGGGCTTATCACTCAGACTAATTATCCCTTTGAGCTTTGGCAGTCGAGGGCTTTCCAGTTTGCCGGGTGTGGCAGGCGCGAGCTCTGGCAATAAATCACTGATCATTGCGTGATAATCAGAGCTTTTAAAAGAAGAGGCGCTGATTAACCAAGAACAACCCGACTGCTTAAGAACATACTCCAACTCACTGCTACGATAAGCAGGGTTAATATTGACTAAAATTGCACCAACTTTAGCTGTGGCAAATTGCGCGACTAACCATTGCACACAGTTAGGTGACCAAATGCCTACACGTTCACCTGGCTTAATATCCAGTGCCAGTAAAGCACGTGCAGATTTATTAACTAAAACACCTAACTCAGACCAGCTCATGCGTATATCTTGCTCACGAGCGACTAAAGCTTCTCGATCAGGAAAGCGAGCCACTGTCTGATCAAAGGCTTCACCAATAGTCATAGCTAATAGGGGTTTATCCTGCGGGCCACAGGTGTAACTTGGAATACTCATTGTAAAATTCCCTCTATATTTATGTTTGTTATTGAGGTTGCTTTATTTGGACTCGCTGTTTCCGTTCCTACTTTCAAGATTATTGTTGACAGCTAATCCATGGTTGGCTTACGTTAACGTAAAGGTAAAACCACAGCTACAACATACAACGCAATTGAAGCCGATGTAAACACCCTAAAATCACTAATTAATAGAACTACTTGGCATTTTGCCGCTGTCAACAAATACAAAACAAAATAAAAGGTACCTAGACATGACATATTCCAGCCTTAACTTCGCTCTTGGTGAAACCGCCGATATGCTGCGCGATCAAGTACGCAGCTTTGTTGAAAGCCAGATAGCACCACGTGCCGAAGCAATTGATCACGACAACCTTTTCCCTGAAGATATGTGGCGTAAATTTGGCGATATGGGTCTGCTAGGTATCACTGTTCCAGAACAGTACGGTGGAGCTGGCATGGGTTACTTAGAGCACGTGATTGCGATTGAAGAAATAAGCCGTGGCTCCGCCTCTGTTGGACTTTCGTATGGTGCCCACTCAAACTTATGCGTTAACCAAATCAACCGTAACGGCACTCACGAGCAAAAATTAAAGTACTTACCAAAATTAATTTCTGGTGAGCATGTCGGCGCACTAGCTATGAGCGAGCCCAACGCCGGCTCTGATGTAGTATCCATGCGCTTACGCGCCGATCGTAAAGGCGATCACTTTGTCCTGAACGGTAGCAAAACTTGGATTACCAACGGTCCAGACGCCAACACTTATGTAATTTACGCAAAAACCGATGCGGAAAAAGGCGCCCACGGAATTACCGCATTTATCGTTGAGCGCGACTTAAAAGGCTTTAGCCGTGGAACTAAGTTCGACAAACTGGGTATGCGCGGTTCCAACACCTGCGAGTTATTCTTCGACGATGTGGAAGTGCCTGCAGAAAACATCCTAGGCGAGCTCAACGGCGGCGTTAAAGTGCTGATGAGTGGTCTCGATTACGAGCGCGTGGTGCTTGCTGGTGGCCCTGTGGGCATTATGCAAGCATGCATGGATGTGGTCGTCCCTTATATTCATGACCGTAAACAGTTTGGTAAAAGTATTGGTGAATTTCAGTTTATTCAAGGAAAAATCGCCGATATGTACTCACAAATGAATGCCAGTCGCGCCTATTTATACGCCGTCGCCAATGCCTGCGATCGCGCGGAAACTACTCGTAAAGATTCTGCTGGTGTAATTCTCTACACTGCAGAAACCGCAACCAAGATGGCTCTAGAGGCGATTCAAATATTGGGAGGTAACGGCTATATCAACGAATTCCCTACAGGCCGCTTATTACGTGATGCGAAACTCTACGAAATCGGCGCAGGCACCAGTGAAATTCGCCGCATGCTAATTGGTCGTGAATTATTCCGCGAAACTAAATAACACTTCTCTATACGCCCCTTGAAAGCACGAAGCATTTCAAGGGTAGCTAAAACAATAACAGTAGAGGAACAGCCAATGGCCACCTTGCATACTAAAATAAATACCCGCTCCCCTGAATTTGCTGTCAACGCACAAGCAATGCAAGCGCAAGTAGATGACCTACGCGCCTTACTCAAAGCCACCAGCCAAGGCGGCGGTCAAGCCGCGCAACAACGCCATGAGTCACGTGGCAAACTCTTAGTACGCGACCGTATTAATGCTTTACTGGATACTGGCTCAGCCTTTTTAGAGCTCTCACCCTTAGCTGCTTACGAGGTCTATGCTGATACTATTGCTGCGGCCGGTGTGGTAGCTGGTATTGGTCGCGTAGAAGGTATCGAATGCATGATTATTGCTAACGATGCCACGGTAAAAGGCGGCACTTACTACCCGCTCACGGTTAAAAAACACCTTCGCGCGCAGACCATTGCCCAGCAAAACCGTCTACCCTGCATTTACTTGGTCGATTCAGGTGGTGCTAACCTGCCCAACCAAGATGAAGTTTTCCCAGACCGCGAACACTTTGGCCGTATCTTTTTTAACCAAGCCAATATGAGTGCACAAGGCATCCCACAAATCGCTGTGGTGATGGGTTCTTGTACTGCAGGTGGTGCTTATGTCCCCGCCATGTCTGACGAAACCATTATGGTACGTGACCAGGCAACCATTTTCTTAGCCGGTCCACCGCTGGTAAAAGCTGCAACAGGTGAAGTGGTTACCGCAGAAGAATTAGGTGGTGCTGATACCCACTGCCGCATTTCTGGGGTGGCTGACCACTACGCTGAAGATGATAACCATGCATTAGCTATTGCCCGCCGCTGCGTGGCAAATTTAAATTGGAAAAAGTTGGGTGAATTACAAACCCGCCCCGTACAAGCACCTTTATATGACCCAGAAGAACTCTACGGCGTCATTCCAGCCGATGCTAAACAGCCGATTGATGTACGTGAAATTATCGCTCGATTAGTGGACAACAGTGAGTTTGATGAATTTAAAGCGTTGTTCGGAACAACTCTAGTCTGTGGCTTTGCCCACTTGCATGGCTATCCAGTCGCTATCCTGGGTAACAATGGTATTTTATTCGCCGAAGCAGCACAAAAAGGCGCGCATTTTATTGAATTGGCCTGCCAACGTGGTATCCCACTTATTTTCCTACAAAATATTACTGGTTTTATGGTTGGTAAAAAGTACGAAGAAGGTGGTATTGCTAAGCATGGCGCTAAATTAGTGACTGCTGTCGCCTGTGCCCAAGTACCTAAATTAACCGTACTGGTGGGTGGTAGTTTCGGTGCCGGAAACTACGGTATGTGCGGTCGCGCCTACGACCCACGTTTTTTATGGATGTGGCCTAATGCGCGCATCGGAGTCATGGGTGGCGAGCAAGCCGCAGGCGTATTAGCACAAGTTAAACGTGAGCAGATTGAGCGTGCTGGTGGCAGTTTATCTGCAGAAGAAGAAGCCGCTATCAAGAAACCTATCCTGGCGCAGTACGAACATCAAGGTCACCCCTACTATTCAAGTGCACGTCTGTGGGATGACGGCGTGATTGACCCAGCACAAACCCGTGACGTGCTGGGCTTAGCGCTATCTGCCGCACTAAATGCCCCAATTGAGTCGACCACGTTCGGCGTGTTCCGCATGTAAGGAAAGCAATCATGGCTTATCAAGAAATACAATTAGAACGTGGTGAGCAGGGCATTGCGACCCTTTGGCTAAATCGTCCAGAGAAAAATAACGCTTTTAATGCAAGCGTTATTAGCGAACTAATTAGTGCGCTCGATGAAATAAAAAACGATCAAAATATTCGTATCGTGGTATTACGTGGACGTGGTAAACACTTCTCTGCCGGTGCAGATTTAGGCTGGATGAAAGCCTCTGCACAACTCGATTACGCTGCCAACCTAACTGACTCCCATGAACTGGGTGAGCTGATGCATAAGCTCTATCACCTCCCACAACCCACTTTAGCCGTGGTGCAAGGTGCGGCCTTTGGTGGAGCAGTGGGCTTAATCGCCTGCTGTGATATGGCGATTGGCGCTGCGGATGCAGTGATTTGCTTATCTGAAGTACGAATCGGTTTAGCCCCAGCTGTGATCAGCCCTTTTGTCGTGAAAGCCTTAGGCCAACGGGCAACACGGCGTTATGCACTGAGCGCAGAGCGTTTCAGTGGTGCAACAGCCACCCAACTTGGCTTGCTGTGTGAAAGTTACCCTGCAGAAGACTTAGATACAGCGGCAGAAAAATGGTTAGCAAACTTGTGCTTGAACAGTCCACAAGCCATGGCCGCCAGCAAAGCGTTATTGATTGAAGTCGGCGAAGGCAAACTTGATGCCCTGATCCGCGCTAAAACCGAACAAACCATCGCAGCTTTACGCGTCAGCCCTGAAGGGCAAGAAGGTCTAAATTCCTTCTTCGAAAAACGCTCACCTTCTTGGCAGGAGACACGCTAATGAATCGTCATATTGATACTTTACTTATTGCAAACCGCGGTGAAATTGCTTGCCGTATTATGAAAACGGCCAAGGCGCAAGGTTTAACCACTGTAGCCGTACACAGTGAAGTGGATCGTAATGCTCGTCATGCACGTCTAGCAGATATCCGTTATAACTTAGGTGGTGCGCGCCCAGCTGAAAGTTACTTACTCATTGAGAAAATCATCGAAGCAGCTAAAGCAACTGGCGCTCAAGCGATTCACCCAGGTTACGGTTTCTTAGCGGAAAACAGTGATTTTGCCCAAGCTATCGAAGATGCTGACTTAATCTTTTTAGGCCCACCGGCTAGCGCAATTATTGCTATGGGCAGTAAGTCAGCAGCTAAATCACTGATGGAAGAAGCCGGTGTGCCATTGGTACCGGGCTACCATGGAGATAAACAAGATTACGAAACTTTCCGCGTTGCCTCTGAGCTCATTGGCTACCCTGTACTGCTTAAAGCCACCGCAGGCGGCGGCGGTAAGGGCATGAAAGTTGTTGAAAAAGAATCTGAGCTTAAAGATGCATTAGAGTCAGCGCAGCGTGAGTCCAAATCAGCCTTTGGTGATCCAAAAATGCTGGTGGAAAAATATGTCCTTAAACCACGTCATGTTGAGATCCAAATCTTTGCTGATATGCACGGTAACTGCGTATACCTCAATGAGCGTGACTGCTCTATTCAACGTCGTCACCAAAAAGTTGTTGAAGAAGCCCCAGCTCCTGGGATCAGCCAAAAGTTACGAAAAACTATGGGCGAAGCCGCAGTTAAAGCAGCACAAGCCATTGGTTATGTCGGCGCAGGTACAGTTGAGTTCCTCTTAGATGCGCGTGGTGAGTTCTTCTTTATGGAGATGAATACGCGTCTACAAGTCGAACACCCAATTACCGAGCTGATTACCGGACAGGATTTAGTGGCTTGGCAAATTCGTATTGCCCGCGGTGAGAAGTTGCCTCTCACTCAAGAGCAAGTACCACTGCATGGCCATGCCATTGAAGTACGCTTGTATGCAGAAGATCCAGATAATGACTTTTTACCAGCAACCGGTACTTTAAATCTATACCGTGAGCCAGCAGCTGGTGAAGGCCGTCGTGTAGATACGGGTATTGAGGAAGGCGATAGTATTTCACCATTTTACGACCCTATGATTGGTAAACTGATTGCTTGGGGTGAGAATCGTGAAGAAGCACGACAGCGTTTACTGGCAATGCTGGCAGAGACGCATATCTCTGGTGTGCGTACTAACTTAGCCTTTCTAAGCCGCATCTTAGCTCACCCTGCCTTTGCTGCTGCAGAGCTTGATACCGACTTTATTCCACGCCACGAAAAAGATCTATTTATCACTCCAAGCGAATTACCCACAGAGTTTTGGAGCTTAGCAGGACGTGCTTGGGCTTTATCGCAAGCAGCTCGTGTTCGTCAAGATGATCAAACCTCGCAATGGGCGGTTGCTTCAGGATGGCGCGCGGGGCAAGAAGATATTTACACGTTAAATTTACAAACGGGTGAGCAACAACAAAACGTCGTGGTGCACTGTAATAACTTAGCTAACACCAAATTAACAAACGATAAGCTGATTATTGAAGAAAACAATATCACCCAACAGTACTCTGCATTACGCGTTGCTAATACCCTGTATTTTGAGTGGAATGGTGAGCTCCACGCAATCACTGAGGTCGATTTTATTGCTCAAGCTGAGGCAAGCTCGCAGCAGCAAGGCGGCTTAACCGCACCAATGAATGGCAATATCGTGCAAATTTTAGTGGCTACTGGGCAAACTGTTGAACAAGGCGCAACGCTGGTTGTGTTGGAAGCGATGAAAATGGAACATAGTATTATCGCCCCACACGCAGGTACTGTACAAAATATTTTCTGTACAGAAGGTGAAATGGTCAGCGATGGCATGGTCCTCGTTGAGCTTGATGGAGGTGAGTGATGAGTTTTCCTTCGCAAGTACGTTTAGTTGAAGTAGGCCCGCGTGATGGCTTACAAAACGAAAAACAACCGCTCAGCGTGGCCGATAAGGTCGCGTTGATTAACGCCCTCAGCGATAGTGGCTTGTCCTATATTGAGGCTGGTAGTTTTGTCTCACCTAAATGGGTGCCACAAATGGCCGGTAGTGCTGAAGTTTTTGCGCAGATCCAGCGTTCTGACTCAACAACCTATGCTGCTCTAACACCAAACATGCAAGGTTTTGAAGCAGCAATGGCGGCAGGCGTAAAGGAAATAGCAGTATTCGGTGCTGCATCTGAATCTTTTTCACAGAAGAATATTAACTGCTCAATTAGCGAGAGTCTTAGACGCTTTGAACCTATCATGGTGGCTGCCAAAGAGAATAACGTGCGTGTACGCGGTTATGTCTCCTGCATATTAGGCTGCCCCTATGAAGGAGAGATTGCTCCAGAAAAAGTACGCACTGTTGCTAAAGCATTATATGACATGGGTTGCTACGAAATTTCTTTAGGCGACACCATTGGTGTCGGCACACCTAAAAAAGCAGCCGCATTGTTTGCCGAAGTAGCTAAAGATGTACCGCGTACACAACTCGCTGGACACTTCCACGATACTTACGGCCAAGCTTTAGCCAATATTTACGCCAGTTTATCGGAAGGCATCGCCGTCTTTGACAGCTCAGTTGCTGGCTTAGGCGGCTGTCCTTACGCTAAAGGAGCCAGCGGTAACGTCGCGACAGAAGATGTTCTCTATATGCTTAATGGCCTAGGCATTCATACAGGTATCAACCTAGAAAAGGTCATTGCTGCAGGGCTAAAAATAAGCGCTATATTAGGTCGCGAAACAGGATCTCGAGTCGCACGCGCATGGCACTGCTCTGCAAATTAAAACGTGAGATCACAATGAATAAACTATATGCACCTATCACGGAAGTACTTGAAAGTATTATCGAAAATGGCATGACCTTGATCGTTGGTACTTTTTGTTTATATGGTATTCCTTAGGCGTTACTTGATGCTTAGGGAAGCACTGAATAATGTTAGCGAGGCAGTCAGGGCTAGGCAAAAATCAGCGAAAAAGCGCAGTTTACAGGTAGTAAATGAGCATTTTGAGCTGATTTTTAACAACGTCCTGGCAACGCAGGTAATTATTCAGTGTTTCCTTAGCATTATTACAGATAAAAAGACTTTGTCGTTATCAGTAATAATGCTGAAGTCTATATACGAGGTATTGTGGTAAACGCTGAAAATGCACACATTACATGGCCGAGCCTAGCGAACAATTGGGACAACTTTCTGCACAAGAAACACAGTTACAAGGAGTCATAGATTGTACAGTTTCGCTTAGAAACTAGTGTAAAGTACAATCCTTAGTTTTAAGTTTAATTCTGCATTTTTATCTTTCTCAAAAGGTTATCTATGAATAAAGCACAACGTACTTATAGTATTTCTAACCTAGCGAGCGAGCTAGATATCACGACACGCGCAATTCGCTTCTATGAAGAACAAGGCATGCTACACCCTACCCGTTCTGGCCAAGAACGTATTTACAAGCCAAAAGACAGAGTTGCTTTAAAGCTGATTTTACGCGGCAAACGTATTGGTTTTTCATTGGCAGAATGCAAAGCTCTTATTGAGTTATATGACCCACAAGCCGGAAATCAAAAACAACTCAATATTATGCTAGAAATGATTAAAGAGCGCCGAGCACAATTAGAGCAACAAATGTTAGACATTCACCAGATACAGCTGGAACTTGATACTGCAGAAGAACGCTGTTTAGCGGCCTTAGAAAAAACGAAGCAAGCTAATGCCAAAAATAAAGCATGATTAAAGTTCGAACTCTATGCAATAGCCTAACCCTTGTGAATAGCTAAGATAGATCCACCCTAACTGACTCGCCCTCCAACAGCGCAGATAACTCAAACGAACAACAAGCACTGCGCTGTTGGTAAGCGCCCTTTAATCAGATCTTTGACGTTCACATTAGATTTTTATATGTCCTCAGCTCAACTTCACATTTTAGGGCAGTAGTACTTCTAATTTTTTAT
>Ga0265293_10006822_pt1 | contig 17973 bp, 12 predicted proteins | sample Munlanlewell138R_FD_192505 | JGI IMG/M metagenome (GOLD analysis project Ga0265293, IMG submission 192505) | Leachate microbial communities from a municipal landfill in Southern Ontario, Canada - Leachate well 138R | ecosystem: Engineered > Solid waste > Landfill > Unclassified | place: Canada...
GCCGGCGTTCCACAGGTGACGGCCGCCCTTGACGTACGCCTGGGCCGTGCGCAGGTTGGGCTTCTCGACGAAACGAACCACCCGGTTCCCCCCGCCGACGGACTCACCCACCTCGATGTAGCCGTAACCGGTGGCCGGGCGCGTGGGGGTGATGCCGATCGTCACCAGAGCATGCCTAGTGTCCGCCAACCCCGCAGCGGTCTTGGCCACGGCGTGGAACGCCGCGGCGTCGCCTATCTCGTGATCGGAGGAGAAGAACCCCGCCACCACGTCGCCGAAGCGGTCCTCGATGCTCAGGCAGGCGTAGGCGATGGCCGGGCCCGAGTCGCGCGGGGTGGGCTCGATCAGCAGGTTACCTACGGGCACCTCGGGTAGTTGTTCACGCACCAGCGGCACGTAGCGCTCGGCGGTGGCTACCAAGACGCGGCTTGGACTTCCGGCCAGCGGCAGCACCCTGTCGTACGTTGCCTGCAAGAGGGTGCGTCCCTTTTGGCTCAGGTCGAGGAACTGCTTCGGCCGCGCGGCCGTCGAGAGCGGCCAGAACCGCTGGCCCTGGCCGCCGGCCATGATGACTGCAACGAAGGGTGTTTCGCTCACCCGGTCCCCCTTACTTACTTGCCGAAGCGACGCTCACGCGCCTGGAACGACCTCACCGCGCGGAGGAAGTCGACCTTGCGGAACTCGGGCCAGTTGGCGTCGCAGAAGTAGAACTCGCTGTATGCCGTCTGCCACAAGAGGAAGCCCGACAGGCGGACCTCGCCCGAGGTGCGGATGACGAAATCGGGGTCGGGCAGACCGGCCGTGTAGAGGTGGCGCGTGATCTGCTCGGCCGTCAGCGACTCCGCCAGCCCCTCGAGCGTCAGTCCTTGGCCGGCCTCCTCGGCGGCCAGACGCTTGACCGCGTCGACGATCTCCTCGCGTCCGCCGTAACCCAGGGCCACGTTCACGTGCATGCCGTCGTAGTCGCGAGTGGCTTCCTCCATCTCGGATAGGGCAGCCTTGGCTTCGTCCGGGAAGTCGGCGATGTCACCGATCACGCGCACCCGCACGTGGTTCGCGTGCAGCCGCTCGTCGTTGAGGAGGCTCCTCGCCTGCTCCGCGAACAGGTGGTGGAGGTGGCTCACCTCCTCGATGGTACGGGAGCGGTTCTCGGTGCTGAACCCCCAGAGCGTGACGTGCGGGATGCCGAGCTCGAGGCACCAGTCGAGTACCTCGCGCGCCTTGCCGGCGCCGTAGTCGTGCCCGGCCTTCACGTCTATCCCCGCGGCGCGCGCGAAACGGCGGTTACCGTCCATGATGATGCCGATGTGCCGGGGCAGATGCTCCGCCGCCCGCACTGCCCGCAGCAGCCGCTGCTCGTACAGCCAGTAGAGCGGCTTCGTCACGGCGGACACGGCGCCGAATGCGCGCATGGCGCCGTTCTGGTGGGGCGTGGGGGGCACGGGGTACTTTACCGTGAGACGCTGCGCCCGGCCCCACGACCTTGTTGCGTCATTTGCCGGTCTTGCCGATCATGGCGCTGGGCGTCCTTAGCAGGATGTCGATATCCCACCAGATCGACCAGTTCCTTACGTAGTGGGCCTCCATCGACTGGCGTTCCTCGAAGCTCACGTCGTTGCGCGCCTCCGTTTGCCAGTAGCCGGTCATGCCTGGGCGGGCGAGGAAGATTAGGTCCTTCTCGCTACCCATGAGCTCGAGTTCTCGAACCATGTAGGGCCTCGGACCGACCAGGCTCATCTGGCCGAGAAGGACGTTGAGGAGTTGTGGCAACTCGTCCAATGAGAGACGCCTCAGGATCCGGCCAGCACGCGTGACGCGCGGGTCGGACTCTAGCTTGTGGTAGGTAGAGTACTCGGCGCGTAGACCCGGATCTTCGGTTAGTAGCGTGTGCAGACGCTGGTCGGCGTCTTGGTGCATGGTGCGGAACTTGATGCAACCGAACGGGCGCCCGAAGCGCCCGATCCTAGGCGAGACGTAGAGGGCCGGTCCGCGAGAGTCGATGCGGATGAGTGCTGCGATTACTACTAGGGGCAGACCAAAGATGGCTAGCAATAGCGTGGCCCCTGCGAAGTCGGTCGCGCGTTTGATGGCGCGATTGGTGGCCGAGGCGAGTTGGTTATGCACTTGCAGCGCCAGCGTCGTACCAAGGGGTGCTGCGATCACCGAGTTTGTCGGCAGCCCGCTAAGGTCAGGCAAGTACTGCACGTACTTCACGCGGTTGGCGGGTTGCAGGAGGACTTTGTCAAACGGCACCTCGCTGGCCGCGCCGGGGCTGATGATTACGTGGCGAATCCCATGTTTCTCCAAATGCTCCCAGGCGTCGTCGAGGCTGCCCAGCATCGGTAAGGCTCGCAACGGCCAGTCACTAGGACTGGCGAAGGCGGCTATGGGGTGCAACCCCACGTCCGGATGGTTGAGCAGGTGGCGCGCGACGAGGACGGCCGCCGGTTCGGCGCCGAGGATGGCAACTGGCCGACCCCAGAGCCTCAGGAAATGCAGCGTCTTCTGGGCTAGCGAGCGCAATAGCGGTGCCAACACAGCGGCTGTCGGCACCGTGACGAGGAAGACTGGGGCGCCAAGGCCGAAAATGCCCGGCAACAGTAGGGCAAGGAACCCCACGATGACTGCCGCTGCCGCTGCAGCTGTGACCGACCGGCTAAGCCTCTGATACGAGGGTAGGCCGTAGCCGGGGTAGAGGCCGACGGTTGCCGCTGCAGCTGGCCAGACCAAGGTCGCATATGCGAGAGGGACGCGCCAACCCGTGGCAAGGGAGATGGAAGGGTTTAGTTGGGCGGCGACGTAAATACCGACTGACAGGGCAAAGGCGCCGGTGGCCGCATCGGCGAGGGCGAGGCCCAGCCGGACCGCGACGGCGCTACCTACACCCGTCTCGGCCTCTGCCGTCTCGCGCCGGCCCACCGCGCGCCAGCCCAGAACGGCTGCGAGGGGATAGATGACGGCCCCTGAGAGCAGGGTCGTGTCGAACAGGTTGAGAATAAGGACACCGAGCAGCACCACCACGGATGCCCGGTCCCGCTGCTGAATGGCCCGTAGACAGAGGAGCGCAAACAAGCCCACAAACCCAACAAATCCGAAAATGCCTCTGTCCACCCAAGCGGCCAAAAACGAGTTGTGGGCGTGGGCTGCCACTGGTCGCAGGCCGACCTCGTTCGGATGCAGCTCCTGAAGCGCCCGGGGCAACCCGTCTGGCCCCCAGCCGAATGTAGGCCTAGCCCCAATTGCCTCAAGCGCGTCCCGCCAGATTGGGAAGCGAGAAGTGCGGAGGTCGGTTACGCCGCGGGTCGCAACGCCTGGGCGGTAGGGCAGGAGGGTGTAAGAGGGCACGAGCTGCAGCTCGGCGAATGTGGATGTGACCCCGGTGAGGTTCGACCGGTCAGGCACCACGCCAACGTACCAAGTGAGGGCCCGCTCGCCGTCGTAATGGAACGTAACAGAGGCCCGCACCCAGCCGCCCTCCATCGCAATTGTCGACGACGAGACAACGGTGATGGCGCCAGTAGCGTTGGCCCGATGCACACCACCCACTAATGTGGTCCCGAGGTTTGTCATGGCGTTATCTGCAGACAACCTTCCCCATCCGTCGAAGCCGGGGCTTAGCGTTTCTGGGTAATGAAGCAGAGCGCTCAGGGTGTAGGCCTCACCCGGTTCTAGGGTGACGGCCTGTTGAAGTCGTGACCAGGAGTCGGCCGACGTTTTCGTGACATCAAAGGCCATTCGCGGTTGCCCTTCAATGATAGTCGCGTGACCCGCGAACGTGACGCCGAGTGGGGACCACCAATCGCCGTTGACAACCTCTGTGCCGCGGAGCAGATTGCTGCTGTCATGTGGCGGGACAAAGTCGGTGAGGAAACCGGTGCGCCCGAGCCCCAACCACGAAGGAATCCCGCTCACTAGCACTGCCATCAGGGCGATGAGCACCCACTCAGCGACCTTGGTGCCCTTCGTGCTGCGCCTGCCGGCGAAGCTTAGGCCTAGCGCGACTACTAGCCAAGCCCAAACAGCCTCGCGTGCCCCAGAGAATATGACACCTGCCGCCCCGATGCCCAAGGCGAGAACCCGGAGTCGAGGAGACGGCACTACCAAGGCAACTAGCGCGGAAAGAATCAGGATGGCGTGGCCGAAGATGGCCGGGTGGATGTTCCAGACGATGGCGTCAAGGGCGGTCTTGGCGACGTCGAAGCGGAAGTCACCCAAGTGCCGCAGGCCCAGGCCAAATGTGATGGCGAGCCCAACTATCAGACCAGCGCCGATGTCGTTGGATATAGTCGTGCTGCGGACGTTGCGGCGGAACTCGGTGGCGCTGCGGTAGATGACCCAGACTGCCAGGATCTGAATCGCGTTCAAAATCGCATCGGTTGCGTGGCCCGTGACTACGTAGGGGAGTCCTAGGAGGACGCTTGCCAGCCACCACCAGACGTCCGCACGCTGGATTCGCAGACTGCCGGAGAAGACCGAGACTATAGCGAGAAACGGGCCGACGGTGGGCACGGCAGCGAAACTGACGCCGGCAAAGAAAGCAGCGCTCCGCTGAAGCGTCCTAGTGGGCCATAGGGCCGACATGAGTTGAAGTCTACCTTTGCTGGCGGGCGTCGAACCCCTTACGCCCCTCCACCTGGTTAAGCGAAGGCACTTCATTTCGAGTCGCCGCGTTCGGTCCGGGTTAGCTTAGGCTGGATGGCTCGCGCGAACCGATCAGGCTCTCGATTAGCTGGAATGGTTCACCGCGCGAGGACCAGCAAGTTCTTAGTGAATGTGCTGCGAGTCGGTGGGGGCGGGGCGGTGGGCCAGTTCCTGGTGATAGCTGCATCGCCCCTGCTGACCCGGCTCTTCGAGCCTACTGACTTCGGAGTCTACGCCATTTACACGTCTGTCGTGATTGTCGCCGGCACTGTCGCCTGCCTCCGCTTCGACGTGGCGATTCCAGTTCCTCGGCTAGACTCGACGGCCGTGGCGCTGGGGAGGCTAGCGACGGGTACGCTCCTGACCATAGCTGTCCTATCGGCGATCTTCGTTGCCGTCGCGGTTGCAGGTCGCTTGGGCGGACTGAAGCTTTCTCTTACCCCTGGAGCGGCCGCTGGACTAATCTTCCTAGGTGTGGTCGGGTATGGGGGTTATCAACTTCTTAACTACTGGGCGATTAGGCGACACCTCTACAAATCCCTGGCTCAGACCAGGGTAACGAGAGGAGTAATGCAGGTGGTGTTCCAGGTCGCAACTGGTCTGATTGGTACCGGAGCAGTCGGCCTAATGCTCGGCCACGCACTAGGTCACCTCTCTGGTCTCGTCGCGATCGGTCGGGACTTCTTCCGACATTTAGTCAGAAGACCGCTCAAATGGAGCCGGCTGCTCTGGACGGCTCGAAGGTACCGCAGGTTCGCAGTCTTCTCCACACCGGCGGCTCTGATCAGTAGCGCCACTCTTCAGTTGCCTCCCGTCTTGTTGGCTTTGCTATACGACCCAGTGGCAGCGGGCTACTTCGCCATCGCCCAGCGAGTTGTCGCGACACCTGCTGGTATCATCGGCTTGGCCATCAGCCAAGTGTTCATGAGCGAAACGATGGTGTTGGTCAGGTCTTCGAGGCGCAAGATGCGGGTGCTCTACTTGAGGGCCCTAGCCTCCACGTTCATCATCGGGTTGGTGCCCATCGGGCTCATAGCCGTTGGTGGGCCTTGGCTCTTTGGGCTTGTGTTTGGCGATCAATGGAGCGAAGCGGGTAACTTCGTGAGGGCGATGAGCATCATGTTCATTACTCAGTTCGCCGTATACCCCGTCTCTCAGACCCTACATGCCATCGAACGAACGGACCTCCAGTTGCTTTATGACATTGTAAGGATGGTACTGGGGGTGGGTACACTCGTTGGTCTCGGATTGTTGCACGTTGCGCCGGTCGCTGCCCTCCTCGGGTACTCCATTGCCCTTGCGGCTGCGTATCTCTTCTATATGTGGTTGGGTTACCGCGCCCTGGGCAATGGCCTTACTTGATCCGAGCAGGTCTGAAACCAGATCTGGGCCGGGCACAGGCAAACGGTGTTTGCTGACATGGCGCAGTGCCGGCGCCTAGACTGAAGTTCCACATGGTGGGCGCGCAGTTCTTTCGTCCTGCACGCGGAGTGCAGGGTTCTATGGGTGCTTGCTTCTGTCTACACCTCGATGTTGTTCAGCAGATCCAGTGCTTTCTGCTGCGTCGGGTTGGGACTGGTGGTCATCGGGAAGGTCACGCCGGTGGCCGGGTGCAAGCAGGTGTTCACCGTGATGGTAGAGAGATGCTCCAGCAGGCCTTTGAAGGTCCTGGCGGGCGTGCCGTCGGCCAGGGTGTTCGTCTGCGCCTTCTTCGTGGCCGCGGCTGACCTCTCGGCCGGCGCCACCGGATCTCGGTGTTCGTTGGACTCCTCATCTCGGAACGTCAGGCTCGCCCAGGCTCTCTCCATGTGGCACCTCACGTAGTAAGCCAGCATGCAGATGAACAAGTGGGCTTTCACGCGGTCACTCAGGTGGTGGTGGATGGGCCTGACTTGCAAGTCGATGCTCTTGTGGGTGCGGAACGCCTTCTCGACCTCCGATAAGCCCTTGTACGCTCTCACCGCGTCAGCGGCGCTCAAGTTCTCCTCTGGCACGCTGGTGCGGATGACGTAGATGCCGTCCATGGCGGCCTCACTCGCGACGCTACCCCGGTCCACCTCGAAGCTGAACTTCTCGTCCTCGATGGTGAGCTTGAAGTGCTTCCCGACGTGGTACTTCGCGAGCTTCTCGCCGACTCTCAGGCCGATCTTTGCTTTGCCCTTCAAGCGGCCACCGGCGACGCTCTTCTTTACGCGGGTGAGCTCCTTGCTTGTGGCCGCCAGCAGCTCGCCTCGCTTATGCGCGCGCATGCGGCCCAACACCGGATTACGGCAAGCGATCAACCGCTCACCCGGACAGTCAGCATGCGCGACCTCAGCTAAGTTCTGCTCGTCGAACAGGCTCGGCTGGATGACACCATCAACCACCAGCTTACGTAAGGACTGGCTCTTCAGGGCGGTGATCCAGTCCACCCCACCATCTCTCAAGATCCCAAGGTGCTTGCCGGTGATCATGCCCCTATCACCCACCAGGGTGAACGAGTCAAGCCCGAACCGCTCCTTGAGCTTCTCCACCTGCGGCATCAAGGTGCTCGGGTCGCCCGTGCCGCCCGGGAACACCGACAAGGCCACCGGCCGACCAGCAGCGTCGGTCAGCAACCCGAAGTTGATCTGCCGCTTACCGCGCTTCTTATCCCGGTCGTAGCCGAACTCCGCCAAGCTGCACTTCCCGCCTTCCACATAGGTGGAGCTCAAGTCGAACATCACCCGAGAACCCTCACCCAAGTGCCTGGCAGCCAGCTTGCCCTCGACGCGCTCCTGCCGCGAGGCCAGCCAATCCATCGCGTGATACACGCCGTGCTCATCCACGCCCTCGACACCCAATTCAGCCGGCAAAGTCGTATCCAGCCACGCTCTCGTCGTCGCCAGCTTGCTCTTGGGGTTCAACACCCGGAAAGCGATCAACGCCGCGATCACCGACCGCTCCCTACTGGGCCTCGAAGCCAGCAGGTTCTCCACCCCCAGGCGCCTCATCGCGACCAGCACCGCCTGAACATGCCCATGCGGCAAGGACCTCGTGACCTCGAAAGCATCCGCCGGCGCCACCAGAGCCTCGCCCCGCAACACCCGCCTGAGAACCAGCGCCTGCTCCTCGCTGATCACGCCCGTCAAGTTCGCAACCGTGCGCTTACGAACCCGCGTGCCTTCCCGCCAAGCCTCCCGCAACAAGATCGCCGGCCGCGACGTGCGGTTAGGAACAATATCAACGTGCATGGGAAACAATACCACGCCGAGCCCCGCAACAACAGCCCCGCCCACACGCATTACATGGGAACAAAGTCACAAGCGACAAGCCCTACCCCCACCACGCACCACCGTCAGGCACGCGAGAACCAGACTCCTACCTTGAACCGATCGCTTGGAACTTCAGCCTAGAGACCCGATGGGTTGCCGGGGGACCGAGTTGTATGCTCCAGCGATGGCTGCCTGGTTACTCGCCGTACTCGTTAGCGTGACAGGGGTCACGCTGATTCTGTCAAAGCGTGGTGTGGCGTTCGTGATTCTCCTGGCACTCGTCCTAATGGCTCAGAATATCGCTACTATGCTGCTCCTGAGGTTCGCTCACGTGTCCTCGGGCGAAGTCCAGTTGCTATTGATGACAAAGGAAGTTCTTCTCCTCGTTGGGCTATCCAGCTTGGCCCTGTATGGTTTCGCGCGGGCCGCAATCCATGGCCGATTGCGCATCGACCTTGTCTCTTCGCTGACAATACTGTGGTTCGCTCTCGTCGTCTTGCACGCAGTGGCCTCAGGCCCGCCATGGATTGTGCGCTTAGCGGGTATTCGAGCGGTGGTCCTTTTGCCATCATTGTTCTTGTTTGGTCGGTGGCTTGCGCTCTCCTGGCGTGATGCCAGTCGGCTTCTGCGAGTAATTATCGTTATCGGGATTGGCATGGCTGGATTCGGGTTGTTCGAGGCTTATGTCCTTCCTGAGTCGTTCTGGCTGAGCATTGGTCACGAAGAGTTTTACTTGCAGAAGATTGATCGACCCATCCAGAACACGCTTTACGGGAACATGCGATATTGGTTCAACGGTCAACCTGTCCGGCGAGTGGCCTCCATTACGGGCGACCCGCTGATTTCAAGTTACCCGATGGCAATGGTTATCGTCTTGCTGGTCGGTTACTACTTGACCAGGGCGCGGTTCAGGCCGTGGCAGCTCCTGGCGATCGGGGCGCTCGGCCTCGCGACGGCGCTGACTCTCAGCCGAGGGGCGGTACTGGCTGTCGCCATTGCCGTTGGCCTGAACGTGGTCGCCAAGAGGTCGACCAGACTGATGGTTGCGCTTACGGTGGTCGTGCTGTTAGCGATAATGGCGAGTACGGCGATCTTCGGAGATGAGATTCTCCGAGTGACAACCGGCGCTGGCCACGTCGACCAATTGGTTGATGGCCTAAGACGGGGTATCGAGAGGCCGCTCGGGTACGGCCTGGGGACTGCGAGTAGTCTCGCCACTGGAATTGCGCGAACGAAGAGCTTGGAGAACCTCGTCGTTGGGGGTGGTGATAGCTACATGGGGTCCATCGCCACACAAATGGGACTTCCTCTAATGGTCCTGTTCTACATGCTTATGCTGCTGATGATTCACGACCTAGCCCGCCATTATCGGCGGCTCCAGATTGCGGGCCGGAAAGAAGCTTGGTGGTTCGGTGCCACTACAGGAATGCTAGCCGGGTTGCTCGTTACGAGTGCTGTCAATGAATCAGGCGTCGGCTTCGTCGCGTCCGGAACAATCTTCATTTTTGCAGGAGTGCTGTCGCACCTAGGGTCATTGGAGCGAATGCGCGTGCATCACGTGAGGGTGGTCAAGGCTCCCCCTACGCCGATAGGGCCGTCGAGTGTCTGAGGCAGATAAGGGTCTCTATGTAGTGTGGCGGGGTTACCAACGGCGGGCCGAGCTCTTAGGCCCCTTGTTGAACTGTAGGGTCTGTTATCTGCGCAGCCGCTGGAAAAGCCGATGGTTACGTCCCATTGATTATCTCCTAAACGGTTTCGCTACCGCTCGCCTTATTCGGAAACACCGCCCCGCATTCGTGGTTTTTCAGAGCCCACCCCCATTCGCGGCTCTCGCCGCCTTAGCACAGGGAGTGCCGTATGTGGTCGACGCCCATAATGCAGCGATTCAAGGGTGGTGGGCGAAGCTGCCGACGTCGCGGATGGTTGCGAGGAGAGCCTTGGCGTTAGTAGCGCATAACCAAGAGGCTCGTGACATTGCCCGCAACGCCTTTACCGGAACTAACATCATCAGACTAAGGGATCCTATCATTGAGATGTCGCAACCAGAGGGCGATACCAAGCGGCGACGAGACCAGGTGCTAATCATCTGCTCCTTCGGGGCGGACGAACCCCTTGAGGCTATCCATGATCTAATTTCGTTGCGGCCCAACCTGCTGTTCCTAATTACTGCTCCAACGCACCGCCTTCCGCCGCAGTGGTTCGAGCGGTTTAGGAGCCTCTCGAACCTCGAACTAACCGGCTTCCTACCGACCGACCGATACCAGGAACTTTTGTTAACATCGGGGGCCGCGGTCGTGCTAACTACCAGGGAAGCAACGCAGCCGAGTGGCGCATGCGAGGCGCTCGCGTCGGACACACCCCTGGTGGTGTCGAGGAGCAGCCTGACGGAGAATCTCTTCGGACGTTGGGCACAGGTCGTGCCTAACGATCCTAAGGCGCTGGCTGCTGCCCTCGACACAGCATTGGGTGCCCAGCGAAGCCTGGCTGGTGAGCGCAGTGAATGGCAGGCGGGATTTCAGCATGAGCTATTAGCTCTGTTGACACTGTTGTCGCCGACGCCGCGTGGTGAGGAGGGAATAAATCGAAATCAAGCCTAAGTCCGTATTAATCATAGTAGAGAACCTGCCAGTGCCTTTCGACCGACGGGTCTGGTACGAAGCAACGACTCTCAAGAAGGCCGGTTACGAGGTAGCCGTCATCTGCCCTGTTGGAAAGGGGTACTTCGAAACCTACGAGGTGCTCGAGGGCATCCACATATACCGCCATCCACTGCCGCCAGAGGCACGAGGGGCCTTGGGTTATTTGCGCGAATACTTGGTGGCCCTCTTCTGGGAGTTTCGTTTGGCAAGGCGCGTAATGCGGGAGCGTGATTTCGACGTCGTACAGATTTGCAACCCGCCTGACCTTCTTTTCCTCGTCGCTGGTTGGCACAAGTTGCTGAGCGGAGCACGAGTGATCTTCGACCATCATGATGTGAATCCTGAATTGTACGAAGAGAAGTTCAAGAAGCGGGGATTTCTCTACCGATTACTATTGCTCTGCGAGCGTTTGAGCATTAGGACGGCGGACGTAGTCATCTCCACCAACGACTCCTACCGCAACGTTGCCATTAAACGGGGAGGCAAGGCGCCTGATGACGTGTTCGTCGTGCGCAGCGCTCCGGACCTGAGCAAGTTCCATCTGATAGCTGGGGATGAGACATTGAGGCGTGGACGGCGATGCGTCGTGGGGTATGTGGGGGTGATGGCCGAGCAGGATGGAGTTGACACTGTAATCCAAGTGGCTCGTGAACTCGTACAGGTTCGGGGGCGCACTGACATCGGTTTCATGTTGATAGGTGGGGGATCTGAACTCGATTCTCTCGTGCGCTTACGAAATGAACTGGGTCTCGAGGATTACGTCGAGTTCGCCGGGTTTCGCTCTGGAGACGATCTCCTCAGGCACTTATCTTCGTGTGATATCGGAATTAGCCCGGATCCTATCAGCCGTTACAACGACATGTGCACGATGAACAAGACCTTAGAGTACATGGCACTCGGGCTCCCAGTAGTTCAATTCAACTTGACTGAGGGGCGCGCATCGGCTGCGGAGGCGTCGTTGTACGTTGCCCGGAACGACCCTCGGGACATGGCTGACTCAATCGAGCTACTGGCAGATGATGCCAGCCTCAGGGCGCAACTGGGCAGTTCTGGGCACGAGCGAATCAAGTCGCAGCTCTCGTGGGAGCATCAGGTGCCGGTACTGCTTGACGCATACAAGCGTGCTCTCGGCGAATGAAGAAGCGGGTAGCGGAGTTCGGGGTCGGCATGGTCCTGGGTTTGTACCCGGGCCTACTCGCTATGCTTGCGTTCGCCGCTCTCTTGCGGCGAGCGTTGCTCGGAGTTACCTACTGGTGGCTCCTTGCATTGGGAGGAGCCTTGTGGCTCGTACCAGCGGCGTCCGATTTGGTCGCCGGACGAGTGAGCGCCGGTACACTCAACGAGCTCGGCCAGTTGCTCTTAGCCGTCGCCGTGGTGCTCGGCGGCGCTGCGCTCTGGCACGTGGTGACAGACACCAAGCCGGTCACGCGCGGTCTGTTGGTCAGCTTAACCCTGATGGCCGTCGTCTCGATTGTATACCGAATTCTGGCGCCCGGGCGAGTATCCGGTTGGGCCGACCATCCGAACATCTGGGCCGCGGGCGTGCTCCTCCCAACCACCGCGGTCTTCCTGCTGGACCGCTCACCGGGTGCAAGGAGTCTAGCCTCTGTGTCGGCATGGTTGGTCGTTGCGTTGAGCGGTAGCAGGTCAGCTGCCGTCGTTTTGGCTGGCACGATCGTGTTCTTCATTGCCGCAAGCTTGCTTAAGATTGTCGGCCGTGCCTCAGCTTTAGCGACACGGTTGGTAATCGTCCTGGCTGTCGCGTGCGCCTTCGGGGCACTGCTGATTGTGGCTGTCCCCCGGTTAACCGCCACCATAAGAGATGTGGTGCGCGTGCCATGGTCTGAGATTCGGCCCCCGGTGCTCGGTGCTAGGCAGGATTTGGGGGTCGAGGTGACATCCTTTGCTGATGGGGTGTTAGAAGCGAAAACGCTCAATGCCGACGGGTGGTCGCGGGTGCAGTATCCGATTGTCCTTTTCCCAGGCACGACGTACTCCGTCGCGCTTGATCTGAAGTCCAACAGTCCCGGCACCGTACCAGGCGTTTTGGGTGTGGTGTCAGGTGCAGACAAGGTGGTCCTGGAAAGACGGGAGAACTGGGAAGCTAGGGCAGGAGGGCGGATTCATCTCATCGACTTCGTGGTTCAGGATGAGGGTGCTGGCTGGACTACGGTCGCGCTTACCTTTCGTTCGACAGCCAATGAGACGTTGCGCATGTATATTGGCCCGGCGCCCGACCTGAGCGGGTCGATGGGCGCCAAGCTACTTGTCCGGAATGTTAAGGCGTCCGCGGGGGGTGTCGAAGTGCTTCTAGCCAGCGCCGATTACAAGGTAGCGCCAACAGCTGAAACGAGGGAGGCACTTTCACGCGTGTCAAGCTTCGCGGCGGGCTGGCGCGGTTTCGCCGAAGCGCCGCTCGTCGGGCAACGTGCCATGTCGTTTGCTGAGTACTACCGGCTGAATCCGCCGACTCAGGCAACTGCTGTCCCGTCCCACGCCCACAACGAACTGCTTCAGACCATGTTCCGCATGGGGGCCATTGGGTCGATGGGCCTCTTGCTTGTTCTGGGTTGGGTCGGGCTAGTACTGGCACAAGGAAGTAGTCGTCACCGTGCTGTGATCTTGCTTGCGGTCGCGCTCCTGGCGAATCTCGTAGACGTGGTCCTTTGGAGCTCTGGCATGATGTACTTCCTGCTTGGGTTCTCAGGCATGCTGATGGGGCGGCATACTGCTTTACTTCGTAGGGGAGACCCAGGTGCCCGGACGGTCGACGTGAGAGGCAGCCCATAGACCATGACGAGTGCTAACCGGATCGGCAAGAACCTGAGGTCCAAGACCATTGACGAGCCCCGGCTGTTTCGCTGGCGGCAAAGTATGGAGTGGCGTTTGTTTAGGCGCGTTGCTCGGGCGGTCAAGCCGGGCGACAAACACCATGTGCTAGTGGCACCAGCAGGTGGCGGAAATGTTGGGGATCAGGCCATGGTCGAAGCATTCATCGAGAACGTTGCGGGACCTATAGTAGTGGTCGCCCGTTCTAAGGGCGACTTCACGATTCCATGCGATTTCGGGGGGCGCGTTAGCCTCGCCATTCACTCGGCGTTGATAACCGGGCGCGCCATGCACAGCAGCAGCGCCTTGGCGGAGTTAGCTCAAGTCTTGGACGGGAGTTCGGGTGTCTCGATAATCGGCGCGGACGTCCTCGACGGGGCGTACTCTTACCGCCGGTCGGTGCAGCGCATCGCGATTGCAACCTATGCATCGCGATTAGGTTTCGACACGCGAATCTTGGGGTTCAGTTGGAACGCGAGGCCGGATGTTCGCTGCGCAGAGGCCCTAATGGCGGCCAGCGCCAGTGGAGCGCGTCTATACCTGCGAGACCCGGTTTCGTCACAGAGGGCGCGGTCGGCTGGGTTCAAGGGGGTCGTGGACGCTGCGGATTTGGTATTTTCGGCGCGGTCGAGATCCGGGCACAACTGGCACACGGAGTTGCTGGGTCTGGCCGGGCCGTTCGCCGTATTGAACGTCAGTGGGCTCATCGCCCAGAAGGTGGACCAGGTCGACGAATATATCGAGATTGTCAATGCCCTGCGTAATCAAGGCCTCGGTATCGTGCTCCTGCCGCACGTCTCGCGCTTAGGGGGTGATGATCTTCCAGAGTGCCAGCAGGTCTACCGGGCAGTCGGAGGTAATGACGTGTGGCTGGTCGAGCGCCTGCCACAGCCCGCGGAGGTCCGCAACCTTACTAGGGCGGCGAGCGTTGTAATCACTGGCCGCATGCACCTAGCGATAATGGCACTCTACAATGCGGTGCCCGCTATCGCGTTGTCTACGCAGGGGAAGGTAGCTGGTTTGATGAAGCTGTTCGGCTCGGAGGAGCTTGTCGTCGAGCCAGTCGCCGGGTTCGGTGAACAGGTGACGACGGTGCTAGAGGCTGTTCTGGGCTCGAGTCGGGCCTTCAGGACGCGACTGGCTGACAAGCTGCCAGCCGTCCGTGCACTCTCGGCGAAGAATTTCGAAGACATAGGCGCTTAGGCGAAGCAACGGAGAACGGGGTATCTAGGCCCGAAATATGCGAGCCAATAAGCGTTTCGCTTTCCCCGCAACTCGTCGCCAGAGCGGTTTGTACAATCGATAGTAGCCGTCCACCAACGGCTTCATACTGCGCTCAAAGTACTCTAAGCTACCCAGCTTTTTGGCCTCCTCGAAGCGGTCTATGCTAGTGGCCGCCAGCAGTACTCGCTGCTCGTAGATGCGCTGCCTTGTACGGTCGATATGGTCGTGCCGGGCAAGGACTCTCTTTGTGGGTCGCCAAGTAGACGCCAGATCAGTCAGCCAAAGCCGGTACGCGAGGCCCTCTCTGCGGTGTCTGAAATTCGCGGCCTGGGAGCGCTTGAAGTCCTCTGGTGTAACCTCGTCGAGCTTCAGGCTCTGGTCCTCGCGCCCCTGGTTGAGCAGTTCGGCCAACCGCGAGTTGCGGACGACCGCGACGTTGGTACCGGCAGGGTCGTACTGGTATGGCGGGATCCAGGCGTCTCCTAGGGTGATGTCGGCGGTCTCACCCGCGATATCGTCACAGTAATCGCACGCTTTCAGCTTGAAGAAACCGGTACCCCAGTCGGTTCCAAAGAGTTCGCTTGCTGGGGCACTTCGTGCCAGGTTCTCAACTGCGTTCGACCCTTCAACCTCGACCCTGTACCGGTTCGCCGGCCTCCTCGGGTCCTTGGAGCGGAAATCAATAGTCGAGAGTTCGCGCGGTGGGACGCCTAGCTGCCAGCCAAGCATCTCGGCATAACCCGTCGTCTTGAGGTGACCACATACCAAGGACACGTGATAGACGATGCGACTGGCTATGACAGAGTCCACCTCCGCTAGTAGTCTGGCTGCTTTGATGAAACAGGGCACGCCGACCAATGCATATCTTCCCGCTCGTTCTCGAGCGAACTCCATGACGTCGGAGAACTCGACCGGGTAGTAGCGCGATTTCGGAGCCGCCCGAAGCTCTTCGAGTGTCAAAGACGGAGCGTACTTGAAGAGCGGATTGTGCGAACGCCTCACGTGCAGTACGGCGTCGATTTCCCCGCGAGTTAACAGCTCTGCAAGTACATAAGTGGTCATGCCGCCCGAACTCCCTTCTTGTCGGTAGTTGTCTCGGGTGACGTGACCAGCGTAAACCGCGAGGTGTCGGCCCACGCCTTCATCTGGCTTGCCGCCAGGAAAGAGCTCGTCTCCTATGACCGATTCGTTCCTACTAGCGTTGTAAAAAGGACAAACCTCTCCGATATCCGGACCATTATCGGGCTCAACGTAGTCGGGCTCCACTTTCACTCGATAGCGACCGTTTTCGAGGACCATGGTCAACGGGGACCCCGGCAAGCTGGCGCAGGCTCCGCATCCTACGCAGTAACCACCGGCCACCACAGTACTCAGCAGGGGCTCGATCCGGTAGGGCGGGTGGACGGACGTGCGTTCCATCACCGCGCAGAAACCGAGATGCCGTCGAATGCTGCCACAAACCCCGGATTCGACAACACATCCCCAAAGTACCTAAGCGGCGCTCCACCGCCGACCGCCACCATCTCCCCCCCAGCCGCCATCAGCACCGCCTGCGCCGCCGCGGTGTCCCACCACATCGTCGGCCCCAAGCGCGGGTAGAACTGCGCCGTGCCGTCTGCTACCAGGCAGCTCTTGATGGCCGAGCCGCGAGCGATGGTCTCGACTTCGCCGTACTCCCGGCGCAGTCGTTCGATGAACGCCCGCGTGGCTTCGTTGGAGTGCGACCGGCTCACCATGACGCGCACCACGCCGTTCTCGGGTGGTCGGGTATGGATGGGGTGGGCGCCGCCTTCGGCGTCGAAGCGCCAGGCGCTGGCCGGGTGACCGGCGTGAGCAGCTACACCCGTGTAGGTGACACCAGCCACTGGGGCGTGCACCACCCCAAGGACGGGTACGCCGTCCTGGACGAGCGCGATGTTCACGGAGAACTCGCCATTGCGCTTCACGAATTCCTTGGTGCCGTCGAGTGGGTCCACCAGCCAGAAGCGTCGCCAGTGGCGCCGCTCCTCGTAGCTCGGGGCCTCTGCCTCCTCGGCGATGATCGGAACTCCTGGGGTCAGCCGACCAAGCCCCTCGACGATCACCCGCTGCGACGCGATGTCGGCGGCTGTCAATGGTGAAGCGTCCGCTTTCTTGCTGACGGCGAAGTCGGTGGCGTAGATCTCGAGGATCGCCCTGCCGGCCGCGGCGGCGAGGTCCACCACGCCCTCGCGCAGTTGCTCTAGGTCGGGTTGCTCGAGCTCCAGGGGCGGGTCGGTTGCCATTGTCTCAAGAGTAACGTGCCGGGTGGTTAGCGGTGTCACCTGGCCGCTTGACCCTAACGTTACGTTAGGCGTTAGCTTCTGAAGAGGGAAGGAGGGACTCCGCATGATCACGCGCTCGAGCGAGACCCACAGCGAGACTTACACGGTGGGAGAGGTGGCCGGGCTCGCCAACGTCAGCGTCCGGACGCTGCATCATTACGACGCCATCGGCCTGCTTTCTCCCGCCGGGCGCAGCGAGGCCGGCTATCGGCTCTACGGCGCGGCCGACCTCGAGCGCCTGCATGACATCCTCGCGTACCGCGCACTGGGCTTCGAGTTGGAGGCGATCGCGGAGCTCCTCGCCCGGCCGGAGGCCGACGCCTGGGCACACCTTAGGCGCCAGGAGGCCGTCCTCAACACGCGCATCGAACGCCTGCTAGCCATGCGCCGCTCGTTACACAAGCAGATGGAGGCAAGGACCATGGGAATCAACTTGAACCCGAAAGAGCTGTTCGAGGTATTCGGCGACTGGGACCCCACCGAGCACGCGGGGGAGGCCGAGGCGCGCTGGGGCGCCACGAGCGCGTACCAGGAGAGTCAGCGCCGCACCCGGCGCTACGGCAAGGAAGACTGGCTGCGCATCCGTGCAGAGAACGCGGCCATCGAGGCCGAGTTCGCCGAGCTCATGGCCGCCGGGGTGTCGCCGAGCGACCCGCGCGCCCTGGAGCAGGCCGAGGCCCATAGGCAGCACATCTCGCGCTACTACTACGACTGCAGCTACGAGATCCACCGAGGCTTGGGCGAGATGTACGTGGCTGACCCGCGTTTCACGGCGTACTACGACGGGAAGGCCGAGGGGTTGGCGGCTTACGTCTCGGCGGCCGTGGTGGCCAACGCGGAGGGGCGCTGAGGCAAAGCCTGCCTGGCCTAGGGAGCCTTTTAGCCGGGCGCCAGATGGCCGAGAGCGATTACGTTGACGCCGTCAGGCCTGGCGGAGCTGACCTTGCCGGCAGTGATGATGTTCAGTGAGCGGAGCTGTTCGGCGCGTTTAGGCGAGACCTTCGCCCGCAACTTTATGAGATTGGCGGCCGCCGAGTCCAGGTGCTCGGCGCCGCCCAGCTTCACCTCGAACGCCGTCCAACTGCCGTCACCTAGCTCGATGAT
>Ga0265293_10006823_pt1 | contig 17973 bp, 18 predicted proteins | sample Munlanlewell138R_FD_192505 | JGI IMG/M metagenome (GOLD analysis project Ga0265293, IMG submission 192505) | Leachate microbial communities from a municipal landfill in Southern Ontario, Canada - Leachate well 138R | ecosystem: Engineered > Solid waste > Landfill > Unclassified | place: Canada...
AGTACTATCCGGTCTTTTCTCTGCCGACCGGCCTCCGTTTTGACATATGCACCCAGGCCCACAACCAAGGCAGCAAATACCCCGCAGACCAGCCACCAGTACTGCTTAGAAAAATCGCCTACCGACATCATGATTCGGGTTGGCAACGGTAGGGCAACACCCATACCAACAAACATATCCATAAATTTAGGCAGTACCACCGTAAAGAGCAGGATCACCACGAGGATCGCTATCGACATAATCACAATCGGATAGGTTAGGGCTCCTTTAATTTTCGCTTGCAATTCATATTCGCGTTTAAAGTGTTCTGCTAAGTTGTCAAAGGTCAAATCCAAGGTGCCACTGGTCTCCCCAGCCTCAATCATCCGGGTCAGAATCTGCGGGAAAACTTTGGGGTGCTTGTCCAAAGCAGTAGAAAGACTATCACCTGTCTGGACATCCTTAGATACTTTGTCTAAGGCCTCATTAAGCGTAATATTAGCTGTCTGGCCTTTGGTCACATTTAAGGCCTCGGTGATGGGAACTCCGGCTTTGAGCAATGTCCCTAACTGACGGCACATCACAGCAATATCTTTTGTAGTAACCTTTTTCTTGAAAAGATCTTGCGATACTGCAGATCTACTGGTTGCCGGTTTAATTGAGGTAACGATGTAGCCCTCTGCACGAAGTCTCGCTGCTAAGGCCGTAGGAGAGGCAGCATCTACCACACCGCGGTAGACCTTCGCCTTTGTATCGCGAGCGGTATATTCAAAGCGTGGCATCCCCCTATCCCCCTATAAAACCCTGTGTTCTTCGTTTGCTGGAAATTTCCTGCAGTTATTACAAGAAATCCCATCAAATTTTGATTTCAGTTCGCGCTGCGATAACTTCCCGGGATACCAAGCCTTTAGCCAACAGTTCTTTGTACGCCATATCGAATGATTTCATGCCGATGCGTGCACCGGTTTGGATTAGACTCATTATCTGGTGAGTTTTTCCTTCCCGGATCAGGTTACGAATAGCTGGAGTTGCCAGCAAGATCTCAAAAGCAGCCACCCGCCCCTTTCCGTCAACTCTCGGCAACAGTTGCTGGGCGATAACCGCCTCTAAGACCGTAGCTAACTGCAGCCTAATCTGGGCCTGCTGGTGAGGCGGAAAAACATCAACGATGCGGTCAACCGTGCCGACCGCATTATTGGTATGCAACGTGGCTAGAACCAGGTGCCCGGTTTCCGCTGCAGTTAAAGCAGTACTAATCGTTTCAAGATCCCGCAGCTCACCGACGAGAATAACATCAGGATCCTGGCGCAAAGATGCTTTCAAGGCACTGGCGAAAGATCGGCTATCTAAGCCTATTTCACGCTGATTAATGATGCTTTGGCAATGTCGATGTAGATACTCGATCGGATCTTCAAGGGTGATGATATGACAATCCCGTTCCCGGTTGATCGTGTCAATCATACTAGCTAAAGTGGTGGATTTACCGCTGCCGGTCGGGCCGGTTACTAAAATCATCCCCTGGTGTTTCTTGGTCAATTGCGAAATTGTTTCGGGTAAACCCAATGTTTTGGCGTCCGGTACTTGTGTTGGAATTACCCGCAACGCCGCACAGATCGAGCCGCGTTGTTTATACGCATTAACCCTAAACCGGCCCAGGGAAGCAACTCCGTATGAAAAATCAAGCTCGCCGCGCTCTTCAAAAGGCTCTTTTTGGCGCTCAGTAAACATCTGATATACTAAACGTTTAGTATCATCGGGACCGAGCTTCTCAGCGCCGTCCATCGCTACCAAGACACCGTTAATTCGAAACATCGGAGGCAAGGCGACTGTAATATGAATGTCCGAAGCCTTTTCTTCAACAGCTGCTGCTAAAATTTGGTCGATATGCATGCTCTAACCTCCATCTTTAGTTGTCTGTATATGCTACCCGCAATACCTCTTCGAGTGTGGTCTCTCCTAGCAGAGCCTTTCTGATCCCATCTTCTTTTAAGGTAATCATACCCTCCTCGACAGCGGCCGCCTTTATTTGATCAGAATTGGCATCTTCAGCGATTAAGGCGCGAATTGCCGGTGTCATCCGCATAATTTCCTGAATCGCTCGGCGCCCTTTATAACCGGTATGGTTACAGCGCGGACAACCCGTGCCCCTGTAAAGCGTGGCTTTGGGCTGGCCCTTAAGAACATCCTCCGGGGTCGGTAGGCCCATCGCCAATAGCTCTTCACTGCCAACCTCGATTTCTTCTCGACAAGCAGAGCAGATGGCACGCACAAGTCGCTGAGCTTCAGCAACTATAACCGAGGAAGCGACTAGAAATGGCTCGATCCCCATCTCGACCAAACGGGTTAAAGTGCCGGCGGCATCGTTAGTATGCAGTGTGCTTAGCACCAAATGCCCGGTCAATGCTGCTTGAACAGCGATTGACGCGGTTTCTTGGTCACGAATCTCGCCGACCATTACAATATCAGGATCCTGGCGAACAATAGCCCGTAAAGCATTGGCAAAGGTCAAACCAGCCTTATTGTTAATCCCAACTTGATTAATTCCTGGTAGCATCAACTCGACCGGATCTTCAACTGTGACAATATTGCGCTCCGTCTTATTTAGAGCGGCTAACGTTGCGTACAAGGTCGTAGTTTTCCCGCTCCCGGTAGGGCCGGTCACCAAAATCATCCCGTACGGACGCCGCATCGCATCCTTCCAGAGGGCTTTGTTTACGGGGCAAAAGCCTAACTTGTCCACATCTAATAGGAAATTACTCTTATCTAGAATCCGCAAGACTACCTTTTCCCCGTAAATTGTCGGCATCGTCGAAACGCGCAGTTCGACCTCGCGGTTATCCACAGTCATCTTGATCTGCCCGTCTTGGGGCAGGCGCCGTTCGGAAATATCGAGCTTGGCTAGGATTTTTAGACGCGATACCAAAGCCATCTGAGAGCGCCGCGGTGTGCGCATGACCTCGCGGAGAAAGCCGTCGATCCGATAACGGATTCGTACATCCTTCTCCTGCGGTTCGATATGGATATCCGAGGCCTTCTCCCTAATGCCTTGGCTCAGAATGAGGTTAGCTAACCGCACAATCGGAGCTTCATCACCCATCTGCCTAAGCTCGGCTTCACTTTCAAACTCCTCCTCATCATCCTCTTCGAGGGTTTGAATCACCGTCTCGGCAACCCCTTGCACCCCGTAGTGCCGGGTAATAGACTCCTCGATATCCCGCTCGGTGGCCAGAAGCAACTCTACGTTTAGTCCGGTAATCTCTCTAATTTCATCGATCGCAAAAACGTTAAAAGGGTCAGCAGTTGCGATTACCAACCGTTCCCCACGTTTATCAACAGGTATGACCTTGTGTTTATACGCTATTTCACGGGGTATGAGGTCGATAATATCAGGATTGAGCAGGTTATCGCCCAAATTGATGTGCGGAATACCCAACTGATACTCCAAAACCTCTAAAAGCTGTTGCTCATCTAAATATTTTAACTCAATCAGAGCCTGTCCAAGCCTAATCCCTTTTTTGCTCTGGAGAGAGATGGCCTCCTCTAACTGCTCTTGGGTAATCAGGCCGACTTCAATTAGGAGATCTCCTAACCTTCTGCGTCTCTTAGGAGCCAACGCCATTCTTATTCCTCCGCCAAACCATACTCTACTATAGTTTTTCGGCATTTTTTGACAATTCCCTGTTCCTGCCAAATAAAGAAACGGAAGGCACTATGCCTTCCGTCAATGCGGCAGCCTTAAGTTATGAGTTGGTTGGCGGAGTCAAATAACAGTGTAGACCCTAAAAGTCAAAAAACTGTATCACCATAGTGTAAATGTTAATCCAAATAAAGAGCACTCCTCTGGATCTACATACTGTTGGGGTAATCAACCAAGGCCGCCACAGGTTGATCACCCATATTATTACATAAACAACTTTTTTTAGGAGGTGTCAAATGTCCCATTTTGCCCGAAAATTTCTGCGTACCGCGTAAGCTGCCGCCTCCGCCCTGTTTGACAAACCTAGTTTTCCTAAAATATTGCTGACATAATTACGGACCGTCTTCTCACTCAGATAGATCTCCTCGGCAATCTGCCTATTAGTTTTACCTTCAGCCAACAAAGATAGAATTCGGTCCTCTTGTTCGGTCAGCTCAGACTCCCGACTAAAACTATCAACCCGCTGTCTGATGCCCCTAATAGCCTCGGCAATTTGGGCCGGTGCCAAGATGGATTCTCCATTATAAGCCTTGCGAATGTTGTTGACCAGCTCATCTGCACCGATTTCCTTGAGCACATAGCCCGCTGCTCCTGCTAAAATCGAACTCTCAAGTGCTTCACGGTCAGCATACGAAGTTAACATTAGCACCTTAATATTCTCATCGTTACTGCGGATCTGGCGACAAGCTTCAATCCCACCGCCACCTGGCATGCGAACATCTAAGACCGCAACATCCGGTTTTGTTTCCTCCGCCTGCCTGATAGCCTCCTCGCCAGATGCAGCTTCTGCAACCACGTCTAAGTCAGGATACCTGGCTAATAGCGTCTTTAGACCCAAGCGGACAACCTCATGATCATCAGCGAGCAGTATACGAATAGGTCTGGCCACCGCATCCACCACAGGTTATTCCCCCTCCACATCCTTGGTTTAAGCCTTGTCTGGGCAAATACAGGCTTACTTTCGTCCCTTTACCAGGACTGCTGCGCACCTCAAGTTCACCGCCAAGCAGTTTTGCCCGATCGCGCATATTAATTATGCCTTGGTGTCCCAAGGTAAATTTGGCCATTAGCAGGTTAGGCTGCTTAAAACCTTTCCCATTATCTGAAACCTGCAGCCATAACCCATGTTTGCCGTACTGAGCTTCGATCAAAACTTCAGAAGCCTCGGAGTGCCGGGCTACATTGTTAAGCGCCTCCTTGATCACCCCGATAATTTGATCGGTTATCTTAGGGCAAATTCGTACCTCTTCAAGGCTGCTTAAATCAGCCTGAACTACAACCTGGTTTCTGGCGTCAAATTCCTCTACGAGCTCTTGAAGCCGGGTGTATAGGGTAGTTTCTTCAGTATTATCTACCCGTAACTCGCCGATGAAGTCGCGAATTTCTGCGATCAATTGATTGAAATCGCATATAGTCTGGGCAATTTCCGTTTTGGCTTTCTCTAAATCGCTCTCTAACGTATGCTTTACATTTTCACACCGCAGCCCCATTGCATAAACAGATTGCAAGATCCCATCATGAAGATCACGACTAATACGGAGGCGTTCATTTACCACCGAATACTGACATTCAGCCCACTCAAGACGACCAACGAGTTCATCCTCAAAGTACTCAAAAAGATTAAAAATATAGTAGATCATAAAAAAGATGATAATAATGCGGAAAAGCTCTACCGGCATGTTTAGCAGGTCATGAAAAACAGCTTCATTAAACATGTTGGCCGGAAAAAAATCGCCGCCCGGTACAATAACCCCGCTAAAAAAAGCAAAGAAATAAAAGAGTACCGAAACATACATGGCGGTGCCACGAGCTTTGGCCAATTTCGGGCCAAGAAAGTCCCTACTATGTCTGGCTAGGCCTAGACCGGCCAAAACCGCCCCAGGCAAAGCAAAGAAGTATTTACCTAAACTATCCGCATTTGTCAGATACCGGTGGGCATTAGGCTCGTCCACCAAAATGAAACCACCGAAAAAAGCAATTGTCCAAAGCAAAAACAAGAGTCCGGGTATGATTTGGGCCAGTTTCTTCCCGCGCATTTCTTCGTCGACAATAAGGTTAACCCCAAACTGAACTAAGATCACAAAAGACAGAATATGGAGAAAAACTTGGCCTGCCTTAATCCATAAGGCAAAACCAGGGGAAAGCGATACAACTTGAATCGGGATAAAAACGTGACCCCACTCAGCTAGACCATGGAACAGTCCGAAGAAAGCAAGAACCCAGAGATTGCGGATTAGTTTTAGATTGCTTTGAGAACGGTATTGAATCGCAGCGGCCAAACCGAGCATAAAAAAGCCTAGCCCATAGAGAAAATAAAGCAGAGGCATATTTTGGTCAACAAACTGGTGAATAGTATCCATTGTCCTCCACCATTAACTATTTTTTATTAAATTCATTCATTGCCCGGTCAATACCTGCCCGTATGAAAGCCAAAGCAGCCTCTTCGGCAGTTTCCAAAGCTTGCCTAAGTGTAGCCAGTTCCTCCTGACGAAAGGGTGCTAATACATAATTGGCCCAATCTCCTACGGGCGGCCTATCGATTCCCACCCGCAAACGTGCAAACTCTTCTGAACCCAAACAATTGATGATCGAACGCATTCCATTATGGGTTCCGGCCCCACCTTTATACCGTAGGCGAATTTTACCTACCGGTAAATCCATGTCGTCATAGATTACCAACAGATCTTGCAGCTCGACTCGGAAGTAGCGAACCAAAGCCGCAACCGCCTCTCCGCTATTGTTCATAAAAGTTTGCGGTTTAACTAAGACCACTTTATCTGCTGCTAGTCGAGCTTCTCCGATCAATGCTTTGTTCTGCAGCTTGCGGACGCTAATTCCCAATCGATCCGCTAAGCGATCGACTACTACAAAGCCCACATTGTGTCGGGAAGCAGCGTACTGTCGGCCTGGATTTCCCAGCCCAACAATCATCTTCATCGTCCACACTCCAAAAAAGCGCAGTCAAGTTGACTGCGCTCATTAATCCTAGCAAAACCAATAGATAATCTACTCCGCGTCGTCTGCGGTTTCGCCGTCCTCAGCAGTTTCTTCTTCCTCAACTTGCTTGGCCGGAGCAGAAACCGTAACTACGACCTCATCAGGACTGGTTGTCACCTCGACACCCTCTGGCGTCACTAAATCGGCTACTCGCAGTGAATCAAGCATCTTGAGCCCGGCAACATCAACCTCAATGAACTCAGGAATCTGTGTTGGCAAACAGGTTACTTCGACCTCTCTCAGAATATGTTCGAGAATACCCCCATCGTTTTCGCGTTGATCCTCATTTATTAAGGTCAACGGTACCAAGGTGGCGATTGGTTGGTCCAGACTAACCTGCATCAAGTCTACATGCAATAATTGATTGCTTACCGGGTCTTTTTGTACCTCTTTAATAATGACCGGACGAGCTTTGCTCTCCCCTTCGATCATTACATCAATTAAACTGGCACTAAGTAGTCTGTTCATTGCCTTTTCGGGAACAACTAAATTAATGTCTTGCTTCGTATCACCGTATAAGACAGCTGGAACCAAACCCTGTGCACGCAATTTACGTGCAGCTCCCTTGCCGGAAAGGGCTCGCACCTGTGCTGTTAAGGCGAAATCTGCCATGTATGGTTACCTCCTCTATATACTCCCTATAATTACCGAGACACGGAGTTATTATATCACCCGTCCTAATCCACGTCAAACGTCAAGACTTTGGTTTGCGAGAAGCCGCCCAGTCCTCTTTGTTAACTTGCCGACTACGCGCAACTCCAAGCGCACCATCTGGGATATCCTTGGTTATTGTGGACCCTGCGGCAATGTAGGCACCTTGTCCGATAGTTACAGGTGCCACCAAATTGGTGTTGCTTCCGATGAAAGCACCATCATTAATAACGGTCCGGTGCTTCTGTTGACCATCGTAGTTACAGGTGATCGTACCAGCGCCGATGTTTGCTCCTGAGCCGATTACCGTATCCCCGATATAACTATGGTGGGGTACTTTGCTGCCAGTTCCCACTACAGAGTTTTTAATCTCCACAAAGTCGCCAACTTTTACGCCATCAGCGAGGCGGGTACCCGGACGCAGGTAAGCAAAGGGTCCAACTTGACATCCAGAACCGATCACGACATTTTCTGCCACCATCACCCCCGGATAAATGATCGTATCCGGACCAATCTGGGTCTCCGGATGGATATAAGCCGTATCCGGGTCCAAAATGGTAACACCTTCACTCATTAATTCGTAGGCTTTACGTCTCCATAATATTTTGCCGGCTTGGGCCAGCTCATATCGGGTATTAATCCCCATTACCTCAGTCGGGTCACCCGCAACATAAGCCCCTACCAGATAGTTTCTCTGACGCAAAATCTTAATTACATCCGTAAGGTAGTACTCTCCCTGCTTATTATCTGCCGAAATTTCACCAAGGCACTCCATTAGTATCGGTGTATCGAAGCAGTAAATCGAAGAGTTAATCTCCTTGATTAATCGCTCTTCGTCACTAGCATCCTTCTCTTCAACAATCCCAATAACATCACCGCCGGGATTACGAATAATCCGTCCATACCCGGTTGGCAGATCGACAACTGTTGTTAAAATGGTAGCACTATAGCCGCCTGATTGATGGTGATCCAAAAGACCACGCAAGGTTGCGGCCGAAATAAGCGGGGCATCCCCTGGTAAAACCAGCAGAATGCCCGAGAAATCTTGGAGTAGTTCGTTGGCCTGCAAAACAGCATGCCCGGTGCCTAACTGCTCCCGTTGTAGCACAAAATCGAGCGGAACCAGATGCTGCTCCTTCTCGACCGTACTTTGCACCAGTTCGGCCTGGTGCCCGATTACCAGATGGATTCTTTCGGGACCAAGCTCAGCTACGGTTTGCAATATATAATTAACCACCGGGCGACCCAATAAGGGATGGAGCACTTTGGGCAGATCCGATTTCATGCGGGTACCCTTCCCGGCGGCAAGGATTAACGAACGAAATTTCAATAAGAACACCTCCCGGTTTTAGTATACGTTTTCCCGGAAGATTATCCTTTATTTGTTAGTGGTGTGTCCCCTCGACAATCGCTACCCCTTTGGCCTCGATACTTTGTTTAATGGCATCCAGATGCGGGCATTTCGGGTAATCTCCTTCAAGCAACATGCACGATGAAAGATGCACGGTATCAAGCCCATATTTTTTCAATTTTTCGACCATGCGTGAAACCCGCCGCCCCGAACACCCGCCACAAGTAATCATCGCGATTAATTCATCATCCGGGCCATATCCCTTAAAATGAATCCTTTTCTTATTCCAAGCCATCATACAGGCGATTCCGGGACAGGTCTCCGAGGTAATCTCACAGCGGATGATCGCAATCTTACGCCCCTTTGTTTCCGCAGCTTTGGCTACCGACTTGTCCTCGCCACATTCCGAGCAGCCGTCCTCTTTACAGCTGTGTCCCGCGGATTTCTGCTCCTTCGTCTTTGTTGCTTTATTACCAAAAAGACTCGTAAAATATTTATCCTTAACCTCCTGAACTAAAGCAGGCGTAACTTCCTCAATCCCCCGCTTGCAGGCCTCGTCTTCGACGGCTTTTTTAGCCATGCCCCGCACAAAACCCGGCACACCGCTAAGTGCCGCTTCGGCTTCCTGGCTCCACCGCATGAACCTACCTCCTCAGATACTAACTCTTTTAGTGATATATAACGCAAAAAAGAAAGGAGGAGTTCCAAGCGGGGCAAAAGGGGCTATCTCCTGCGTAATCTGGCCATAAAGCGAGTTGGCGAGACCGGTTTAAGGGTATCCACGAGATTATGCACAAAATTGGAACCTCTGGCTACAATTAATCCCGTTAACAAATAGTCTACGATCGGTGGATCCAGTGGCATCTCAGCCAGCTTGAAAAAGCCTGTTTGGGTGCCTAGACAGATCGACATCCCAAAGATCGCCGCGACTAAGTTGCTCCAAATGCCGGTGATATCCGGAAAAATATTTTTTGTCATATTGGTCAAGACTTCGGTAAATAAAGCCAGCGCGAGGAGGTTAAACGCAACGGCATTCATTTATGCACACTCCCTTCGCCATCAAATATATCTGCGACCGCCTGGCCAATATGCCAAAGGGGCAAGCTGTGAGCCTGCCCCTTTTTCCTTCAACTTGTCCATTTATCCGGTAAAATCCTTAGCGGAGATCGATCTGCGGCGGACCGATCCGGCGATCAAAGACATCAGATTCGCCAACTAAAGAGCTAACAATAACTACCCTTGATACGATCACGCGCAAATCCACCACGGTTTTTTCCCGCCACAGGGTTGTAGGTAATTCTCCTACCGGTTCTAGAACCGGAACTACTCTGAGAATAAAGTTTTCGACATCTACTTCATCACTAGGTGTAACTGGAGCTTCGATAAAGGCTTCAAACGGGATCGTCTCCCTATGGAATAGAACAGTTCCATCGGTTCCTGTTGGGACAAATTTGATGATCTTGTGCACTCTAAACTGCTTGATTACCTTACCAGAAATCACATGGTCGGAAAGAAACTCCACCTGCGTGTGTACTGATTGAATAAAGGTAGCAGGCGTAGGTAGAGTAATCTCGCGTACATCATGTAACTGAAGGTTTTTGTCTGCTACTACCTGCAGCTTTTTAAAACGCCGCCGGACTAATTTGCCTTGAAAAATAGGCTTCGGGCAGATCTTAGGTTCCTTTGGATCCTTTCTCACGGTTCTTTCCTCCTTTACGCAGTCAGTGAAATGACTTCCTGCGCTAATATCATATTGACCTAGTAGGCAAGAAGAACCGTGGCAAAGGCATAATCACGCGGGCTAAAGGAACATTATCGCTGAAACTAAAGGTTTTTGAAAGAAAAAAAGCCCCTCAAAACCATGAGGAGCTGTGTACTCAAAAAAATGGCTGGGGCGGCTGGACTCGAACCAGCGGAATGTCGGCTCCAAAGGCCGATGCCTTACCGACTTGGCTACGCCCCAATCTTGTTTCGGCAAGTTATAATTTTAGCAGAGAAAGTCCCGTCTGTCAAGGGGTTAGGAGGCACTAGATAAGCGTTTTTGATACTCTGCCAGGACCATTTTTTGGATCGTCTCCCGGGCCTCCTGAGTTATCGGGTGAGCGATATCCCGGTAGTTACCATCAGATAGCTTCCGAGCGGGCATCGCTACAAACAAACCGTTTGACCCCTCGATTACGCGTAAGTCATGGACCATAAAGACCCCGTTAATAGTAATACTGGCAGTAGCTTTGATCTTGCTATCTGCGTTGCGAGAAGGCCAAATTTTAACCTCGGTAATCTCCATTACTTAACTCCTCCTTTAAGCTAGGCGTCAATGGTACCGGGAGCATTCTCACTTTTTACATTCTGCGGAGTCACATATTCTCCTGCTAGGACAGACTGAACTAATTGTAAATCACTTGCTTTATCAACATCAATGCCAATTTCCGGAGAAGTTGAAATAATACCTTTGCCCTTAAAACCTAAAATTAGCTCAACCCGCTTTTCGATCTCCGCTAAATGTAACTGATTCAACAACAGTTTGAGAATAAACCGAAAACCCAAGAGCCGAGCTAATTGCCAAGGTTTTTTGCGCATAGCTACCGCTTGTTCAATGGTTTGACGGCATTTCAGTACGCAGTCCGGGTCAAGCAAGACGACATTCCCACCGGTAAACACACCTTCGCGGAGGCGAACGTAGGTCCGGCGAATATGGGGGAAAAGGGCCTCATTACTCTCTTTGGTGATTATCGGATAATAAATATCAGCCTCGATGGGCTCTGTTTGCTCTAGAAACCGGTCAATTACCGCGCCGGTCACGAGCGGCACATCCCCGGTCACCACTAACACTTTTTCCGCAGGGCCCACAACAGACAAAGCCCGCACCAGGTTCTCCACCATTGATGACGTACTGTCCACAAATTCGCAGGAGTCTGCGGACACTACGCCTGCAAGTTCAGCCGGGCCTACTACGATAATTCTGCCGACTCGTTCCGACGAACGCAATGCGGAAATCACATAAGAAACCATAGACTGCGAGCCAATAGGTATTAATGCTTCATAACGTTCAGAGGTCACCGTGGCCAAAGATCCGCTGACTTCCCCGCCTGCTAGAACAATTGCACTCACCTTCGCAACCATGGGCATCCCCCTACTTGGTTTCTTTTGATTCCCTTATTACATCCATTAGGCTTTTCTCTGCATTTTCGATATGTTCGTGAGCTAGTTGTCTGGCCAACTCGCCATCACCTTGGGCAATGGCCTCAACGATCTTTTTATGCTCTTCCCAGGCGATTTTCATACGTCCCGGATGCGCTAAGCTGGTACTGCGGAAGCGCTGCACCTGTTCTCTCAGATTTGAAACCATCTGAATTAAGCGGTTATTGTGGGAAGCAGCTATTAATTGGTCATGAAAGGTCGTATCGTATTCGATACCGGCGTTGATATCGCCGCGTTCTGCACTGAAATTAATTTTAACCAAAGAGCGTTCCAGGTTCTCAATCTCTTCGGGCGTACATTTTTCCGCTGCCAACTGGGCGGCCAACCCCTCCAAAGCAGCCCTAATCTCGAAAACATCGGCAATATCTTTCATGGAGATTTCTGCGACATAAGCACCACGCCTGGGGATCATCAGAACTAACCCTTCCAGCTCTAATTTTCGAATGGCCTCCCGCACCGGAGTCCGGCTTACCCCGAGCTCCTCTGCTAATTGTACTTCCATCAGCCGTTCCCCCGGACGTAATTTCCCTGAAATAATCGCCTCCCGGAGAACTTCGAAGACCAATTCCCTAAGTGGTTTATAGTTATCTAGATTGATCTGGCCTAGAGGGCTCCTCATCTTGGTCACCTCACCCTACGATTTCTTGGCCTTGGGAAAATAGCGTTGTGGCAAGCACCGTCGGATAACGATCTGCTAATTTTGCAGCTACCTCCGTCGCGGCGGCACCGGTTGGCAACAAGCCAAAGATTGTTGGGCCGCTTCCGGTCTGTAGGACTCCATTAGCCCCGGCAGACAGGAGGGTCTCTTTAATCTCCTGCAAACTCTGATAGCGAGGAATGGTAACCGACTCGAGCAAGTTGCCCAAATTATCCACAACTCTGGTAAAGTCGCCTTCGATAATGGCATCAAGCATACCCAACGTATTAGGATGCTTGGCCTGTCCCAATTCTAAATTTCGGTATACTTCAGCAGTAGAGATGCCAAAGGCCGGCTTAACCAGCACTACTCCGAAGTCCTCACCCCTACGGCGGACAGGTGTAACCTTCTCACCAATCCCGCCGACCAATGCCGTACCGCCGGAGATGCAAAAAGGAACATCCGCCCCGATTTTCTCCCCTATCTCTGCCAATTCAGCCGGCCGCAGCCCCAACCGCCAAAGGTGGTTTAATCCAACCAATACCGCGGCCGCATCGGTACTGCCACCGCCCAAACCGGCAGAAACAGGAATGTTTTTCTGAATGTTAATCCTGATTGGCATAAACTTGCCAGAGTGACGCATCAGCAGTTTAGCAGCATTAAAGGCGATATTCTCCTCATCTGCAGGCACTTCGGGACTGGTCGTAGCTACTCTGATGAGATGAGTAGGGTTTAGCGTCCTAACCTCGGCATCGGGGTCTACGCTAATAGTAACCACATCATGCAAGCCGATTGACTGCATAATGCTTTCGATCTCATGATAGCCGTCTACCCGGCGGTAGAGGATATCCAAGGACAGGTTAATCTTGGCATGGGCCTTGACCAATATACTCAGCATAATACTGTATATTGACCTTTTACCACTATAATTCCTGCGATATTAGGCAAACAGTCCGGCAACTAGCTGCCACAACCACCGGAAAAACCGGACAAAAATGTTGGCTAACGGAATTTCCTCCGTTGCCACTACCGGGACCTCGCCTGCCGGGTTCCCGGCAACGCTGACTTGGAGGGTCCCCACCCTGGCCCCTGCTTCGATCGGAGCACTAAGATTTTTATTCGGAACAAAAACCTTTTCAACTGCGTTTTGATCGGCTTTCGGCACCAAGACGGTGAGTGGCTTGGCCGCAGCTACAGGGTTGTTAACTTTACGCGCATTGGGTATTTGGATGGTTGCAACTTCTTCATCCTGTTGCACTACTAATTTCGGGGTAAAAGCATTAAATCCAAAGTCCAGCAGGCGAACGGTTTGACTCGCTCGTTCCTCCAGAGAGTTTGTCCGCATGACCACCGAAATCAGTCGGGTATCGCCCCGCTTTGCCGAAGCTGCCAGACAGTACCCGGCCTCCTCCGTATGCCCAGTTTTTATACCATCTATGCCTTCGTAGGAGGAGAGTAAATTATTTGTATTATACAGAACAAATTTGCCGTCACGGATTGAATCGATGCGGGTGGATGTCCATTCCAAGACCTTGGGGTGCTTTAACAACTCACGAGACATAATCGCGATGTCATAAGCCGTGGTTAAGTTGCCTCCATCGTCCTCCGGCAATCCGCTGGAATTGTAGAAGATGGTATTTCTCATGCCCAACTCTTGGGCACGATTGTTCATCATCTGCGTAAAAGCCGCCTCGGTACCAGCTAAATATTCGGCTGCCGCCACCGAAGCGTCGTTACCTGAGGCAATCGCAATCGACTTCATGATGTTTTCGAGAGTAATCTTCTCGCCGGTCTCGAGATAGACTTGGGAGCCACCCATCGATTGGGCATATTCAGAAACGGTCAGAACGTCATCAAGGCTAGCGCGCCCGGAATCCACCGCCTCCATGACCAACAGCATGGTCATGATCTTGGTAATACTGGCAGGATGTAGTTGTTTGTGCGCATCTTTTTGCCATAAAATTTGACCGGTATTCGCATCAATTAAAATCCCCGATTCGGAGGGAATGTCGAAGGTTACCTGAGCCAATGCTGGGAGAGATTGAACCCCTATTAGCATCGCTAGTAACACTATTCCAACTAAAATCAACCTGTTCTGCCGCTGAAAACGTAACACGCTAACTCCTCCTGTATGACCATAAAATAACAACATTATCATCTTTCCCCAATTTATCCCGTACAATTTAGTATCTCTTTGGACAGGTGGGTGTACGCATGAAAAGCCGAATTTTAATCATCGGAAACCCCAATGTCGGAAAAAGCATCATTTTCAATCGACTGACCGGCCTTTATGCTACTGTCTCCAACTATCCGGGAACCACCGTAGAGATCGCCTCTGGGCAAGCCAAACTCTCCTGTGGTCTGGTCGAAGTGATTGATACCCCCGGGCTATATTCCCTCCAAGCCATTACCGAAGAGGAACGAGTTGCCCGGCGCTACCTGATGACAGCTCCTGATAGTATAGTTCTGCAAGTTGCCGATGCTCGCAACCTAGCGCGAATGCTGCCACAAACTTTGCAGCTGCTCCAAGCCCGCTTCCGGGTCGTACTGGCCGTAAACATGCTGGACGAGGCTGTCAGGGAAGGTCTTAGTCTTAACCTCGAAGTCCTCAGCCACCGACTTGGGATCCCCGTTATCGGCACCATTGCCACCCGCGGAGAAGGTCTGGATCAGTTAAAAGAGATTCTCTCCCAGGTGCTACTAGGACAAGTAAGCTATCAAAAGACTATCGAGCTTCGGTTTTCCCCCGAGATCCAAGCAGATTTAACCTCCATAGCCGCTAACTTAAAGGCTACCTACCCACTACCACCAGAAAGCTTGTCCACCCTAATCCTAGCCGGCGACGAGGAGATCGCAGAGCTCATCCGGCGTAAAGAAAATGCTCTCCGGTGGCGCAAAATCAAAGCTGTGGTCAACGCTGCCGATAATCGATACCCCTGGGGAGCCGGCTATCAGTTAGCGATCGAAGTCCATGCTCAGGCCGAACGCATCCTTAAAGGCGTCATCCTGCGCTTTGAATCCCGAACTAGACATCTACAAAACTGGCTCAGCAAACTCACCACCAACCCGCTAACCGGATTTCCCATTCTATTGGCCGTGATTTACTTTGGCCTTTACCTCTTTGTCGGCAGGTTTGGAGCCGGCTTTGTAGTCGATCATCTAGATATTCTCTTTAAAAAGGTTTTAATCCCTGCCAGCGAAGACCTAGTCACAACAATAATCCCTTCTACCCTCTGGCAAAGCTTGTTCTTGGGCGAATATGGCATTATCTCCTTAGGCGTACGGTATGCAGTGGTGATAATCCTACCGATAGTCGGCTGTTTTTTCTTTTTCTTTTCACTGCTCGAAGACTCCGGCTACTTGCCCCGGCTCTCGATGCTTATGGATCGTACCTGTAAGAGCCTTGGCCTCAATGGACGGGCGATCATTCCCTTGGTCTTAGGGCTTGGTTGCGATACCATGGCTACTTTGACCACCAGGATACTGGAGACGAAACGCGAACGATTCATCGCTACCTTCCTGCTGGCCTTGGCGGTGCCTTGTTCAGCTCAGCTAGGCGTAATCCTGTCCTTGCTTAGCCCTAATCCGGGGGCCGTTTTGATTTGGGGAGCAGTAGTCTTATTTGTCTTGTTGCTTACCGGCCACTTGTTGGGAAGGCTTCTGCCCGGCTCGCCGACCCTCTTTTACCTAGAAATACCGCCGCTACGGCTGCCCCGGTTAGGCAACATCATCGTCAAGACCCTTTCGCGCATGCAATGGTATTTCCTAGAGATCCTGCCTGTTTTTATCGGGGTTTCCGTCTTAATTTGGGCCGGCCGGCTCTTCGGATTTTTCCAAGCTCTTTTGCAGCTCATCGAACCTGCGGTAAAGGCTCTGGGATTACCTCGAGAAACAGCAGTGGTCTTTCTATTCGGCTTTTTCCGCCGGGATTATGGGGCAGCCGGCCTTTACGATTTAACTAGCTGCGGCGCGCTCTCGGTGCGTAACTTGATCACAGCAGCAATTACACTAACCCTGTTTTTGCCGTGTATAGCACAGTTTGCGGTGATGTGGAAGGAACGAGGACCGCTGGCTTCACTCTTGATCACTGGGGTTATCATTCCCACCGCTTTCGCGATTGGTTTTGCCGTTAACATGCTGCTCGGCTTTTGCGGGTTGTGATGGAGGTGATGAGATGAACCAATTCCCATTGACCCGGATGGCACCGGGCGTCACTGCACGGGTAGCCGGGGTCCGCAGCACCAATGGAGCATTTATTAATAAGCTGGCAGCCCTGGGGGTCTTGCCGGGGCTGCCGATTACCCTCATCCAGACATATCCAGCCTACCTGGTACAAATCGGACAGAGCGAGCTGGCTATGGATCGAGAGACCGCTAGATGTATTGAAGTTATTATTTAGAAAATCTTAATCGCTACCGGCCACAATGGCAAAACTGACGACTTCCAGTTAAAAAGGCGATACCTGAGACCGTCACCCCATAAAAAACCACTGGCTTGTTATCCGTCAGCAACGCGGAGAAGGTATTGTTAACCAAAGTAGTTCCCGTGGATAAGATGATATTGCTCCACTCAATTATCTCCGCGGTTTTTTCTGCCGGTTCAATCTCCACCCCGTACTTAATCTGCCCGACGTTCTCTGCATCTAAATCAGTTACTCTAAGCGAATAATGCTTGGAGAGATGGTCGACCATCGCCGGCTGCAACCCAATAAACGCTATTTTGGGCTCGGCTACAAGATCTTGCACGTACTCTACTAATTGTTTTGCACACTCTTCCGGCTCTTCATCTCGGCAGTGAATAGTCCGATCAATCCAGCCAAGATGCCGCAGGGTAGCATTGAGCGTAGCTATTAAAATAGCTCGATCAAAATTAGTGCTAATTTTAGCCTCAACAACCTCTTGCAGCGATCCCGAAAATGAGCCCGGCATATCGGTAAAGGCCTGACCTTTAGCCCCGCAAACTTCGGCTTCTAACATTGTTTCTCTCCCTTTAATTAGGGGATAGTCCTGCCTGATCGGGTTGCCGATGGATTCCTCAACCGTCAGAGGCCTAGCCGAGACCACCTGTACATCAGTTGCTAGCAGATTATGCTCCTGGGCAATTTTCCCCAAAACCTCTTGCAGATTCTCATAAGTTAACGTGGTTAAACTCAGACTGTTGTAGTAGTCTGCACCCATAATCCGCACCGCCTTACTTTATTTTAGTCGACCAAACGAAATACCTCATCCAGCGGCTTTCGTGGTCTAGCAGGCGGATTCTCGTCCGGTATGCCAATCGGTACCAGCGCAACCAAGCTAAAAGGCGGCTCCACCCCTAAAATTCGGTTAATCTCATCCGCCGCCACCACCGGGGCACACATCCAACACCCGCCATAACCCATCGCATGCGCTGCCAGCAACAGATTTTGAATGGCCGCCCCGATGCTTTGGGTAGCAGGTCCTCCACGAAGGTGGTCAATTT
>Ga0265293_10006824_pt1 | contig 17970 bp, 11 predicted proteins | sample Munlanlewell138R_FD_192505 | JGI IMG/M metagenome (GOLD analysis project Ga0265293, IMG submission 192505) | Leachate microbial communities from a municipal landfill in Southern Ontario, Canada - Leachate well 138R | ecosystem: Engineered > Solid waste > Landfill > Unclassified | place: Canada...
TGAAGGAAAACTTTCACATACTGAAACCCTTGTCACAAAATTAAAACAGGATTTAAAGGAAATATCTGCAAAAAGTGAAAATGTTGATCTTTATAAACAAAAATCTGAAAATATATCACAGCTAAATTATCAGAATAAATTTCTTATTAATCAGAAAGAGTCTCTTGAAGCTGAAAAATACGAACTTGAATTAAAAAATGATTATTATCGAGCTTATATTTATTTTACAAAAAACAAGTTAAAAAAAGCCGAAGTAATTTTAAATGATATTTTAGAAAGAGAACCCAATTATATAAAAGCAAAAAAATTATTAAAAAAAATAAAATAATTGATTTGAAATTCAAAATTGAGGTAATTATGAACAGCTTATTCCATCATGTTGTCGAGCTCTATGAAAAAAAAGATTATGAAAATTTGAAAGATATATATCTTTCTATTGATAAAAATAATGAAAAAATAATATATACAATAATTGAAATTTTGCTTGATTTTAAAGAAGGAAATATTGACAGATATATCTCAAACCTTGAACTTCTTTTAAATTATATCAATGCTGAAAATAAAAAAGAAATACTCCCTTTTTATCATTTGCGTAAGCACCTCTATTATATATTTGTCCAGGAGTATGAAAGTGCAATGGATGAACTTGGAAGAGCTGTATGTGCTGTTGGAAAATATGGCGATATTAATATTCTTCCTAAGATTTACATTCAGCAGATTGAACTGGCTGCATTTTATATGAGGGACTTTGCTGTTGCTGAAAAACTACTTGATAAATATCAGTCTGCAATGAGCGATACTATTTTAATGAACACATATTTTAATACTATCAAAGCTTATATTTATTCTTATGAAAATAATAACAAATCGTTAGAATATGTAAAAATAATCGAAAAAAATATGTCATCATTAAAAAAAGATGAGTATTTTGAAGAAATTATTATTCGATACGCTTACGCTCTCATAAATCTTGGTTTGTATGATAAACTTGATAATCTTCTCGAAAAAATTGATGAAGAAAGTCCTGAAAAATATCTGATTAAAAGTTTTTATTCTTATGGTAATAAAAATTATTTAAAAGCATTTAATGTTTTTTCTGAATGTTTTGAAAAATATTATGATAAAAAGAAATATGATGAATTCTGGTTAAAAATATTTATTATTGCTGCAGAAAGTCAGAATCATTTAGGTAATCTCGAACTTGCTGAAGAGTTTTTCAATAAAATGCTTGACCAGTTTGATTATTTTTATTCAAAAATCAAACATGAAAACTATAGAAAAGTTTTTGTAAATATTTACAGACCTTATTTAATCAATACTTTTTTGTTTTTTAGAAATCTTGGGAAAACAGAAGTGTTAAAAAATCTTATTGAGAAATATGAACATGTTTTTGAAGTTATTGAAAATTTGGAGGAGGATAGTCAAAATCTTCGATAACAGCTTTATCATCTGTTGAAAAATATGAAGTTTTAAAGTTTTTCAAAACATCTCTTAAAGTGAAATCAGGACTATTTTCTATTAAGCTTATTATATTATTTATAATATTATTGTGAAAAATAACAGGATGCCCACCTTTAAAGTTATAAGAAGGTTTAATAATTTCAAAGTTTGTGTTTAAAGCAGCATAGTCTGCAAGGGATTTATATGTAAGTTCATTTACATGTGGAATATCGACAGGCTGAAAAAACACACAGTATTTTTCCCCATAAACGTTTAAAGTTTTCAAGCCGTGAAGAATTGAAGAAATCATACCTTTTTCATATTCAAAGTTATAACTCCATTTAATTTTAGAATTATTTAAAAACTCAGCCTGAAGATATTTTTCAAAATAAATATTATTAAATCCTGTAACGATTATAATTTTTTCACACACTGGATCTAATTTTTCAACTATAGAATTTATAAATTTTTTGTTATTATATTCTGCAACAGGTTTAAAACTGCCGAATCGTTTAGAAAAGCCACCAGCGATAATTATTGCTGCAAATTTCATTTAATCATTTTAAAAAACAGAAAATATTCAAGTCTGGATTTGAGTTGTGCATCAAGTGAAACTGATGACGATTCATCCCACTTTAGATATGGAGAGTTAATACCTGAAATAATATCTCTGTTTCTTTTCTGAACTAAATTCTGATATAAAAAATCTTCAGTAGCATAATCCATATTTTTTGCCACTGAGCCATAAATAGCTTTTGAATCACGGTAATTTAAGTGTCTGTCAGTTATAATTATTTTTTTCCCTCTTAAAATTGCAGCTTTTTCAAAAGTCTGATTAAAAACACCGGCAACCGTAAAAACAATATCATAAGTATCAAATATTTTTTTCCCTATTGAAAGTATTTCATCCTGATTATTTTCTTCAAGATTGACGTAAAATTTGTAATAATCAATTTTTTTATTAACAGTTTTCAGACCAGATTCAAATCCTTTTCTGAAGCGTTCAATGGCAGGAATATTTTCAATTCCAATAAAAGCTATTTTTTCAAAATCAGTTGCAGCTGAAACTCCGGCGCGAAATGAAACGTAAAACTCATTGAAAATAAGTGAAGAAATATTTTCTGATTTACTTATATCATTAGCATCAATAATATAAAAATTAGTATTTCTGTATTTATTTTGTTGGGAAATATTTTCAATTAAAGAACTATATTGTGAACCAACAAGAAATATTTTATTTATTCCATTATCGACAAATTTATCAATATAATAATTCAAATTATTTTCAGAATGAATGTATGTTATATATGAAAAATTACGGTTTCTTGCGATGAAATTGTTTATACCTTTGTAAACAAGACTGTTAAATGAATTATCTCCAGTTCCGGTGGAGTTGAAAATTACTCCGAAAACCTCAGCGTATGAAATGATTGAAAACACTATCACAAAAAGCAAAATAATTTTTTTATTCATTTACACTCCTTTTAAAAATTAAAAATGGACTGTATGTAAACCCAGTCCATTTTATTAATAACATAATCAAAATTAATTTATTAAATCGCCAAAAATATAACCAATCTGTCCAGTGGATATTATTTTGATTTTATACCAGTCAGAAACTTTTTCTAAAATCTCAACCTGTGTGCCGTAATCAAAAGCCCCGAGAATAGAGTTGTCAGTTCCGGGCCCTGTTCTTACATTTGCTTTACTTACAATTATACTTCTTATGTTCGGGTTTGAATTATCAACAGGCACGGGGTTTGAAACATGATTATTTCCAAAAAACGCTTTAGTTAAAACATCAGGATTAACTATGGTATAACCATTTTTTTTCAACCAGTCAGCAAGTCTGATAAACGACACTCTTGATTGTTCATGAATATCATGCATAAGAAGAATACCTTTGCCTCTTTTTGAAATCATCTGAGTCATTTTATTAAAAAGTTCATTTGGATCTTTGGTTGACCAGTCAAGGCTGTCAATAGTCCAACCAAGTGGAACAAGATTGTATTCGTTTACAATTCTGTTAACTCCAGAAGTTGTAATTATACCGTATGGCGCTCTGAAGAATCCTGGGTTTTTGCCAGTTATACCTCTTATTGAATTGTAAGTTCTTCCAATATCACTCAAAGCCTGATTCAGGCTCATTGCTGTAAAAGGGTTGCCGTCAGATGCAAAGTGATTCCAGCCATGAATTGAAACGTCACAGATTTTAGCCTGTTTTTCAATAAGGTGTCTTGTACTGTTACCTATTTTACTTCCTAAAACAAAAAATATTCCAGGATAATTATAATTTATCATTGTATTAGTAACATCAAGAGTTCTGTCTCCAATATTTGTTGGACCATCATCAAAAGTTATAAGAATTTCACCAGGTTTCAAAAAATTATCTTTCTGAGAAAGAAAAGGAACATTTTTGTTTGTTCCAGTCATTACTATGCTGAAAAAACTTGAATAATTATTTCTTTCACCTCTTGTTGTTTCAGTTTCGTAATTTTCAACAGCAAAATTTTCGTTTATTTCATTCAAAACTTTTTCAGAAGGGGAAAAAATTAAATTGAGTTCACTTCTGAAAGTTGAATTTAAATTGAGCATAAAATCACTCATTTCGTTTATTACTTCAACTTCACCTTTATCAAGTAAAATTTCAATATTTTTATTAATCATTTCTTTGAAAATTGTCTGATGAAATCCACCTGAGCGTTTTTGTAAAGAATTTTTAAAAGTTCTCAGAGTTTCAACAGGATTATTTTCAATTTCTTCAAAAATAGGAACTTCAACTTCTTCAAGTTTGTTTTTTACAAAATGCGCCGAATAGTAAATTTCAAAATATTCTGGAGTGTTCTGTTCTTCTAAATTAAACGCTTTATCTGAAAAATAATTAAGAGTTTTGTAATATTCCATATAATTTTCCAGGTTAGTTTGAAAATCTGAAGCGAAAACACATAATGAGCCAATCAACATTATTACTATTGTGATTTTTATTTTCATTTATTCCCCCTTAAAAAAATGACTAACACCAAATTTTAAGTTAATTATAACATAAAAAGTAATAAAAATAAATAAAAAAACAGTTAAACCAGAAATTCTCAATGAAAATTAAAGAAAATCCTGTTCTGGACGGGGTTTGCGCCGTTAAACTTTACGAATTAGTAAAGTTGAAAGGCCAGACCCCTAAAGGATTTTCATTTAAATTGAGAATTGGTGCAGTTAAACCAGCAATTCTCAACTTTCAACTCTTGAAACTCACTTTTTTCTTTCAGCGATCTTCACTTATTATAAAATTTGTGTTAAAATAACTCTTCTTAAAATGATTAATATTTTTTTGGAGGTATATAAATGGAATTTATCCGGGTTGATGGATATGAAAAAGTCTGTGGTAAAGCAAAATACGCAGCTGACCTATATTTTGACAGAATGGTTTATGCAAAAATCAAAAGAAGCGAACATGCTCATGCAAAAATAAAATCCATTAAATTTGATAAAGCATTAAAACTTGAAGGGGTTTTAGATGTTGTAACAGCAAAAGATACCCCAGGTGATAAGAAAATGGGTGTGGTAAAAATGGATCAATTCCCGCTTGCTGATGACAAAGTATTATATTATGGTGATGCAGTTGCAGTTGTAGCAGCTGTAAAAGAAAGCATAGCCGAGCAGGCACTTGAACTGATTGAAGTTGAATATGAAGAATTAACACCAGTTTTTTCCATGGAAGAAGCTTTAAAAAAGGAAGCCCCAGTTTTAAAAGAAGGTTTCGAAGACAATATTGTAACCCATTATCCTCTGATTAAAGGTGATGTTGAAAATTGCTGGGATAGTTGTTTTAAAGTTATTGAGAGAGAATATGAAACACAGTTTCACGAACATGCTTATATTGAACCTGAATGTGTAATTGCAATGCCTGATGAAGCAAAAGATTCTTATGTAATATATGGTTCATTTCAGAATCCGTATTCTACAAGAAGAAGTGTTGCAAGAATAATGGGGACAAATTTAAATAAAGTAAAAATTATTCAGGCAAATCTTGGTGGTTCATTTGGTGGTAAGGATGATTCAATGTCAGTGCTTGCGTGCAGAGCAGCAGTTATGGCAAAAAAAATAGACAGACCTGTAAAAATAACCTACACTCGCGAAGAATCAATGATAGATACTTATAAAAGACATCCATATAAAATGAAATATAAAGTTGGATTAACTGAAGAAGGCAAACTTAAAGCTATGAAAATTGAAATATTTGCAGATGCAGGGGCTTATATTTCAATGACCCCATTTGTAACATGGCGTTCGGTTGTTCAGGCAACTGGACCTTATGAAGTTGAAAACGTTAGAACAGATATATATGGTGTAGCAACTAACAATCCATACACTGGAGCATTCAGAGGATTTGGTTCACCTCAGATTGTATTTGCTCAGGAAAGTCTTATGGATGAGCTTGCTGAAATAATGGGAATGGATGGTCTTGAATTCAGAAGAATTAATTCTTTTAAACAAGGTTCAATTACAGCTTCAGGACAGCATCTTGTTGACCATAAAGTTTCTCTTGAACAGGTTGTAAATACTGTAATTGAAAGTTCAGATTATTTAAGCAGAAAAGAAGAATTTAAAAAATACAACAGCAATTCTGAAAGATTTAAAAAAGGAATAGGATTTGCCTGCTCATACAGAGGATGTTCACTTGGTGCAGAAGGAACAGATGCAACAGGAGCAATGGTTTCTGTTCAGCAGGATGGTTCAATATATGTGCTTGCAGGGCTTGCAGAAAATGGTCAGGGTTTAAAGACAACATTCTGTAAAATTGCAGGGGATGTTTTTGGAGTTAATCTTGATAAATTTAATTATATATCACAGGATACTTCAGTTATGGCAGATGGTGGACCAACAGTAGCTTCACGTTCAACATTGATGGGAGGCTCAGCAGTAAAAAATGCAGCAGAAATTATAAGAGACAGAATTTCTGAAACAGTAAAAGAAAAATTAAAAGCAGATAAAATTGAAAATATAGTATATGAAAACGGAAAAGTTATAAACAGAGAAAAAAATATAGAAATTACTTTTGAAGAAGCAGTATCGGCCGCTTATTTTGCCGGAATTAACATGTCATCCTATGGATGGTTTAAAGCTCCTGATGTTCACTGGGATGAAGAAAAAGGTCAGGGACCAGCGTATTTTACCTATGTTTATGGCTCGCAACTTGCTGAAATAACAGTTGATACTTTTACAGGTAAAATTTCAGTTGACTGTGTTCATGCAGCTCACGACCTTGGTAATGCAATTAATTATCAGGGGAGTTTAGGTCAGATATATGGTGGGGTTGTTCAGGGAATAGGTTATTCAATATTTGAAGAAGTTGATGTTCAGGACGGAAAAATTAAAAATACAAATCTTGATGAATATTTTATTCCGACAGTAAAAGATATTGGTGAAATTAAACCATATATAATTGAAAACAACGATAAATACGGTCCATGGGGAGCAAAAAGTCTTGGTGAGCCTACACTTGAATTGCTTTCTGCTGCAATAAACAATGCAGTGAGTTTTGCAACCGGAAAAAGATATTATAAACTTCCACTTGATTTAGAAACAATTGTGGTAGGAAAACAGTTAAAAAGAACCTCAAAAAGGGGGAGTGAAGCATGAGAGAATTTGATTTTTTCCAGTTTAACAGATTAGGAGAAACCCTTGAATTTGTAAGAAAACAAAAACATACATTGAAAATTTTAGCTGGTGGAACAGACCTTGTAATTGAATTAAGAAAAAATTCTCCAAAATTAGGAGAATTTATGGATAAAGTTGTTGATATAACTAATTTGAAAGAACTTAAAGGAATTGATGATGAAGGTGATTATATTGATATTGGGGCATGCTGTACACACAGTGAAATCGCTCAGAATGAAATAATTAAAAAATATTTTCCAGCGCTTAGTCAGGCATGCTCTTCTGTCGGTTGTCTTCAGACAAGAAACGTTGGTACAATAGGTGGCAATGTTGTAAATGCATCACCAAGTGCTGATACAATACCTGCATTAACAGCTTATGATGCTGAACTTCTTCTGGTAAAAGACCATGGGGAAGAAAGAACAGTTAAAATTACTGATTTTGTAAAAGGTCCATATAAAACAGTAATAAAAAAAGATGAAATTCTTGCTTCAATAATAATAAAAAAAACAGCGTTTTCGAATCAGAAATCTGTATTTGACAAACTTGGAAGAAGAAATGCTCTGAGTATTACAAGAATTTCTGTATGTGGTGTTTGTGATATTGAAAACAATTCAATTAAAAATATCAGAATAGTTCCAGGCGCTGTTTTATCTAAATTCAGAAGAATTACAAAAGCTGAAGAATTTTTAAATGGAAAAGAGCCAGAAAAAGAAATATTAAAAAAAGCTGCTGAAATAATATCTCAGGATGTTTTTGATGAAGTGGGGCAGAGATGGTCAACCCCATATAAACAGCCTGTGCTTGAAAAAATGGCTTATGGCGCTTTATGTAAAATGTTTGGAGTTAATTTAAAATAATTAAGGGGGAATTATGCTTATTCATATAAAATTTAATGTAAATGGAAAACATTATGATATAAAAACAGATACAAATAAAAGACTGCTTGATGTACTCAGAGATGATTTAAGACTCACAGGTACAAAAGAAGGTTGCAGTGTTGGCGAATGTGGAGCTTGTACGGTGATAATAAATGGTGAGGCTGTTAATTCCTGTATGGTGCTTGCAGGTCAGATAAATGGAAAAAATATTATCACTGTTGAAGGACTTGAAGAAAATGGAGAACTTTCTTTGTTGCAGAAAAATTTTTTAAAACATGGAGCAGTTCAGTGTGGTTTCTGTACTCCTGGAATGCTTATGAGTATAAAAGCATTAATGGATAAAAATCCAAATCCAACAGATGATGAAATTAAAGATGCAATAGCTGGAAATCTTTGCAGATGTACAGGTTATAAGCAGATAATTGATGCCACAAGAGAAACTATTAAAAGCAGTTAATAAGTGACCCGGGGTCAAGCTCTCGATCATTCGAACATTTGTAAAAATGTCGTAATGTTGAGACTTGACCCCTTAGTGAGTATTAAAGTTCAACTTGATACAAAACTATCATGTTAAAAAGCATTTCTGTTGAATAATCCTTATATTCAGTCGATAAAAGATCAATTTCAACAAATTCTGTGTTTTCTAAATCAAATTTAGCTGTGAAAAATTCACCTTTATAATTATAAAAACCATTTTCTTCTTTCCATAATTCATGAACAAAACCATTTTTTCTGCCATATAAAAGTTTTTTTCCGCCTTTTTCAGTAAACATGAAGCAGTCTTCGCTATGCTCATTAAAGGATTTTTCTGTAAGATAGAAAGTAGGTTTATTTTTATATGGAGCATTTTTAGAAGGACAGAAAGTTTCACAGTTTCCACATTCATTACAGAAATCCCCGATATTAATTATCTGACTTGGCTGATTTACAGAAAAATCATGTTTTGAAAAAATAATTTCATCATCGACAATTTTAAAACTCTGAGGAATAGAAACTTGTTTTGTAAAATATGTAATATTTGCTCTGTTAGGACAAACTGTAGCGCAGATAGAACAGAATTCATCACAGGACAGACATCGTTTTGCTTCTTTTACAGCCTGATTTTTATCAAAAGTTGAGCATACTTCATCAAAATTTTTTCTTTTATCAATTTCAACTTCTTCTGGTTTTAAAGCAAATTGAATATTGGCTTTTTTGGTAAGAGCTTCAATATAATTTTTTTTATCAACCATATTGACAGATTTTTTAACAGGTTTAATATCAAGCATTGATAAAGCCGCTCTTTTGCCGTCACCTGAAGCTTTAATTAAAGTCATCGCACCTCTTACAACATCACCACCAGCATATACGTTTGAAACAGAAGTCTGCTGAGTTTTCGGGTCAACCTCAATAGTATTCCAGGAAGTAAGTTTAATATCAGAACCTTCAATAAAATCAAGCACAGTTTTCTGTCCAATTGCGCTTACAATAAGGTCAGCTGGAATATCAAATTCAGAACCTTCAACTGGAACAGGTCGTCTTCGACCACTGGAGTCTTTTTCACCAAGTTTCATTTTCTGACAGGTCAAAGCAGAAACTTTTCCATTTTCAGTTTTAACAGATTTTGGAGCCGCAAGTTCAACAATTTTAATGCCTTCTTCAAGCAGAGCTTCAATTTCTTCTGTATCAGCAGGCATTTCTTTTTTAGTTCTTCTGTAAACTATTGTAACATTTGTATCATCAGAAAGCCTCCATGCAGCTCTTGCAACATCACAAGCTGAATTTCCACCACCAATTACAAGAATATTTTTAACGTTGAAATCTCTTTTACCTTCTCTCAGTTTTTTAAGAAAAACTAAAGCATCTGTAACACCTTCTGAATTTTCCCCTTCAACTCCAATATTCATACCTTTCTGAGCACCAGCACCAATAAAAACAAAATTAAATTCATTTTTTAACTTTAAAAATTCTTCTTTAGTGACTTTATGACCATTTATTATTTTCACACCCATTTTTTTAATTTTATCAGAATCAATCTGAATATTTGTTGCAGGAAGTCTGAAAGAAGGGATTGCATAACTTGCCATTCCACCAACTTTTTCTTTTTCTTCATACAAAGTTACTTCCACACCATTTGATGCTAAATAATAAGCGCAGGTTAATCCTGCAGGACCGCCACCGATAATGGCAGCTTTTTTATTTTTATGGCTCGATGATGAAACATTTTCAGATTTGGAATTTTCAGTAATAAATCTTTTTATTTCTCTAATCTGAAGAGGAGTTTCATAATGAGTTCTTACACATTTTTCTGTACATTTGTGATCACAAACTCTTCCAGCAATATTTGCAAGAATATTATCATCAAAAACAACTTTTGCAGCATTATCAAAATTTTCAGAAGCAACCTGTCTCATATATTCTGGAACATTCTGACTTACAGGACATTCTTCCATACATGGAGCCTTGATACAATCAAAATAATTAAGTGTGTAGTTTCCTTTATAACTTTTAGTATGACAGAATTCTTTTTTATATACAGGATTTTCAAGCACTTCCTGAGCATAAGCTGAATTATTAAGCATTGAACAGGTTTTAACAATTTTCGATTTAATCTGTTTCTGTTCTTTCTCAGATTTTTCACTGAATAATTCTTTTACAGCTTTATCAAGAGAGCTTGATAAAATTAATTCTCTGAATTTATCCAGGTTTTCAAATTCTTCATATTTGTTTTTGAACTTATCAGCATTAAAATATTTTGAAAACCATGTTTTACATACAAACTCATCAATATCTGAAGCGTTTAATTTTTTATATTCATTAACAATGTTTGAAATATACTGACCCATTCTCATATATCCACCTGGTTTAAGCAAATCAGAACAAACAGTGATAGGTCTTATGTTACAAGAAAGAAGAGAAGCAACGTTTGAAGAATTAGCGCCACCTGAAAATGAGATTTCAAAATAACCATTTAAATCATTATTCATTTTGTCAGCAAGATTAACATCTATGACATGCAGTGGTCTTCCAGACATATACATCATTTTTTCATGAGGAGGGAAAATATCTCTGTGATTTACAGACTCAAGAGTGTTGGACAATTTGAAGGAAAAATCTTTTCCACATGAAAAAGCAGCTTCTGAAACATTTGCAATTATATTCATCGCATCAGAATAAACCGGATCATGACCAAAAGCTTCATCAGGAACATGGGTTTCAAACCCGAGCTTTTCGTTAAGTATATAATTAAGTTTTTCCTGACCAATAAGAGTAGGATTGAATTTAACAGTTGTATGTAATCCAAGCTCTTTCAGAAGATAAATTGCGATTTTTTCAATTTCAGCAGGTGGACAACCGTGCATTGTAGATAAAGTAATGTTATCAGAAAGTTTTGAAGGAATTATTAAATTTTCACTTGGTTTATAATAATTTGAAGCAATGTTTTTATATTTAATTATCAGTTCTGAAGCATCAAACATATTTTTGAAAAAGTTCTGAACATTTGGTTTTTTAAGACCTTCCAGATTATAACCAGCACTCATGTTGAAAATTGTTCCAAGTTCATCAGTTCCGTTATCATGTCCGAGTTTATGTCTTAAAACATGAATAAGAACCCAGGCTTTGACATATTCATCATAAGCTTCAGTAAGTCTTAATTCCTGAGACCATTCACAGTTGTAACCTTCATCCTCTATATCTATACAAGGTTTTGATACTTTTATTTCATCAAGAGTCTGAACAGTTTTCAGCTCAATAAAACGTGAACCTGTCAACCATGCAGCAACAATATTCTGTGCCATCTGAGTTTGAGGACCTGCTGCCACTCCAAAAGGTGTTTCAAGAAGTTTTCCATGTTTTTTTATAGCAATCGGACTGTTTTTTTCAGGTTTAAAAAATAAATTTTCTGGAATACCTAAAATAGTTTTATTATTTTCGTATTCTGAAAAAATAAGAGAAACTAATTTTTCAAAAGAAATACAATTAAAATGTTCTGACATAATACCTCCGAGATTTTTAAAAATGGTGTCCGGGAGGAGACTTGAACTCCTACAGCAGTACTGCCATATGAACCTGAATCATACGTGTCTACCAATTCCACCACCCGGACTGATTGGAATTACAAATAATTATACAAAATAAAAAAATAAAAATCAATACCGAAAATCAAATCATTGATAAGTCGCATAGAGAATTGCGAATTAATCAAAAAAAAACACGTTGTGAATTTGGAGAAAATTAATTATAATTAAACCAAATAAAATGTTTTGTCGGGGGTAGTATGAAAAGTAAATTTTTATTAATCTTTATTCTGGTTCTTGCGGTAAGCAGTATTTCTGTTTTATCCATGTCAGAATGGACTATTATGGTATTTCTTAATGCTGATAATGATTTGGAAAGATTTGGAATAAAAGATTTTCTTGATATGGAAAAAATTGGCTCAACAAAAGATGTTAATATTATAGTACAGTTTGACAGAGCAAATGGTTATGACACAACTAACGGAAACTGGACAGATACAAGAATTTTCAAAGTAGAAAAAAGTTCAAATAATAATTTAATCACAACTAAACCTCTGAAAGTCCTTGGTGAAATTGATATGGGTGACTGGAGAGAAGCAGTTAAATTTTTTAATTATTCAGTAGATAATTTCCCGGCAAGAAGATATATGTTTGTTTACTGGAATCATGGTGATGGCTGGATGAAGGAAGCAAAAGAAGAAATCGCAGTTAAAGGTATTTCTCATGATGAACAGTCTGGAAATCATATTGATTCAGTTGGTATGAAAAAAGCTGCTGAAAGTATGTACAGAAAACTTGGAAGAAAAGTTGATATAATAGCTTTCGATGCCTGTCTTATGGGGATGATTGAAGTGGCAGCTCAGCATGCTGATTATGTTCAGTATATGGTAGCATCTCAGGATGTTGAACCTGGCGATGGTTGGCCTTATGACTATGTTTTGAAAGCAATTACAGAAAATCCAAGAATGAGTACAGTTAATTTTGGAAAAAAAATCGTTGATGAATACATGAGATATTATGAAAATCAAAGTGGTTTCTGGGGACCGCAAGCTGTTACTCAGGCTTTTTATGAGCTTTCTAAAACTTCACAGGTAGTGCAGGCTGTGGACAGATTTGCAAGACATATATATCAAAATATGGACAAAGAATTCAGAAATATTGAGCATGGTATTAATTATGCTCAAAAGTATGAAGCACCTTTCTATAAAGATTTACATCATTTTGTGGATAGAGTTGGTGCAATGTCAATTGACAGTGATTTGAAAAGAAAAGCTGAAGACGTTAAGAAAGCTGTAAATAATATGGTAGTTCACTCAAGATGGCAGGGAAGTAAGGTTAGAAATTCTAACGGTTTAGCTGTTTATGTTCCTAAAAGTTATGAGTATAAAAATCATTATATTTATACTGATTTTGCTAAAAACACTGTTTGGGATGAAATGCTGCTTCGTTATTTTGAAAGAAGTGCAATATCCAGAGAAACTGAAACACTCAGTCCTTTGAGTAAAACTCTTATAAGTCTTTATGCAAGATCAATAATTAAAGGTGAAAATTCAATTGAAGATGTGGATATTTTAAACAATATTAAAGAAATAGCTTTAGAAATTGACGGAATTATTTTGAATGATAAAAATGCTTTTAATGTTTTGAAAAATTCAATAGAAAGCTTTAAATTAACAAGAACAATGGAGTTATCTCATACAGAAGGCGATATTGATGAAGGTGTTGATGAAAATGTTGCTGGAATGATTTCTCTTGAAGGTAACAAGGGAAGACCTCCAATAAGTATTATAAGAAAAATTATTGAATTTATACCAGGCATGAGCTATTTGATGGAAATGGCAGCTTCATACGGAATAATAGATTAAGATGCTACAAGCTCCTGATAAGTTCTGCTTATTTTGAGTAGTTCTTCATGAGTTCCGGTTGCTTCAATTTGACCGTGGTTTAAAACAAATATTCTGTCAGCATTTTTTGCTGTAGATAATCTGTGAGTAACAATAATACAGGTTATGTTTTTATTTTTCTCCAGAAGATTCTGCCAGAATTCCATTTCGTTTTCAGCATCAAGCGCACTGGTTACATCATCCATAATTAATATATCCGGGTTTCCACATAAAGCTCTGGCAATTGAAAGCCTCTGTTTCTGCCCGCCTGAAAGCCCAATTCCATTCTGTCCTAAAGTTGTATCAAATTTCTGAGGAAGTTTTTCAATTTCGTCTAAAAATTGAGCAGTTTGAGCAGCTTCCTTAATTATAAAATCTGAAGAATTTCTCCAGAAATCTATGTTTGTTTTAACATTTTCAGATATAATTGTAGGTGTCTGTTGAATAAATCCCAGTTTTTCTCTGAAAGAATTTTTATCAAAAAGAGAAATATCTTTTCCATTTATAAGAATATTTCCAGAAGTAGGCTGATATATTCCAGTTAAAAGATTCAGCAATGTTGTTTTTCCAGCACCGATTTTTCCTACAATAGCAATTTTTTCGCCGTTTTTAACTGAAAAATTAATATTATTAAGGTGAAATGTCTTATCACTGGTTTTGTTTTCAGAATTATCAACATAGTTAAAACATACGTTTTCAAATGTTACATTGTCAGCTTTTCCAAGTATTATTGAGCCTTGATTTTCATCAGAATAAGATTTTTCAAAATCACTTATTTCATCCAGCCTGTCAATAGTAACTAAAGCCTGAGTTCCTCTTACGAAGAAATGCGGAATATCAAGAAGAGGCCATACAATCATTCCAAGATATGAATAAAAAGCGATGTATGTTCCTATTGTAATTTCACCTTTAATTACCATTATACCACCGAATAGAAGAACCAGAAGCTGACAGACATAATTGATAAATTCAAAATAAATTGAGAATAAGCCTTCAGTTTTTAAAAGCTCGGTTTCAATAATTTTTCTTCTGTCTAATTCTTCAGAAAAAATTACATTCTGCTTTATTTCAGAATTGAAAGATTTAATTATTTTAATACCAGAATAAGCTGATTCCAGAAAATCATTTGTTTTTGAAACAGCATCACGATAATTAGAAAATTTTTCTTCAACAATTGATTCAAGTTTAAAATAAACCATAACCATAAGCGGAATTGGTATTATTGAAAGAAGAGCAAGCTTCAGATTAAGAAACATCATTGAAATTATGCAGAAAAGAATTATAAAAGATGAGTTGAAAGCTCTGAAAATACCTGAACACAGAAACCACGAAATTCCAGGTGGATGGGTTGATAAATCATCAGTAAGTCTTGTTGCAATATCACCAGTTCTGAATTTAAGAAAAAATCTGTAAGATTTATTTAAAATAGATTTAAAATATATTTTTCTTAATGTAATTTCCAACTTCATATTCATTCTTCCGCGAAGATAAGGATAAATATTAGTTAAAATCATTCCAATACCAAAACCAAAAAGAACAAGAAGCAGTTTGTTTCTTTCTTTAACCGCCATATCCAGTGAGGCTTTTCCACTTTCAAACATTTCAAGATTTTCAACTAATGCATCAATAATAAATTTGAAAACAAGAGGATATAATGTGGTAACAGCAGTAGTAAAAATAGTCAGCAGGAAAAGTACAAATACAAAAAACTTATGTTCTCTGTAAATATTTAAAATCCATTTAAAATAGTAAATTCTGCTGTTTTTAATTTTTTCCACAACTAACTCCTAATTTTTAACTTCCTGAATAGAATATAATTTTCTATATAATCCATTTAAATTAAACAACTCTTCATGATTTCCTGTTTCGATAATTTTACCGTTTTCAAAAACAAAAATTCTGTCAGCTTCTTTAATTGTTGATAATCTATGAGCAATAATTATTGCAGTTCTATTTTCCATAAGTTTTTTCAAAGCTTTCTGTAAAATACTTTCTGTAATAACATCAACTGAGGAAGTTGCTTCATCTAAAATTAGAATGTCAGGATTTTTAATAAATGCTCTTGTAAAAGAAATAAGCTGTCTTTCGCCCATTGAAAGATTCCCACCCTTTTCTGAAAGCATTGTATTGTATCCTTCTGGTTTTGATAAAATTAATTCGTGAGCTCCAAGCTTTTTTGCAGCTTCAATAGCAGTTTCATCTGGGATATCTCCATTAAAAGCTTTTAAATTTTCAAGAATTGTTCCAGGGAAAAGAAAAACATCTTGTAAAACAAGCCCAATATCTTTTCTTAAATTATCAATTCTGTAAGAGTCAATATTTTTATTGTCAATTAATATTTCACCAGTTTTTAAATCATAAAATCTTAACAGAAGATTGATAATTGTAGTTTTTCCTGAACCTGAAGGTCCTATTATTGCAACATGTTCACCTTTCTCTATTTTAAAACTGACATTATCAATAACAATATCATTGTCGTATGCAAAACTGATATTATTAAATGATATTGAGTGATTAAGCTTTGGAATTTCAGTATTATGAATATTATTATAAACTTTTGAAGGAGTGTCTAATATTTCAAATACTCTTGAAGCGGCTGCAAGACTACCCTGAATCTGTGATAAAACCATCATAAGGTTTCTTATTGGCTGAAATAATTGTCTTAAAAGTTCAGTGTACATAACAAGACTTCCTACGCTCATTTTCCCAGCGAATATTTTTGTTGTCCCGTAATAAAAAATAGCAATTATTGTAAGTGTTTCTGAAACAAAATTTACAAAAGACCAGAAAACCAGATAATCAATTTTCATAGCTTTATTTTCATGTTTGAACTTTTCAAAAGAATGATGCATGAGCATTTCAACTGCCTTTTTCTTTTTTGAAAAAAGCTGAATTATTGGAGTAGCCTGAACATATTCAGTTATATAACCAGAAAGAAAGCTGTTTTTCTTTCTAACTTCAGTCCAGACTTTCATAATAAATTTCATGTAAAAATAAGAAATAATAAGAAATGGAGGAAGAGCAATAATTACAGCAAATCCAAAAACAGGTTCTTCTCTGAAAATAATAAAGAAAATTCCGACAAGCATTAATATACTCTGTATAATCACCATGGTTGAATGAGTAAAAATATTTTTAAGTCTTTCAATGTCAGATTCGGTTCTCGCCATTAATCTGCCAGGCTGATGTTTGTCAAAAAAACTTAAATCCTGGCTTAAAATGTGTGAAAAAACCTGATTTTTAATTCTTGTTACAATGTTTACACCCATTTTTGCAAGATTAACAATCTGAGTATATGAAATTAAACCACCGAAAATTAAAGCAGCAATAAATAAAAGAGCGGCATTAATTGCCAGTCTGGTATCACCAGCTGGAACTGCAGTGTCAATTATATATCTTAAAATAAGAGGTCTGGCAAGATGGGTTGCTGTAACAATTATAGAGCCTGAACAAGCAAAAACAAGCTTGCTTTTTTCTTCTTTAAAATAAGGAAGCAGTCTGCTTAAATATTTTAATTTTTTTTTATCATTTACATTGTCACTCATGGAAACATCCTATTTAAAATTAAGTTATCAGCACTTTCTAATTAAGCTTTTAATTGTTTTTGTTCTTTGCTTTTAAGGTTTTCTCGCGTTTTTATCGCGATTTAATCCCGTTTCATCCGCGATTTATCCGCGTTTCTCACGCGTTTCATCCGCGTTTTACTAATAAGACGCATAAAATACTGAAAGTGTTTAAATTTTTATAAAAAACCTTCAATTATCGCAGTTACACCTACACCATAAACCCTGTCAAGTTTCAGCGGATTAGAAGAAGAGCTTGGAATATATGCTTTAGTTCTGTATTTTCCATTCATGACATCTTCAATTGCAAAAACTGATTTTACAGAATTCACAAGTTCAGGTGTGCCCGAAACCTGAGCAGCACCTATTGCTGATTGACCACCAACTGTAAAAACTGGAACAACTTTTGTTGTTTCACGATTACCAACATTATGATTTAGAAGCATATCATTAACAAATTTGTTTAAAGGTTCGGCAAGTTCTCGGATTAATGCACCAATTGCCACGGTTTTTGCAGTGTTTTTCAGCAAATCTTTTAAATTAAAAGCAG
>Ga0265293_10006825_pt1 | contig 17968 bp, 16 predicted proteins | sample Munlanlewell138R_FD_192505 | JGI IMG/M metagenome (GOLD analysis project Ga0265293, IMG submission 192505) | Leachate microbial communities from a municipal landfill in Southern Ontario, Canada - Leachate well 138R | ecosystem: Engineered > Solid waste > Landfill > Unclassified | place: Canada...
TATTAGGTAGCTTCATTAATTCCTCAACAGCTTTAAGGTCCGTTGCCCCCATATAGGAAGTAGTAATGACCCTTAAGTTACCCCCATTTTGGGTGAAAGTAATTAACTCATCCATTATGAGGCGCAGGCCGCTCCACTTAATGAAGGAAACCAACAAATCAATTTTGTCTGCGGATGAGATTTCTTTTTTTAATTCCGAATACATACTTGGTTCATGGATTGCTCCGGTAAAAAGAGAGCTTTGAGCGATAGATGTTTCAGGGCGAGGGATTCTATTATTACTATTTAAGGTGTAAATGGTGTTTTTCTTTTCCAAGAGAGCCAGCAGTTGTTTAGCACCTTTATCCACCTGCAATCCATCAAAACTGTCATCCCCAATTTCCCCAATTACAGTATCAACAATTTTATTTGCCAGCTTTACCTGACTAGACATATCACCACCCTTGTCCCTTAAGTTGACCAATCCTTTTTCCACAACCTCCGCCACATATTTAGCCAAAATCCTAGCGGCCTCCTCCCGGTCAATTGGCGTGGTCTCTTTGCGCATGGATACATCTTCTTTTAAAAGCCGGTTTAGCTCCTTATTGATTACCTTCTCGTATAAGCCGGGTTTTAGCATTAACCTCACCTCGCGGAACAATCTTACAAAATGACATGGACCTGCTTCTAAACACCTTCTCCAGATACCTTAAATGTAAAAACAACTGCCCCCGGTTAAACAATGTTGATTTTTTTTTAATGTGCAGCTTTCACTAAATACAGGGCAGCTGAATAGAACCCCCAAGTAACTATTCCCAATCATAGCTTTAGTTGCAAGCAACCGATTGGGTTTTTTGTTTTTTAGTCAAACTATTTTTTTGGCCTAAACTCCCCTCCATCAAACCCGAAGTCCCTATATCCTTTTAAAATCCCCTCAACATATCCACTTCGGCCAACCTTTCCACTGTTTTTGTATTCTTTCGTCATTACATATAACATCACTGACAAGTGCTTGCCATTAACAATTGTTTCGATGTTGGTTTTATAATAACAATTATTTTTATAGCCCTCATACTTATCCAACTCTTTTTCATCTTTATCCGTTATCTCCCAAATAGCTGCGGGGGTTTTCTCGCCTTCCGCTGCTTCAATGTTTGCAAAAAAGGGAAGAGTCAGTTGCCAGCCTTCCAGGTAGGTGCCACCCAAAGCTTTAGCACCCGGGCAGCGGTAGAACATTTGGTCCCTGTTCATGTTGCTGCCCTAGGCGGCATATAAACGTTTTCTTATAGGCAGTTGGCCCAATATCTCCCGCCATTCACTGCTAAAATCTTCATCCCAATCACCAATTGTATTTCCTGCTAAAAATCTATGGTTGAATTCGTGCAAAATGTTATGAATCAGGGATGCGTTTTTCCCATTATCCAGCAGTTCCTCCATTAAAGCGACCATCTCTTTTAACTTCCTGAAGTTCGGATCTGTAACGTTTTGCCTTTGCAATTTCATTGTAATACCTCCTCAATAATTGTTATTAATTATAAAATAAAGGTTTTGCCGCATAAAAAATATACAATGAAATTTCCGTTTTTTATTTATATTCCACTGATGACCAATCAACTAGAATGTCATCGGGATCAAAAATCCTGCTGTTCCCCTGCTCATCTTTAACCTCCGCTTTATTTATGAGCTTGATCGGTTGTCGTTAATACAGCTCATCTTCCCCATATTTTTCGAGCCACATTTCTCGTAGTATGTTGACATCCTCTTTAAACTCCTCAAGGGTCTGTTCTTCCTTCTTTTTTAAGGTTTCTAGAGCCTCAAAAATAAAATGCTCGCCCTTTTGAATGCTCCAGTCCTTCTGTAGCTCTTTTTCTATACAGGTGTTCATTTTTTGTGCAAACTCGAAACGATTTTTGCTAGCCTGTAAGTCTATAGTAGCTTGTAAAAGGGATTTGTCCCGCATGGTATTTTTTATAACATATACCCCTCCTACAACCTCCCTCTCCTTGTATTTTGCTAAAAGTTCTTTCCTCGATTCGTTTCTTTTCATAATAAACTCCTTCCAGAGGTTCTTCTTCTAAATACAATTTTGCCAACCGGAAATGGTCGCGTTCTGACTATCTTACGTGACAATCCCCTAGTCATCCATCACCTTTTTTAATACGTAATATCTTACCTGGGAAATAATATAAAAACTAAGGATCTCATCGCCTTTGACCTATGAGATCATGTGGGCGCCAACAGTGTAATCCCAGCTGGTCTTTGACTTCTTAGCAGTACATTCGTGGAAAAAATATGCTCCCAGCCCACTCCTCCACTTCTGTGCATTAAAGGTAAATTTATTACCGGCGATAGCGGTGTCTTCTATGGAAAATAGCAAGCCGTCTTCAAAATATAATTTTTCCTTGTCAATATAGCCCTGATCGGTTAGTTCTTCAAATGTGCTCATAATGGTCGCAAGGCCAGATTGGTTGCCCACCATGTAAATCAATGCCGACTTTTCAGCCTCAGTTATATTTGAAACCTTTGTCAGGTCAAAGGCCAAGATGTTGATCTCGCTATTTAATCCGGGATCTGTATTATACAAATCATCTATTACTTTTTTATACAACCCAACGATATCCTCTGCCTGTTCTTTAATTGTGATCGCTTTTACGCCCCCAAGCCCCATGGGTGAGCTTTCTTGAATCAAGCCATTATAAGCAACCTCTATTAACATTCCACTTTTAAGTGCAGCAGTATCCGCGCCAGTACCACTTTCGGAAATAATATCCACATTGCCCGTGCCTATCCTAAAAATATCACCGAATTTGGCATCTTCCCCCACCTTGATAAGTAACAGCGATGTGTCTTCGATATCCATTATTTTAGCAGTTAAGATTGCTCCTTCCATTTCGGGACCCTTTGCACCTTTTTGAGGGACCTCCGATTGGGAGCAAGCAACAAGTATTAATGCCATCAACAATACCAGCACATACATAGTTATCTTTCTCATTTTAATTCCCCCACCTCACTAAAAATTTGCTTAACCCTTTGACCAACCACTTTGCTAAAAGGTTCCATGAATTATCTACTAGCAATTAAATAGTGAGTCGGGGGGGGCGCTTTGTTTGCCACGTTTTTAGGGGGTTTTCCGGGCAACTACAATAATAAACCTGCAACAGCCTGACCCGGCTCCTCTTGATCAAAGGACCATAACCGGCCACCAACAGCAAAATCCCGGTAGGGCCCAGCATTTGGGGAAACAGGCAATGTAAGGGTGATTATATAATAACTGCCACCACCCCCCTAATGCCCCAAAGCAATCAGCTTTTATACTGATTACAAACACATCTCAATCAAATTAGCGATATCTTTATCTGCGTTTTTAAGATCGATGAATGAAATATCGACCTTAACATTGTCGTCTGATATATACCTGATTCCATCCCTGTTAATAATATCAGAATACGGATAAAGCAAAATAATACCATCTGCATCGTATTTCTTGCTATAGGCATACATTTGGTACATATCAGATTGGGAAATCCCGCTGTTTCTCAGATCGCCGGAGAGCAACTTCCATTTCGTGTCGATAATTAATGTACGCCCATTGGATTCTAGAACAAGATCCGGTCTAAGGGCGAAAGCACGGGTTGGGCTGCTAAAAAGACTATATTTATTATCTTGTATCCTAAGGCTCATACCCTCTCTGAGATATTTACGAAACTTTGCCGCTATGAAACTCTCGAACACCTTTTCCATGGGGAATAGAAGTGCTAAGGCGACCTCACTTCCCGAAAAGGCGGTAAAGCTGCTTCCACACAAAAAAACCCGGCACCAGGATAGCGCCTTGTCATAGTGACTCATATTGCGATCAGTAATACATTTCGAAAAATCAGCCTTGTAGTTTATGGAGTAATCAACACTTTCAAAAAAAGTGAGCAATCTGATGGCATTCTTGCGGTTGCTGCTGTCCGTAGTTAGTTTCTGCAAAAAGCGAAGTGTTGACTTTATCAACTTGTTTTCAGGTCTATTTATGTTGAAATCATCATAACGAACAAAAAAACGTTCCTTATTAAACAAATTATATTTTATGTTTTGTGAAGGCAGGAGCTTTCCTTTATAAAACCGCTCGTTACTTTCGATAGGTTCATATGAGGCCTTAAAACCCTGTTTTGTCAGGAGGAGTACCTCATCCAGAAACATCTTGATAAAAATTTCAAAAAGGCTGAGCCGATCTGTGTGCAGATGGGAAACATTAAAATCCTTAAAGGTCACATCCTTCAAGGTTTGCAACATCTTTAAAAATATTTGTTTTGAATCGCCCACGGAAATATCAGCGCCCGCTATTTTTGGTAAAATTTCTATAACCGTCCCATCTGCCATCGTTATTAGCCCTACATAGTTGCGGGCGGTAATAATTTTACCGATGCCACGGCGGGCGGAAAGAGAAAGCAGTTCTACCGCTTCAGTTCCCGTACCAGTGATATTGGAGAGTATAAAATCCTCAAGCCTATCAAAGGTTCTATCAGGTAAACTCCGATACCTACCAAAAGATACCCCCCGGGTAAAACCGCCGTATTCAGTTATGGTATAAACCTTATCAGAGGAACGCATAAGCATCTATCTCCCTGAATGCATCTTTATTTATCTCATAATATTCAGGAAAATCTACATCAGCATCTCTGAACAACTTAACAACATCGGTCTTTTTCACGATAAAGCGGGTACTGTCATCCGGCTTTTGGTTATCGCCCAACACAAGCTGAATCTTCTCGTAATCATCATAGAAGTATTCTTGCAAGAGGGGGATGATCTCGTTTTCGAAAATTGAGGCAAGGCGCTCAATACTGGGGTCTGCCTTTAATGGCTGCAGAAAATATGAATGGCCGATAACATGTTCACGATCAAGCAAGACAGTTATTCTCCTATTCAGAGTATCAAGCATTTCGGATATATCAATACCATCAACAAGAATATCCTTAAGTGTCGCCGATTCCGGCAACATTTCAATAAAATTGAACCTGCGGCGCAAAGCGACGTCGATTTTGGCAATGGAACGATCTGCAGTATTCATGGTGCCTATAATATAAACATTACTGGGCACGCCAAAGTTTTGCCTGGAGTAGGGTAAGGATGCTCTCAATTGTTCCCTTGCCCCGATTCGTTTCGACGGCTCAATAAGTGTTATCAGCTCACCAAATATTTTTGAGATATTGCCCCGGTTAATTTCATCGATAATAAAGACACGATTAGGGACCTTTAATTCCTGCGTGAAAAGAGACGGTTTCAATTTTTTTAACAACTCAAATATGTCTGAAACGGGTATTGATAGCCTGTACACCGAGGGCTGCATCATCAGCTTTTCAGAATTGAGCTCGTAGATATCCTCGTTGATCCTGGTAACAAACCATTTTACTTTGCGTAACCTTTTGTATTTTGGATACTCATCATGCCACTCCGGTTCCCCTGTAATAACACCGATGGCGTCTATCGTTTTGTTTGAATAAGCCGAGAGAACAAGGTCCCCAATTTGCATTTTGTAATAAAAAGCATTTAAAATATTCCTGCCACTATCACCCTTTTCATAGGAATCCGGCAAAGTTTCACCATAGCCGTCATACCCGATACGGATATAACCATTCTCCAAACAATCGGTACGGGTAGGATTTTCTCCGGAGCCTTCCAAAGACACCTTCCAAACTGAAGGACTCTTACCAATCCCAAGATCAATGCCCGTACCACTGCCAACAGGGGTGCCAGCCTTGTCACAGAAGGCTTTAAAGATCCCATCATGGACCTCGTACTCTATTTCTCCCCCGGATTCGGTCTTGTCCTCTGACGAGACAACCGGTCGAATACCTTCGATGAATTCCTCATAACTGAAGGACTGGTGAAATGTTGTAAATGCGACAAGCCCATCTTCTTTATATTTAAGATAGCGGGCAAACACTTCATCATAATCTTCCGCTTTCACATCGGCCAGTGGCTTTTCTTCGATGATGGCAACAGCATATTGTATGGAACTGTATGTCTTGCCGGTGCCGGGGGCCCCATAAAGAATGATATTTTTGGGCATTTTGAAACTTTCCTCTACAATTGGTGTCCCTTCGCTTTGCAAGAAGTTAAGGTAGTGTTTTATGCCACTCTTTAAATCATCCCTTTGGACGGTAGATTCAGTATCAAAAACAGTTGCCATCTTTGCATAATCACCATCATCAGTTTGAAAATACTCGACTAGACCTCCATTCTTAATTGGGATATAAAGTCCGGCGTGTGCAGCAATAGCGAATATTCGTCGCCCGTTCTTCAACTTGGTTTTACCGAGGGCTGTGGAAAGAATATTCGCGGTGTTGGCCGTACCTATATTGTTTGTATACCATTGTTTAAAAGCGGCACGTTGTTTTTTTTCATCTATGGCCGTTGTTGGGTCCTGTTCAGTTGAGATATTGCTGTCCCTTGTCGCCCATGCAATATAAGATATTTCCGGAAATGTAAGCTCTGGAGTATGTTCGTCAATTCTTGTCTTAAGTGCGTTAAGAAAGGCTACGTAGTCATTACCGGTGCAGTTAGTGTCCGGAGCTGTTATTTGATATCTATTGAAGATGTATGAGCGTGAATTACCATCAAGGGGCATGAAAATTTTAGGCCTGATCCAATAGAGCCCCATAGCAAGGCCGGGGGGACGCTTTGTTTGCCACCTCTTTCGATCACGAAATCTACATGGCAATTACATTCGCCTTTGCATGATACAATTTAGCTTGATGTTTTTTGCTCTACAACAACTGCCCGGGGGTTATTCGCTGTCCAGATTTTTTCTTTAAAAACCAGCAATATGATCAAAACTACCATTGATATGATGGGAGCGAGGGCGAACATGGATAGCCTTTCCCCTACATTGCCAACTATGGTGTCAACATAAGCAACGGGAGTTGCCGCTATAATGGAAATGATTGAGGCCGCCAAACCAATGGGCAAAGCCCAATTTTGACGATACAAAGTGGCGATGCTGACCACTAAAAAACCAGTGGCTGCCAACCAAAGGATTGGTTGGACAGCTTGATAAAGCAATACGGGGTTACTCCAAGTCAACATTTTTATCATGCCCACATGGGGTATGCCTGGATTAGCAAGGGCCAGCCTATAATGGCCCTCCAATATTTTATTATAAGAAGCATTACCGTTCATAAAAGTCATCATCATGGCCATTCCGCTTAAAAGGCTGAAGACAACCTGTTGCCAACTGTGACTGCGGACATAGGTTACTAGGAACACCCAAGTGGCACCGCAAAAAAGAAAAGTTTGAGCATGCCCAACGGATTCTGAGACCATTATGGGGAACATCATCAATAAAAATGAACCGAAAACACCGATGATACTGCCAATAAAAGCCACCAGCCAAGCCCACTTTCTGTTAATCAAAAAACCAAATCCCCCCACAATGAGTAAAACCCCCGCTAAAACTACTATTTGGGTAAAAATCGGCTGATAGAAGGATTGCATAATTACCCCACCGATCCTGTCAGCTTCATAAAAACCCCTTAAAAGACCATAGTATTCCCGAAAAAAGAAGAGTACGGCCAAAGGAATAATCCTTATTCCCACTAAAATAACAACAACCCCACCGATTACTTCTCTAATTCTTTCCCCCGTTTTTTCAGTCAATGGCAAAATCCCCTTCCCCATCATAAAATTAAAGGGCTAAACCTTTAAATCCCGAGGATGTCAATACCCCCGCCCTCCGACACACCTTTGAAGCCATACAGGGTTTTTGCTGTGGTGACGCCTCTGATTACTGAGGTTTCAATGGCCCTAGTGGACAAAATCCCCAAGATATGCAGATCAGCTTCCACTTCTCCGGTGGCCAGTACAAAAATGGTATCCCCATCTACCGGGGTGTGAGATGGTCTTATAGTGCGAGCGTAGCCATCATGTGCCATGGAGGCTGTTTTTTTGGCTTGGGCCTTGGTAATCCTGGCATTGGTCACTACCACAGAAATGGTAGTATTGCCACCAAAAAGGTCTCCGCTTTGGCTATTTGCTGCCATCTTTAACATGGTCTCCTCCACACTGAGGATTGTTTTTCCGTCTTCGGCCAGCATTCCCGCCACAGCCTCACCTGAAGCCGGGTCATAGACATTTCCCAAACAATTAACGGCGGTGATGGCACCCACCTTGAGATCACCAATTTGATAAGCCACTGCCCCCAGTCCACCCTTCATAGCAAATTGAGGACCAAACAGCTTCCCCACAGTGGCACCTGTGCCTGCGCCCACACAGCCCTCCTCCAACGCTTCCCCCTCTGCCTTAACGTTCAGGCAAGCCTGATATCCCATTTTCTCATCAGGCCTAGCTTTTGGATCGCCTGCGATTAGATCGAATAACACTGCACCGGTGACTATGGGCACCTTGGCTACCCCTGTGTCATAGCCTTTGCCTTTTTCTTCAAGATATTTCATAATACCGGCGGCAGCATTCAGACCAAAGGCACTTCCCCCGGTTAAAAAGGTACCATGGACTTGTTCTACCTTATTGACCGGATCCAGCAAATCTGTTTCCCTAGTACCGGGAGAGCCGCCCCGCACATCTACCCCAGCTACGGCTCCTTCCTCTGATAGAATTACCGTACAACCGGTGCCACCTTCTATATTTTGGGCATGTCCTGCTTTTATACCTTTTATTGATAAAAAAGGTACTTCCTGCACTGCTATTCCTCCCTTCAAAATAAGGATCTTCTTCACTTATCCTGCCCGCAGTTAGCTTTATAAATGACATAATCGGATTTTTACCAACTTTCCAAGTTCAGTAATAAAATATTCAATATGGCACCTACAATTAAATTTTCTACACTCAACACTTTTTTCCTGCAGTTAACGAACACTAATAAATGTGGATAGGACGTGGAGGAGGTAGGACGGAATGAAAGAAATGAGAAGACATTTTGCCATATCACTGTAAAATAAAGCAGGGGCGGCTAACAAACATTACCTGCCACCCCTGCCCGCTTGGAAGCCTATTTAGGCTTGGTCAAGCGCTTTTATAAAATTTGTTGAATCAGAAATTACTGCACAATCCGCAAGAATATTATTAATTATCCAATTATGATATTCATCGCTTTCGTCATTGCAGCAATCTTCTAACACTATAGGATAAAAGCCCATATCTGATGCGGCAAGTGTAGTTGATAAAATAACAAAATGAGCCGTAGCTATACCCGTTAGGACTACATCAGTAATGGCATGAGCACGGAGAATTATTTCCAAATCGGTACCCCAGAAACCATTAGTCGAAGCCTGAATACAGACAGGTTCCTCCGGAAGTGGCTTTAATTCATCAATGGTAGCAGCACCTTTTGTACCTCTAATTAATCCACCTGAATCTTTCAATGCTTTCCAAAGAGGTGGTGCCTTTAAAGCCAGTTCCGGTGCTCCTGGTCTAAAAGCGCATTCCACAAAAACAACCAAAACTCCATGTTTTCTACTAGCCTCAAGTACAGATTTAGTCTTCTCTACGGTTCCTGCGTCTTTTATTCTTTTCCAGTAAAGATCCGCAATAGCACCTCCTTGTTTTACTATATCATTTTGATAGTGCAGTATTACCAAGGCTGTTCTTTCGGTATCAATTTTCAACTCCGCTGCAGAAATATTAAGTTCTGTTTGCGCCATTTTATTATCCTCCTTTAGATTTTTACTTGCCTGAAAATTCAGCAAATAACTCCATGGCCCTGTCCGACCTGACTAAACCCTCATCAATCATCTGTTTAGAAATTTTATCTATTAAATCCCCCCTAGCACCCGCCATAGCTGCAACAGTGCGGGCATGCATTTTGGTATGCCCTCTGACTATGCCTTCATCTGCTAGTGCACGTTCCGCAGCAACTTTTTGGGCAAGTCCAACTGCGGCCAAAACCTCTCCAAGCTCACGGGCACTTTTAACTCCTAAAATTCTTATACAACTAGCTGCGACCGGGTGAAAATGGCTAATGCCACCAACTATTCCCACAGGAACAGGCATCTCCAATGTGCCAACTAAATCCCCTTCTTCATTTTGCTCCCAAACAGGGAGTGCTCTATATTGCCCATTGCGAGCGGCATATGAATGGAACCCGCTTTCTACTGCTCTTGTATCTTGCCCAGTGGCAAGAGCAACCGCTATTATTCCATTTAAAGTTCCCTTATTATGTCCGGTGGCACGGTGTTTATCATAGTAAGCACAAGAATAATTATAAAGAAAATTATCTATAACAGGCTGACCGCCTAGGGCTTCTTTATCAAAAACGGCACGAGCCCTTGCTAGCCTCTTTACAGCATAATTATCAATTACACACATAGATACAGCGGAATCACAAATTTTTTCTATCATGGGTTTAATATATTCCGCCATCCTATTTACTGTATTCGCCCCCATAGCATCCCTAACATCAACGGTCAAACTAATTAAAACTGTTTTGCCCCTATCCGTTTCCAAAACTTTTACGCTTAAATCCTTAGCCCCGCCCCCCATTTCTAAAAGAACTGGATCCTGTGTATTAGCCTCTGCTATAAGTTCTGCTTTATTTTCAATGATTTTCATTTTAGCAAAGTTAGGATCTTTGACATTCACAACCTGAATCTGAACGTCCATATACGGCTCAGTTGAAGTGGTATAAAAACCTCCTTTTATTCTTGCTATTTTAGCTCCATTACTGGCAGCAGCGACTACCGAAGGTTCCTCAGTTGCCATTGGAATCAAATAATCCTTTCCATTAATAAGAAAATTTGTAGCTATCCCGAGGGGAATCCCTATTACGCCTATAACATTCTCTACCATGCGATCAACATCTTCGATGGGAGGGCGTCCAAGCCAAATTGTATCAGCCTCTTCGCTAGTTAGCCCTACCATTTCTTTTACCTTAGTTAATTTTTCCTTAGGTGATAGCTTGTAAAAACCTGGTATCCGTGAAGATAATGTCATAATAAATATCTCCTTTGCATAAGTATTTAAATTAATTCATTAATAATTTCAGCGATATCTTTTACGGTAAACTCATCCTCTAACCATTCCATCTTGAGGGCATCTTCAAACATACCTGCACACATTGGACAGGCAACCGCCAATATTTTTGCTTTAGTATCGAAAGCCTCCCTGATTCTAATTCTGCCAGCACCTTTTTCACCACTACCTAAAAAATCCGTAAAAAAGTTTCCACCGCCACCGCCGCAACAAAATGAATCCTCTTTATTCCTTTCCATTTCAATTAGCCGAAGGCCAGGAATGGAACCGAGTAAAAATCTAGGGGCTTCATATTCCTTGTTGTACCTGCCTAAAAAGCACGGGTCATGAAAAGTTACGTCAGCATCAAGTCTACCTTTTATTTGAAGTTGCCCTGTTTCTATTAATTGCTTCAAAAACTGAGTATAATGCATTACCTCAAAATCACCACCAAAAGCAGGGTAGTTGTTTTTAATGGCGTTAAAAGAGTGGGGAGATAGGGTAATAATCTTTTTTACTCCAAGATTTTTAAATTTTTCAATATTTTCATCGGCCAAATATTCAAAAAGACCTCTTTCCCCTACTTTGTTTACTTCATTACCATCATCGGTTTCCTCTATGCCAAGTATTCCAAATGATATACCTGCCTTTATTAAAATGGAGCTAAGCGCCTTAGAAATTTTTTGCGCCCTTGGATCATATGAACCAACGCTACCAACAAATAATAGGTATTCTTGCCCCTTATATTTTTTCACATCGGTATCCTTTGCCCAATCCGCCCTCTTTTCTCTTGGTTCCGAAAAAGGATTCCCATATTTATAAACACTTTGAAGAAAATCCCTTACCTCGGGTGGGGCAAAGCCCTTATCAATAATTTCTTCCCTGATTGCTTCAAAGACTTCCAAATTATAATAACTCCAATCCTGCTGACAACTCACTCTACAAGCCCCGCAAAGTGCACAAGAATACATAATGTTCGCAAATTCCTCAGACATTTTAATCTGCCCTGACAAGTATGACTCAATTAAACCAGATCGGCCTTTACTAGCGTAAGTCACAAAACCATACTTTTCCAATGCGGGACAAACCGGTAGATACATCGGATAGGAAAGCATACAATTAAGACAACTTGAACAGCATAAAAAAACATCTTCCTTATAATCGTCAATAGGTTTCATGGAATTAACATTTTCCCACTTTGAAACAGCCATTTTATAAACCCCACCTTCCCGGGTTTAGAATTCTATTTGGGTCCAAGGTGCCTTTGATTAGTTTTATTGTATTTAAATACCCCGGATCAGCCCTTTTGATCATTTCGTCTACTGCCCATGTAGGTGCTTTATAAATTAAGCCACCATTATCCAAGATAGCGTTTACTAATTCCACTCCCATTGCTCGCATTCTTTTGAGCTCTTCAGGGTTACCGCTGTCATAACCCGCTATTGATCTTAGCATCCCATAATGGCTACCCCTAAACATTGAAACCCTGGTTGCGGGAGGCATGTTATAACTTATCATTATTTCATCTGCTCTCCGAAGGGTTTCGGGCCATCTTGAGGCTGGTGTAAATGAGCCTACCCAAAATAGACCCCCTCTTTTATAATTTCCGAAAAGACCTCCATATGGGTTGGGCACATCAATGCGAGCATTTTTAAGTTCAGGCAGCATTTCCACCTCTCGAATTGTTCCTAATTTTCCTTTTTTCTTTTGAGAAGTAATAAAATCATCTAAAATATCTTTTTTATGCTGTATGTCTTTTTCTGACACCCCTCCAAGCTGTGTATATACATATAAAAGGGGTTCGTCTTTAGGTTTGGGTGGTAAAGGGTGATGCATTTTCTGGATAGCGCCAAAACTCCATGTTATTCCAGTAACATCATGACAGATCTCCAACCTTTGCCACGGAATCATAAAATCGAATACCGCTTCATCATAATCATCAAAACCTACCGTAACTACATCTTGGTAAGCCGGCCTTTGATAAACGGCAACACTCATTTTAGTAACGATACCAGTTGTCCCCATCCAGCCTACAAACAAACTCGTTAGGTCAGGTATGGGAAACCTACCACACCAATATGGTGAAATTGCACAAGTACCCGCTCTAGTTAGTTCGCCGGTGGGTAAAACTGCTTCCACTCCATTTAACAACTCAGCTTGATTGCCATATTTTCCACTAACATGACCAATTCCCGCCAATAAAACATTACCGACTACCGAAGCTGCCGCTGGAGGGGCCATGGGAACTGGTATCCAAAGACCCTTATCCCTTAATTCCCTTTCAAGCATTCCAAAAGTTACCCCTGGTTCAACAATGACATAATTTAAATCTTCATTGATTTCAATTATTTTATTCATTTTATGAAGATCTAATATAATTCCACCTTCTAACGGCACGGCTAAACCACCCATATTAGCACCTGAGACAAAAGGGGTAACTGCTAATTTATTTTTATTAGCGTATCTCAACACAGCTTGAATTTCTTCCACCGTATCCGGCATAACAACAAATTCAGGCTCTCCCCCCAGGTCGGAAGGTGTCGTTAAACCACCGATATCATACGAATAGGTAAGTAATACCAACTCAGAATCCGTAACCTTGTCCTCACCCACAATTCCAGATAAAGCTTTCAAAATCTCTGCATGCCTACTCAAAATTTATTCTCCTCCTTATATCTTATTTGCCATTAAGGGTATAATGGTACTACCAATATACCAAAACAATTATTGCCAGTCAAGCGTAAATTTTCTGAAACATCTATCACGCATCTATCATTGAAACAATTGAACCGCGGGGCTTTAAAATTTGGCAAATTTAGAAAATCATGCTGCAACTCATATTGACAGCATACCTAATGACAGGTATATTGGTACTACCAATTATCATTTGCTAATCAAAGGCACATCGTGGTTAGCACAACAGAAAAAATAAAAGATTGCCAAGGGGGTGAAAATCATGGCTTTTACACCAAAACCGATTGAACAATTAAAAACCTCTCAAATTATTGCTAAACAACTAACAAAGGCAATCGAAAACGGTGATCTTAAACCGGGAGATAAATTGCCAGCGGAGAGGATTTTAGCGCAACAATTAAATGTAAGTAGGACTTCCCTAAGGGAGGCATTAAGGGCATTAGAAATAACCGGCATGATCAATTCTAGGGTGGGTGATGGAACATTTGTTTCTAAAACACTCCCTACAAATATGTATAGTGCAATCAGTGAAATGATAAGTTTGCTGGAAGAAGCAAGTGCGGATGAAATTATCGAAGCTAGGAAACCCTTTGAATGCCAAGTCGTCAGACTTGCAGCCCAAAGAGCGACTTCTGAAGACATAAAAAAACTCGAGTCTATAATTCAACAAATGCATGAAGAACTGCGTCAAGGAAAAGATGGCTTAGACAAAGATAAAGAGTTTCATTTATGTATTGCTGAAGCTACGCATAACAGAGTATTTATCCAATTTATGAACGATATAGTAGCTTTAATGGGCGCAAAAATCTGGAACTTTGTGAGGGATAAAATTTTGGAGCAACCAGGCCACTCTAAAAGTTATTTCGAAGAACATAGAGCAATCTATCTCGCAATTAAAGAAAGAAACCCGGACAAAGCCCATCGCGCTATGGAGGATCATATGAATAGAGTTGAAAAAGATATTGAGGAAATATAACCTCTAATCACAAAAAAATAATAACAATATAGCCCAGCCTGGAGGTCATTGGATTTATGAGTTTAAAAAAAATTAAAATCGTTGATGTAACACTGCGTGATGGATTGCAAAATATTGATACATTCATTTCCACCGAAAGTAAATTAAAGATAGTTAACAAGCTAATCAACAGCGGCGTTAATAAACTGGAGATTACTTCTTTTGTAAACCCCAAGGCAGTTCCCCAATTTAAAGATGCCGAAAATTTTTATGAATCCTGTACAAAACTCTACCCTAATATCAGTTTCAGTGCCCTCACCCCTAATCTAAAAGGAGTTGAGAGAGCTGTTAATGCAGGACTCAAGGAAATTGTCTTTGTGTTGTCAGCCAGTGAGAAGCATAATAAAAGTAATGTGAAGATGACAGTGGCTGAGTCCTTGATTCAGCTTAAAACAGTCTCCGACCTTTTAAAGAAATACCCTGAGGTGAATATTCAAGTTGACCTCTCCACTGCTTTTGGCTATGAAGAAGATATAGTATCAGTTGATAAGGTTATTGAAATTTCAAAAAAAATATCAGATACCGGCGTAAATAAAATTATGTATTGTGATACAAGTGGAATCGCTGTTCCAGCACAAGTTGAAAACTTAATAAAAAATATTAAAAGAAAAAATTTGAATTTCAAATTCGGTTTTCATTTTCATGACACATTTGGCTGCGCCATAGCCAACATAATAAAAGCCATTGAGCTAGACTGTAATTTATTTGAAGCCGCAGCAGGAGGTTTGGGTGGCTGTCCTTTCGCACATGGTGCCACAGGTAATGTTTCTTTAGAGGATTTAGTTTGGGTGCTTGATAAAATGAACTTAATTTCAGACATTGATTTGAATAAACTTCTTGAAACAACTCAGTTTCTTGAAAAAACCCTTGCTGGACTGGCCCCCATAAATAGCAAAGTTTATGCCAATACTCATCATAGCTGCCCAACCACAGGATAACTTATTTAAAACAGTTTAAAAAGGCAAAGTATGACATAACCATACCACACGCCTTGTGGTTTTAGACTGCCCAGGACAAAATAAAATTTTAAAATCAAACTATCCAAGGGGTGATCTTTTGAAATACAATCAAGGTACTTTAGGTAGGATTTTTGTGGCAAAAGCCGAACACGGTGACAACTTGCTTGAAGAACTAAGAGCAATTGCAACAAAAGAAAATATCAGCACTGCAGTTTTTTTAATGATCGGTGCTTTAAAAAAAGCGGATATCGTCTCTGGTCCACAGGAGTGCACAGTACCTCCGATACCAATTGAAATGACCTTTGGGGATGGCAGAGAGGTCCTCGGCATGGGAACAATCTTTAGCAACAGCGACAGTATTACTCCCGAGCTACACGTTCATGGTGCATTTGGTCGAGATAAAGATGTTCTGATGGGTTGTTTAAGGGGAAACTCCGAGGTTTACCTAGTAATGGAAATTATAATTTTAGAAATAACAAATACCGGTGCCTTCAAGCAAACAGATAAAAACGGGTTAATGCTGCTTGATTTTATCTAAATTAAAGTAAAGGAAACAAAAAGGGTAGTGGGACAAAACTCCTGTCCCCTTGTCCCACTCCTACACATATATTTTTGCGGATTCCTTCTTTTGCAGTACTGCTAAAACGCCTTCTGTCAGAGCCCGAAGCTCATCCTCACCGGGGTAGATTATTAGTTTGCCCAATTTGTTGATTCTTCTTTCAATCAAACTAACAAAATACTGACTATGGGCCAAGCCTCCGGTAATGATGATCGCATTTACTTCACTTTTCAGGGCCGCTACCATAGCACCAATCTCTTTAGCTACCTGGTAAGCCATCGCCCCCACTACCAATTCAGCTTCTTTATCCCCCGACTTTATTCTCTGCTCCGCCTCTCTAAGATCATTAGTTCCTAAAAGCATTTGCATGCCGCTTTTGGAAGAAACCAAGGTCAGCAACTCTTCCTTGGTGTAATCACCAGAAAAGCAAAGATCAATCACAGCAGAAACAGGCAAAGCACCTGATCTTTCTGGAGTTAAAGGCCCTTCCCCATCTAAACCGTTGCTGACATCAACTACCTTGCCATTAAGATGGGCACTAACGGTAATACCCCCTCCCAGGTGAGCAACGATTAAACGACAGCTTGCATATTCTTTGGAATTTTCCCGGCAAAAGCGCTTAGCGATATATTTGGCATTTAAAGCATGAAAAATACTCCTTCTCTCTACACCCTTGATACCTGTGACTTTAGCAATGGGCATCATTTCATCCACAGTCACAGGGTCTACCATGTAGGCCGGTATAGCTAGGTCTTTACCCAACTCGTAAGCAATAATCCCGCCTAAAGCCGAGGCATGTTGAACAAAACCTTTCGCTCTCAAGTCCTCAAAAAGCTTTTCATTAATTGTATAGGTTCCGGACTCCAAGGGTTTAACCATACCTCCCCGCCCCACAATGGCATCCAAAGATTTTAAAGAAATATCCCCATCCTTCAGTGCTTCTAATACCAAGGCCTTACGCATTTCTTTTTGCGCTAAAATGCTCCCGAAAGCCTCCAACTCCCTCCTGCTATGGCGGATAGTAGTATCAAAAACACTTCGGGTATTTTCATAAATCCCAATTTTAGTAGAGGTTGATCCGGGGTTAATTACCAAGATACGAAACATTTTAATTGCCAATTTAAATCCTCCAGTCAGCGGGACAAAGGGAGTGGGACAAAAGTCCTGTCCCCTTGTCCCACTACTCCTTAAACTTCAAAACTGTTGCTTGTAAACTTGAAGCCAATTCTTCCAAAGCATCTATAGCATTGGAGATCTCCGCCATTGAGGCTGTTTGTTCCTCCACGGAGGCAGCAACTTCTTCTGTTGCGGCAGAGTTTCCCTCCCCAATATTAGATAACAACCCCAAGGCTTGAAGAGTATCATTTTTGATGATTTCGATTTCCAACATGGAAGAATTCAAATCCTGACTATTTTTTCTGTTTATATGAGTAGCTTTTTCGATTTCTAGAAAAGCTGCGCGATTCTTTTCTATAGCGATCTGTAATTTTTTTAATTCCTCCAGACCCTTTCTGATGGTCTCCACCGTGTCATTAGAATTGGCAAGCAATTCTTCTAAAAGAATATCAATGGTCTTTGTTGAAAGATTGGACTCTTCAGCTAATTTTCTGATTTCCTCCGCAACTACAGCAAAGCCTCTCCCCGCTTCTCCCGCTCTGGCAGCCTCAATAGCAGCATTGAGTGCCAAAAGATTAGTTTGCTCCGCAATTTGAGCAATCATTTTACTGGATTCACCGATTTTTTCCGTACTTTCCGCAGTTTTATCAATACCCTTTTGCACCTCTAACATGGCCTGATCCGTTATTTGGTAAA
>Ga0265293_10006827_pt1 | contig 17966 bp, 13 predicted proteins | sample Munlanlewell138R_FD_192505 | JGI IMG/M metagenome (GOLD analysis project Ga0265293, IMG submission 192505) | Leachate microbial communities from a municipal landfill in Southern Ontario, Canada - Leachate well 138R | ecosystem: Engineered > Solid waste > Landfill > Unclassified | place: Canada...
TTTAGAATGTGACGCTATTATCCGTGCAGATGATGGACGCTGGGGTGCGGTAGAGATAAAGCTTGGTGGAGAGCAACTAATTGAAGATGGTGCGACTTCACTTAAAAGGTTGAAAAAGAAGATTGAAGAAAAAAAGCGATGAGAACCCACCATCATTCTTAATGGTTCTTACTGGAGTAGGGCCTTTATACCGGCGGGAAGACGGAGTGTTCGTTGTTCCAGTGAATATGCTTACAGTGTAAGAAACTCGTAAAAAATAGGAGTGCTCATGGGTTGCACGTACGAAATAAGCGTGATATTTTATATTTGCTGGCATATGGCAGTGAATATAAAATAGGAGTTAGATGTGGTGATCCCCCGCCCCCAATATCTCGATTATCTTATTCAGCGCCGAAATAATGGCTTGGTGAAGATTATCACTGGTATTCGACGATGTGGAAAGTCATATCTACTTTTCAACCTCTTTGTTCAATACCTAATTGATAATGGTTTTTCCGATGATCACATTATTAGAATTGAGTTGGATCGAAAAACTCATATGGTGTATCGAAGCGCTGAAGCAATTATTCAATACGTTGATTCACGGATTACTGATGACAGTGAATATTGCCTCTTAATCGATGAAGTCCAATTCCTTGAAGACTTTGAAGCTGTTTTAAGTGATTTCATGAGGATTCCAAATTTGGATTGCTACATCACGGGAAGCAATTCACGATTTCTTTCCACGGATATTGCTACTGAGTTTAGAGGAAGAGGGGATCAGATTAGAGTTACACCACTCTCGTTTATTGAATTTTCTTCTGCCTTTGATGGTTCTCGTGACGATGCGTGGGAGGAGTATATGATGTACGGAGGACTCCCCCATATTTTAAAAGAGAAGAGTGATGAAGACAAAGCGCGTTATTTAATTACTCTTTTTGATGAGATCTATACGCGCGATATTATTGATCGCTATGGCATTCGAGACGAAGAGTCGTTAGGAGATATTCTTAATATTCTCTCTTCTTCAATTGGCTCGCTTACCAATCCAAGAAGAATATCAAATACCTTTAAATCCAAAGCAAGGAAGATAGTTTCTGAACCTACAATTGCTTCGTATCTCACCTACCTCCAAGAGGCGTTCATTATTAACCGTGCGCAGCGGTACGATATTAAAGGAAGGAGGTATATTGATACTCCTTCGAAGTACTTTTTTTCTGATATAGGACTGCGCAACGCTCGAATCCGTTTTCGCCAGCATGAAGAAAATCACATCATGGAGAATATTCTCTATAATGATCTTTGCCGACGGGGCTACTCGGTAGATGTTGGGGTAGTAGAGGTCCGACAACAAGTTGAAGGGGAGAGGAAAGCAATTCAGTTGGAGGTTGATTTTGTAGCCACGAAAGGTAATAGAAAATATTACCTCCAGTCGGCTTTAGCAATTGACAGTGAAGAGAAGCTTAACCAAGAAGTTGCCTCCCTGAAGCATGTCGGTGATTCCTTTGGGAAAATACTTGTTGTGGGAAGGAAACGAAAACCCCTTTATAACGATGATGGCATTCTTGTTCTTGGAATCATTGATTTTCTTCTTGATGATACGATTCTGCCGTGAATATACAATCATTCCTAATCGTAAACTCTTCGTTTTTAATTTGTAGAACAATCTTTATTTTCATTCTCTAACTGATGAAGAGACGATTAGCAATAATCACATTCGCCTCTTATTGGGTCAATAAATCATTTTCAATGTAGAATTTATTAAGGGTTCTCGATGTTTTAATTGCTTATATTAGGTTGAATTGATACCATAAGGATAACGTACAAAAGTGGAGATTACTAAATGCGAGCGTTTGATACTTTTAATGGGTCTGAACCACTCACACCGATTGAGCTAAAACGGATTAATCAAAAAAGTGTGTATGATTACATATATGAAGTTGGGACAACCTCAAAACTTGATATTTCAACAAATTTGAAGCTCAGCCTACCAACAGTAGCAGCGAGTGTGAGTACGTTTATTGATCAAGGGCTGGTTGTGAACAGAGGCGTTTATTCATCTACTGGTGGACGTAAAGCTCAAATGTTTGCTTGCAATGCACAAGCACGTATAGCCATAGGTGTCGAACTGCTGAAAGAAGAAGTTCAAATTGTTGCAATTGATCTTTATGCAACAATTCTAGAAGAGGCAACCTTAGAGGTCCCCTTTGAAAATAACGATGAGTACTATAAAACTCTTGGGACGTGGATAAATGAGTTTGTTAACGCTTTACCTTACGAAAAAGCAATCAATCTTGGGGTCGGAATCGCCCTTCAAGGGTTAATTTCTTATGATGGAGAAGTAGTCTCTTATTCAGAGATTTTAAATGCGACAGGCGTGGTTCGAGAAGCATTCCAACGATATATTGAATTGCCCTGTTCGCTAATTCATGATACCGAGGCTGCAGCGTTGGCTGAAGTGTGGAAACGGAAAGATCTTAGTAATGCAATCTATATTGCTTTAAATCGAAACTTTGGTGGAACGCTAATTTTAAATGGACACGTGCAAAATACTCGCGATATTAGTAGTGGGTGCATAGAGCATATGTGCATTAATCCTAATGGAGATCTCTGTTATTGCGGTAAACAAGGGTGTGTAGAAACATTCTGCAGTGCTAATAGCCTTAAGGAAGCTGCCCAAATTGAACTTAGTGAATTCTTTACTAGAGTTCATGGTGGAGACGCGCGGAGTTTGAAAATTTGGCGAAGCTATTTGAGGTATTTAGCAATTACCATTGATAATATTAGGATGATTGTTGATGGCGAGTTTATCCTTGGCGGATATTTGATGCAATTTCTTAATGAGGACGATTTGAATTTACTTATAGAGTACGTTAAGCAACAATGTGCTTTTGACGCGTCGTCATTCACTATTAGAACGGGACGGTATCGAGAAAAAGCTCCAAAATTAGGTGCAGGTATTGCACTAATCGATCGATTTTTCGGAAGCTTTTGAAAAACGCTTTTGAAAAAGTGTTTAATAAGTATTTACACCGAAAACATGCTGTGTTACGCTTTGTTCAGGAGCGAGGTGTATCATGAATGGATCATATTTTCTCGGAGACAAGAACTTTGAGGTTCGGCCAATCCTAGAACATAAATTACAAGATAATGAAGTAATGCTGAAAGTTGGAGCATGCGGTGTTTGTGGTACGGATGTTGGAATTTATCACGGACATAAAGGCTCAGCAGAAGTCAGTTTACCAGTAATACTGGGCCATGAGCTTTCGGGAATTGTTGAAGCCGTTGGGCCAGGTGTTACCCTTGTTCAGGTAGGCGATCATGTTGCTGTAGATCCAAATAGTTATTGTGGGCAGTGCAATTTTTGTCGAATTGGAAAGAAGCAATTATGTGATAATCTATATGCAGTGGGAGTAAACCGCGATGGTGGCTTCGCTGAATATTGTTATGTCCCAGAAAATTTATGTTATCCGTTGAATAAAGAAATTCCCCTTGAAGTCGGTGCAATGGCTGAACCGCTTGCGTGCTGTATCCATGGCATTGACCGAGCCAAGATTCGTCTTGGGGATTCAGTCTGCGTAATTGGTGGAGGGGCTATTGGTTTAATGATGGTCCAGTTAGCGAAACTGGCTGGTGCTTCAACAATACTGTTAAGTGAGCCTGTGGAAAAGCGCAGAAAAGTAGCGCTAGATTTAGGCGTTGATTTCGTTATTGATCCAGTGAACGAAGTATTACGTGAAAAAATACATGAATATATCGGTACTGATGGGGCAGATGTGGTCATAGAATGTGTGGGTAACACTCATGCAACACAGGCTGCCTTTGATGCCGCCAAAAAGGGCGCAACTATCTTGCTTTTTAGTGTTCCAAAGCCCGAAAGCGTTCACCCCCTCAATCTTGATGATATTTTTCATAAAGAGCTCACAGTAGTGGGTTCCCTTATTAACCCGGACACACACCAAAGAGCGGTAGACTTAATAAATTCAAAACGAATTAATATCGCTCCAATAATTACTCACACATTCCCGATTGATGAGGTCGAAACCGCAATCAAGATGCAGATGAGTGATGAATCGTTGAAAGTTGTTGTGAGTCCACGTTTTTAACGTAACACCATAATTAAATGAATGCCCCTTTTAAATCAAAAGGGGCATATGTAGTTTTGGCGGAAAGATTAAGCTGGAAGAATATTTCCGTTAGCAAGTAATCTAGTTTTTAACTTAGGAACGTCGATATTTCTAACTTCGACTCCCTGTTCAAGACTGAGTGCGGCAGCTTCACCAGCAGCTTCTCCAATTGCAATGCACGGTCCCATCACTCTAGCTGATGCAAACGTTTCGGTATCAATACTAATAGCTCTGCCACTTAGTAAAAAGCCCTCTATTTGCTCAGGAACCAAGCAACCATACGGGATTCCAAATGGTTTTTCGACGAGACTGAGGTCAATGTGAGTTGCAGTTCCACTGTGAATATCAATATTATATGCTGATTGGGCTACGGCATTTTCAACAACGAAATCACTATACATTTCCTCTTTTTCAAGAGTGTGTACGCCGTGGAAGTGACGTGTTTCTCTGATTCCTAATGTAGGGGATATTGAAGCGAGTACAGCATGTTCAAAGCCAGGGACATATTTGTTTAAGAATTTAACTAAGTGAATCACTTGCTGATATCCCTGAACTAAACCGCCTGATAGCTGGTAAGGATCAGAAGAATCAATATTGATAATTCGCGAAGTATTAATTGCTAAATGCCCTTCAATCGGAGTGCTGATATAAATAAACTGGTTACGTGGAACGTTGAAATCTCCTTTTTCTTTTGCTTTTTTAATTGTTTCAGTCAATCCAATAAAACAATGCCCTGGAGTAGAACGGAAGAAATCAATATCATACCCTTTAGCGTAGTCTTCCTTGATTCCGTATTCAGTTGGATTTTTCTCTGCAAAATCCCAAAACTTTTCAAGGTCATACCCCGTGAGAGTGAACATAAGTGTCGAGGGCTGCATAACACCTGTGTCATCCTGTCCTAAATGGAACGCTGCACCAGCCAGATAGGCCAGATCCCCATCACCAGTTGCATCGATAAAAACTTTCGCCTTTATCCGTGTTTCGGTGCATTTCCCATAAGTAATAACTTCTATTACTCGGTTATTCTCGACGTGGACGTCATACAGTTCTTGGTTAAATAACACCTCAACACCAGCCTCTAGGCATAATTGAAGGGCTATTATTTTTACGTAATCAGGAGAGACTGGAGTGATTGAATTATGAACAGGACAAGCAAAATGTCCTTTCGAGCCTCCTACAGCAGTAAGTCGATCAATTAATTCTTGAGCAATTCCGCCGAGTGATTTATTACCATTCCGGTCTAGGTATCCTAGGATGCCTAGGCCACTAGCAGCAGCCCCACCAAGAAATCCATTGCGCTCTACTAAAAGGACTTTCTTCCCTCTTCGAGCAGCTGCGATGGCCGCAGGGAATCCCCCTGGCCCCCCACCAATAACAACAACCTCATACGCGCGCTCACTGTATCTACGCATATTATTCTCCTATTGATTTTGAACTTCGATGAAAATTTTCATCGAATGTTCTTGGTTTTTTTCGATATACTCATATGCCTTCTGATATTCCCGAAAAGGAAATACTTTGCTTTGAAGAGGTTTTAGCTCAACTTTATTTTCGTTTACTAGTCGTATTGCCTCCAAATAATCTTCATGGCGATACATCATTGTTGTGTTTAAATCGAGTTCATGGTCATTAAGGACAGCTAAATCAACCTTGGCAATATTTGCAAATACAGCTACAAGAATAATTGCGCTTCCCTTGCGAGCATGGGCTATAGCATCCCCGATCGATGAATCTGTACCTGCACAATCATAGATAACGTCTGCTTTATCTGAACCAAAAGCTGCTATCAGAGCATCATTAAAATTTACCTTTTTTGTGTTAAAAACTGAATCCACGCCACAATCTTCTGCTAAGCTCAAACGATAGTCGCTGATATCAGTAATCATAGTTTTCGCTGCCCCCATTCCTTTTGCGGTCTGAGCGATAAGATTCCCAATTGGACCCGCGCCAATTACAGCAACATTGAGCCCAGTTATATCACCCATTCTTTTTATGGCATGTACCGCAACAGCCATTGGCTCAATCATTGCTCCATCTTTAAAGGACATGGTATTGGGAAGGGAAGTGACTCGTTTCCGATCTACCGCAAAAAATGTTGAAGCCGCACCAGTGGTCTGAAATCCCATAACTTTGAGACTTTCACAAAGATTGTATTTCCCATGTCTACAAGGGTGGCAAACACCACATACTACCTGAGGCTCAATGGTTACTCGGTCACCGATTTTCAGATCAGTAATATCGGAGCCTATTTCGACAACTTCTCCCGAAACTTCATGTCCTTGAGTTACAGGGTATGTGGTGAATGCATGTTTACCATGCATAACATGGATGTCACTTCCACAAATACCAATCATCTGTATTTTGATCAAAACTTCACTATCATTAATCTTAGGAATCGGAATTTCTTTGAAGGTAATAGTTCCTGGTTTCGTTACTACTTGTTGCAGCATCATTTTCTGACTCATACTTTTTCCTTTTATAACAAGCCAAAAGATAAATTTTATGCTTTCTAAAAGTCTCTTTAAAACTCTAACGAAAGTATTTTCTAATTGCTTGCAATCTTTACATTCATGACTTACTAACAGTCTAATATATTCTTATTTCAAAAATCCTCGCATCTTGAGATCCATTAGTAGCTTTTATTGTAACTACTACCTTATCTGCTAAAATTGGTTGCGGTAGGTCTAAGATGTTTAGGCGTTGATAATTTCCAAAAACATCCTCTTTCCATACAATTTTTTCTTCGCTAAACACAGAAACTGAATAGTCTTTCACTAACGTCTTCGCTATACCAAGAGGTTGCTTGTCGATGAAAGCTTTCGAGACGGTGATGCAACGCTCTTCACTTAAATCAGGATCAAAAGTAAAGCGAATTTGGCTTATCCGTTCAGGCTGTTTGAGAGTTAACGTAAGACTTTCCCCTGCCGGATTAATCCCATTTGAACTCCATAAGTTGATTTCGTTATCGACGTTCCGAGAAACCCCATTTATCACTTTTTCTGGCTCGTGATTCTGTTTGTGAGATGAAGCATTCACAACTGCAGTTCGCGCAAAATCAAGCTCGTCTTCATTTTTCAATCCCATGATATAACAGTCATCTTTTAAAAGTGCTTGTCGGAGCGCCCGAATATGATTGTCGCCATATTGCTTGGGTGTTAGTCCAGCCATTGATGAGAGAGCGGCAGCTGTCCCAGCAGCTTGTCCGCCAATTGCACAAGTAGCCATTACTCGAGTAGAGCCCATCGCTATTTTAGAGGCACTGATATTACGACCAGCCATCATTAGATTCTTGATTGATTTTGAGCAAAAGCATCCATACGGTATGGAGTAGAGACCAGGAAAACTTCGAACCATTGAAGGAATTTCACCTTTTGCTGCAAATCCACCTGCAATGTGCTCATCCATGGGCCAGCCGCCAAAAGCAACACCATTATCAAAGATGCGATTCGCTAGGATATCATTAGCGGTAAGCATCTCGATTCCCTCTAAGCGTCTACTTTCACGCATGGCCCCAACTGTTCCAACCCACACTAGTTCGTAATTTTCTGCCCCGTGGTCACCAGTATTCTTAATATGGTCCCATACCCCGTACACAGTTTTATAAAGCTCCCATCGTATTTCTTCGGAAGATTTGATTATATCGTCCCAGTCTCCACCAAGCTCAATCCACCAGTATCCAGATTGGACATCATATTTTTCAACGAGCTGGTCAGCGTAGTCTTCATAATCATCGTCCGGGCCAAGAACAACAACATCGTCCGCGTCATGGTATACAACAATATCACCGTGATAGCGGTGAATGAAAAAAGATTCATCGAAAGAATATGCCCAATCAGGTTTGGTGAATTTCACAGGTTTACCAGTATCTCGGGCGACAAAATAAATGGTATTACCCATGGTAAATCCATCTGCTTGCTCGGGAGCTTCCGTTTCATTGAACTCCCCTTTGCCTTCTCGCCCAATCCGGTATTGTGCTCCTGCAAAGTAGCCAAGTGTACCGTTTCCTGTTGCATCGATGAAAACATCACCAAAAAACTTGTATCGAAGCTCAGTGGACATTTGATAGCATTCAATTGATTGAATTTCACTGCCATCACTATGAACCCAATCCATCGTGGTGTTCATAAAGCTATCGAGATTTTCAGTCTTCATTACAGTTGACCAAAGTACTCCATCCCAAATTGAGTAGTTATAACTATCGTTAAGGTATTTGTTCTCTAACTGTAGCTCCATTAGAATTCCAGTTTCAGCTGCGTTCTTTTTTCCCCAGTGACAGGAGGCGCCACTTATGTGCATTCGAGTCTCACTGCTGGCATTTCCACCAAAGACGCTCCTGTCTTGAATAAGTGCGGTTTTTACCCCTTGACGTGCGGATGCAATCGCTGCACAAACACCGCTCATTCCGCCTCCTACGACGACAACTCCATATTTTTTTTCAATTGGCGGGTTATGTGAAGGGGAGGGTGTTTCGTGGATGAAGCTTTTCATGGTTTACTCCTAATATATTCGTACTTCGAAGATCCTTGCATCAGGAGCTCCATTTGTCTTTAAAATGATAATTTCAATCGAATCAGCCTCTACGTGTTGATTAACTGAAATTACACATTGACGCTGATAATTGTCCTTAATATCCTTCTTCCAAATTTCTTGCCCTTTATTTAGAGCTCTAATAGAAAAATCTCGAATCAAATACTTAGAAACTCCAATAGGCTGTTTATCTTTGAAGGACCGTGCAATCGAAATAGTTCGTTCTTCAGAAAGGTCTGGATCGAAGGTAAGGCGAATCTGATTGAGATGTTCAACTTTGGCTAAGCTAAGCGTTAAACGCTCGCCAGCCTGGTCTAATCCATCGGAGATCCATAGGTGGTTTTCTTTTTCTGTGTTTCGAGTAACACCTGAGATTACCTTTATAGCTTCAAATCCAGGTTTTTGGGATGTTGCAAAAATAGTTGCAGTGAGAGCTTTATCAAACGGGTCTTCGTTTTTGCTTCCTAAAAGAAAGCAATCATCTTTCAAGAGTACTTGTTGCAGGAATTTGATATGAGTTTTTCCAAATTCTGAAGGAGTCAGTCCATGTTTAACAGCAAGCGCCGCTGCTGTACCTGTTGCTTGGCCACCTACAGAACAGGTCCCCATAATTCGCGTCGAGCCCATAGCTTGTTTACTTGCACTAATAGCTCGGCCAGTCATCATTAAATTTGAAATATTTTTTGAGACGTAACATCCATAGGGAATTGAGTAAAGACCAGGAAAATTGCGAACCATTGAAGGGATTTGCCCCTTTGCTGCAAACCCGCCTGCTACGTGATTATCCATTGGCCAACCGCCATAGGCGATTTCATCTATGAAAACTCGATTTGCAAGGATATCATGCTCAGTAAGGGTGTATTCGCCAACAAGCCGTCGGCTTTCACGGATTCCAGGCGTAGTTCCTATCCACAAAAGCTCATAATTCTCTGCGCCATGGTCACCATGATTCTTCAGATGATCCCAAACTCCATAGACAGTTTTGTACAATTCCCAGCGAATGTCCTCAGCTTGATTGATGATATGATCCCAATCTCCACCGAGTTCAATCCACCAATATCCAGAGTCTACGTCATACTTTTCAACGAGAACATCAGGAAGTTCGTCATATTCTTCGTCGCCTTTTAGAACTATTACTGAGTCGGGCGTGTGATACGTTGTCACATTGCCATGTCCACGATGCTCAAAATCAGACTCGTCAAATATATATGCCCAATCTGGGCGAGTAAATTTCACTGGTGAACCAGTATCATAGGCTGCAAATTGAATGGTGTTTCCCATTGTGTCGCCATTAGGCTGTGGAGGAGCACTTGTTTCTTTGAATTCTTCTGAGCCTTCTGTTCCAATGCGATATTCAGCACCAGCGAAGTAACCCAAAGATCCATACCCTGTAGAGTCGATGAAAATATTTGCGGTAAACCGGAAACGCATTTCAGTTGACATTTGGTAGCATTCAACCGCTTCAATTGTTTTTCCATCACTGAATACACGGTTCATAGTTGTATTCATATAACTATCAAGATTTTTTGTGTTAAGAACTGTTGACCAAAGTACGCCATCCCAGATTGAGTAGTTATAACTATCGTTAAGGTATTTATTCTCTAACTGTAGCTCCATTAAAATTCCGGTTTCAGCTGCGTTCTTTTTTCCCCAATGGCAAGATGCACCACAGATGTGCATTCGAATTTCACTTGAGGCATTACCCCCATAGACACTTCGGTCTTGAATTAATGCAGTTTTAGCTCCATTACGAGCAGATCCTATTGCAGCACACAATCCACTTAACCCGCCGCCAATAACGACGACATCATAATGCTTTACAATTGGTGGGTTCTGGGAAGGGGCAGGCTTTTCAGTTACAAATGATTTCATAGCTCCTCCACGTTTAGGTCATTATCCTTTAACGGCACCAGCAGTCAGACCGCTAACTAACTGTCGTCCAGCAAAGGTAAATACGGCAAGAATAGGAAGGATTGCTAATGTTGCAGCGGCTGTAAGTCTGCCCCATTCAATTCCGAAATATCCCATGTATTCATAAATAGCTTGTTGAATTGCTTTTAGGTTTCCACTAACCATAACAGACGCTGTTATATAGTCGTTCCACGATCCAATAAAGATAAAAAGCGCTGCTGCAGCTAATGATGGCTTAATAAGTGGAGGGATTAACCAAGAGACTATGTAAAATTGACTTACTCCATCGATGTTCGCTGCTTCTTCCATCTCGATTGGAACAGCTTTGACTCCTGCGATAAGTAACCATATGGCCATTGGCATATTGTATGCAGCATAAATAAGAGGAAGGGTATACCAATGATTCGTTAATCTCAATTTAAGTAAATAGAGGTAGTTTGGGATTAGAAGAACCGAACTTCCTCCAGATAAAGGAATGCCTACGACTACAATAAAAAACAACAGACCTTTTAAAGGAAATTTTCTTCGAGCAAATCCATATGCTGCGAGATAGCCTAAAATAACCCCCATCAAAATCGCCAAAATAGCGTATAAGAGGCTATTTAGAATTGACTCAATGAAGGGACCGTTAAGAACTGTGATGTAGTGGGATAGGGTAGGTGCAAATCCTGTAAGTCTTGGTGGTATTCTACTTATTTCTCGTAAAGGTTTGATAGAAGTAATGATTCCCCAGAATACTGGAATCATGTTAAATATTCCAAACAGAATTGCAAAAATATATTCTAAGCTAACTTTCAGGGCTTTGATTCGAGTTTTTGATATCTTATCCATCTCAGCCCCCTATATTTCAAACTTTGCTACTTTAATGTAGGCAGCAATAATCAAGATGGTTACAATCATAATTAGAATTGAAAGAGCGGAAGATCGGCCAAATTCATAATAAACAAAACTGAGGTTATACTGTTCTAAGGTTACAACGTTAGTTGCATTTACTGGGCCTCCCCCAGTAAGAACCTTTGGTACAGTGTTGTTAGTAAAATTACTTACTGTTAGGACAATGGTTGATAAGAGTACAGAGGATTTAATGATTGGGAGTTTAATTCTGAAAAGAGTTTGTACAGGGCTCGCACCATCTATTTGGGCTGCTTCGATAAGATCTGCATCAATTCCTTTCAACCCAGCTAAAATCATGACCATTGCGTAACCTATCGTTCTCCACGACATTACAAATATCAGGCCAATGATTGCTGGAATTCGTTTGTTAACAACATCAATAGTGTTCCAACCGAAAGCGCGAATGATTACATTAAAGAGCCCTAAATCTACGTTGAATAACCATCTCCAGAGAAGACCCGCAACTACCATTGAAATAACCCAGGGAATGAGTCCAATTAATTGGATCCAATAAGCGAAAAGACCGGTACGCTTATCAATCCATAATGCAAGGAGCAAGCCCACAACAATCGAAATTGCGGTCGCAGAAAATGTAACTATAAATGTAATATAAAAAGAGTATTGAATTCTTGGAGATTTTAAAATTTCAATAAAATTATTGAGTCCCTGAAATGATCCCCGCATCATGTATTTAAAAGGAAAAAGTGAACAATATAGAGTGTATCCTAATGGAACGATTAGGAGCATGATAAGTAGGATCATTGCAGGGACTGTATAGAGTCCCCCAAACAGGTTTCTCTTTTTTAATGTGTTACTCATGGTTACCATACAGGAAGAACATTAATAGAAATGGAAGCCTCATACTTAGAAGCTTCCACTTCTAATCTGAATTAATTAGCGCCCATTAGCAGCGTTGAATTCATCCGCTGTTTGTTGGAGTGCTACCATTGGATCGAGGCCATTGGCTACTACGCGTTGAATGGCTTCATTTAGATTGATTTTCCAGCCAGCGTACGACTTGTCGTTTGGGGTAATCCATCCGTTTGCAAACGCATCAAGCATCACCGTTAAGTAGTCATTGCTCTCTGTAATCGTAATCTTATCAATGGAAGATTTTCGAACAGGGGCTTGGTCGCCATCATTAATCCAGTAAAGGTCAGCTTGAGGAGAATACATTTTTTCTAAGAATCTGCCAGCAAGATCTTTATTTTTGGATTTTGACCAGATTCCAGCAAACCATCCATCGATGATACAACCACCAGGAAGATCCATTACTTTAACAAAGTTGGGGTCATAGCTTGCTGCAGCCTTAATGGCACCAACACGTACGGCGCCTGCAATGAACATACCATACTTTCCAGCTTGGAATTCAGCGATAATATCTTCTGTGCCTAAGTTGATTGAACTTTCAGGGGTGTACCCTTTTCTAATAGCATCAACTACCCAATTAACACCAGAGACTCCAACAGGGTTGGCCCACATGGCCCGGCCATCTTTATCAAATAAAGTACCTTGTTTTTCGATGAGCCAGTTAGCTAGTAATTGTGGATCTGAATAGCCTGAAGGAAAGCTTTGTCCTAATCCGTAGGTAGTAATTCCACCTTCCGTTTTAGTCATATCACGGGCAGCTGCTACAATTTGATCCCATGTTTTAGGGACAGTATGTCCAGCAGCTTTCAACAAATCTGAGCGATAGAACATAACTAAAGCGTTTTTGTTGAGGGTCAGCGTATAGTGCTTTCCGCCTCTCTCCCCGAATCTAAAGAATGCATCGTCGACATCATCGATTTCTTCTGCACTCCATTCTCCAAGGAATAAGTTTTCTAACGGTTCAAGAGCCCCTGCATCGAGAACACCAGAGAGCTCATCACGAGCACACCAGATGATGTCTGGAGCATTACCAGCAGCGTGGGCAGTGAGGAATTCACCAGTCATAGTTGCGTAGTTTTTTACTTCAACTGTGACTTTTGCCCCTGGGTTGTCCGCTTCAAACTCTTTAATCATTTTGCCTAGAGCAATTCCACGGCCGTTAGTTGTGCTTGTGGGATCAAGAAAAGTCCACATCACAATCTCGTTTGTTTTTGGCTTTTCAGAAGCTCCGCCCGCAAACGCGAAAGAAGCAACTACTACAAAAATAGCCAAAACAATTAACATCCTTTTTTTCATGTTTTGCCTCCATTTTTACATACAAATCGGGTTCTCCCTCATATGTATACTAATATGCTAACACAGCATAAATGCTTTGTAAATAACTTTTTAAAGTTTCTTATAAAAGTATTTATTTATCGATTGCTTCTAGTTTTGGCAGATTTTTCGCGTTCCAAAACCCAATATCTTTCAATGAAGTTAGATACTTTTTATCAATAATAAAACCATCAGTAAAGACAGAGATTTAGAATGGAGCAACTGGTTCAATTAATTTAATACGTATTTAAAAGGAATTGTCCTAGCGTATATGTGTACTTAATCATTTCTTCATGTAACCCTTCTGGCAAATATTTTGTCATGTTGTGTATTTCATATGTAAAATCGCCCGTATAGCCGGAATGTTTCAGGGCGTGGATGACTTGAGGCCAATCGACTGTGCCAATAAAAGGTGCCACATGGTTATCATGCCGCCCATGATTATCAGCAATATGTGTAGCTTTTAAGCGATCCCCCAAAAGTTTTATAGATTCTGGTTGGTTTTGCCCCGCGAGTTGTGCGTGCCCCGTATCCCAACATGCTCCAAAGACCGTCGCATCAAGACGGCTTAGTAGCTTCAATAGAGTCTCAGCTTTTGAAAACCAGTTAGGGAACATGTTTTCAATTGCAATACCAACATTATGCTCTTGAGCGATAGGGTAGAATTCCATGAAATAATTGTAATTAAGGTCTATGACCTCTTCCTCTGTTAGTCCATCGGTGACGCCGCTATGAAGTGGATGCATAACAACCCATGGGATCCTAAGTTTTCCTGAAGCGATGAGGCAACGAGTAATTTGTAATTTCTGCTCTTCAAAAAGTGTCTGATTAAGAGCATCATTTTTCTGGTGATACAGCGCATGAGATTGAGAGGCCATTATATTAAATTTATCGAGTGCTTCTCCAATTTTATCCACAACAGTTTCCCAGTCCGGCTTTGACAGTGGGAATCCTGGGCGCGAAATAGAGTTCATGCTTATATCAATAACTTCAAATCCTACTTTGTGACATAGTTCAATGCTATCGTTAATTGAAAAATAATAATCATTACTGTTATACGTTTGATGTATATTTGTTGATGTTGATAATCTCATAATTTATCCTTTGATCGATCCGACCATAACTCCCTTTGTAAAATATCTTTGCATCAGTGGGTATACCAATAGAATAGGAATTACTGTCAGTACAACAGCTGATGCATCCATTATTTCAGGCGAAATTGTTGCTGCTAAAGAAATATCTCCTAGTCCTTCAGTATCATTGGAAAGCTTTATGAGTTCAAACAGGAACAGTGTAATTGGTTTTTTACTACTGTCGGTAATATACATGAGCGCATCAAAGTATTTATTCCAATAATTGACAGAAAAAAAGACTACGATTGTCGCAATAGATGCTTTTGATACAGGCACCACAATGTCAACTAAAATCCGTGTATAAGAAGCACCATCTATTTTTGCTGCTTCTTCTAGTGATTCTGGCATTTGTTCTAGTGATGTTTTCAGGACAAACAAGTAATACGGATTAATGAGGCCTGGTAAAATGAGAGACCAAATGCTGTTAAACAAGCCAAATGCTTTAATTTGAAAAAAGTTGGGCACAATTCCAATATCAAAAACCATGAAGAAAATATACAAGAAAATAAAAAATTTTCTTCCTTTTAAATAAGGTTTTGAAAGGGCATATGCTGTTAGCGTCGTGATAATAATTGCAATTACCGTTCCTATAATTGTTATAAAAACAGAGTTATAGAAAGAATTTAGAAAATTAGTTCTTTTTAGAATAAATAACCAACCACCCCAATGGAATCCAATTGGTGTGATATACACTTTTCCACTTGCGATACCTCCTGTGCTACTAAGTGAGCGGGCGAGAATATTTAAAATGGGGAAAACAGATACCGCCGCGATTGTAAGAAGGAAAACCGTATTTATAACTCGAAATATTTTTTCACCTTTAGAAATTTTCATCTAATCCTCCTTTACCATACAGATTTTCCAGTAAACTTTATGGAAAGGCGATTAGCACCCAATACGGCAAGCAGGCCAACTAATGAATTCATTAAACCTACCGCAGCTGCATAACTAAAGTCTGCTTGCCCTAAACCCATTCGATATACATAAGTACTGATGATATCTCCGACCTTGTAGACAGTGGGATTGTAGAATACGAGCATTTGTCCAAAGCCACTTGTCATAATATATCCGAGCCTAATAGAAACCATAAGAACAAACGTAGGCATAAGATTGGGAATGGTAATACGCATGATTTGTGTAAACTTATTAGCACCATCTATTACTGCAGCTTCATAGAGCTGTGAATCAATTCCAGTTATAGCGGCTAAATACACAATTGTACCCCAACCTACGGTATGCCACATCTCGGATGAAACAATTAAAAAACGGAACCATCCTGGTCTCATGAAAAACGTGATTGGCTTTAATCCAGCACTTTGCGTTATTGAATTAACTATTCCAGTAGAGCCAAAAAGAATATAAAAGACACTATAAACGACAACCCACGTGAAAAAGTGAGGTATGTAAACAATCGTCTGAATTGAGCGTTTTACCCAGGTAGAGGTGATTTCATTAATCAGAATAGCAAGAAACATTGCACTTGGCGTGACAAATAGGATTTGTAAAAAATTAATGACTAGCGTGTTACGAAGTACTCGATAAACATGAGGATCGGAAAATAAGCGCCTAAAATGGGCTAATCCTACCCATTTGCTCGCACTAAGTCCAAGAAGAGGCTTAAATTGTTTAAAAGCAATGGTAATTTTGCTGATGGGTAAGACTTTAAATAAAATCATAATTATTAGACCAGGGATGAGAAATAGATAAAGTTCCCAGTGGCCAGTAATAAAGTTCTTAAAAGATTTCCAAGATTTGTCACGCTGAAGAAGATTTTTTTGCATGTAATTTTTAATTCCTTGAAATATAGACAATCCAGAAAATAGCGTTTTTAGTATTTAATGAATATTAGATTAACCATATATTCTGAATTCACTTTAAAATTGCCCATTACGGATAGGTATTTCCGTAATGGGCATGAAAGTTTTAGTATTGATTGTTATACCAATCGTTGTAGAACTCTTCAATAAGTTTCCCACCATTAGCATTCCAGTAATCAATCAGTTTGCTAAGTGAACTTAACGGTTCAGCGCCAGCGACGATATTTACAAGACCATCTCGAATGTAATCATCGAGTGCTACTTTGTTATCAACAACTGTTACTGCGGGAGCTAAAGCGATTGGGCTATAGATACCATATTCACCAATAGAATTACGGAAATCCATAAAGATCTCTTCCAAATCTGCGTTTTTAGCGAGTCTTCCTTCCCACATCTTGGGATACACATCCTCTCTATAGTAACCAGAGATAAATACATTCGAGTTAACTCGCTCATTGTTAAATGCAGGCTGAATAAGTGAGTATTTGTCGCCAGTTTTTGAGTAGTGAACACCTTCAATACCTAACGCAATTTCTGTGAAGTTATCAATTTGAATCATATTATTGATAGCTTTTATAGCTTCAGCTGGATGCTTAGCCGTAACAGGAATGGCTCCATATGCACCAACACCAATTTTCTTTACAACTTGAGCTTCGTGATTGTTATTGGTAAAAATTGGCATAACTGACATTTCAAGATCGGGCGAATTTTCACGTAACGCACCAACAATCGTTTCGATGCCGTTCCAAGGAGTTTTCATCAAAACAGCACGACCATTAGTGAACTTCGAGTTCATATTCTTTCTGGTTAATGCCGGCATTTCAACGTCAATCAATCCTTCGTTATAGAGCTTAATCATAAATTGAAGATATTCACGAAGTTTTGGGTGCTTAATGATTGGAACAATTTCATTATCAACTAGCTGCCAATAATGTGTTATACCATAAGCGCTTGCAATGTTAGGAATAAAGTATCCCCCAGGGTTGTCAGCATTGGATTCATTGTCAAGTGTAAGTGGAATCATATTAGGATATGCCGCTTTAACCTGTTTGAGCATTTCATAGAATTCATCGACTGTACTTGCTGTTTTAATGCCAGCTGCATCTAGGAGTTCTTGACGGGCAACAATTGAAAATGGCAGAGAATTAGGTTGTGCAACAGTTGAAGGTATAGCATAAATTCTACCATCAACCGTGGTTGCAGGCCACAAAGATGTAATTGCACTCGTGATATTATTACCATCTTTAGCCAAAAGCTCTGTAATATCCAAGAGAGCTCCTTCATTCATCATCCTATTATAGTTGTCAGGTGAGAGGTACACATAATCATATGATTCACCTGAGGCGATGATTAGCATAAGTTGCTCTAAGCCTGAGATTACCTCAAATTTGATA
>Ga0265293_10006828_pt1 | contig 17961 bp, 20 predicted proteins | sample Munlanlewell138R_FD_192505 | JGI IMG/M metagenome (GOLD analysis project Ga0265293, IMG submission 192505) | Leachate microbial communities from a municipal landfill in Southern Ontario, Canada - Leachate well 138R | ecosystem: Engineered > Solid waste > Landfill > Unclassified | place: Canada...
TGCTTTCCAAAAGGGGTTACGGCGCAGGGACGGCAGTCGAGGCCCACCGCGGCCTCGGGCCAGCCTGCATTACGGGCCTGATAGCTGAGAGCCGGGAGCCAAGAGCCGTCAGCTATCCCGAATGGTGCCAGTCGACCCAGGCGGCGCGGGCGTCCCAGTGCGAGGGATGACTCTCCCAACCATGAGTCCGTTCGTCCACCCACTTCCAGTCCGACCAGCAAAGGAGCGCCATGTCCAGGTCGCGCCGGGCAAGGCGGCGGATCTCCTTCATCACGGGCGTACGGCGGCGCTTCCGCTGTTCGAACTTGTCGGCCAGGAGCACGATCTTCGCGAGCATCGGCATCGCAGGGGAACCGAGCGTGTGATCGCGTACGGCGGCAAGTGCTTCGTCGTCGGTCACTGCAAAGCGTTCGCGGAGGACAACCGCCGCGAGCGGGCCATGCAGCATGACCGGTGTGTGCTCGTCGGCCGGGGCGATGGCGACACCCGCTTCGCGCGAAAGCTGGAGCAACTCCGCGGGCGCATGGGCGCGGAAGAGGTCATGGCCCCAGACGGCGAGCTCGGTGCGTTCCGGGTCGACGTCCCACCGCCGGGCCAGGTCGAGCGCTTCGACCAGCACGCGCTCAACGTGACGGATCAACCCCTCGGGGCGCGTCTCCAGTTCGCTGCGAACCCGGCCGATCTGATGCTGGACGTTCGCGCCCACTAGCCTTCGGGGCCGAGCTTGCGCCCGCCCAGGAGGTGCAGGTGGAGGTGGTCGATCGTCATGCCAGCGGCGTCACCGACGTTGAAGGCGAGCCGGTAGCCGGGTTCGAAGACACCCTCGATGCGCGCCACCTCCTTCGCCGTCACAAAGAGACTGGCAAGCGTCTCCGCGTGGCTCCATTCGATCTCGCGGGCGCTCACGATGTGCTCCCTTGGAATGACGAGGGTGTGGATGGGAGCGCGCGGGTTGATGTCGCGGATGGCGAACACCTTCTCGTTCTCCACCACCTTCTCGACCGGGATGTCGCCCCGGCTCATGCGGCAAAAGAGGCAGTCATCTGGCATACGAGCATTGTAGCAGCGCGGCACCAGCCGCCTGCCACGGCCGTCAGCCGCCGGGGACGGAAAGGGAGCGCAGAATTGATATCTGGGCCCCTTGCATCGAGTGCCTACAAAGGAGTATGAGTGCGTATAACGTTGTGCCGGACATCCGTCGACCAAAAGGAGATCGAGCATGACAACAACTGTGACCACAAGCGCCAGTCTCTACGAACGGCTGGGCGGCGCCGGGGTCGTTCGCGCCATCGCGAACGACCTTATTGAGGCTCACCTCGCGAACTCCGAAGTGGCGCCCCGCTTCCGCTACGGCGACGCCGCCGAGATGAAGCGAGTGGCCTTCGAGTTCATGGCTTCGGGGAGTGGCGGCCAGGAAGGTTACACTAGCCGCGAACTGCGCGAGGCCCACAAGGGGATGAACATCAGCGACCACGAGTTTGTCGCGGTCTGCGATGACCTGCTCGCGGTGATGAAGAGCCACGGCATCGGCGCGCAGGAACAGAACGAACTGCTGGGGGATCTTCTTCGCACTCAAGGGCGACGTCCTGCACCTATAGGCTGCCGGGGGAGGAGCGGCTCAGGCCTGGGCGTCGACGCCGATTTCGTCCACGCCCGACTCCATCGGCTCGCCCGCAAACCGTGCCGCCACCCACTCGGCGACGAGTTCGCCGACGAGTGCCGGGGCACGTGTTAGGCCGTGGTCCTCTTCTTCGAGCAGGACGATGCGCTTCGGGTCGCTGGCTCGCTGGTAGATGTCCTCGCTGGCGGCAGCCGCAAGGATCGTGTCGCCCGTGCCATGGATGAGCAGCAGCGGCCGCCCGAGGTCGCCCACTTCATCCGTCCCGTACGTTTGCGAAGAGAGCGCCACGACGGCCCGCACGGCGTTCGAAAGCCCGCCCGCGCGGATGACCACGGCGCCGCCGAAGCTGTGCCCAACAAGGGCAATGTCGGTCGCGCCGATGCCCCGCAAGAAGCTGCACCCTGCGAGCGCATCGAGCACGCACTCTTCGAACTGGTTCGGGTGGCGGTATTCGAGCCGGAGCACGGAGAGGTTGTGGGTGCGCACGAGGGCGGGCAGGCGCCCGTAGAGCTTGTTCGCCGGGCCATCGATCCCGCCGAGTGCGCCACCGGCACAGACGATCGCGCCGGTGCCACCTTCGACCGGGTGGAAGACGCCGGAGATTTCGCCGCGGGTACTAATGAGCACGACGCGGAGGGCGCCGGGCACGCCTTCGAGCGGCTGCGCGGCAACGTTCAGCAAGCGCAGGCTGTAGTCCTGGGCAGGCTTCGCGGCGCCAGCTTCGTCCCACATGTTTCCGGGCATGGGGGCCACTATACGCGCGGGAAAGACGCTCCGCCGGGTGCCCCTATGCAAAGGAAGGAACGAAGGCCGCCAAACTGGTAACCTCTGTAATCGCAACGACCCCGGCCAGCGCGCGCAGACCGGGAACGTATCCAACCCCCAAGTTGAGAGGACACGTACATGGCAATTTCCTTTGAGGGCCAGGTGGCAGTCGTCACCGGCGCCGGGGCCGGCCTGGGCCGCGCCTACGCGCTCGACCTTGCCAAGCGCGGCGCGAAGGTCGTGGTGAACGACCTTGGCGGCGACCCGCACGGCCAGGGCGAAAACCGCGCTGCCGCGCAAAAGGTCGTCGACGAAATCAAGGAAGCTGGCGGCGAAGCCGTCGCCAACTTCGACAGCGTCGCCGACTACGACGGCGGCTTCAATATCGTCAAGACGGCGATCGATAACTACGGCCGCCTCGACGTCGTCATCTGCAACGCCGGCATTCTGCGCGACGTCGCTTTCCACAACATGAGCGAGGACGACTGGGACAAGGTCTTCGCGGTGCACATCAAGGGCTCGTTCACGGTGCTTCGCGCGGCGTGGCCGGTGTTCCGCCAGCAGTCCTACGGCCGCGTTGTGCTGACGACCTCGTCGTCGGGCATCTATGGCCAGTTCGGCCAGGCGAACTACGGCGCCGCCAAGACGGCGATGCTCGGCCTGATGAACGTGCTGAAGCAGGAAGGCGCCAAGTACAACGTGATGGTGAACACCGTGGGCCCCGTCGCGGGCACGCGCCTTACCCAGACGGTCATGCCACAGGAGATGGTGGACCGCCTGAAGCCGGAATACGTGGTGCCCGCGGTGACCTACATGGTCGCCAAGGAGTGCACCGACAGCGGCCTGATCATCGAAGCCGGCGCGGGCAACTTCAACCGAGCGGCGATCGTGAAGGGCCCCGGCCTGCAGCCCGGGCTGGACGACATCAAGGACGCCGAGTGGGTGCAGGCGAACTGGGACAAGATCACCAGCCTCGAAGGCGCCGAGCCGATGTGGCGCACCGGCCAGACGCTGCGCGAGCACCTCGCCGAGAAGCAGGCGCAGGGCTAGAGCGAGCCGAAAGGCGCAAGGCAAAAAGCGAAAGGGGCTCCCACGAGGGGCCCCTTTTCTTTGAGACGAAAGGCGCGAGGCGAGGGCGAAAGACTGCGTCTCTTCTCGCTTCCAGATTATTCGCCTTCGACATTTCTGGCGTCGAACTGGGCACTAAGCACTTTCGCCGAAGTCCTGCGGCAGAGGCGCTACCCGGCGCGCTGGCGGAAGCGGCCCCAGGCACTGGCGAAGTCCTCGGCTTTGCCTTCCGGGTAGTAGTCGCGCACGAGCTGGCGGCGCAGCGACTGCGGGTCGAACGTGCGTGTGCGCTTTTCCGGTGCGGGGCGTTCGGTGATAGCGGTGAGCTGCCGTTCGGGCATCGACTCACGACGTTCGACGCGGCGCAGCGGCGCCTTCCCGAGCGTCGGCTCTGCACCGGCGGCGCTGAGGAAGTCGAGCGGGCCGCGGTAGTGCCCGGCGTCGTACTGCAGCGCGTGGATGTCGACGCTGACGTAGACGGGCAGGCGGCCCCGTTCACGCGCCTGTAGCGGCCGGTTGCTGACGGCGAGCATGACGCGTTCGCCGAAGGCCGCCGCCTGGTCACGGGTGCAGCCGACGAGCACGACGGCGAAGCGCTGGTCATCGAGCCGGGCGAGGAAGTCGGAGTTGCGGGTGATGCGCGAAAGGGTCTCGGCGACGTGCTGGACTGCACTATGGAGCGTGTCCTGTCCCCACACCTGGCTCATCTCCGCAAAGCGCTCGATTTCGACGATGGCGAGCGTGAGCTCCTGGCCGTAGCGCTCGGCCCGGGACGTATCGCGGGCCACCTGTTCGATCAGGTTTTGCCGGTTCGGGAGACCAGTAAGCTCGTCGGTGAGCGTTATGTCGATGCGCTGATCCGCGGCGCACGCGAGTTCGCGGCGGTGTTCGGTGGCGGTCAGCCGCTCAGTGCGGTGGGCGAAGAAGACGGCGGCGCCGGTGGAGCCAAGGAGGAGCGCTCCGATAGGCGGCGCCACCACCGTCGCGGCGATCTCCCCGGCGGCGACTACTCCGAGAGCCGCGTACATGTTTCGCCGGCTCGCCCGGAGCGCGCTTCGCGAGTCGTTCGCATGCGAACGGCGACGCCCGCGACCGGGCTTCGGGATGCCGGGAGAGTGCACGACTCGATTCTCCTCTTCGCCCATGCCTCGAAAGGCATTCGACGGAAGTATCGACCGCGGACAGCCCGGCGCGGGGCGACGAAGGGTAACACCGGGGTGAACGCACGGGAGAGATAGGTGGCCACCACAAAGGCGCATAGGGCACCCGCAACCACGCTTGCGAGGCTTTCCTCACAGGGGTAGTCTTGGTTCGACAATTGAACAGGGCATGCCGCTGGGGGAGCCGAACCGGCTGAGAGTCCAGAAGGACAACTCCAGGAACCTGATCCCGGTAATGCGGGCGTAGGGAAGCGGCGTGGAATAGCAGCCCAAGGGCTACGCGTGACCACGTGCTTGCTTCCTTCGGTAGCTGCTAATGCTGCAAGCCGGAGGAAGCGATTTCCCCGGCTTTCGTGTTGCCCGGCAATCTTCGCGGCCTGCCCGAAAGGGAGATGCCGTGATCGTCGAAATGGAATGCCTTGCCAACCCCCTGGGGACCGCTGAGAACCCCTACGAGCACGTGGAAGCGGCCATCAAGGTCATCCAGGAGTCGGGCCAGAAGTACGAGGTCAACGCCCTCGGCACGACCATCGAAGGCGAACCAGACGAGCTCTGGGCGCTCATCCGCAAGGTCCATGAAGCCTGCCTCGCTGCGGGGGCGAAGAGCCTCGTCAGCGTCATCAAGGTCGAACAGGCGCGTGCGGACCAGCCGCAGCCAACGATCGACTCGCTGACCGGGAAGTTCCGGAGCTAGCAGGATGGCCACCACGACCGCAGCGCAGCCCGCCCCGGGACGCCGCGCGTGGTTGGCACGTGGCGCGCGCTACCTTGGTGCGCGCCTCGTGGAGTACCTGCCGCCATTTCTACTGCTCCTCGCGCTCATCGGCGTGTGGGAAGCGTGGGTGCGGGTGTTCGACACGAAGCCGTACGTCCTGCCAGCCCCGAGCCGCGTCTGGGATGCGTTCCTCGAAACGCGTTCCACGCTGCCGGGGCACATCCGCACGACGATGTCGGAGGCGCTCATCGGGCTCTTCTTCGCCTGCGTCATCGGGGTGACGCTGGCGGCGGTCATCGCGGTCGTGCCGCTCGTACGGCGGGTGCTCTACCCGATCCTGGTCGCCTCCCAGACCATCCCGATGGTCGTGCTGGCGCCACTGCTGATTATCTGGTTCGGCTTCGGGATGACGCCGAAGGTCGTCGTAGTCGCGCTCTACGGCTTCTTCCCCATCGTGGTGGCGACCGTCGACGGGCTGGTCGGGGCGGACCGGGAGATGGTCGGGCTGGTGCGCAGCATGGGCGCCGGGAGGCTGGCAGTGCTGCGCTATGTGCTCATCCCGTCGGCGCTGCCGGGCTTCTTCGCGGGGCTAAAGATCGCCGCGGCCTACGCGGTGCTCGGCGCCGTCATCGGCGAGTGGGTGGGCGCGGATTCCGGCCTTGGCCTATTCATCACGCGGGCGCAGTCCTCGTTCCGGGTCGACCGCGTTTTCGTAGCGGTGTTCGTCATCGCCATCGTCAGCATGGCGCTGTTCGCCGCCGTCCATATCGCCGCTCGCCTTGCCACGCCCTGGATCTATGTCCAGCGCTCGGAGGATTCGAAATGAAACAGTTGTCAGTCTTCGGCCGCCAGTCTCCGGCGAGCCAGGATCCGCCACGCCGGCGTGGTCGCTGGCGTCAGCGTGTGGGGATCGTGCTCGCCTTGCTTTTGCTGCCCACGATGGTGTTCTTCGCCGCGTGTGGCGGCGACGATGACGATAACGGCGACGACCTGGAGAAGGTCACGCTAATGCTGAACTGGACGCCGAACACGCAGCATGCCGGCATCTACCTCGCGCAGGCGAAGGGCTGGTACCGCGAGGCCGGCATCGACCTGGGCATCATCGAGCCCGCGCAGGCCGGCGTGGAGCAGGTGGTCGCCACGGGCAACGCGCAGTTCGGAATCTCCGTCCAGGAGGGGGTGATCCCGGCGCGCGAGCAGGGCATCCCGATCGTCTCGATCGCCGCCATCATGCAGCACAACGACTCGAGCTTCTTCGCGCTCGGAAGCGACAACATCACCCGGCCGAAGGACTTCGAAGGGAAGACCTACGGCGGGTATGGAGGGCCGCTGGAGGCCGAAATCCTGAACACGCTCGTGCAGTGTGATGGCGGCGACCCGTCGACGGTGAAGCACATCGAAGTTGGCAACATCGACTACCTCGCCGGGATGGAACAGGACCGCTTCGATTTCGTGTGGGTGTTCGAGGGCTGGGATGCGCTGCGGGCCCGCGAAGTGGAGAACATCCCGGTGACGAGCGTGCGCTTCGCCGACCACCTGGACTGCATCCCCGACTGGTACACGCCCGTCATCATCACCAATGAGTCGATGATCGCGGACCGCCCGGAGACGGTACGGAAGTTCATGGAGGCGACGGCCCGCGGCTACGCGGCTGCCATTGAGGACTCACAAGCGGCTGCCGACGCACTGCTCGAAGCGGCGTCCGAACTCGACCGCGAGCTCGTTGAGCTGAGCGCCCGGTACCATACAACCCACTACGTGGACGAAGGCCGCCAGTGGGGCCTGCAGGACGAGGCGACGTGGACCACGTTCGAAGCCTTCCTGCGGGAAGCCGGGCTGACCTCGAAGGAGATCGACGTGCAGGCTGCATTCACCAACGAGTTCCTCCCGAACCAGTAACGCGTGACACTCGCAATCGAGCTCCGGCACGTCTCTCACGCCTTCGACGGCGGAGCCGTGCCGGTGCTCGACGACGTGTCGGCCGGGGTGGAGCCGGGCCAGTTCGTCTCACTCGTGGGGCCGAGCGGCTGCGGCAAAAGCACGCTGATGCGCATCCTCGCGGGGTTGCTCGAACCCGACGCGGGCACTGCCACCGTGCACGGCAGGAGCAGCGTGAACCGCCCCGGTTTGGTCGCCTACATGCCCCAGAAGGACCTGCTCTTCCCCTGGCGACGAGCACTCGCGAACGCGACGCTCGGTGCCGAGATCGCTGGCGTGCCGAAGGACGAGGCCTGGGCGCGAGCACGAGCGCTCTTCCCGCGCTTCGGGCTCAGCGGCTTCGAGCGGGCCTGGCCGGCCCAGCTCAGCGGCGGCATGCGCCAGCGGCTCGCACTGCTGCGCACCTTCCTTATTCCCCACGACACCGTGCTGCTCGATGAGCCGTTCGGCGCGCTCGACGCGATCACCCGCCGCGAGATGCACCGCTGGCTCCAGGAAGTGTGGAGCGACGACCGGCGCACTGTCCTCTTCGTCACGCACGATGTCGAAGAAGCACTGATCCTCTCGGACGTGGTCTATGTGATGACCCGCCGGCCGGGCCGCATCCAGGCGCGAGTCGACGTGCCCTTCGACCGGCCCCGGGGCATCGAGCTCGTCGCCGACGAGAAATTCGTGCAGCTCAAGGCGCGCCTGCTGGCGGAGCTGGACGAGGGCATGAAGGGGTGACGCGAACGGCGTATGACGCACGAGGAGGGAAGCAGTCAGCTTCCGCGACGCGATAGCCTCGAAAGGCCTTCGAACCTGGGCCGTTCGGGCTTACACCCGGGGGTGGTAACTCGTACGATGGAGCCATCCTGAGGAGGTGTCTCTGCGATGACGCTTGAGCGACCGCCGATGGTCGGTCAGTACGAATTGGTGCAGGACTTCGATTCGCCGGAGGCCAGCCTGCGCGTGTTTCGCGTGTGGGCCGGCGGACACGAGGTGGAGCCGCACGTACACCAGCACAGCACGCAGTTCTACGTGGCGCTCGAAGGCAGCGTGATCATCCAACGCGACGGAGTGGAGACAGTCATCCAGCCGCACGAAATACTCCGGGTGACGCGCGGCACGAGCCACGGCGCCCGCGCAGCCGGGGCGGAAGCGCTGGTACTCAACATCTCCGTCCCGCCGCTACGCGCCGACGACCAGGTACCGGTTTCACCGGACGTCTACCGCGCAGACCTGCAAATGCCCTCCCAGGACTCGAACCTGGAGGACTAGGACAGTCGCCGGTCGCCAGTCGTCAGTCGCCGGTCGCGCGGTGGCTGGCGACTGTCCGCCGATTTTGCGCTCTTTTTCCTGACGGGAGCGGGGCCGATGCTATGATCGAGCACCATGTCGATAACCGCCGATCGGCCGCCAATCGAAGCTGACTCTCCCCCGGGAGCGGACCGGGAGCGGCTCCCCGCGCCCGACGAGACCATCTTCCGTCTGCGCCAGGCGATCCGGGACGGGCAGCACTGGTTCGAGGCCCTGCTCGATGCCGTCGGGCGGTGGCGCCTGCCGTTCGAACAGATCGACGGCCGCACCTACAACTACCTCATCGGTGGCGAGGCGTTCGACTGGCTGGTGCTGGCCGAACGGCTCATCGATGAGGTGCGCGACGTGGTCCCGGCGGGCGAGGTTGAGCGGCTGCTGTTCGAGGGCCGCTGGCCGATCGAGATGGACGACGACGAGTTCGCACAGCGCATCGGCGCGGCGAAGCACAGCGCACACCTGAACTTCCTCTACGGCGTGCTGGTCGAAGAGGCGCTGCAACTCAGCGTGGAGGAAGACATCCACAAGGAGTGCCGCAGCCGGGCATGGGGCCAGGACGACCGCGAAGACGAGACGATGTACCAGCGCGTCTATGGCGCCACCCGTGGCGAGCTCACGGCGCTCTACTACGAGGACACCGGCATCATGCTCGGCCGGCGGGTCGCGCTTTCGGAGTGGAGGGCATTCACCTACTGGCTCTTCAAGGCGCGCCTGAAGCGGCAGGACAAGGCGCGCGTGGCGAGTGACACCCGGCGCGGCCTCGCGCAGCTCACTCGCATGGAGCTGGCTGTGAGCGAACGGCGGCGCGGCGCCTCGCTCGACGAAGCGGACTTCGCACGGCGCTTCGCCATCTAGCCATCCTCTCTTCCCGGACGACCGGGCCTCCAAACCGGACCTATGGCCACTAAACGAACAAGCAGCCACTCGTCCATGATCGGGTCGCGCATGCGGAGGCATGTGGCGGTACGCACACTCGTTATGGAACTTTCGCCTCCGTCGCTGCGTCTGGTGAAGCGTGAAGACGTTCGGCAGGGGCAAACAATCGGCAGGGCACTGGCTCAATGTGCCGGCGCTGCTCATGATTGCCGGCCTGGTACTGCTCAGCGGCGTCTTCGCTTGCCGCGCCACGGAGGATGGGGGCCCGGCCGCCACCCCAACACCACCCACTGCCACACCACCCACCGCCACCGAAATACCCGCTACGCCGACACCCACGGAGCCGGCCTCGCCGACGCCGACGCCCGTGACACCCACGCCAACGCCGGCACCGGTTGCACCGGCGGGCGACCTGCTCGGGCTCCAGGCGGCCCTCCAGGCCGAAGTGGACAGCTACTGGCAGGCCGGGAACTACGCGTTCGCCGTGCGTGACCTGCAGACGGGCGAAACGGTCGGGGTCTATGGCGACCGGCCCCAGCTCTCCGCGTGCATCGCCAACCTCTTCGTCCTCCTCCGGGCAACGCTTGATGTGCAGGAGGGTCGCCTCAGCCTCGACCAGGTCGATGGCTTGATCGCCGCTACCACATGGAGTTCGAACGCGACCACGGCCTGGCAGCTTTTCGGTGTCGTTGGCGGCCGCGATGTGCTCGAAGGGGTACGCCGCGTCGGTGAACTCACTACCGCGCTCGAACTGCTGGACACGGTTATCGACCATCCACCGGCCTACGACGGGTACAGCCTCGGCATCAGCCGCGACAACTGGATCACGGCAGAGGACGCGAACCGCGCACTCGACGCGATCTGGAGCGGGGACCTCCTGGAGCCGCAATGGCGTGACTACCTGCTCGCTCACCTGGAGAACGTGAAGCCCGGGCTGAACTATTTGACCGCCTCGCTCCCCGCGCGCGTGAGCCACAAAAACGGCTTCTTCCCCTACTCCGGGGGCTACGTCGACAACGACGCGGGCATCGTGCGCTTCGTCATCGGTGGCCAGGAGTACGCATTCGCGATCACCTTCCTCTCGGAGGAGGTTCCGGTGAAGTACGGCGATATCCCGCTGGGACAGACCCTGGCCCGGATGACCTACGAATTTTTCGTCACGCGGTACTCGGTCGCCAGTGGCCAGTAGCCGGGGGCCGGCAATCGGTAGTCAGTAGCCGGGCCCCGGGGAGGCGACCTTCGCCGGGCGCGAACGTCCGCGTGGGAGGAGGAGCTGCATCGCCGTCGCGTCGAGCCAACGGCCGAACTTGTAGCCGACCTCCCGTTCGGTGCCAATGACGTCGAAGCCAAGGCTCGCGTGGAGCCGGATGCTGGCGGTGTTCGTTGCGTCGATGAAGGCAAGGAGCGTGTGGAGTTCGACCGCTTCCGCGTGCGCCACGAGGCGCGAGAGGAGCGCGCGGCCAAGGCCCTTGCCGTGCCAGGGCGGGTCGATGTAAACGGTGTCCTCGCGGGTGAAGCGATACCCGCTCTTCGGGCGGTACCACGAGAGGTAGGCGAAGCCCACGACTTCGTCCGCCACTTCGGCAACCAGCACCGGGGTGGTCGGGTCGGCAGTGTGTTCGGCCCACCACGCCTCGCGCCGCGCAATGGGCCACGGCTCTTCGTCCCAGGTCGCCGTCGTCTCGCGGATGGCATCGTTGTAGATGCGGTCGATCGCCGGGAGATCACCGCGAGCCGCTGGCCGCACGAGAAAGGCGTCCTCCACGCGCGAACTGTAGAGCGCGCGTGTTTCGCGGCGATTTCAGGCGAGCGTGCGGTCCAACCGATGCGCGCACGCGGTGCGATGGGTGGTGGGCACACGGCGCAACGAAGGAGCCCCGCGTTGCCACGGGGCTCGTGCCTGGAGCGCCGGTTTCCGGTGGCGCGCTAGGCGACGCCGCCGGGGACTTCCGTCTCGCCGTCCTGCATCGCCATCGCGGCGGGCTTGACGCTGACTTCGAGCAGTTCGGCGATGTCGAAGGCACGGATAGTGCGCGTCTCTTCGTCCGGCTGCACGGCGGGGATGCCGTCTTCGAACATTTGGATGCAGAACGGACAAGAGGTAGCGACGATGCTCGCGCCGGTGTTCGCCGCCTCCGCCGAGCGGAGGTGGTTGACACGCGTGCCCGTCTCTTCCATCCACATGTTGCCACCGCCGGCGCCACAGCAGAGACCGTTCTTGCCGGAGCGAGGCATCTCCACCAGGTTCACGCCGGGGATCGAGTTGAGGACATCGCGCGGAGCGTCGTAGATGCCGTTTGCGCGGCCGAGGTAGCAGGAGTCGTGGAACGTGATGGTCTGGCCGTTCATCTCCTTCGGCTTCAGCTTGCCGAGGTTGACCAGGTTGCGGAGGAACTCGGAGTGGTGCGTCACTTCGTAGTTGCCGCCGAAGTCCGGGTACTCGTTCGCGAAGGTGTTGAAGCAGTGCGGGCAGGCGGTGATGACGCGCCGCACGCCCAGTTCGTTGAACGCCGACGAGTTCGCCTCCGCGAGCGTGGCGTAGAGGAACTCGTTGCCGAGGCGGCGGGCCGGGTCGCCGTTGCAGGTCTCGGCCTGGCCGAGAACACCGAAGCTCGTGCCCGACTCGATCAGCAGCTTCACCACGGCCTGGGTGATCGGCACGTTCCGCTCCACGAGCGCGCCGGAACAGCCGACCCAGTAGAGGTACTCCTGGGTGCCGTCGAAGATGGGGACGTTGATGCCCTCGGCGGCGAGCTGTTCGATCCAGGTCTCGCGCGTGAGCTGTGTACCGCGCCACGGGTGGCCGCGCTGTTCGATGTTCTGGAGCGCCGCCTGGGCGGTGGCGGGTACGCTCGCCTTCTCCATCACCAGGTAGCGGCGCATGTCCACGATCGCGGGCACATGCTCGATCATCACCGGGCAGGCCTCGACACAGGCCATGCAGGTGCGGCAGGCCCAGAGCGATTCGTCCTTGATGTAGTCGCCGACGAGTTCGCCCTTGAGCTCGGTCGCGGGGTCCTTGCCAGCAATGAGGAGCGGCCCGGCGTGGTTCATGTAGGTCTTGAGGTCCTGCATGATCGCCATGGGCGAAAGCGGCTGACCGGCGTTCCACGCCGGGCAGGCATCGGTGCAACGGCCGCAGCGCACGCAGGTGTCGGCGTCGAAGAGCTGCTTCCAGGAGAAGTCCTGGAGCTTGCTGGCGCCGAGGGAGCCGCCCTCCTCCATGATCTTTTCGAAGTCGCCCATGGGCGCGAGGTAGCCCTGGCCATGGCCGGGGCGCTTGAAGAAGGCGTTGACCGGGGCGAACACGATATGGCGGAACTTCGTCATCGCCATGAGCGTCAGCAGGCCGAAGGCGGCCACGACGTGAATCCACCAGCTGCCGACGTGCAGATCGAGCACAGTGCCCTGCGCGACGCCGCCAACCGTCTTCGCAATCACCCAGCCAACGGGCGACCAGTAGGACCAGTTCTCGTTTCCGGCGGGAATTTCGTCGCCGGCAATGCGCAGACCCTCGACCACCAGGCCGGTGAACAGCACGAAGCCGAGCAGGCCAACGATGATCGCATCTTCCGTCGGGCGCTTGTCCCACGTGAGCTTGCTCGGCGGCTTCACATAGCGGCGGTAAACCGCCATGCCCACGCCGACGAGGCCGACCACGCCGAAAACGTCACCGACGAGGCTGTAGACCAGGTAGACCGGCCCCTCGAGGAAGAGGTGGTGATCGTCGGGGTTGCGGAAGAGCAGTGGGAGGTAGTCGTCGAGCGCGAGCAGGGTCGTGACGATCGTGAGCACGATGAAGCTCGAGTAGATCATGCCGTGCATGACGCCCGCGTAGCGGTCGTTCTTCACCCGGCTGGTGCCCGCTCCCATGGTGAGCGCGTTCGTAAGGCGGGCGCCAATGTGGTCGGTGACCTTCCAGCCCTTGCCAAGGCGCCAGACGCGCACTCGCTGGATGAGCGCCCCAAGGATGATCGCCATCGAGCCCGCGAAGATGAAGTACATCAGCCAGGGGAGCTCGATATTGAAGAACACCTCGCGCGAGGCCCTGTCCGATGTGCGCGCGGTTTCGAAGGCTGCTATCGCCGCAATGACGGCGGCCGGGACAACAAGGCCGCCAATGCTCGAGCGGAGGCGAAACCCGCGTGAGGGTGCCGGGGGGTTCTGCTCGTCGCGTGCGGGTGGTTGCTGGTCGGAACGTCGTGCTTGCGTCATGAGGCGTCGGCTCTTGGGTTCGGCTTCGGGGCGCGCTGCGTCCCCGTCCGGATTCGGGCCTGATCCTACCCGTAACCGGCAGTGAACGCGAACCAGGCTCAGGTTTCGCCAGTAACCGCTTCCCCCGGGACCACGATCTTCAGCCCGGGCACGAGCCCAACGAAATGCCGGCGGTTGAAGGTGAGCAGGACATCGACGCCCGCATCGCGCGCCGTCGCGGCGATGAGCGCGTCGTAGACGCGGCCGCCGGTGATGCTTTGCGTGGCCAAATTCGGAAGGAGCTCGATGCGCTGGTCGACGGCAAGGCCCACTACCACACCATTGCGCAAGTAGCTTTCGTCGATCAGCCTCCATGCTGTTCTCGGCGGAAGCCGCAGGTGCGCCGGCAACCGCGTCGCGACGGCGTAGGTTTCGAGCAGCGAGTGCGCGGCCAGACACATCTCGTCACCGGCTTCCAGCAGCCGTTGGAGGTGTCCGCTCGCGGCTACGTGGTGAGGGTGCCAATCAAGGATTGTCGCCACCAAAACGCTGGAGTCCGGCAGGAAACGAGTCGTCACTCGCCGGCGGGCCCGAAGGGATGGAGGCGAAGTTCCTCGATGATCTCGTTCACCTCTTCCGCGCTCACAGTGGGCGAAGGCTCCTCAAGGACCGCGACCAAGAAGGGCCCGCGCCGCTCCAAACGGTAGGCGCCGCTGGGCGTAGCTTCGAAATGGTCGCCACACCATCGCAACTCCACTTCCATGCCCGGCTCGATTCCCGCCTGCTTCCGCAACTCGTCGGGAATAGTAATCCGGCCTTGGCTGTCAACGGTCGCTCTCACGCTCTCAAGTGTAGCATCGCCGGACAGAGAAGCGGGCCGCGGCGATGTGCCGCGGCCCGCCTTGGTTTCGCCGTTCGGCGCGCCTACACCTACGCGAGGTTGTCGTGGCTGGCCGTGCCGTACTCCTTGCGGAGGTCGTTCTTCAGGACCTTGCCCATCGGGTTCCGCGGGAGCTCGTCCACGAACGCAACGAACGCGGGCGCCTTGAACGAGGCAAGCCGGCTCTTCGTGTATTCGATCAGCTCCTCGGGGGTCACGGACTGGCCTTCGCGCAGCACCACGACGGCCTTCACCACCTCGCCCCAGTCGTTGTCGGGCACACCAATCACGGCGGCTTCTTCGATGGCCGGGTGGTCTTCGAGGCAGTTTTCGATCTCGCCGGGGGAGATGTTTTCGCCGCCGCGGATGATCAGGTCCTTCTTGCGGCCGGTGATGTAGAGGTAGCCGCCTTCGTCGACCTTGCCGACGTCGCCGGTGTGGAGCCAGCCATCGATGATGGCCGTGCTCGTGGCGTCGTCCTGCTTGTAGTAGCCCTTCATGACGCGGTCGGACTTGACGCAGATCTCACCCTCTTCGCCCGGGGGCAGCGGCCGGTTGCGCTCGTCCATGATGCCGATTTCGACATCGGGCATGGGTTGGCCGACAGAGCGGAGGCGCTGCTCCTTGATCTCCGTATCGGTGCTCAGGTCGTGGTCATCGGGGCCGAGGAAGGTGAGGGTCGCCGTCGATTCCGTCTGGCCGTAGGCGTTGATGAGGCCGACACCCTTCGGCGGGAAGATGTCACAGGCGCGCCGAACCACCTCATATGGCATGGGCGCGGCGCCGTAGGTGATCGTCTTCATGCTCGAAAGGTCGTAGGAATCGAAGTCCGGGACTTCCATGATCCGCTTGAGCATGGTGGGCACGACGAACGCGTGATTCGCGCCTTCCTGCTGGACAGCCTTGAGCCACTCCTCCGGCGTGAACTGCGGGAGAATGATCAGCGTCCGGCCGCTCCAGATCGCGAGCATCATCGTGGTGGCGCCGGCGACGTGGAAGAACGGCGCGGAGACCAGCACCTTCTCGTGGACCTCGGGGTCGGCCGGCTGCTGGTTCGTGACGTACGCCGTCATATCCATATAGGTCAGCTGGACGCCCTTCGGGGCCGCCGTCGTGCCGCTGGTGAAGATGATGATCGTGGCATCGCTGTCGTCGACTTCGACCCAGGGCTCTTCATCCGAGCCGCCAGCAAGGAGCTCCTCGTAGTCGAGGTACCCTTCGCGGCCGCCGTTGTAGGCGACGAAGTGGCTCGTCTCCGTGAGTTCCGGGCGAATGCGTTCGACGAGGTCGATATAGCGGTCGGAGACGAAGATCGCCTTCGTCTGGCTGACGTTGAGCATATAGGTCAGCTCTTCGTCCTTGGCGCGGTAGTTCAGGGGGACGAAGGTCACGCCGAGCATGGCGCAGGCGTAGTACGTAGTGACGTAGTCCGCGCTGTTGACGGACATCACAGCAACCTTGTTGCCGCGTTCGATGCCGAGGCCGCTAAGGGCGTTCGCGAGCTTGACGACGCGCAGGTACATCTCCATGTACGTAACCCGCTTGCCCTGTCCGCCGACCTCGACGAGCGCTTCGCGTTCTGGCACGACGGCCGACGAGATCTGCAGGAACTCAACTGTGTTCATGAATGCTCCGGTGTGAAGGTCGGTTTTTTCCGGGCAGGACCGATGCGAGCGAGGCCCGTGCCGAAGGAGTTGCGGCGCGAATTCTACCGCGAACCTGTGAAGTGAGGCGAATCGCGCCCTAACCTCGCACCGGAGCGAGAAACCACCCGAGCTCTCCGGGCGAGGTGCCACCATCCAGGCAGCGGGAGTGCTCCGCGACCTGCACTTCAGCTCGACGACGTTTTCACTGTGCTCAGCCCACGGGCCGCCTGACCGCATTCGACAAGAGAGACCGGGCGAGACAGAATCCCGCCATGCCTGAGCCCGTCCTCTTCGACATCGACGCCCGCGGGGTCGCGACCATTACCCTGAACCGGCCCAACCGGTTAAACGCCATCAATATGGCGATGCGCGACTTGCTCTGGACGTACCTGGAAGCCTGCCGGGATACCCCGGACGTGCGGCTCATCCTCTTCCGCGGCGAAGGGGCGGCCTTTAGCGCCGGGGCCGACATCTCCGAGTTCGGCACCGCACCTTCGGTCATAGATTCGCGCCGCGCCCGCCACGACCGGGACGTATGGGGCGAGTTGCTCGCACACCGCTGTATCACCATCGCCCGCATGCACGGGTACTGCTACGGGGCGGGCCTCGAACTACCGCTCTGCTGCGATGTCCGTATCGCCGCCGAGGGGTCGCGCTTCGCACTCCCGGAAGTGACGCTCGGGTATATCCCCAGCGCGGGTGGCACACAAACCCTCCCCCGGATCGTGCCTTCCGGCGTGGCGGCCGACCTCATCATCAGCGGCGAACCGATCGGCACGGTAGAGGCCGAACGCTGGGGGCTCGTGCAACAGGTGGTCCCGGCGGAGCAGCTCGACGCGGCTGTCGATGCGGAGATCGAGCGGCTGCTCGCGCTTCCCGGCGACGAAGCGACAGCTCGCCGGCGGGCCATGGTGCAAACGTAAGCACGGCTTCGCGCGTGACCTGCGCGACCGGTGCCCTCGCGGTACCCTCGCCCTTATGGACGACTCGCAGGCTGCCCCCGCGGTCCGGCCACCGGTTGCGCTCGGCTGCTTTGGAATGGCAGCCGCGGTCGTCGCGATCGTCGGCGTGGTGATCTTCGGGATCCAGTACCTCGAATCGGGCACAAGCACGCGCGTGGCGCTTGGGCCCGCCGCATCCTACGCACCGAGCTCCATCACCTTCGAAGCAGAACACAACCTGTACATCGTGCGCATGGGCGACGGCACCTTCTTCGCACTCTCGGACCTGGACGCGGCGAACCGTGCGAAGCCCGGCAGGCGCTGTCGCGTCTCGCTGATCCCGACGGATGACCCGGCACTGCCCGGCATTTTGGAGCTCCACCGGAACGACTTCAGTCCTCGCGCGGCCGGGTCGACGGCCGTCTTCCGCGAGACCTGCAACGGCGCACTCTACGATGCGACCGGCGTGCGCCTGAACGGCGAGGGCCTGAACCTCGACCGGCACGAATACAGCGTCGATGACAGCGGCCGCCTGGAGGTGAAGACCGCGGTTCGCCACTGCACCCGCCACGAAGGGGCAGATTACTTCGCACCGGTCGACTGCCCGTAGGAAGGCGAACGGTATCGGCCCTCATCGGGACGCGCCGGTCCTAGCCGTCTCGTGCCTCGCCGTTTTCGCCTGCCAGGCGAAGGAGCTGGCGGCACCTGCCACCGCTGGCCAGGGGGCAGCGAATCGCGGGGAACTCCTGGGCGAGCGGGAGGCCAGCGGCTTCATGCCAGCCGTGGAGCCGGTCGAACACCGCGCACTCGTAGACGTCCGCGATACCGGCGCGGGCGATATTCGCCGCAACGAAGCACTTC
>Ga0265293_10006829_pt1 | contig 17960 bp, 12 predicted proteins | sample Munlanlewell138R_FD_192505 | JGI IMG/M metagenome (GOLD analysis project Ga0265293, IMG submission 192505) | Leachate microbial communities from a municipal landfill in Southern Ontario, Canada - Leachate well 138R | ecosystem: Engineered > Solid waste > Landfill > Unclassified | place: Canada...
CGCGGCGCTACTGGCCGTGACCTCGAAAACACCGGCCAGCGCAGGGGCGGTGTACGTGGCTTTCGCTCCTGCCGCTACGAGGGTGCCGCCGGAAGCCAGCCAGACTACCTCCCCCGTTCCGACAACCGTGGCAGTGAACTCGACGGTCTCGCCTGGTCTAACCTCCACGTTGCCAGGCGTGACGCGGATGCTCGAGATGCCTGGGGCCGGCGGTGTGCAGGCGACAAGCGCGACGAGCGCACCCAACCAGACGGCAGTGCGCCGGTTGGAACCAAACATTCGCCATGCCCAGTGGCGCGACAAGCCCATCAGGACGACCCCCTCCCGAGTCGGAAGCAGCTGCCTGCAGATCGATTAGCGAACTATATCAACGCCCAAGCCAAGTGACTAAATCGTTCCCGCTGGTGACGATCGGAAGTGCGGTCTGAGGCTCGGCCACCACTGCGGGCCGCTACAGTGTTCCGTGCAGGTGGACCACCATGTACCGGGCGTCACGAGGCGCCCCAGGACGGAAGGCACGCGCATGCCCATCCCGAAGGAATTAGCCCTGCTGTTCGAATCATTCGACCGCAACTCCCGCGTTACCCGCGCCCTGCTAGATAGCCTCACCATGGACGACCTGCAGTACAGCGACGGGGTCGGCGGCTTCAACATCGGTCAGCACCTGGCCGACATCGTGGAGTTCCGACCTGGCTGGCTCTCGCGCGTCTCGCCCGCACACGCGAAAGGGATCACCGACGTGACCGGCGACTCGCCCACCTGGCTGATGGTAAGCAGCGTCGCGGAGTTACAGAACGCGTTCGACGAGGGCGACTCGGCAATGAAGCTCGCGGTGCTCGAAGCAGTGAAGGAGGGACGCGGCTTCGTTGGCTACTACGAGACCCACCCGGCGCACCTCATGCAGCACTGCATAGTTCACGACTCGCACCACCGCGGCCAGATCCTCGCACTACTGCGCCAGGCGGGCCGACCCGCGGAGCAACGCAGCGAGCTGGAGGACGCCACCTGGTCCATCTGGCGGGAGTAAGTACGGCGCCGCCACCCCTGAAGCCTGGCAACCTGAGCCGCGGTCGGCGATGCTTGGGTAGCAGCCACCTCAGGAGGCAAACATGCCGAAAAGCGAACCTCACAGCGACCAGGCGCCGCAGCCACCACCTGCGCGCCAGGCCACAAGGCCGACCGTGCCCCAGTCCGCGCCAGCGAGCCAGCGGGTGCTGGAGCACCTGAACTCCCTGCAGACGCCGTGCCTGGTGCTAGACGAGGCCCGCATGGAGCGCAACATCGACCGGCTCAGAAGCCACGCACGCAACCTCGGTGTAACCCTCAGGCCGCACCTGAAAACATCGAAGTCGGTGGAGGTGGCGCGCCGCACTCTTGAGAACGGCAACGGGCCCGCAACCGTGTCGACATTGAAGGAGGCCGAGGTGTTCTTCGAAGCCGGAGTCACCGACATCCTCTACGCCGTTGGTGTTACGCCCGACAAGCTGCCGCGTGTGGCGGCGCTACGGCGGGCCGGCTGCGACCTAACCGTCATTCTCGACTCGGTAGAGCAAGCAGAAGCGCTGGCCCGCGCCTCGCGTGAGCATGGCGACCGTTTCCCCGCTCTTATCGAGATCGATTCCGACGGGCACCGGTCCGGCCTGGCACCCACTGCGCCGGAGATCGTGACCGTGGGCAGGAGCCTACACGAGGGCGGCGCGGAACTACGCGGCGTGGTCACGCACGCGGGCGAGAGCTACAACGCGGTCGGCGCAGAGGCGCTGGCGGCCTTCGCGGAGAAAGAGCGGGCGGCGGCAGTGCAGGCAGCCGACCGGTTGCGGGCAGCCGGGTTGCCTTGCCCCGTGGTCAGCGTGGGCTCAACCCCTACCGCCCACTACGCCCGCGACCTGACGGGCGTCACGGAACTTCGTGCCGGCGTGTACGTGTTCTTCGACCTCGTCATGGCCGGCATCGGCGTGTGCACGCTCGACGATATTGCCGCCTCGGTGCTGGCCACCGTGATCGGCCATCAGAAGGAGCGCGGCTGGGTCATCACCGACGCCGGCTGGATGGCCATGTCGCGCGACCGCGGCACGGCGGCCCAGGCAGTGGACCAAGGTTACGGCGTGGTGTGCGACGTCGACGGCAGCGTCATCCCCGACCTAGTGGTCAGCGGCGCCAACCAAGAGCACTCGATCCTGAGCCTACGGCCCGGCAGCACCGCGCCCCTGCCGGACCTTCCCATCGGCACCAAGCTGCGCATACTGCCCAACCACGCCTGCGCGACCGCCGCACAGCACGACGCCTACTGGGTCGTTCCCGCAGACGGTAACGACGAGCTAGTGCGCTGGTCGCGCTTCAACCACTGGTAGGTTGAAGCCCATGATCCACGTGACCGAAGCCGAGTCTGCCGCCCTCGTGACCCACGAGCTGGCGTACCAGGCCATGCGCGCCGCGCTGGTGGCGGCGACCGAACCGAGCGCGGCCAGCTTCCCGGTGGTGCTGGGCCACGGCAGCGACCGCCAGAACCGCTTCACCATCAAGTCCGCAGCCGACGGCGAGCTTGCCGGATTGAAGGTCGGATCGTACTTCCCGACCAACGACGACACTGGCCTGCCGCGTCACAGTTCGATCATCTTCCTCTTCGACCAGAGCCGGGGGCAGATAGGCGCGATCGTGGAAGGCAGCAAGCTCAACGCCTACCGCACCGCTGCCGCCGACGCCGTGGCCACGGACGCGTTGGCGCGACCGGACGCCACCAGCCTCGCCGTGTTCGGCACGGGCCACCAGGCCGAGTACGAGGTAGCGGCCGTCGCACGCGTACGCGAACTGCAACGGATTCTCGTCGTGGGGCGCAGCCGAGAGCGCGCCGAGGACCTCGTCAGGCGACTTAGGGCGCTGGGCCTCGCGGCCGAACCCACTGGCGCAGAGGAGGCGACCCGCGCGGCCGACATCATCGTCACGGCCACCACGGCGCGTGAGCCACTCTTTCAAGCCGACTGGGTGCAGCCCGGCACTCACGTCTCCAGCATGGGGTCGGACGCCACCGGCAAGCAGGAGCTGCCGCCCGAACTGTTCGCGCGCGCCGCCCTGTTCTGCGACCTGCCGGAGCAGTCGCGACGCATAGGCGAATTCCAGCATGCAGCCGCCGGTCTAGAGCTCACCGCCATCGGCGACGTGCTGGCAGGCAGGGCGCCGGGCCGCCGCAGCTCGGAGGACGTGACCGTGTTCGACAGCTCGGGCGTGTCTATCCAGGACCTTTACATCGCGCGCGAGATCATCGCCGCTGCCGGCAGGGACGCTTAGCCTGGCCTCAACTGCACCACGCGCATCGGCCAACGAGCGCTAACATCGCCACCGAAGCTCGAACCTAATAGGGCCAGCGCACCGCTGGTCGCCGCCGCCACGCTCTAGGAGGAGGCCGTGGACCCAACCCGCCAGCACTCGACCACCGGCGCAGGCTACTTCGACCTGGGAACCTACAGTCGCAAGGTCAACACCACCTCGGTCGAGGCACAACGCTGGTTCGACCGCGGCCTCAACTGGTGCTACGGCTACAACCACGCCGAGGCCGTACGTTGCTTCGAGCAGTCGGCCCAGGCCGACCCCGACTGCGCCATGGCCTACTGGGGCTTGTCTTACGCCGCTGGCTGCAACTACAACAAGCCGTGGGAGGCGTTCCTGGAACAGGAGCGGGCCGCCTCGCTGAAGCTGGCCTACGACTCGGCGCAACGAGCAGACCAGGCCGTAACGGCCGCCGGGGCTGGCGCGTGGCCCGCGGAAGCGCGGCTGGTGGCTGCCCTCAAACGGCGCTATCAGGAGCCCGGTGTGGCGGGGGAGGCACCGTGGCAAGCCTGGAACGATGACTACGCCGACGCCATGCGCAAGGTCTACGGTTACTTCCCAGACGATCCGGACGTGGCCGCCCTCACGGCCGAGGCGCTCATCAACCGCACGCCGTGGCAACTCTGGGACCTACCCACTGGCCGACCAGCCAAAGGCGCCGACACCGTGGAGGCTCAGGCCGTGCTGGAGCGGGCTATAGCCGATACCAGTAAGGCGGGAGCCCAACCCCACCCCGGCCTGCTGCACGTGTACCTCCACACCATGGAGATGTCACCCAACCCCGAGGCCGCCTTGCGCGCGGCCGACGCGCTGCGCGACCTGGTACCCGATGCTGGCCACCTGCGCCACATGGCCTCTCACATCGACGTGCTGTGCGGCAACTACCACGACTCGCTCGAAGCCAACGAACGCGCAATAGAGGCCGACGACCGCTACTTCGCGGAGGCAGAGGACGCCACCTTCTACTCCCTGTACCGGTGCCACAACATCCACTTCAAGATCTACTCCGCGCTGTTCCTGGGCCAGCTGCAGCCGGCACTCGAGGGCGCCCGGCAACTGGAGGCGGCGTTGCCCGAGGAGCTGCTGCGCGTACAGGTGCCGCCGATGGCCGACTGGTTGGAGGGGTTCCTCTCCATGCGGGTGCACGCGCTCATCCGCTTCGGCCGCTGGCACGACGTGCTGGAACTGCCGTTCCCCAACGACCCGGAGCTGTACTGCGTGACCACAGCCATGCTGCGCTACGCCCGAGGGGTGGCGCTGGCCGCCCTGGGCGACGTGCCGGGTGCGCGCGCAGAGCAGGCGGAGTTCGAGGAGGCCCGCGCGCGCGTGCCCGAAAGCCGCACCGTGTTCAACAACAGCTGCCTGAGCATCCTGGAAGTTGCCTCCGGCATGCTGGAGGGCGAGGTTCTCTACCGGGCGCGGCAGTACGACGAAGCGTTCGCCGCGCTGCGCCGCGCCATAAACCTTTCCGACAACCTCGTGTACGACGAACCGTGGGCCTGGATGCAACCCGTGCGCCACGCGTTAGGTGCGCTGCTCCTGGAACGCGGCCGCACGGCCGAGGCGCTGGAGGCGTACCGCGAGGACCTCGGACTGGAGCCGAGCGTGCCGCGCGCGCTGCAGCATCCCGACAACGTGTGGGCGCTGCACGGCCTCATCGAGTGCCTAGAGCGCCTGGGCCGCGCCGACGAAGCCGCGCCGTTCAGGCAGCGGCTCACGCTGGCCCTGGCGCGAACAGACGTGCATATAGGCTCGTCGTGCTTCTGCCGGCTAGACGCGGGCGCGGGCGGTGACGCGGGCTCCGGCGCGGGCTCGCCTGACGCCGGTCACCGGGGCGCCGCGCCACACGCGGGCAGCGATTCAGATGATCACTGCTGTCATTGAGGGGCGGTCGTCCCTCAACCGGTGCTGGTGGTGAGCATCGCGGCGGCACCCTCAACAACAGGGGCGCCCAACTACCGCGCCGTTCCTGCCAGCAGCCGCTCCTCCGGCGGCGGCTCCTCCGCCTTCCCGGCCTCCTCGTGATCGCCTTGCATGAGGCCGGTCACGCTGCCGTCGCGCGCGACCCTTACCCGCAACGCGGCGGGTTCGCGCGGCAGCGCCGGCATGGTGATGATGTTGCCCATCAGCGCCACTATGAAGCCCGCGCCCGCCGAGGCGCGCAACTCGCGAACGGTGAGCGTGAAGCCCTCCACCAGGCCGTTGCCCTTGGGGTCGTCGCTGAACGACAGGTGCGTCTTGGCCACGCACACGGGCAGGTTTGAGTGACCCGTGCGCCGTAACCGGGCGAGGTCCTCCTGCGCCGACTCGGTGAGGACCACGTCGGCGGCGCCGTAAACCGAGCGCGCCACCGCGCGCAGCTTGCTGAGCAGGTCGGCGTTCAAGTCGTACAGGAAGCGCGGTTGCGGCGGGTTCTCCTTTGTAGTTTCGAGTAGTGCCATGAGCCTGCCAGCCAGCGCTTCGCCACCCGCGCCGCCGTCAACGAACGACGTTATGCGCACGGCCTCAACGCCGAGCACGGTGGCGTAAGCCTGCACGGCGGAGAGCTCCTCCTCCGTGTCGTGCGGGAACACGTTGATGGCCACCAGCGCCGGCAGCCCGAAGGCGGTCACGTTGGCCACCTGCCTGTCGAGGTGCGCCAAGCCGCGCTGAAGGTCGCCGTCGCCGTGCGACTTCAGCGCCTGCACCGTGGCCACCAGCACCACGGCCCGCGGCCACACGCCCGCCTGACGCGCCTTGATGTCGAGGAACTTCTCGCCGCCCAGCTCGAAGCCGAAGCCTGCCTCAGTAACCACCACGTCGGCGTGGCGCAGGGCTAACTGGGTAGCCACCACGCTGGAGCAGCCGTGAGCGATGTTGCCGAACGGCCCTAAGTGCACGAAGGCGGGCGCGCCCTCACGGGTCTGCACCAGGTTGGGTTTCAGGGCGTCGCGCAGCAGCGCGAGCATGGCGTCCACGGCCCCCAAGTCCTCGGCGGTCACGGCGCTGCCGTCCGCGCGGGTGCCGACCACGATGCGAGCGAGGCGTTCCTTCAGGTCATCCGGGCTGGACGCCAGGGCCAGCACCGCCATGATCTCGCTGGCTGCGGTGATGTCGAAGCGGCTGGCGCGTTCTCGCTTGCTGCCGGCGGCCACCACGACGTTGCGCAGGGCGCGGTCGTTCACGTCTAGAGCCCGCGACCAGGTGACGCTCTCCGGGGTGAGGCCAGAGGCGCCTCCCCAGTGCAGGTCGTTGTCTATGAGCGCCGCCAGCAGGTTGTGCGCGGCGCTAATGGCGTGCAGGTCGCCGGTGAAGTGCAGGTTGATGTCGTCGGCGGGTTCCACCTGGGCGCGCCCGCCGCCGGTGCCGCCGCCCTTGATGCCGAATACGGGCCCCATTGACGGCTCCCGTAGGCATAGTGCTACTCCCACGCCTAGACGCATGAGGCCATCTGCCAAGCCCACGCTCACGGTGGTCTTACCCTCGCCGGCCTTGGTGGGGGTGATGGCGCTCACGAGCACCAGGTCGCCCTGCCGACCGTGCCCGGGCGCCTGGTCGAACTCGATCTTGGCCTTGTACTTGCCGAGCCGCACGAGGCTCTGTGGCTCGAGACCGATGTCGTCGGCCACGCTGGTTATGTCTCTCAGTGTGTAGGCCATGGTCCTGCCAGCGTAGGCGGCAGGACCTCAACACGGCACTTACGAACGTCCCGCGCCGCAGCGGGCGACGGGCTTAACCAACTGCGGCGCAGGGCGTGAGGGCTCTCTTACAGCCCGTACTGCTCCCGCGCCAGCTTGCCGAGCCCGGCGGCGTCGAGCTGGCTTAGGGGTGCGAGGAAGGTTACGCGCGCGACGCCGGGGTTGCGGCCGATCTCTATGGCGCCAGTAACGGTGGCGCGGTTGCGAATCTCGCCCTCGGTCATTCCTAGCAGCCTGGCGGCGCGGGCGATGCCGTTGTCGGTGGCGGCGTTCAAGGTCGGGCCCGTGCCGATGACGGAGATGGGCGCTGACTCCTCCAGCGGCCCCACGCCGTAGCTGTCGGCCAGGCGCTGCGCCTGCGCGCGCTCCTCGGCGCTGAACGGCTTGGCGACGGGCGGCAGGTCGTCGACCAGCGGGAAGATGACGGGGCCCTCCAGCACGCGGTCCTTGATGACCTCCACCTCGAGGGTGGCCACGCCGGCCACGTCGAGCGTGTGGCCCGCTATCTCGCCGTTGCCCTGGTTGAAGTGCATATCGCCCATGTAGATGCCGGCGCCCGGCACCTTGACCGGCACGACCACGATGGCGCCGGCGCGGACGGAGTTCACGTCCATGTGACCGTCGGTGCGGTGCTCCTCGAGCTCATCCGCGGTGAGGGCCGAATGGTGCGGGGCGCCTACCAGGGCGGCGCCGAAGTCGCCAGCGTTATGCGAGTCGGGCATGCGCTTGGAGGGCGTGCTGCCGAGCTGGCCCAGGAACGGCCGGGCGCGCAGCATGACGCCCGGCATGTCGGACGGGGCGTACACGAGAATCGGGTGCTGCACGGAGCCGTCGGGCAGGGCCACGTACTGCTCGGGGTCGGCGGCCAGTCGGCGGGCCACGGCGTCAGGCACGGTCACGCCGATCTGGCGCTCCTCGTCGAACACGGCCGTGTAGCCGTGCACGAACTGGAACGGGGTGACGGGGTTACCGCAGGTGACGCACACCACGGCGTCCTGCCCGATGCCCTCCACGCGGGTCTTGGGGTTCACCACGTCGCACACGGGGCAGCGGGCGGCCACGTACGGGTCGCCCAGCGAGTGACCCTCGGGTGAGGTGTCGTGCCCGGAGGCCGTGGCGAGCGAGGTGACGGTGACGTCGCGGATGCGGATGGCCACCGCGTCGCCCACGTCGGCGCCCTCCACGTACACGGGCACGGTTACCTCGTGGCCGCCTTTCAGTTCGGGCGTGATCATGGGGCCCCAGCAGCCGGGCGCGGTGCTGGCGATGATGGTGCCGCCGTCGGCGACCGGGCCCAGCATGGGCGCGGCGGGGTCGAGTTGCCCGTCGGTGAAGCTCTGCACCATCACTACGCGTTTGCCCTTGCCGGTCTTGCCGGCAGGCGCGGTGTTTTCGGACGGACGTTCGGTGGCTAAGGTCATTCTGTTACCTCCAACTTTCCAACTGGTGGCTGCGGGCCGGCGGCTGGGGTGGTGGGGGGCGCTGCGCGTGAGCGTGCGCAGCGGTGCTGCTCAGGCGAACCGGGAGACGCGGAATGAGAGGTTGCTGCTGCTGAGTTTATGTGCGGGAGCCGAGGCGGCCCGGTACTCGGCCAACGCGGTTACCTACAGGGTACCAAACGGCCCCTGACCAGCGGCGCGCCAGTAGCGGGTCAAGATGAACCCATGAACATCGTCATTTTGACGGGCGCCGGCATCTCCGCCGAGTCGGGCCTGAAGACCTTCCGCGACGACGGCGGGTTGTGGGAGGGTCACGCGGTGCAGGACGTGGCGACGCCAGAGGCGTTCAGCCGCGACCCGGCGCTGGTGCAGCGCTTCTACGACGAGCGCAGGCGGCAGCTCAGCACGGTGGAGCCCAACGCGGCGCACCTCGCCCTGGCGCGGCTTGAGCGGGAGTTCAGTGGCGAGGTGCTGCTGGTGACCCAGAACGTGGACGACCTGCACGAGCGCGCCGGCTCTAGGAACGTGGTGCACATGCACGGTCAGCTGCTCAGCGCCAGGTGCCTGGCGTGCGGGCGGACGCACGAGTGGCTGGGGGACCTTGCGCACGGCCCCGCGTGCCCGCACTGCGGGCAAGCCAGGCTGCGGCCCGACATCGTGTGGTTCGGCGAGATCCCGTATCACATGGGCCGCATTGAGGACGCCCTACGCACGTGCGACCTGTTCGCCGCCATCGGCACGTCTGGCGTCGTCTACCCTGCGGCGGGTTTCGTGGCGGTTGCAACGGACGCTGGCGCGCGCACCGCCGAACTGAACCTCAAGACGAGCGGCGTCTTGTGGCTCTTCGACGAGGCTTACGAGGGGCCCGCCACACAGGTGGTGCCAGAGTGGGTGGCTACGCTGCTCAGCTGACGCCGAAGTAGCGCCAGTTGCCCTCAGACACGACCTCCACCGCGTCACCGACCACCTTGATGGCCGACTGGTCGTCGATGGCGTACGAGTGGTGGCCTAGGGTGGCGGCCCACTTCTCGGCGCCAGCCATGGTGTTGCCGGCGAAGCCCGGGTGGTCGAGGTGCGGGAAGATGCTGAAGTCCACCAGCCCCAGCGTGCGGTCGTCGCCAGTGAACGGTGGGTCGGTGGGCACGAACTCCTCACCTATCCGCGGGGTCATGACCATGCTGTCTGCGCTCAGGCCTACCCACACGAGGTCCTCTAGGTCAGGGAACAGCTCGGTTAGGCCTGATGCCCGTAACCAGTGGCAGAGGTAAAGCGCGTCGCCGCCGTCCACGAGGAGCGCGTCGGTCTCGCGCACCCACTTCTCCCAGCGGTTGCGGTCCATGCTCGGCAGGGCGGTCAGTTCCAGCACGCCGACCGACTGCCAGCCGAGCTGCGTCATGGGCGCCTGGCCCGTGCCGCTAACGAAGCGCCAGGAGGTCTGCGGGCTGCCCATGGGGTGCCCGTACAGCGCGGTGGGTATACAGAGCGCGTGGCACTGGTCGATGGGCTTGCCCAACAGGTCCACCAGCGCGCTCTGGATGCTCGGGTTCTTCACCCCGCCGGAGGTCAGCAGCAGTTTCATACGCCGCCCAGTATGCGGCATCCAGAGTTAGGCCTGCGCGAGAATGAGGCTCAGCCGGCGTCGGCGGCGGCCACGCGCTCGCTTTCGGGCAGCGCCGACAGCAGGTAGCGCGCCACGTCGGCGGCGCCGTACGAGTTGTCGCTCTCGTCTAGCAGCGGCAGGATGGCGGCGAGGTCATCGCCGCTGGTCACCAGTGGTTGCTCCACGCCGCGGCTCTTGCGCGACTGACCGAGGCCCACGTCGGCCATGAGCGCGTTGCAGAGGCACTTGCGGCCCACGGTGTCCTCCACCTTGCCGCCCTTGCGCACGTAGTCAGCCACGGGTTCGGCCGCGCAGCGGTAGCCATGCGCGCCGTTCTCGTCCTCGTACACCTCGCGCAGGTAGCCGAGGTCGCACACGCGGCGCCGCTCCTGATAAACGCTCTCATCCGAGATGGTGCCCGGTATCTCCACGACCTTGAACGGGAAGCCGGTGGGCGAAGCGAGCGGGTCGGTGAACACCTGCGCGCGGCCCGCCTTGATCATCTCCAGCACGGCGCGCTTCATGCCGGCGGCTATGCCGCTCTCGCGCGCGTAGGCGAACAGCGTGCCCACCTGCACGCCGGTCGCGCCCTGCTCGCACGCTGCCTTGAGGCCGCCGGGTGAGCCGTAGCTGCCGGCCAGCCAGAACGGCAGGCCGAGCTCGGCGATCTTCTCCAGGTCTGCGGCGTCGCGCTCGCCGTAAACGGGCTGGCCGAGTTCGTCCAGCACGTTCTTGGCGCGCGGCGGCGCGTTATGGCCACCGGCGGTGGGGCCCTCAACGATGAAACCCTCCACGGAGCCGTTGGCCTTCTTCTGCAGCATGCTGGCCAGCGAGTGCGACGACACGATCGGGTAGAAGTCAGGGCGCCGCAGCGGCGCCATGCCGCCTGCGCCGAAGTCAGCTGGGCTGAAGACCAGGGGCTCTGGGTCAGTGCCTAGGGCCGGGTTCTGCGTGATGTCGAGCCGGAACGTAGCCGCGGCGTGCTGCGCCAGGCGGTCCAGCGCGCCGGGCACCTCGCGGGGGATGCCCGCGCCCATTAGCACGTTGTCGACCCCGGCGAGCATGGCGCCGTACAGCGCGGAGAGGTTCGGCAGCTGCAGCTTGGTGAGCAGGTTCACGCCGACCTTGCCGTTGTGGCCCTCCTTGGCGAGGAACACTTCCACGAAGGACCCCAGCATGCTGAGGCCGTTATGCACGTGGTTGTCGAGCACGCTCGGCATGGGAGCGCGCAGGTAGGGCTTGCCGGGCGGGCGCCCGTTCGGGAGGAAGTAGCGCGCCAGCGTGGCCTTGACCACGTCAGGGAAGGGGAAGGCGTTCATTGCGCGCCGGATGACGCCGTCGGAGTCGCCGTCCTGGAGGCGCCTTACGAGGACTGTGTCGATACCGGTGGCGGAGACAACTCCGAGCTGACCGGTGAGGGACACGGCTCTGGCCAGACGCCAGTTAGATACCGCGACTCCCATGCCGCCTTGGATGAGTTTAGGTAGGTGCAAGATTATGCAGCATACGCCGCTGCCTGCGGGGCAAGTGAGGAGTGGCCGACACAACCTTGACGTAACCCTTAGTCAAGGCGTCGGCCACTGACCTCAGCGAAGCTGTAAGCGGCTTTCAGTTGGCGCCGGGCGTCTCGTCTTGCAGGCCGCGGTGAATGACCGCGCCCAGCACGCCGCCCACTATGGGCGCGAGCCAGAAGAACCACAGCTGCCCCAGGTAGGCGCCGCCGGCGAACAGTGCCGGGCCGGTGCTGCGGGCGGGGTTAACCGACGTGTTGGTTACGGGGATGCTGATCAGGTGGATGAGCGTGAGCGCCAGGCCGATGGCCAGGGCCGCGAAGCCCGCCGGGGCGCCCTTGCCGGTTACACCAAGGATGACGACCACGAAGAACGCGGTGAGCACGACTTCGATGATGAGCCCCGCCGTCATTGAGTAACCGCCGGGCGAGAGCGCGCCGAAGCCGTTCGAGGCGAAGCCCTGCGAGGCGTCGAACCCGGCCGCGCCGCTGGCCACGAGGTACAGCACGCCGGAGGCGGCGACCGCGCCAAGGACTTGCGCGACCACGTACGGCAACAGCTGGGAGGTGGGCAGGCGACCTGCGACCCATAGGCCCACCGAAACGGCCGGGTTGAAGTGCGCGCCCGAGATGTGCGCCATGGCGTAAGCAGCGGTGACGACGGTGAGGCCGAACGCCAGCGCAACCCCTAGGTAACCGATGCCCACATCGGGAACGCCGGCGGCGAGCAGGGCGCTGCCCACCCCGCCGAACACGAGCCAGAAGGTGCCGAGGAACTCTGCAAGGTACTGCTTCATGAGGGCCACTCTCCCGGATGGAATGAGCGCACCGTCACCCAATTGTGAGCGGACCGCTTGGATGATTGTAGTGCACGGACTTAACGGGCGTTGCGGGGTGGTTGGCGGCGCCCAGCAGCTGCGCCGCCGCTAGGCCCCGGGGGCCCGCCTGGATAGCATGGCCTACATGGCGCCCGCCCAGAGCCCCACGCTGCCCGGTCGTGACGACCCGCTGACACCCCGCGTTGTCGTCGTGGGCGGCGGCGCGGCCGGCTTCCTTGCGGCGATCACCTGCAAAGAGAGCACCCCGGCGGCGCAGGTGACGATCCTGGAGGGCGCCGGCCAGCCCCTCGCCAAGGTGCGCATCTCGGGCGGCGGCCGCTGCAACGTGACGCACGACCAGCCCGACCCGGCTCTGCTTGTACGTCATTACCCGCGGGGCGGCCGGGCGCTGCGCGGACCGTTCACCAAGTTCGGACCCAGGCAGACGGTCGAGTGGTTCGAGCGGCGAGGCGTGACGCTCAAGACGGAGGCCGATGGCCGCATGTTCCCGACGACCGACGACTCGAGCACCATCATCGACTGCCTGACGGGCGCGGCGCGCGCCGCAGGAGTGGAGCTAAGGACGCGGGCGCCCGTGATCGCGATAGAGCACGGCGAAGCAGATGGGCGCGCGGGGTTTCGCGTCCAACTTCGAGACGGCTCGGCCGTGGCCGCCGACCGCGTGCTGCTGGCCACTGGCGGAGCCCCAGCCGGGTACCGCTGGGCGCAATCGCTGGGGCACAGTGTCGAGCCGCCCGTGCCGTCGCTGTTCACCTTCAACGTTGACGACCCTCGCTTGGAGGGCCTGGCCGGCGTTTCGGTGCAGCACGCGCGTGTGCGTGTGGAGGGTGCCAAGCAGGCGCACGAAGGGCCAATTCTTATCACCCACTGGGGTCTCTCGGGCCCGGCGGTGCTGAGGGCGTCCGCCTGGGACGCGCGGATCTTGCACGAGAGGGGTTACAGGGCGGTCATGACACTCGATTGGCGACCTGACTTGAACGAGGGGCAGGTGCGCGAGGTGCTGCAGCGCGCCAAGGAGGCCGATAAGCGCAAGAGCGTGCTGGCGGCCGGGCCGTTCGGGTTGCCGCAAAGGCTGTGGCGCTCGCTGGCCCTGCACGCGGGCGCGGTGGAGGGCACGCGCTGGGCGGACGCCAGCAAGGCGGTCCTCGCCGCCCTCGCCATTGAGGTGCACGCTGGGCGTTACGAGGTTACGGGCAAGGGCGTGTTCAAGGAAGAGTTCGTTACCTGCGGCGGGGTGCGGCTCAAGGAGGTAGATTTCGCCACCATGGAAAGCCGCGTGCGTCCGGGGCTGTACCTGGCCGGCGAGATCCTCGACATCGACGGCATAACGGGCGGCTTCAACTTCCAGAGCGCGTGGACCACCGGCTGGTTAGCGGGGCAGGCGATGGCTGCTGACTAGGGCGGGTGAGACCGTTGTTGGGCGTGCTCGTCGGGTGTGTCGTTTAGGAATACCGCATAGGATGCCTAGGCAATTGCCAAGGTGCTAGCAGGTAGTGCTAGCATGAATCGGTACAGTGCTGCCCATGAAAGAACGGCGAGCACTAAGCGCCCGGCAACGGGGCGTGCTAGAGCGAGTCTTGGCCCACCCACCGCTTTCCAGTATCCGGTGGCGCGAGGTGGTTTCGTTGCTCACGGCACTCGGCTGCTCGGTCGAACCGGTTGGCGGGTCCCGCTACCGGATAACTGGGCCCAACGGAGTTCGGTTGCTGGTCCACAGGCCACATCCTGAGAGCGACGTGCGAAGGTCGCTGATCACTAGGCTGCAGGAGTTCTTGGAGGTAATAGATGACTAAACTCCACACTTATAGGGGCTACACGGGCGTCGTCGAGATCGATGTTGAAGCAGGAGTCCTGGCGGGAACAGTCCTGGGGTTGCGAGACATCATCCACTTCGAGGGAACTACAGTTGCCGCTGTTACAAAGGCGTTCCATGATTCGGTCGATGAGTACCTTGCGTGGTGCGAGGAACTTGGTCAGGAGCCAGACAAGCCGTACTCGGGCAAGGTCATGGTCCGCATGGAGCCGCAGGTCCACCGTCGCCTGGCGCAGTTGGCGGAGTGCCAACGAACCAGCGTCAACTCGTTGATGGTGAGCGCGGCGGAAGCATTGCTTGATGCAGGTTCCGACCAGGCCAAGGTCGGTAACGCCGGCTAGCAGAACGCTGAACACGCGAACCACGCTGCGCTAGTGCGAGCCGCGCTCATCGTGCCTGGTGCTAGCATTCAGCAACCAGCGAGGGTCGAGGGTAGCCATGCAACGCAGCGAGGCAGCGAACGCGTTCAGCGCTTACTTGCCGCAGGACAGGTTGAGGCAGCTGAGCGGCGGCGAGGCCGTACCGGAGCGTGGGCGCGGCTCCGTGCTGTTCGCCGACGTGGTCGGCTTCACGGGCCTGACCACCCGCTTAGCGGAGCTGTACGGGCCGCGGCGCGGCGCAGAGGAAGTACCCGTGTACCTGAACCGCCTGTACGAGGCGCTCAACACGGAGGTTCAGAGGCGCGGCGGGTCCGTCATCGGCTTCGCGGGCGACGCCATCACCTGCTGGTTCGCCGCTGACGACGGTCGCCTAGCGGTGGCGTGCGGTCTTGCCATGCAGCAAGCCATGGCTCCCTTCGGTGAGCTCGCCCTGAGAGGGGCCGGCAAAGGGGAGACCATCTCGCTTGCGCTCAAGGTGGCCGTAACCACTGGCAGCGTGCGGCGCTTCGTGGTCGGCGACCCGCGCATCCAGCGCATCGACGTAATAGCCGGTGGGCCGGTGGCGCAGATCGAAGCGTTGGAAGGCTTCGTTAGCAAAGGGCAGGTCGTGGTGAGTGGCGCCGTCGCCGGTGCGGTCGGGGAGGCCGTGCGGTTCGTTCCCATCGCGCAGAACAACGCTGCGCAGGGCGCCGTTCATGCCTGGCTGGCCGACGGCCCCGCGGCTGATCCGTCGCTAGGCGCGGATACCGGTAGTACGGTTCCCACGAACCAGGAACTCGAACCGTTAGCGCAGTGGCTGTTACCCACCGTTCAGCGGCGCCTTTCCTCGGGCAAGGGTGACTTCCTGACCGAACTGCGGCCCGTGGCCGCGCTGTTCCTGAGCTTCGGCGGCATCGATGTTGCGGAAGACGGGGCCCCCACCCAGTTCAACCAGGTGGTGTGCGCGGCGCAGCAGGTGGCCGCTGACTACGGCGGTAACGTCCTGCAGGTCACGAGCGGCGACAAGGGCAACTACCTTTACATGGCGTTCGGGGCGCCCGTCTCGCATGAGGACGACGCGCAGCGCTGCGCGAGCGCCGCACTGGAACTGCGTGACGCGCTCGAGCAGCTCGGTTCGCTGACGCATATGGCCATGGGACTCGGGTACGGCACGGCGCGCACGGGAGCCTACGGGTCGGAGGCGCGGCGCACCTACGGCGCCTTAGGCGAGGGCACCAACATGGCCGCCCGCATGATGAGCAAGGCGCCGCACGGCTGCATCTATGCCAGCAATGAGTTCGTTGCCTCCCTGGGACACGGGTTCCAGCTGACCGAACTCGCGCCGCAGCACATCAAGGGTCGAACAGAGCCAGTGCGCGCGTTCGAGCTGATAGCAAGGGACGGCAGCGGCCCAGCCGAACTCGGTTCGGGCCCAGGTTCGTTGGTCGGGAGAGCAGAGGAACTAGCGTTCCTCAGAGCGAACCTGGATGCGGCGGCCCAGGGTGAGGGCCGGATCGTGCAGCTTGTGGCCGACGCGGGCATGGGAAAGTCCGAGCTCATCAAGCATCTTCTGGCGCGTAGTGCCGCAGCGGACGAGGCGCCGGCGACCGCAGCAACGAGGGGCGGCAGCGACACCGCTTCGCTTCACGTGGTCCGCGGCGCCGGCCAGGCGTACGGACGCACCGCCCCGTACCGGCTCTGGAAGAGCGTGTTCCACGGGCTGCTGAACCTCAACGAAGCCAGTCCTGCAAGCGAGCGCGTAACCGCCACCCTGGCGGCGCTCGCCGATCTAGACGCAGGGCTCGCCGACCAGGCGCAACTGCTGGGTCCCGTCCTCGACCTTCCGCTGGGCGGCGCGGCCGACACGGGCGCCGACGCCGAGGCACGCAGCGCCGCGCGCCGCACACTGCTACTCAACGTGTTCCGTAGCGCCGCGCGTCGGTTGGCTGCGGCGGGCAGCACCCTGGTGCTGGTACTGGAAGACCTGCACTGGCTGGATCCGGCCTCCGAGGAACTGCTGCGAGCTCTGGCGCCGACCGTTGCAGCGCTGCCGGTGCTGGTGCTCACCACCTCGAGGCCAGCTGAAACGGTCACGGAGCCCCCGCCCGGGACGCTGGAGGGGGCGCTCCAGCTCGAGTTGGCACCTCTCGATCCCGCCGCTGCGGCCGCGGTGGCAACTGCCCACCTGGCCGGCGCGGGCATCAACGACAACGGGGCCGCGCTGGTGGAGGCGGTGGTCGAGCGCTCTGGCGGCAACCCCTTCTACCTGCAGGAACTGGTCACCGACCTCATTCAAAGAGCGAGCAGCGGCAGCGTTCAAGCCGCGCTCGGAGGGTTGCCCACGTCGCTACACGCCCTGCTCTTGGGGCGCATGGACCGGCTCGAGGATCACCAGCAGGCGCACCTCAAAGTCGCCAGCGTGGTGGGGCGTGAGTTTCGCACGGCCTGGGTGGCTGCCTGCCAGCCCGGCACCAGTGAGGCCCACGCCGAAGAGGCGTTCGAGGCCACGGGCTCCGTGGGGCTCACCGCCAGGCTGGCCGTTCGGCCGGCCGCGCACGAGTTCAACCACGCCATAACCCACGAGGTGGCGTACGAGAGTCAGCCGCACTCCAACCGCTCACGGCTGCACACCGCCCTGGCGCGCTTCGTGGAGGCCAACGTCGCCACCCCAGACGAGCCGCACCTCGACATGCTCGCCCATCACTACTGGTTAGGAGACGACGCAGACAAGGCGCGCGCCTACCTACAGGCAGCCGGAGCCGCGGCGCAAGCGGCTTACGCCAACCCGGCGGCGCTACGCTACTTCGGGCGGCTGCTGGAACTTCAGGATGGGGCGGAGCGCCTGCCCACGCTCCTCGACCTGGGTGAGGTGGAGAGCTTCGTCGGGGGCTACGCCGCGGCCGAGAGGCACCTGGCTGCAGCGCTTCAGCTGGCCAGGGAAGCGGGCAGCCGCCGAGATGAGGCCGGCGCCCGCCGGCGCATGGGGGAGCTGTACGAACGCCAGGGCGATCACGATAAGGCGCGCGGCGAGCTCGAGTTGGCAGCCACTGTTTGCCGCGAGCTGGGTGACGACGTCGAACTGACGCGGGTGCTGCTGGCGCTGGGCGGTAACGTCCTCTGGCACCTCGGCGAGCTGGGCGCGGCGGAGGCCCAACTGAGGCAGGCTGTGGCCCTGGCCCACGCGGCTGGAGACGTGAGGTCCGCGGCGCGCGCCCTGCACGGTCTAGCGAACGTGCTGTACGACCGCGGCAACCAGAAGGACGCCGAACTGGCGCTGGCCGAGAGTCTGGCCATGCGGCGCGCCGCGAACGACGATTACGGCGTGGCCAACGCGCTGAACAACCTGGCGGTCATGTACGCGGAAGCCGGCGACGGTGCACGGGCCGAGGAGCTGTTCGA
>Ga0265293_10006830_pt1 | contig 17956 bp, 15 predicted proteins | sample Munlanlewell138R_FD_192505 | JGI IMG/M metagenome (GOLD analysis project Ga0265293, IMG submission 192505) | Leachate microbial communities from a municipal landfill in Southern Ontario, Canada - Leachate well 138R | ecosystem: Engineered > Solid waste > Landfill > Unclassified | place: Canada...
ATTATTCTATCACAGGGGACGCTTGGAGCCCGTATCTTTTATGAGTGAAGACAGCGTCGGCGCGTACTGGCTTTCACCAGATTGTGATAGAATTTGTTGAAATATCTTTTATCGAGGTGCCTGACATGATGGATGATACAAGGCGTTTTTTACAGAGCCTGGGACTTCCGGGTGGAGACGCATATGATTTGCCCACATCCGAAAAACGTTTCTCGGATGGTGCGCAGTATCGATTTGAGGTGCCCGGAATTCAAGGACCCTCCGCGATGCGGGCGCTTTTGGAAGAACTCGACCGTTACGGCGCATATATCCACCGGGTGACACAGACCCAGGGGATCATGATGCTGACCGATGACGAGATCGTGACCATGGCCGAGCTGGCTAAAAAACATGAAGTTGAGCTTGTGCTTGCCATAGGACCGCGCGCCGTGAATGACACGAGCGCTTCTGTCAACACTCCGGAAGGGCAGCGAATGGGCTACCGCCTGAGGGGCCAGGAGCAGATTGTCCGATCCATTGAAGAAGTGAAAAGAGCCAGCGCTTTGGGCGCCCACTCTTTTCTTGTGTATGACGAGGGCTGTCTGTGGGTCTTAAATGAGGCGCGCAAATTGGGTGAGATCCCTAAAGAAACACAGTTTAAAGTCTCCGCGCATACGGGATGGGGCAACCCCTGTTCTGCCCGTGTATTTGAAATGCTCGGGGCCGATACGGTGAACGTGGTCCGCGACGTGCAACTGCAGATGCTGGCTGCCATCCGCCAGGCGATCGATCTTCCGATCGACATTCATACCGAAAATCCTGCATCCTCCGGCGGCTTTGTCCGCCACTATGAAGTGCCTGAAATGGTGCGCGTAGGGGCCCCTGTTTATCTGAAAACGGGCGGTTCAGTGGCAAAAACACATAGTTGGTCTTCGACCGATGACGACGCGCGAAAACGCGCCAAACAGATTACGCTGGTGAAGCGTATGCTCGATACCTACTACCCCGAGGCGATCGCCTCCAAGAAAGGCTCTTGTCGTTAAGATGGCCGGCATTTCCAGCGCCCTGCTCAAGCGGGTTGCGGCTTCTGTCCTAACAGCGATCGGACTGAAAGATGAGGACGCAACCGCTGTTGCGGATTCTATTTTGTATGCGAATCGTATCGGGATTCACTCGCACGGTATCGGACGCCTCCCTCTTTACGCCAGGATGATCGAACTGGGCCTGATGCAGCCGGATTCCCCGATGAATGTCCCGATTGACCGCCCGAACTACGCCTTGATTGACGCGGGTGACGGTATGGGACAGATCGCTGCGTTGAAGGCTTTAGAACTTGGCATCCCGAAAGCCATGGAGCATGGCATCAGTGTCATCGGGATCAAGAACAGCAACAATTTCGGCGCTTCTGGCTACTTTGGCCAACGGGCCGCAGAACGCGGTATGATCGCGCTTATCCTGGCGAACGCGGCGCCTGCCATTGCGCCGACCGGAGGGACAAAGCCGCTATTTGGAACGAATCCGCTTTGTGCCGCTTTCCCCGGTGACGGCAACGAATGCCCTCCGATTGTCATTGACATGGCCTTGACCACAGCCGCCCGCGGGAAAATCCGATTGGCGGCCAAACTCGGCCAAAGCATTCCATTCGGATGGGCATGCGATGAAAACGGTCAACCCACAGATGATCCGGTCAAAGCGCTGTCAGGCTCCCTGCTTCCCATCGGCGATTACAAGGGCTATCTTCTGTCCATGATGATCGACATGCTGGCAGGCATGATCACCGGTTCCGCGTTTGCAGGAGACGTGCGCACCTTAAGTGATGAAGAGGGCCCCTCGCGCAGCGGCCATCTATTTGTATTCATAAATCCTCAAAATTTCATTTCAGAGGCCGAGTACCAACAACGCGTCAATACGCTCGTTTCGGCGATGAAAGCGTCGGGTGAAGAAGGCGCGATCCATATCCCCGGAGCGAAGTATGCCCAAACGATTTCAGACAATGATGACTGGATCGATTTACCTGAAAAACAAATGCAGGAGATTGACGATTTGGCTGAATCCTTAGGGATCGAACTACGTTTAAGAAGCAAGGAGCAATAGATTGAGACATCATCGTTACCATCCGGAATTTTCATTTGTCAAAGACCCCGTCGATTTCAATAAGTACACAGAGCGCCAGATTTTGCAGTACTGCCTTGGCGCGACCATGTATATGCCGGGAACCAAAGATTTCGCGCAATCGATTATTAATAAAAGATATCCCGGTTTGACCTCGATGGTGCTCTGCTTTGAGGATGCCTGCCGCTTGGAAGATGTTCCCATGGCGGAACAAAACGCCCTCACGCTTTTGAACCGTTTGCTCCATGAGATAGAGGAGGGATCGCTTGCTTTTGACGACATCCCCCTGATCTTTTTCAGACCCCGCAATGTGGAACAGTTTAAGCATTTCACAAAACTCCTAAAGCCGGAGCATTATCGCCTCATCTGCGGCTTCAACTTCCCCGTGTTTAATTCCGAAAACGGGGAAGCATACATGGCGCATTTGGAAGCACTCAATCGTGAGATCGGCGAAGTGGTCTATGCCATGCCGATCCTGGAAGACCAGAGGATTGCCTTTAAAGAAACAAGGCTGGAAGAACTCTTAGCTGTCCGTGCCATACTGGATCGCTATCACGATCTTGTGCTCAACATTCGCGTCGGGGGGACGGATTTCTCCTCTTACTTCAGTGTGCGCCGCGGGATCAACTATACGATTTACGACATCATGACGGTGACCGATTGCCTGAAAGACATTCTGAATCTTTTTGCCCGCAACAACGATTACACGGTATCCGGCGCTGTCTGGGAGTATTTTAGGGCGAGCAAGGAAATGCGCTTTCAAGAATTGCCCGACTTTGATTTTCAAGAGTCACTCATCAAACGCCAACCGATCGTCAATGATGCGGTCGACGGCTTAATGCGCGAGCTTATTTTGGATAAGGCGAACGGTTTTGTCGGCAAAACCATCATTCACCCTTCTCACTTAAATTTTGTAAACGCGATGTTCGCGGTGACAAGAGAAGAATTCGAGGACGCGACGCAGATCCTAAATACTTCAGGCGGAGTCATTAAGAGCTCTACTGCAAACAAGATGAATGAAATTGAACCGCATCGCAATTGGGCTCAAAAGCTCATCTACCGTGCGCAAGCTTACGGTGTCATTGAAAACCAGACCGACTACCTGAACTTGATCGGCAGTTATTAAAATACTATGGGTAAGACAATGAGAATCAATACCCCTATCGACGTGTCCGTCATCGATCAGCTCGATGTCCGGGATAGGGTGTTGCTGTCAGGCACGATCTTGACCGGACGGGACGCGGCCTTGCCGCGCTTGCTCAAGATGGAAGAAAAGGGTGAGTTGTCTCCCTTGGGGATCGATCTTCAGGGCGCCGTCATCTTTCACAGCGCCGTGAGTGACGCAGGGCTGGGGCCGACGTCCAGCAACAAAGAAGGCATTGAGAACAGTATCATCCCCTTGGCAAAACTTGGGGTTCGGATCCATCTGGGCAAGGGGGAGCTCTCGGCAAAGACCATCCGAGGTTTGGCAGAGCACGCTTCGCTTTACGCGGTCATCCCGCCGGTATCCGCGCTCATCCGTTCCTGTGTTGAGAAAACCGAACGGCTACTTTTTCCCGAATGGGGGATGGAAGCCATTTACAAGATAGAGGTAAAGGATTTGCCCATCCTCATCGCGGCGTCAAAGGGGTTTTCTGTCTATGATTGATACAGCGGACATGGAAATGAAGGTGATCATTGAAAAAATAGCCGAAGCGGTTGTCGCGGCAGGGTCCGGGACCATGGCAGGGCGTTTGGATGCCTTAGAAGCCGCCATTAAAGAAGAATCAGACGAGGCGTCCCTTTGGGCCATGCGTCAAATGGTCCATAACGCGCACTGCGCTTCTGATTTGACCGTACCCGTCTGCGACGATACGGGGATTCCCCACCTATATATTGAGCTCGGGCGCTCACGCGCGCTGACAGGCAAGATGCTGGAGGCCATCCGAGAAGGGGTGGCGGAGGGACTGCGGCGGCTTCCCGGACGCCCCATGGCTATTTTGGGGGGCGACATGGAACGCCTGGATCAGTCAGGGGTATTAAGTGAGGATCCAGGAGACGTTTTGCCCGCCCCTTTCTTGATACGCCCTGTAGAGGGGGATGAAATCCGTGTCCACGTCCTTATGTTCGGCGGAGGGCCGGCCATACGCGGTAAAACAGAGGCGGTGTTTCATCACTTTGACACAGAAGTTATAAAAGAGGAGATCGTCCGCTGGGCGACGGACGCGGTCCACAAGCTGGGCTGCACGCCGGCCACCCTTTCCATCGGCATCGGCCGATCCCAGCCGGAGGCCTCAGCGCTCATGGTGGAGGCTCAAATCAACGGATGTTACAGGGAACAGACTCGTTTCGAGCAGGCGATTACTGACGCGGTCAATAAAAGCGGCGTCGGCGCTTTGGGTATCGGAGGGAAAACCTCGGTGCTTGCGACCTTTGTACGAATCGGCCCTCAAAGAGCCAGCGGCGTGAGGATTGTCTGCCTGCGGCCGAGTTGCTGTGTCGAACCGCGCAAAGCGGTCGCCCTGCTTTAAAAAGAAAGGGGTTGCCATGCAAGACAATCGAATGCGCGTACTCTTTTTAACGAGCGGATTTCAAAAAAACAGCAGTGGCGGAATTGCCGCCTTTCTTTTTAATTTCTACCGCGAAATGGACCCAAGGCGGATCGACGCTGATTTTGTGGCCATCGCCTACCAGTGTTTCGATCTGTATCGCGAGGCGATCGAATCGTTAGGCGGCCGTTTGCATTGCTTGAATGTGCATCGTTTCAAAGGAATCACAGGGAAGCGCAATTATCTTAAAGCGGTTTCTCAATTCTTGGATGAACATGAATACGACATTATCCACATCAACAGCGGCGGTTTTTTCACGAATTATCTTCTGACGCGCTGCGCGAAAAAATATGGTAAAGGGGCCAAGATCATCTCGCACAGTCACAGCAAGATGACGACTTACCGGGGGATTAAAAAGGCGGCGATCATGCTGGCAAGGCGAAATTTTGCGCGCTACGCGGATTATTTCCTTGCCTGCTCCATGGATGCCGGGGAATACATGTACCCATCTTCGGTTGTTTCAGGTCCACGATTTTCAGTCATTAATAACGCGATCCGCACGGCGGATTACGCCTATCGCCCCGAAACAAGAGCGGCGATGCGCCGCGAATTGAACTTAGAAGAGGCCCTCATCGTCGGCCATGTCGGGCGGTTTACCCTGGCTAAGAACCACGGGTTCATTTTGGATGTGTTTGAAGAAGTATTGAAGCTTGAACCACAAGCCCATCTGCTTCTTGTCGGAGAAGGCAATTCCAGGGCGGACGTGATGGATCAGGTCCGTGTTAAGGGGATCGGAGAACATGTCATTTTCACAGGCTTGCGCGATGATGTACCGGCCCTCATGCAGGCAATGGACGTCTTTTTATTTCCTTCTCTTTTTGAAGGCTTAGGGGTCGTGGCGATTGAAGCGCAGGCCTCGGGCTTACCGGTCATTGCCTCGTCAGTTATCCCCAAGGAAGCGGCGGTCACGGATTTATTCATATCACTCGCTTTGGAAGAGAGTGCCAATGAATGGGCCAAAGCGCTGGTTGACGCCGTATCGCATAATAGAGACAGCCGCAGGGATCGAAGCGATGACGTAAGTTTAGCCGGCTACGACGTTAAACAGGAGGCCGGAAAACTGATCGCGCTGTACGAGACACTTCTTGTGGGAGAGATTTAATGGAGGCCATGACGATTGAGCGAAAAAGTTTGTCGATAGGCGCTTTGCTTGTCGTCGTATGGCTCTTTTTTGGCTTGTCCGTTGTGTTCGGCATTGACCTGTACTTTGCGGTTGCGATGTCATTGTGGACGGCCGCCTTCCTTTACGCCCTGTCCAATATTGAAAAGCGCATGCTCTTTGCTGTTTTTCTAGTCGCATTTTTCACCTTTTTGTTGAGCGGGCATTTCGTCTACGAGTATTTTGGCGAGCCGCTGAATTATTATTTCAATTACGATTTCTACCGACACTCTAATGTCCTGTTGAGTATAAGCCTTATATGCCTGCTTCTTTCACAGATGGTGGCCGACTACTGGCAAAACCATGTGAGGGGACGTGCCAAGAAACGCCAGGACAGCTGGGAAGAATATGCAAACAGGGAGATCATCCGCATTATCAGGGCGGTCAGCCGTTGGGGATTTTACCTCACATTTCCGTTTTTAGTGATGACCGTGCTCGACAAAGCACTGTTTGTCAGCGGATCAGGCTACGCGGCTTACTACGTCGAATATATTTCAAGCGTGTCCTATCCCGTGCGATTACTGGGGAGCATGGCGCCCTACGCGTTTTTTGTATTCTTGGCGACCATGCCCAAAAAACTGGAGGCCCTGATTCCCCTCGTGCTCTATGCCTTGCAGGGGGCCGCCACCTTGTTGACCGCGCGCCGGATCAATTTTGTGACAGTCGTTTTGTTTCTCATCTTCTATGTCATGATGCGTCAGGTGATGGGTATCTACGGCGAAAATTGGATTTCCAAAAAAACGGTGCTCTTGGCCGTCATTGTATTCCCTCTGATGCTTATTTTCCTCTATCAGTTCAACTACACGCGCCTCGGGCAAATGGAGGAAGAGGGCAGCTTTTTGGGGCAGTTGATCGGTTTTTTCCGACAGCAGGGGATCAGCGCCAGTGTCATACGCCTTGAAAAGTTCTATGGAATCTACCTGAATCCTGACGCGCCGTATTCATTTTACGGAATTGTCAAATGGATTCGCACCAACTCGATCGTCAATCTGTTTGCGACCTTTGATTACGGCTATTCTTACGCGCAAAACAGCGTTGCCATTGCCGTCCAAGGGAATTCGCTGGCGCACGCAATGAGTTATATGGCACTGGCCTTAAACCGTTACCAACAAGGCTTTGGGGTGGGCAGCTGCTACATCGCGGAACTCTTTTACGACTTTGGTATTTGGGGCGTGATGGTTGGCAACATGGTGTACGGCGCGATGATGTCGTGGATGAATCGCTGGCTTGAAGTCAAAAGGGCCGGTATTTTGAAACTCACTCTTCTATTTGTTGTTTTTGAGAGTTTTGTCAAAGCGCCGCGCTGGAATTTTGATATTATCGTGACACCGTTTTTGACCCTAGCCATGTGGGCGACCTTGGCACTTATATTCGGCCTGTCGCATCTCATCTATGCTCGAAGACGTTCCGTGTGAGAAAGGTAAAAAGACCCTTTGATCGAAAAGTTTAAAAGCAAAATAAAGGATCAATACCGAAAATTGCGTGAAGAAACCTTCTATTCACGACTTTTCGGCAATGCGCTTATTTCCTTTGTCGGAGAAGGCGGCGCCGCCGTCATCGCGGTTATTACGACCGTTATCTTGATCCGCCTGATCGGAAACGCGAATTACGGCATTCTCACCGTCGCCTATACCTTTATGTCCGTCATGGACACCTTAGTCAATTTTCAGTCCTGGAAAGGCATCATCACATTTGGCGGAGAGGCCATTGAAAAAGAAGACTACCGGGAGCTTGAAAGCTACATCAAGGCGGGCTCCATCATTGACTTTGTAACGGCTGTCCTGGGGACGGTCGCCGCTATCTTCGTGGCCTACACCTTCGGACATTTGTTTTCATGGAACCAGGATACGATTCGCGCCATTTACTGGTTCTCATTCATCATCATGTTTAACTTTACAGGGACCTCGGTAGGCGTGATCCGCTTGTTAAACAGCTTTCGGATGTTTTCCGTTTTCAGAATCGTACATGCCTCACTGAAGCTTGTCGGTGTGATTGTTCTTGTCTTTATTTTTGACGGCGGATTTATGGGCGCGGTGGTGGGCTTTACGATCGGCGAGATTTTGGGCTATCTGTTCCTGTTTGTCGAATTTTTGTACCTGGTCCACAAAGATGAGAATATCTCGATATCAGGGATCTTAAAAAGCCCGATCAAGGGTGTGTGGAAAAATTTCTTCTCATTTACGTTTTGGACGAGCATGACGGCCAGTGTCGACATTCCGGTCCAACATTTTGACGTGCTCATTCTTTCTTCAATCTCCTACGACGTCGTCGCGGTCTACAAGGTGTATAAACAGATCGCTCAGTTGTTGAATAAACTGTCGACCCCGTTAACGCAGGCCATTTTGCCGCAGTTTGCTGAGATGGTGGCCAGAGGCGAGGAGCGCAGTTGCTTCAACTACACCATGAAGATTAAGAACAAGAGCCTGAAGATCATGGTGCCGGGTATGTTACTCGTGGGTCTTCTGGCGCTCCCGGTCATGCATCATTTCTTGGGCCCCCTTTATACGCAGTACTGGCCCGCGCTGTTCCTCCTGCTCTTAGCGCGGTCCTACGCCCTGTCGTATACGGCGATCCATCCGCTTTTCCTGGCATTGGGGGAGGTCAAAAAATCGTTCTGGTTTGCGCTCGGCACCAATGTTTTGTTCCTCGGGCTTTCAGCGGTGCTTGTCGGCAAGTTTAGTATCCTGGGCAATGTGATGGCGCTTGCCATCCAATATTTCTTGTTGATTAACTTGAAAAAGTGGATTATGGTAAGACGTTTTCAAGCGCCTTCCGTTTAATCACATCCCACTTGATCTTTTCTTCGTAATCCACAGGGCATGGTAGAATGAACCTCAATGAATGCTGAGGAGATAATGTCAATGACTGTCAATAAAGTTCCCTTTTTCAGGCCGGATATTACAGAGCAGGAAATTGAAGCCGTCAGTGAAGTGTTGCGTTCCGGTTGGATCACGACAGGTCCGAAAACAAAACAGTTTGAACAAGAGCTTGCCAAGTATTTCGGTGTCAACCGCGTGGCGGCCTTAAATGCCCAGACGAATGCCGCGCACTGTTGCTTGCATTTGCTCGGGATTGGCCCGGGCGATGAAGTGATCATCCCCTCATACACCTACAGCGCGTCCTGCAGCGTGGTTTACCATGTGGGCGCAACGCCCGTCATGATTGATTGCGAAAAAGATTCATTCGAGATGGACTACGAGGCGATGACAGAGGCGATCACCGAACGCACGAAGGCGATTATGCCGGTCGATATCGGTGGCGTGGTCTGCGATTATGACAAAATCTTTGACGCCGTCGACAATCGCCGTCATCTTTTTCAGGCCAAGGGTCAATACCAGGAAAAAATGGGACGGATTGCTGTTATCTCAGATGCGGCGCATGCGGTGGGTGCGTCAAGAAATGGTGTGAAAGCCGGCGTGATCGCGGACTTTTCAAACTTTTCTTTTCATGCTGTGAAAAACTTAACGACAGGGGAGGGGGGAGCCGCCTCATGGCGCCCCATAGACGGTGTGGACGACGATGAAATCTACCGGCAGTATATGCTCCTCTCGTTACACGGCCAGACAAAAGACGCCTTGTCGAAGATGGATTCGGGTTCTTGGGAGTATGACATCGTCGAGCCCTATTTTAAATGCAATATGACGGACAGCGCGGCCGCCTTGGGGCTCGTGCAACTCCGGCGTTATGAAGTGATGCAGGCGAGACGAAAGTTCATTGTTCAGCGCTATATGGAGGCTTTTGCGCCCTATGAGGTCAGCTGGTTGGAGCATTTCCATGAAAACACGGAGTCAAGTCTTCATTTGTTTTTATTGCGCCTTACGGGCAGGACGGAGGAGGAACGCAATCGCTTCATTGCCCGCGCCGGAGAAAAGGGTGTTTCACTGAACGTCCACTACAAGCCGTTGCCGATGCTTTCGGCTTACAGCAAGAGAGGATTTTCGATCGAGCACTATCCCAACGCTTACGCGCAGTATCAAAATGAGGTGAGCCTGCCGCTTTTCAGCTCCATGAGTGACGATGAATTACAGTACGTTATCAGGACGGTGTGTCAATGTTTGGAGGAACTTTGAAGAAAATTTTGATCGTAGGGGCGTCCTCTTATCAGCTACCGGGCATTCTGAAGGCCAAGGAGATGGGCCTTTGGACAGCGGTGCTTGACCAAAATCCGAATGCGCCGGGGGTCGCTTACGCCGACGCTTTTTTCGAAGTCAGTACGACGGATGAAGCGGGCGTGTTGGAAGCGGCGACAAGCTTTGGCGCCGACGCCATCTTCACCCTCGCGACGGATCAACCGATGCGTGCGGTTGCTTTTGCCTCGGAACGCTTGAATCTGCCGGGCCTTACCTACGATGTCGCCGTCCGCGCCACGGATAAGTTTTGTCAGATGGAAGCCTTAAAAGAAAAGGGCGTGCCCATTCCTTGGTTTTTACGCGTGAAAGAATCGGAGAGGCTCGATCCGAAAGAAATACCCTCATTTCCTTGCATTTCAAAACCCGTCGACAGCTCGGGAAGCCGCGGGGTCATATACATCGATGATCCCGACGAGCTCAATCAATCCATTATTTACAGCGCGTCTTTTGGAAAGAACAAGGAAGTGATTCTGCAAGAATTTATGGAAGGCCCGGAGGTCAGCTGTGAAATGCTTGTCATCGACGGGCAACCCGTCATGCTACAGGTAACCGACAAGATTACTAGCGGTAAACCGCATTTTGTGGAAATCGGTCACAGCCAACCATCCTCACTCCCCAAAGCGGCGTTAGCCGCGATTGAAAAGGTCGCCTGTGACGCCTGTCGCGCTATCGGCATTAAAAACAGTGCCGCCCATGTTGAAATTATGCTCACCTGCGACGGCCCCAAAATAGTCGAACTGGGTGCTCGCATGGGGGGCGATCTTATCGGGACGCATCTTGTCGAGTTGTCTACAGGCATTGATATGACTCGCGCCGCGATTATGCTCGCTCTCGGACTCAAGCCTGTCATTGAATATGGGAAGCCCCGAGCCTCGGCGACCTCTTTTATGTTGGCAAACAGTGGCTGGGTCAAAAAGATTGATGGCGTTGACAAGGCCCAATCGCAGGAAGGGGTCCAAGCTTTATTCATGTTTGCCCGTGAAGGTGATCGTATCCAGCAACTAAAAAATGGAAGTGACCGCCTCGGACAAGTCGTGGCGACGGCAGACACACCCCAGGAAGCTTTGGCGCGATGCAAGAAAGCCTTGTCGTTTATTGATATTATGGTGTCCGACCAAAATTGAGAGAAAAGAGAGGGTTTGACGATTTACCGAAACTATATAAAACGCGTGCTGGATGTCTTTCTCGCGCTTCTAGCACTCCCTTTCTTATGCCTGCTTATTCTTGTCATCGCCCCGTGGATCTGGCTTGGCGATCGCGGACCTGTGTTCTACCTTGCAAAGCGTAGGGGATTGAAGGGTGAGCCTTTTAACATGATCAAATTCCGCTCCATGGATGTAGACGCCCCCGATATCCGAAATGTGGATAATTCTACTTTCAGCAGCCAACACGACCCGCGCGTGACCCCGGTGGGGCGCATCCTGCGTAAAACATCTTTGGATGAATTACCTCAAATTTTCAATGTACTCAAAGGGGATATGAGCTGGATCGGTCCGAGAGCATCCATTCCCAGGGAGGGGATGGATTATTCGGATCTGTCTGAGGAGCGCCAGCGAAGACTCAGCGTGCGCCCCGGCATTACAGGTTATACCGCCGCATTGTATCGCAACTCGATTGAACGTGAAGAAAAATTGCGCCACGATCTTTATTATGTGGAACATATGTCATTCGTGCTGGATGTGAAAATATTCTTCTGGACCATCGCGTCGGTGCTGGGCCGCAAGAACCTATATACAAATGAATAGAGATTGTTGATCTGAAGATGAAAATGAAGAAAATTTTAATTCTCGGAGGTTCTGCCGCATCAGTGGAGGTTGTGGCCACGTCGCGCGAGCTCGGCTATTTTGCGGTGGTCGCCGACGATCGTGTCACAGGACCTGCCAAAGAAATTGCGGATCAAAGTTATGTGATTAGTACGACGGACATCGAATCGCTCGCTCTTTTGGTGGAAAGAGAGGGGATCGACGGAGTATTTTGCGGGCCGAGCGAGTTTAATTTAAAAAATTGTATGGCGCTCAGTGAACGGACAGGGCTTCCATTTTACTGCACGCGAGCCCAATGGGACCGATGCTCTGACAAATCATCCTTCAGGGAAATGTGCATACGGCACGATGTGCCGTGCGTGCCCGGCTATGATATCCCTTCCGAGATTGAAAGCGCTGATCTTTCCCATCTTCACTATCCTGTGATGGTGAAACCGGTCGACGGGGCGAGTTCCCGCGGTGTGCTCGTTTGCCATAACGCCGAGGAAGTGAAAGATGCTTACCGTGCGGCCGTAGAGATTTCGTCCACGGGCCGGGCGCTGGTGGAGCGATACATTGATAACAGCGAAAGCGGTTTCACGGCCTATTACATTGTGATCGACGGCCGCGTGCATCTGACACTGACGGGAGATAAGTTGTTGGTGGATCCGAAAAAGGGTCTCCATATTACGGCGGCTGCCCTGTTTCCCTCCCAGTACACCGACTCTTATCTTGAAACCATCCATCCGAAAGTCGCAAAGATGATCAAGAGCATCGGGATGAAAAACGGCGTATGTTTTTTACAGGCACTCGTCACGGAAGGCCAAATCCTGTTTCATGAGATGGGACTTCGCTTAAGCGGTGGCCTGATGTACAAATTGACGGATGAACGAAACGGCGTTAACGACCTCAAAATGATGATCCGTCACACCATGGGTGAAAGAATGTGCTCCCCAGAGGAAGAATCGCGCATCACACCCTATCTGAACGGAGTGGTGGCAGGGAGCCTTTGTGTGCCCTTAGGCATCGGTACCGTGTCGCATATCGGAGGGGTTGAGGATATTATTTCGTTTCCCGGCGTCATTGATGTGATGCAAAACTATGCGGTTGGCGATGAGATGACCCGGGAAAAAATCGGAACCCTCCCGCAGCTTTTCGGCCGTTTTAAGTTTATGGTGAAGGACGGTAAGGAGGCGGCCAAGACAATGGATCGGATTCAAGATCTTTTGATCATTCGTGACAAAGACGGTCATGACATGATTTACAAGCGCTTCGACAGCCGCCGTCTGGGGACGATCGAGAGGAGGGGCATGCCATGAATGTGACGGAGTTATTTTTAGACCATTTGGATAAAATGGCGACATCTACTTGGCCCAAAGCCGCCATGGACAGGGCGCGTCAATCGCTGATCGACTACCTGGCGGTGACGACCGCAGGATACCGCTCAGAACAAGCGCGCTGGACGCCTTATCTTGAAGCGCGAAAGGGCGATTTTTCGGTCATCGGGAGTCGTAAAAAGATCCAGGCGCTGGATGCCGCGTTTGTCAACGGCTTTAATGCCCATGTGGCAGAGCTCGATGACGGGCACCGTTTCGGCATGATGCACCCCGGGGCACCTGTTATCTCCGCGCTTCTTTCGATTCAAAACGAGCGAAAATTCTCATTAACCGAATTCTATGAAAGCATGGTGATCGGATACGAAGCGGCGATCAAACTGGCGCGGGCGGTACAACCGGAGGCCAAATTGAGAGGCTACCACGCGACAGGCATTTGCGGGACAATCGGCGCGGCTATGGCCGTTGCGCACGCCCTGTCCTATGATCGGTCACAAAGGATGAGCGCTTTGGCCACGGCTGCCACAGGCGCGTCGGGTCTTTTAGAAGTGATTGAGGATGACTCCGAATTAAAACCCTATAACGCTGGGAAGGCGGCCATGAGCGGGCTACACGCGGCGCTGTTCGGCCAGTTGGCACATGAGGCGCCCGAAGATGTTTTAGGCGGCCCACGCGGTTTCATTCAAGTCGTCTCGGGCAAAAAAATGAATAACCAAGATTTTGCCGCCTTGCTGGAAACAGAGTCAGCGGAGATCCAAGGGGGGTATTTTAAACCCTATGCCGCCTGCCGTCATTGCCATCCGGCCATTGAAGCGGCCCTGATACTCAAAGACGCTGTAGCCGATCTTGAAGGGATATCGGGTATTCTCGTTGAAACGTATTTATTGGGTGTTCTGGGGCACGACCGACGCGAAGTGAACAGTGTCGCCGCGGCCAAGATGAGCACCCCGTACTGCGTTGCGGATGCCCTTGTTTTTGGGGGGGCCCATGTCCTTTCTTACTCAGAAGCGTCACTCTTTGACCCGAGACTCAGGGAGCTGTTATCGCTCGTGCAGGTCACAGAAGATGAAGCATTGACCCGGAAGAGTCCCGGCATGCGCTCAGCCCGAATCACCCTTGACATGGCAGATGGGCGAACCTATAGCCACATGGTCGATCACCCTAAAGGTGAACCTGAAAATCCAATGTCAGAAGAAGAACTTTGGTGGAAGATGGAAACGCTTTTAGCAGACGCCCCCACCCTCGATACTCTGGCGGTCCGCGCTGCACTGGCGGACGAATCCGGCGATCTGGATCGCGTGCTGTGCCTGTTTACGCCAAAAGCTATGTGAACATCTGCTACAATCGAACAATGATAAATATTGGGAGACGCGTATGGAATACCGTGAACAACCCGTGAGAATAATGGACCTTGTAAAATCCGTGATGTTGGCATGGCGGAAGATTCTGTTGTTTGCCCTCATCGGGATGTTGCTGTTGTCGGCTTTTGGCTTTTATCGGATTAAAAGCACATCGCCGACAGAACGCAGGACGTCGAGGGTTACTCTGACCGATAAACAGATTGAGGTCGCCACATTGGCGGCGCAAAGCTCGAGTTCGGAGGCGGTGAGGCTTAGCCGACGAATTAAATCGCTCACATTGCGTGCAGAGTCCATCGGCGATCAGCTGGCCAACAGTTTGTTCTTGAGAATTGACCCCGAGGCGCAGAGAATGGCGTCTTTCGATGTCACTTTCCAAGTCCAGGAATCATCGGAGGAATCGCAGTACATCACTTTGCAAAACCGCCACCAGCTACTTCGTGACTACATCGAGGTTGCCAACAGTGACGATTTCTTTAAGACCCTTGAATTAAAGGGCAATGGCCGGGTTTCGGCGGTCTGGCTGAGAGAGCTCATCCGGTATGAAACAAATCAAGGTGACATCCTTCATGTTCAGGTGACCGCCCACGATGACAAGACCATCCAGGATCTCTCACGCTATGTCCGTGATTTTTTTCAGTATGAAATGAAGGGTAAAATTCAATCGATCGTCCCCCACACGGTCATTCAGTCAGATCTGCAATGGGATACGGTTAAAAATCCCGATATTCCCCTTATCCGCGAGAAGCTTCAAAATGAGCTCGATGACATATTCGTTGAGTTGAATGAAAATAGGGAAGCATTAGACGCCATTGTCGCGGCTTACCTAGACGACACCATCGCCAGCATGGAGGAGGTGTACGAGCCCAGCCCTGCGGTGAGAATATCAAGCTACATCTTGAAGTTCGCGATCCTCGGCTTGTTTTTAGGGGCGCTTGTCCAAGTCGCCTGGGTCATTTTCAAGGTGACCAGTTCGCCCGTACTCCGTTATCCTGATGATTTTTCTTACGAACAGAATCTTCTGTTGATTGGTCGCATCGCATCCCGTGAGAAGCGGGCTGAAAAACGCTTTTTGCCCGGGATCGATCGCTTCATTCGCCGGCTGTTTAACAGGCAGCAAAAAGAAACATCCGCGGCCCATCTCGCGGTGATTATCAATGGCTTAAGACAAGATGACCGTCCGATCGCGATCATAGCAGAACAAACGGAAGGATCTATAGGCTTAGTCAAATCACTTCAAAATGCAAGCCTCGCGGATCTTAAAGCGGAAGAAGGCGTGAAGGCTTTAAAAGACAGCCATTATGCCATTTTGGTCGTACGACCCGGTGAAACGAAAGGAAAAGATGCCGTTAGGGATCTTGAGATTGCCACCCACATGGGGAAGGCGATTCTCGGTATTATTTCTGAAGAATGTTTGCACGAAACTTAAGAAAGTCGTAGAATACACGATAAGAAGCCATAGCTTCCGTCTTGCTGTGTAAAGAAGAGGACGTATGCGACGAAAGCAGAGAATTGAGACATTTTTGATGACGACCGCACTCGTCCTGATCGCGGCTGTTTTTGTTGTCTTTATTTTCCGCCTTATCACCTCGGATGACGAGGAATATATTGAAAATCCGATCTATCAAGTGACTGATCCCTCGGTCGCGGAAGGGGAGAATCTTCTAGAAATAGAAGGATTTATCGACCGCCACCAGCCTGAGGGCGAACTGGCCTTCCTCCTGGATGAGGCCCAGGCGCCCATCCACACTGAAGCTTTCGTGATCCAAGAGAGCGAGGAGACGAAGCCTCCCACCACGCAAGTTTCAGATGAATCCCTGAGCACGACTCCCACCCAGACGATCCGTGAAACAACGACGACAAAAGCGGTGTCAGGCACTACTTTCCGTGAGGTTGACATCCGCTACTACGTGCTCTCCGAAGACGGTCTCAATTTCCGAGAAGCCCCGTCGACCCAAGCGCCCGTCAAGCAAAAACTTGAATACGGCATGGGTATCCGGGTCATTGCCTTGGGCGATGACTGGGTGAAAGTGCGGCTTGCGGGCGAAGAGATTGGCTATGTGTCAAAAAAATACATCAGCCAATATCCCCCCGTGACAACTACTTTGGCGACCACCCAGCCTCAGACGACAAAAGCGCCCTCCACAACGGCGGTGAATACGACAAAAGCCCCTTCGGGACAAGGCAGTTCTCCGATTAAATTTGTGACCACAGGCGGTCAAAACGCCATGGTCGCGGCGAACCTTAATCTTTTGAAAAGCAACGGCCTCATCAACAAGGCGGGGAGCCCGTCCATCAACCGACATTACGCCAATTTCACCGACAACGGCGACGGCACCATCACCGTCGATGGCGTGACCTTCCATTACATTGACCATTACGGCTCACGCTACGCGACCCACTATGACGGCCTTGAGGTCTGCCAGCAACAGATCAAAGCGCGCGGCGGAAAATGCAGTTTAGGTCACACGACACCGACGAATCACCACACAGGCTCGGGTGTCATGGCACAGCGCGGCATCGTGGCGGTCGGCGCCCAGGATATCGGTATCTACCCTCGAGGCACCGTACTCTTTGTCCGCGGATACGGCATGGCCGTGGTGGGCGATCGCAGTGGCGGCAATTTTGACCTTTCCTATGATCCGGGAGAATGCGCTCATCTGACTCGTTCCAATTCCGTCTCAGCTATCTATGTCATCTCAAGACCTTAAGGGAGAGGCCTTCACGGCTTCGCTTCCCCAACTTTTAAAGCAACACCAAATCTTTCCAACCCATGCTTTAGGGCAGGTGTTTTTGCGCGATGAAAAAGTAATTCAATTCATATTGGAAACCCTCGCGCCCGCTCCCACGGATACCATCGTTGAGATCGGGGCCGGGCCTGGAATTATTACAAAAGAACTTGCCCAACACTCTGAGCGAGTCATCGCGATTGAAATCGATCGCAAATTCAAAAAAATTCACGATGTTTTAATGAGCGATCTCAAACACCCGCCCCATATGATTTACGAGGATGCGCGCCAGGTGGACTATGAACCTCTGTTAGAAGGCCTCAAAGGGCGTCTGTTGGTCTTTGGCAACCTTCCCTACTACCTCACTACTGAATTGATATTGACAGCGCTCCAGCGCTTCCCAGGGATGTCCAAGGCGCTGTTCATGGTAGAGGATGAGGTCAGCGAACGGCTCCTTGCAAAACCCGGCACGAAAAAATACGGGACACTGTCGATCGCGACCCGTCTTTTTGGGCATTGGCGCTATCTTAGAACCGTCAGCCGTGCGTCGTTTTATCCCAAACCCCGCATCACCTCCGCCTTGTTGACACTGACCCAAAATGAGGACGATTCCCACAAAACGATCGCCTGCGATCCGTCCTTTCATCGTTTTTTGACATCGCTCTTCCAATATCGTCGAAAAACACTGCAAAACGCATTGAAACTTTCAGGCTATTGGCTTGATGACGATTTTGGGTTCGAGTTCCAAAAATTCAAACAAGATGAACAGTTGTCCGATGAAGTGAGAGCTGAAGATCTTGAAGCGCGACAGCTTGCTTCACTGTT
>Ga0265293_10006831_pt1 | contig 17956 bp, 14 predicted proteins | sample Munlanlewell138R_FD_192505 | JGI IMG/M metagenome (GOLD analysis project Ga0265293, IMG submission 192505) | Leachate microbial communities from a municipal landfill in Southern Ontario, Canada - Leachate well 138R | ecosystem: Engineered > Solid waste > Landfill > Unclassified | place: Canada...
TATAACTCGTACTTTTGCATTACGGTTAAGTTTGCCCTCTTTAACCATACAACCTGCAATTGTACCTACTTTAGAGACTTTAAATATTTCGCGTACCTCTGCAGTTGCTGTTATCTCTTCTTTTTTCTCTGGTGCTAACATACCTTCGATACCATCTTTTACTTCGTTAATTGCATCGTAAATTACAGAGTAGAGACGAATCTCAATCTCCTCTTTTTCGGCAAGTTTTCTGGAGTTGGCAGAAGGACGTACTTGGAAACCAATTATAATTGCGTTTGACGCTACTGCTAAAAGAACATCAGATTCAGAGATAGCTCCTACTGCTTTATGTATAACATTTACGTGAATCTCTTCATTAGATAACTGTATTAATGAGTCTGATAAGGCTTCAATAGAGCCGTCTACGTCTCCTTTTACAATCACATTTAACTCTTGGAAATTACCAATTGCTATACGGCGTCCAATCTCTTCTAATGTAATATGTTTCTGAGTTTTGAGACCTTGAATTCGAATGAGTTGTTCTCTCTTATTTGCTAAATCTTTTGCCTCTTTTTCATCTTCCAATACATTGAAAAGTTCTCCTGCAGCTGGGGCCCCATTTAGTCCTAAAATAGAGACTGGTGTTGAAGGTCCTGCAGTTTCAATTTTTTGGCCTCTCTCGTTAAACATAGCTTTTATCCTGCCCATATGGCTACCACTTAAAATAATGTCTCCCATATGTAATGTTCCAGTTTGAACTAGAACTGTTGCTACGTATCCTCTTCCTTTATCTAGTGAAGACTCAATTATATTACCCCGCGCTCTTCGCTTAGGATTTGCTTTTAAATCTAGAAGCTCAGATTCGAGAAGAACCTTCTCAAGAAGTTTATCTACATTTAAGCCACTTTTTGCAGAAATTTCTTGACATTGATATTTGCCTCCCCAATCTTCTACAAGAATATTCATTCCAGCTAGCTGTTCTTTAATTTTATCTCCGTTGGCACCTGGCTTGTCTATTTTGTTAATAGCAAATACCATTGGTACACCAGCAGCTTGAGCGTGATTTATAGCCTCTTTCGTCTGAGGCATAACAGCATCGTCTGCAGCAATAATAATTATAGCAATATCTGTAACCTTTGCTCCACGTGCACGCATAGCGGTAAATGCCTCGTGACCAGGAGTGTCAAGGAATGTTATTCTCTCTCCACTTGCAATTTTTAGATTATATGCACCAATATGTTGAGTTATACCACCTGCCTCTCCAGCAATAACATTTGCTTTACGAACGTGGTCTAGTAATGAGGTTTTACCATGGTCTACGTGACCCATAACAGTAACAATAGGAGGCCTACTTACTAAATCTTTAGGATCATCTTCCTCCTCGTCGTCTATTGCATCTTGAATATCTGCAGTTATAAATTCCACTTTGAATCCAAACTCTTCGGCTACTAAAACCATAGCCTCGGCATCTAATCTTTGATTTATAGAGACCATTAAGCCCAAATTCATACATGCTTCAATTACCTTGATAACTGCCACATCCATCATGATAGCAAGATCATTTACAGTAACAAATTCAGTAACTTTTAGAGTAGTACTTGAAATTTGTTCCATTTTACTCTCTTCCTCCATTTTCTGAGAGACTTGTTCTCTTTTGTCTCTGCGGTATCTAGAAGAGCCTCTTGTTTTACTTTTACCCTCAACCATACGAAGATAAGTCTCTTTGATTTGTCTTTGAACTGCATCTTCGTCTACCTCCTTTCTTACAGGCTTGAATTTGTCTTTGCCAACATGCCTGGTATCTTTTTTCTTCCCTCTACTAGCTTTAGCAGCTCCTTTATAAGGAGCATTCTTAGCCTCTTTAGAAACATCTACTTTCTCTTTATTAGGCTTTCTAATTCTTTCTCTTTTGCCTTTATGGCCCTTTCTAGAAGATGATTTTGATTCAGATTTTTTCTTCTCAAATTGGGAAAGATCTATAGTTCCACTAATTTTAGGGCCTGCTAGACGCTCTATTTTTGTTTCTATATGTTCAATAGGGGGTGTAGAACTCTCTCCAGTAACTTGTTCTTGGGTTTGTTTAGGGAGCTCTTTTTTAGGCAGAGCCTTTTTGCTGCGCGGCTTGTCTTCTGTTTTTACATGACCGCTCTTACTGTTAAATTCTTTTTGCAGAGTGTTTGATGTTTGGGGGTTATTATTCTGTTTTGGTTGTTTAACCTCTTTTCTTTTGGGAGTATCTATCTCTATTTTTGAAGGTTTCTCAGATTTTGTGGGCTTGTCTATTTTACTCTCTAGAGGCTTTTCAGCTTTTTCCTCTACAGTTTTTTCAACTTTGTCTTCTATAGGTTTTTCAACCTTGTCTTCTACAGGTTTTTTAGTTATGCTCTCAGAGGGTTTTTCAATTTGAGTCTGGGAAGTTGTCTTTACTTTATCTTGAGGAAGAGTTGGCTTACTAATTGGCTGTTCTTCTGCTTCGGGAGTAGAAACAGGTTCTTTTGGTTGAACAGGTTCAACTTTAGGCTCAACAGGCTGGGGAGTTGCTTTAGAAGGCTTATTAATATTATCTATATCAATTTTACCAATAATCTTTGGGGCAGGAGGTTCAACAAGAGTAGTTTTGATAAATACTTCTTCTACAGGAGTTTCTTCATCTTTGCTTTCTGCTTTTTCATTTTCTGCTTTTTCTGTAATCTCTTTTACTTTTATAGCAATTTTTTTAGATTGATCTTTAAGAATCTGATCTTTACCAAACTCTTTTTTTATTAAATCATAGCACTCTGAGTCTATTTTTGTCCCAGGAGATGCTTTAATTTCAATCTTTTTGCTTTTAAGAAAGTCAACCAGTGTCCCCAAACCTATGTTGAATTCCTTAAGTACCTTACTTACTCTTATGCTTTTCTCTATTGTCATATTTTTCCTCCCATTTTTAATAATACTATTCAAACTCTTCTCTAAGAATTTTTTGAATCTCCAATACTGTCTCCTCTTCAAGGTCTGCTCTACGTACTATTTCTGATACAGGAAGAGCTAAAACGCTTTTTGCAGTGTCGCATCCTATAGACTGAAGGGATTGAATTACCCACTCCTCTATTTCGTCTGTAAATTCGCTTAAAAGAACGTCTTCTTCTTCTTCCTCAATATCTCTGAAAACATCAATTTCCATCTCAATTAACATTCCAGCTAGCTTAATGTTGCTCCCCCCTTTTCCAATTGCAAGAGAGACATCACTTGGTTTAAGGAAAACACCAACCCTTTTCTCCTGTTCATTTATCTTAACAGAGACTATCTTAGCTGGGCTAAGAGCTCTCTGAATAAGAAGCTGCATATTTGATGTCCAGTTAATTATATCTATATTTTCATTGCGAAGCTCTCTTACAATACCATGAATTCTAGAGCCTTTTACACCTACACAGGCACCAACAGGATCTATTCTTTCGTCATAAGACTCTACTGCAACTTTAGCTCTCTCACCAGGAATCCTTACAATTTTCTTTATAGTAATTAACCCATCAAATATCTCTGGTACCTCTTGTTCAAATAATCTCTCTAAAAATACAGAAGATGTTCTTGATAGAGTAATGATTGGATTGTTGTTTCTCATTTCAACAGAAGAGACTACAGCTCTTACTGTATCTCCCTTCTTAAAGAAATCATTTGGAATTTGTTCAGTTTTAGGAAGGATAAGTTCATTGTCGTCTTCGTCTAAAACAAGAATCTCTTTTTTCCACACTTGATAAACTTCTCCAACAATAATATCTCCAACTTTATCTGTATACTTGTTGTAAAGATTAGCTTTTTCAATGTCCATAATTCGGCCATTCAAATTTTGTCTCAAGTTTAAGATACCTCTTCTGCCAAAACTAGAAAGCTTTACCTCTTCTACAAACTCTTCTCCAATCTCGTATGAGTTGTCTATTTTAGATACCTCATCTTTAGATATTTGGGTGTTAGGATCTTCTACTGTCTCTACAACTTCTCTATTTCTCCAAATCTCAAAGTCTCCTTTGTCTATGTTTATGATTATATCAAAGTTGTCTGCAGTGCCGTACATTTTTATAAGTTGATTTCTGAAAACATCTTCCAGAACACTCATCATTGTAGGGCGGTCTATATTTTTTAGTTCTTTGAATTCAGCAAAAGTGCTGATTAAATTTAACCCTTCCATATATTTAGGTAAATTTCTTAATATTTTATTAAAATTTTATAAATGGTCTTGTGCTTTTTATATCGCTCAAGTTATAAGTCTCTGTTACCTCAGTTTTTTCTGCTCTCTTTTTTCCTTCTCTCTTTTCCATAATAAAACGAGACACTTCAATTTGATCTTTGTTAGCAGATTTTAAAGTAGCAGTAAATTTGCTTCCACTCTTAGGCAAAATCTCTACCTCTTCTCCTATAAATTTTTGATACTGTTTTAGTACCTTAAACGGCATATCCAATCCAGCAGATGTGACTGTCAAGGAGAAATCTTCCTCCTCTCTATCTAGGCCTTTTTCTACTATTCTACTAAGATCTGCACAGTTTTTAATAGTTACTTTGTCTAAAGATTCAATGGTAATTATTATATCGTTGTCTCTGCTTACTTTGGTATCTACCAGAAAAAGAGATTCTTTATTGAGATACTCCAATATTAGATTGGTTATTTTCTCTTTTTGTATCATGCTAAATAACTTTAATAAATAAGGGGACATCTGTGTCCCCTTATTTTCTTGGATGCTCTAACTCGGGCAAATATACCATTATTTTTAAAACAGTGCAAAAAAAAATTAAAATATTGTAACTTTACAGAATGATATCAAATTTTAAGATTATAAACGATCCTGTTCACGGGTTTATTAACATTCCTTCTGGAGTGGTTTCCAAAATAGTAGAGCACAGTTGGTTTCAGAGATTAAGAGATATAAAACAGTTGGGATTTACAAACTTGGTTTACCCTGGAGCTGTTCATTCTAGGCTCTCTCATGCTTTAGGTGCAATGCATCTTATGAGAGAAGCAATTGCGGTGCTAAGATTAAAGGGAATAGCCATAACAGAGAGGGAAGAGGAGGCCGCTTCTGTTGCTATGCTTCTACACGACATTGGACATGGCCCATTTAGTCATGCTCTTGAAAATAATATTATTGCTGGTGTCTCTCATGAAGAGATATCTCTGGCTCTTATGAACAAACTAAATAAAGAGTTGGGCGGAGAGATTGAGATGGCTATTTCAATTTTTGAGGGTAATTACTCAAAGTTTTTTTTACATCAATTAGTTTCGGGGCAACTAGATACAGATAGGTTAGATTATTTAAAAAGAGATAGTTTTTTTTCTGGTGTTGCCGAGGGTATGATAGGGTTAGATAGAATTATTAAGATGCTCTCGGTAGAAGATAACTATCTTGTTGTAGAAGAGAAAGGAATTTACTCAATTGAAAAATTTCTTATCTCTAGAAGGCTTATGTATTGGCAGGTATATTTGCATAAAACAGTGGTTGCTGCCGAACAGCTACTTATTAACATTCTTGGTAGAGCGCGTTATCTATCTGCTAAAGGTGTGAAATTAGATGGTTCTCCTGCAATAAGCTACTTCTTAATAAGGGAATTTACTCCCGAAACATTTGCCAAGAAAGAGGTGTTGGAGATGTTTACTAGATTGGACGATACAGATATTATGTCTGCAATAAAACAGTGGCAGTACAGTTCAGATAATACCCTCTCTCTTTTATGCAGAATGCTTACAAGGCGAAGATTACCAAAACTTACTTTTTTTGAAAGCAGGCCACACCAGTCTATTTACAACAGTAGTTTGGAGGAGTTTAATTCTTACTTTAAAGGTTCTAAAGAGGTAGATCCTACTTATTTTGTAACTGTAGGAGAGGTTATTAACTTTGGATATGACTCAAAGGAGGGAGAGATTATGATAAGGTTAAAAACAGGAGATATTAAAGATGTTTATGAGATTTCAGATATGTTATCGGCAAGAGCTTTTTCTCAAGTCACAAAAAAACATTTCCTTTGCATTGCCAATATAAAAGAATAAAAGATGGAAATTACAGCAAAACAGATAGCAGATCACTTAAATGGAGAGCTTGAGGGCGATTCCAGTGTAAAGGTGAGTTCGGTAGCCAGAATTGAGAGTGCTAAACCTGGCACTCTTGCCTTTTATGGCAATCCTAAGTATGAAAAATATTTTTATTCTACAAAGGCTAGTGTGATTTTAATAAATAAATCTTTTAAGCCTACTTCACACGTGACGGCTACATTAATAAGAGTAGATGATGTATATCAGGCAATTGCATCTATGCTGGAATTTTTCTCTTCGCTAAAATCTTCTAGGCGTAAGGGGCGCTCTTTAAGAGCCTCTATATCTTGGAGGTCTAAAGTTGGTAAAGGCTCTTATGTGGGAGCAGGAGCAGTTATAGAAAAAGGGGCTAAAATTGGCAAGGGGTGTCAAATATATCCATTAGCTTTTGTTGGTAAAAATTCGATAATTGGAGATAATACTACTCTCTATTCGGGGGCTAAAATTTATTCAGATTGTGTAATTGGGCAGAACTGTATTATACATTCAAATGCAGTGATAGGGGCAGATGGCTTTGGTTTTGCTCCACTTCCAGATGGAAGCTACAAGAAAATTCAGCAAACGGGTAATGTAATAATAGAAGACAATTGTGAAATAGGAGCCAATACAACAATAGATAGAGCTTCTATTGGTTCTACAATAATAAGGCAGGGTGTGAAATTAGATAATCTAATTCAGGTAGCCCACAATACAGAGATAGGTGAGAATACTGTTATAGCTGCGCAAGCGGGTATATCTGGTTCTGTAAAAATAGGAAAGGGGTGTATGCTGGGTGGGCAAGTTGGTCTTTCCGGGCATATCTCAATTGCAGATAACACCTCAATAGGAGCTCAAGCAGGTATTATGTCTTCTATAAAGGAGGAGGGTAGGTCACTTTTAGGGAGTCCAGCAATGGACGCCAAAGAGTATTTAAGAGCTTACTCAATATTCCGTAAGTTGCATAAAAGATAACTGATTTTTTGTAACTTTGTAGCTTATGTGTAAACTTAAAGTCATTTATGGTGGAGTTTCAACAGACTATTAAAGAAGCCTATTCGTTTAGAGGTAAGGGATTACATTCTGGAATTGCTGCTAATATTACTCTTTTGCCAGCTCCTGTTAACCATGGTGTAAAGTTTTGCAGAGTAGACCTTCCAACAAAACCTATAGTTGATGCTATTGCTTCAAATGTCTCGGGTACTCAAAGAGGAACTATCCTATCAAATGGAGAGGCCTCTATCTCTACTATAGAGCATTTAATGAGTGCTCTGTATGGTTTGGGTATAGACAATGTTTTAATAGAGACAGATGCTCCAGAAATTCCAATTTTAGATGGTAGTTCATTGGAATATGTAACTGTTATTGGTAAAGAGGGAGTAAAAACTCAAGATGAACCAAGAAGGTATTTTGAATTAAAAGAGCCATTGCATTATAAAGATAGCGAAACTGGTTCTTCTATCTCTATCTACCCAGATAGCAAGTTTTCAATTGATCTTATGATTGATTTTAACTCAGATATATTAGGAACCCAATGTGCTTCATTTAATTCAGAAACAGATTATTTAAAAGAGATTGCTCCTTGTAGAACTTTTGTCTTTCTTCACGACTTGTTACCTTTGATTAATAATAATTTAATTAAAGGGGGAGACCTTAATAATGCTATTGTTATAGCTAAGGAGAGAATAGAGGGAGCCGAGCTTAAAAAGCTAGAAGAGGTATTTGGCTCTAGTAACAAAGAGTCTATTGAAAAAGGATATTTAAATGTTGAAAAATTACAGTTTAATAATGAATGTGCCAGACACAAACTACTAGATCTTATAGGAGACCTAGCGTTAGCAGGAATTAGATTTAGAGGTAAGGTAGTAGCTAGCCGTCCAGGGCACAAAATTAATTCAGAAATTTCAAAAATTATTTTAAACATGGCAAATAAGAGTGTAAATGCATCTGCTATTCCACAATTCGATCCTAATGCAGAGCCCGTAGTAGATATTAATGGAATTAAAAAACTACTTCCACATCGTCCACCATTTTTAATGGTAGATAGGATTATTAAAATGGAAAAAGATACAGTTGTTGGCATTAAAACTGTTGGAATAAATGAAGGTTACTTTATTGGACACTTTCCAGATGAGCCTGTTATGCCAGGAGTTTTGATTATAGAATCTATGGCTCAAGTGGGCGGTATTTTAGTATTATCTGATTTAGATGAGCCAGAGAAACACTCTACCTATTTTGCAAAAATAGATAATGCTAAATTTAAAAAGAAAGTTGTACCAGGAGATGTACTTGTAATTAAGCTGCATGTAACGGCACCTTTAAGACGTTCAATTGTATGTATGAAAGGAGAAGTTTATGTAGGAGATACTCTTGCATGTGAGGCCGATTTAATGGCACAGGTAATTAAGAATAAATAACTTTTATGAATCAATCATATATACATCCCCAAGCGAGAATTGGTAAAAATGTAACTATAGAACCATTCTCATATATTGCAGCAAATGTAGAGATAGGTGATGGTACTTGGATAGGACCTCATGCTACAATAATGGATTATGTGAAAATTGGAAAAAATTGCAGAATTTACCCTGGAGCAGTAATAGGTGGCGAGCCACAAGATTATAAGTTTGCTGGTGAGACAACCTATGTTGAAATTGGCGACAACACTATTATTAGGGAGTATGCAACTGTAAATAGAGGGACGCTAAAAAGTGGCAGAGGTACCACTAAGGTGGGAAGTGGATGTATGATTATGTCATATTCTCATATAGCGCATGATTGCCATATTGCAGATAATGTAGTATTAGTGAGTTACGTTGCAATAGCGGGAGTTACCGATATAGATGAGTATGCTATTATTGGAGGTCACTCTGCTGTTCATCAGTTTGTTAGGATAGGAGCTCACTCTATGCTTTCTGGGGGCTCAATGGTTGGAAAAGATGTTCCACCATTTATAATTGCAGGACGTAGGCCTCTCTCATTTGGAGGAGTAAATATAATAGGCCTTCGCCGTAGAGGATTCTCTAATGAAGTGATAGATCAGATAAAAGATATTTACAAGGTAATCTATCATAATGGATTGAACATTACCGATGCATGTGCAAAGGTAGATGAAACTTTTCCTGAAACACCAGAAAAAAGAGTGATAGTTGATTTTATTAAAACCACTAAAAGAGGTATTATAAAAGGAGTTGTAGACTCTATTGATGAGTAATGTGAATAACATAATTTTATCTTGTGCCTATCTTCCGCCTATAGATTTTTTTAGAGTTATAAAGAGTAGTGAAGAGTGGAGGTTAGAGAAGTGGGAAAATTATCAGAAACAATCTTATAGAAGCCGTTGTCACATCTATAGTGCCAACGGTCTTTTACCATTATATATACCCGTAGAGAGAGATAGAGGGCTCTCTATTCCTATTCGTGAAATAAAAATAGATAACTCTAAAAAATGGCAAATTCAACATTGGAGAGCTTTAGTATCGGCCTACCAATCATCTCCCTTTTTTGATTTCTACAAAGAAGATTTTGCACCTTTTTACCACACTCATTATGATTCTCTTTTTAACTACAATATTGAACTGATAGCGCTCATTCTAGAGCTTTTAGATTTTCCTCAGGAGCTTCTATTAACAGACTCCTATAAAAAAAAGATAGAAGGGTGTGACTACAGAGATAAAATTCATCCTAAAAAAGAGTCTCCTTTCTTTTCTGAAAATGAAAAAGGCAAATACCATCAAGTATTTGCCCATAAACATGGTTATATTTCTAATCTCTCTATAGTAGACCTTCTATTCAACGAGGGGCCTCTATCTTACAACTATATTTAAAATCTGAAACCCAAAGTAACTAGAAGTTTCCAACCAGATATATCTAACTCTCCAATAGGAGCAGTGCTATTTGTATAATCACTGTAAAGAGAAAAGCTTTCATTATTAGATACTCTTTTTTGGAATGCCATATCTATGAACATTCCCGAAGAGCCTAAAAAACCAACTCCGCCAGATATATAATCTACATTATATCCATAATTTTTTTCTGGATTACCATAACTGCTATATCCAGCTCTCAAGGCAACTTTGGGGGTTGGCCTAACCTCGGCACCCACTCTTAGGACTCCTACAGATTTAAAGTTGCTGGCTATCTCACTGTTGGCATCTTTGAACACTCTTTTATCTCCCCCATCTGACAACATTTTAATTTTGGAGTAGTCTACTCCTTCATAATCTACACTAATGAGCCCAAGTTTTCCAAAAACGTATGATGCTCCTAGATTCCATCTGAGAGGAGAGTTTATTCTATAATCATATTCTCCTACAGGAGATAATATATTGCTTGAGTAGCCATCTGAGTAACGAGCATCTATACCCTCGTCCCACGAATCTTTCATAAATAGCCATGTAGGAGTAGAGATGCTACCTCCTAATCTTAGCCCTGTTACTGGAATAACTATAAAACCTGCTTTAAGGTTTAGTCCCACACCAGTTGAGGTTTGTCTAAAGATGTGAGAAAAACGTGAGAATTTAGAATCGAAAAAAGCACTGTTTTGTGCAGATTCGGAGTACTCTTGGTAATCTGAATACTCTAGTGATTGAACCCCAATGTTTGCACCTAAAAAGAGCATATTTGATATATTTGCTCCCATGTTTAAAACAACTTCAGAAATGCTTCCTTTTTGCTCTCTGTAAAATTCTTGGTTAATAGGTGCAGCAAAGGTTATTTTGTCTCCCACTATGTTCTCTGTAGCGCCAATATAGTCATAATCTGAATCTGGTAGTGGGTCTATTAAATTTGAGTTCCATGCTAGAATCTCTTTCCAAGATGCTCCGGGGAAGTCAAAAAAAGGATTCCATGAGTCTGTTACATCAAGATCTCCATTATAGACTCCAGAGAGCCCCTCTGCCAAACTCCCTAACCAACTACTATTGCTGTTTAATCCAGATGAATATGAACGAGAAGAGTAGTTATTCAACCTGTTTATAGCTATCCCAAAAGTAAGAGTTTTAAGTGCAGAAAGGTTGTTGCCAATCTTAAATGACGATACTAGCCCTGCATTTGAAATGCCAAACCTAGTCCAGCTTTCGCTCTCACTATTACCAAGGTACTGAGATTTTATATTGGACCCCATAAGAGAGGGGGTAACTGTAAATTCGGAATACTTATAAATGGCAGAAGATGCGGGGTTTATGCTCATTGCATAGGAATCTCCCCCCAAAGAGGTAAAGGCATTACCCATTGCCATAGTTCTTGCACTTCCTTCATATCTCAATTGTGAGAATTTTAAGGCGTCTAAAGCGCCTTGAGCAGTTGCCGAACTAGCGACTATTAGTGCCAATATTATAATTGTAAATTTTCGCATAAATTTAATCTAAACTATGTTCATAATTACCTGCGATAACCAGACCCACTACTGCTTCTGGAGCTCGACGAAGTTGAAGATCTGCCACTTGAGCCAGAGCTAGAGCTAGAGCTAGAAGTGTTAGAGCGTGTAGTTGATCTTGTTGGTGGTGAGTAGGTACTACGAGTAGATGTAGTTCTACTAGTTCCTTGGTAAGAAGAGCTACGAGTTGTAGAGCTATTGTTGTTGCTTCTAGTTGTAGTTGTTGCTCTTCTATACTGAGAAGATCTTGTAGGTAAAGTAGTAGTACTTCTTCTTACAGTTGAACTACTAGATCTTGCTCCAGTAGATGATCTGTTCACGCTAGAAGTTCCTGTTCTATTTACAGATGAATTAGATCTTCTTTGATAATTAGTAGAGCGGTTAGAAGTTGTAGATTGGTTTCTATTTACTTCATTTCTGGTCATTTCTACTCCATTGTCTCTGCCTGCTCTACGATAGATACTCTCTGAATACCTATTGGTTATTTCATTAGAGTTGTTGCCGATTGAAGCTCCACGGATTTGAGATGTACGAACATCTCTTCTGTTATATGACCCACCAGAGATAGCTCCCCTATTTGTAGCATTATTATCTCTTGGACTCTCTCTTCTGCCGTAGTAGCGGTCTCTGTTGCTGTGTACAACTCCCCCTCCTGTTATTCCGTAATATGGATAGCCACCCCATCCACCATACCAATAGTTTGGCCCATGATAGTAGCTATAATGAGGCCAACCCCAAGATCCAGGATAGTGTGAATAAAAAGGTGTGTACCATGAGTAATAAGAATAGTGGTGGCCAAAGTTACTCCATGGGCTCCACATATATGGGTCCCACATTGAGTACCAGCGATGTCTCCAATAGAGATTACGGTATGCACTATAAGGCATATATCCATACCATGGGTTATAGACGCCTTGGTCTACGTAATTAATGTTAATTGTGTAGGTTGGATTGTCAAACTTTGAAAGTCTCTCTTCAAATGACTCACCTGGATTCAGAATGACATATGTTGTCTCTGAATTGGCATCTATCTCTACATTCCCTTGTTCATCGGCATAAACTGCTTCAACAACTTTGCCGTCAATCATTATTTTGTTGGACTCCTTAGTTTTTCCTCTAAGACCTTCCAATTCTTTTTCTACGTTTGTGTTTACTACAAGATAGTTGTCTGAATCTGGTTTTTGATATATGGCATCTTCAAATGAAGAAGAGGCATATCTATTTGTAGTAGCACAAGAGCTAAGAATGATACTTAGAGCTAATAATAATGTTCTATTTTTCATCTTGCACCTCCTCTGCTTTAAATTATTTTGTACTTTTGTACCTTTAACGTTAAAATACACAAAAATCGTTCCAAAAGCAAATTAATTTTGGGAGATAGATGTTGTATTTTATCTAGGTTATGTAACATATTTAACAAAAATAGGTAAAAAAATGGCAAAAGAGATTGTCAATAGAGAAGAAAATTATTCACTTTGGTACAATAACTTGGTAACCAAAGCTAATCTTGCCGAAAATTCGGCAGTTAGAGGATGTATGGTTATTAAGCCTTATGGTTATGCAATCTGGGAAAAGATGCAGGCGCAGTTAGATGCTATGTTTAAAGAGACAGGTCATGAAAATGCCTATTTCCCTCTTTTTATTCCTAAATCTTTTCTAAGTAAGGAGGCAGAGCATGTAGAAGGCTTTGCTAAAGAGTGTGCTGTGGTAACTCATCATAGGCTAATGTCTAATCCAGAAGGGCCTGGAGTTGTAGTAGATCCTTCGGCAAAATTAGAAGAGGAGCTTATTGTACGTCCCACCTCGGAAACTATTATATGGAATACATATAAGAATTGGATAAAATCTTATAGAGATTTACCTCTACTTATTAACCAATGGGCAAATGTTGTAAGGTGGGAGATGAGAACTCGTCTTTTTTTAAGAACTGCCGAGTTTTTGTGGCAAGAGGGCCATACTGCTCATGCCACCAAAGAGGAGGCAATTGAAGAGACAGAAAAAATGGTTCATGTTTACGAGCAATTTGCGCGTGAATATATGGCTTTACCAGTGATTGTGGGGCGTAAAACAGAGAGTGAGAGATTTGCAGGGGCAGTAGATACACTTTGTATAGAGGCTCTTATGCAAGATGGTAAGGCTCTTCAAGCAGGGACTTCTCATTTTTTAGGACAAAATTTTGCAAAAGCATTTGATGTCCAATTTGCAAATAAAGAGGGTGGTCTGGAATATGTATGGGCTACTTCTTGGGGAGTTTCTACAAGACTAATGGGAGCTCTTATTATGGCTCATAGCGATAATAATGGCCTTGTACTTCCTCCAAAATTGGCTCCTATTCATGTTGTTATGGTTCCTATATACAAAACAGAAGAGGAGAGCCAAAAGGTGTTGGCAATTATGGATCAGATAAAGATAAAGCTTAAGAAGCTAGGGATTAGCTCAAAAATAGACGATAGAGATAATCTTCGTTCTGGATTTAAGTTTGCTGAGTGGGAGCTCAAGGGTGTTCCAGTAAGAATAGCAATGGGGCCTAGAGACTTAGCAAAGGGTACCGTTGAGTTAGCAAGAAGAGATAATCTTACAAAAGAGTTTAGAGAGAGAGAAGGAGTAGAGGAGTATATAGTAACTCTACTAGATGAAATCCAAGAGAATATCTACAATAAAGCATTGGAGTTTAGAGAAAAAAGTACTGTTGAAGTAGATGACTTTGAAACTTTTAAAGATAAGATAGAGGAGGGTGGTTTTTTGCTTTGCCATTGGGACGGAACAGCAGAAACAGAGCAAAAAATAAAAGAGGAGACTAAAGCTACAATAAGATGTATTCCTATGGATGGCACCACTGCCCAAGAGGGCACTTGCGTCTATTCTGGAAAGCCCTCTAAGCAGAGAGTATTTTTTGCAAGAGCATATTAAAATATTTTATACTTTTACATGAATTCAAAAAATACAAAATAATGGCAGCTGATTTATCATCTCGGCAAAACGAAATTATTACAGGTTTAAATACAAAATCGCACATAAAGCTTCAAGTTTTCAACCAAGCTATAGAGGTCTTCAATGAGTTAAAAGAGATTCTCAATGAAATGAGTAATGATTTAAATGAGCTTTTAGATAATAATGATAGAAGGATTAGGCTGGAGTATAGAGATAGAGGAAAGTTTGAGGCCGAGCTTAAGTTTGCAGACGATGTTCTTATTTTTAGCATGCATTCCGATGTCTTTATTTTTGATAGAGACCATGCTGTGTGGAAAAACGATTATGTTAAAAAAGATAAAGATAACGCCTATTCGGGAATAATAAGCATATATAACTTTCTTTCAGACTCGCTAAAATATAATAGACCAGAAGATTTAGGTTATTTAGTAGCTCGAATTTTTGTAAATAAAGATAAATATTTCATATCTGAAGGTAAAAGGCAGGCAGATAATGTAGTAAGTGCTTTTGGTAAAACTAAGTTGGGAAGAGAAGAGCTGGTTAGAATTGTAGAATTAGCTATCCTTTACACCTTGTCATTTGACCTATTAATACCTCCTTTCGATCTTATTAAAATTGCAAGTGTAGAGCAGATAAATGATAAGATAGAGAGCGCTAAGCACCAAACTGGAAAACGTATGGGTTATAAGTATAACTCAGACGATATTTTAGAGTAGTCTTCTATCTCTTCTACCTATATTTAACTTTGTTATAATCTTAAAATTGTTTAATAAAATATGCTTAAAAAATTTCTCTTAGTTTTCTTCTTAATATTGGCTTTCTCCTTAAATGCACAAGAAAAAAAAGGAGCTCAGGTAAAACCAGATAGTAGCTATAACTTATCTGTAGGGCAAGAGCTTAGTTTAATTATTGCATCTCAAGTTGAGCTCCCTCAATTTACACCACCCGAGCCAGAACCTAGTAGATGGACAGGAGGGACTTTAGTACAGATTGGCTTTTCTCAGCTTTCTCTTACTAATTGGGCCTCTGGAGGCTATGATAATGTTGCATTGAACACCTATTTGAATATTTATAGGAACTACGCTGTTAAGGAGAATATGTATTGGGAGAATAGGCTACAGATGGCTTATGGGTTTATAAACTCTTTTGGAGAAAGATATAAGAAGAGCGACGATAAATTCATATTTGACAGTAAATTAGGTTACAGAGCTTTTAATAATTTCTTTGCAGCTGCCTCCTTTAACCTTCGTACTCAAATGACTAATGGCTTTTCATACCCAAGAGATATGGAGCCTGTACTGCTTTCGAAACCATTTGCTCCTGCCTACTTCTCTTTAGGTATAGGTATGGATTATAAACCCTTTAAACCGCTCTCAATTAATTTTTCTCCCTTAACAGGTAATTTAGTGGTAGTAGAGAAGAGAGAGTTAAGAAAAAGGTATGGTAACCCAGTAGATAAATCAACCAAGCTTGAATTAGGTGCTCAGTTTAAAGTAGAGTACAAACATAATATAGATCCAAAGCTTAATATTAATTCTACTCTCAATCTGTTCTCTGACTACTTAGGACAGCCAGAAAACATTAAAGTTTTTTGGGACTTACATGTAAATTCAAAGCTTAATAAATATTTCTCTTTAAGTTTAAGAACTAACCTTGTCTATGACGATGATATTGTCATAGAAGATAAAGATGGTAACTCTGGCCCTAGATTGCAGTTTAAAGAGATTTTGTCTGTTGGTTTTTCATATACCTTTGGGGAGTTTAAAAAGTAGAAATCTAAAATGGAGAGTTATGATAGCTAAATTTAAAGAGTCTTTATTGGAGTTAATAGATTCTCCAGAAATGCATCCTGCCTCGGAATCTGCTCCTACTGTTCTTCTTGCTGTAAGCGGAGGCATAGACTCTATGTGTATGGCTTATCTCTTTTCTAGAATTTATTACAGCAACTATGCTATAGCTACTATTAACTTTTCATTAAGAGGAGAAGAGAGTGATGGAGATGAAAACCTAGTACTTGACTGGGCTAATAAACAAGGTGTTAAATGTTATACTAATACATTTGACACAAATTCATATGCTTCGCATAGAGGTATTTCTACACAGATGGCAGCAAGAGATCTAAGGTATAATTGGTTTGACTCTCTAATTAAGGAGCACTCTTTTGACTATTTGGCTATAGCTCATAATTTGAACGATTCTGTAGAGACTTTTTTTATTAATACATTAAGAGGAACGGGCTTGCAGGGTCTTACAGGCATTAGAAAAAAGAGTGGTAATATAATAAGACCTCTAATGGGTTTTACCCGTAAAGAGATTGCCGAGTTTGTAAAAGAAGAGAATATCCCTTTTAGAGAGGATAGCTCTAATGCAGAGAGCAACTATGCAAGAAATAGATTGAGAAACTTAGTCTTTCCAGAATTTGAAATGATAAATCAATCATTTCTAAAAACATTGGAGAGAGATATCTCTAATGTAGAGGCGGCAGTAGATGTTTTAGAAGAGCTATATATAGAAAAAAGAGCCCTTTTTATTGATGAATCATCTAGTAGAATTTCAATAGAAGCTCTACTTAATGAGAGACGTCCAGATTTTTGGCTCTATCAAATTCTAACTGAATTTGGGTTTAATCCAGACCAAATTGCTCAAGTACACAAATCGCTTACTGGCCAGCCCGGTAAAGAGTTTCATTCTCAAAGCCATCTGCTTATAAAAGATAGAGACTATTTACTACTCTACCCAAAAGGGGGAGGCCTGCCAAAAGAAGGCAGCCTGTCAAATAAAAGAGCTAGAGTTCTGGAGCTCCAGACAAATAATATTGAAGTGCCTTCTCTAAAAATAGGAGAGAAAGCCCAATTTGAATGTTGCAACCAAAAAGTAGAACTCTCTCTCTACACAAAGCCCAAAGGATTTAGATATAAAAAGAGACAACCGCCCAAAAGGTTTTTCATGAGAGATCTCTTTTCTGAAAGTGAAGAAAGTCTCTTTTCTAATGGTAATGTAAATAAATCACCTACTGGGGGTGAGTCAAATCTATCATCTACTAGCAAGGCATTTGTTGAAAACATGCACAGCTCAATGCCTGAACCACTTCTTTGCGTTGATGCCAATTTAATTAAATTTCCGTTAACCCTACGCGTATGGAAAGATGGCGATAGATTTATGCCACTAGGGATGAAAGGGTTTAAAAAGTTAAGCGACTTTATGGTAGATCTAAAGCTAGATATAGTTACAAAAAATAGAATTCCTATACTGCTCTCGGGAGATAAAATAGTAGCCATTATTGGATACAGAATAGACGAAAGGTTTAAAGTAACTTCTACTACCAAAAACATCCTTGAGATTAAAATTACTTAAATAAGGGCGCTTTAATTAAAACGCCCTTATCTGTTTTTAATTAGTACTCCTTGTAAAACAGGTCTACAATTTCCCCGTCGTACTGTGCCTCAAAAATAACTTTCTCTTCTTCTGTTCCGCCAATAAGTATATTTTCAGATATATCAAGAATAAAAAATTCACCATTTTCCAGTCCAACTCCTAAGCTGTTAATAATTACTTCTTGTTTTGTATACATACTTATCATTTATTAAGAACGGATAGAATCCATTCATGGTTGTAAGTGGTATACTTTTCGATTG
>Ga0265293_10006832_pt1 | contig 17955 bp, 9 predicted proteins | sample Munlanlewell138R_FD_192505 | JGI IMG/M metagenome (GOLD analysis project Ga0265293, IMG submission 192505) | Leachate microbial communities from a municipal landfill in Southern Ontario, Canada - Leachate well 138R | ecosystem: Engineered > Solid waste > Landfill > Unclassified | place: Canada...
TTTGCCAAGGGATTCTAGTTTTTTGACTCCTGCTTTGCCGAGCCTGCCTTTGCGTAGTTCATCACGGACAGCGGCAGACGACAATCGGTTGTTGTAGGATAGTCTGGCGGCGGAACGGCTGAAAAAAGCAAAGTCCGAAGTGGTAGGCATCTTGCCCTGCGTGTTCCACGAGGTACCGTTCCGTTCTATTATGTCAAGCAAGAGAAGGTTTGCCGCCCGTGCCATGCGAGAGATATTGTCGCCTTCAGCTTTGGTCACCTCTCCTGCGTCATACGCAATAACGGCAGATGCGTTAGTTTCGGTTATCTGCCTGATCAGGTTATGAATCTGCCCGCGCAACTGCCCAAAGTTGTCAACCTCGGCATATCCAACTACAGCATTTGCGTTGCTGAGCAATAAAAATCCTCTCTTCAGCCCCACCTCGTTAGCATGCCTCGTGGCATCGTCGGAACTCATGACGATGGGCAGTCCGGCCCCCTTCGTCTCAAATACCTTGCTGTAAAACGGTATTCTCTTGGTCTCTCCCTTTGGTTTGTCCATGTAGTCACGAGGCGTGGCCGCAATCATGGTCGTCTCAACGCCTGAGCCTTCCAATAGCGACGCAATCCTGTTTCTTACACTCACATCCTCGGGAGATAGTGAAGCCTTGCCTGATGGGTGATTATGAACCAACCATAAATGCCGGGCACCTTTGCTTTCAAGGGCATGAGATGCAAGCATGGCTGGCTCGACATCAGCATGACTCTTCCCGCCGATCGAATGCTGGTGAATGCGGAGAATCTTTCCGGTGCGGTTTGTGGTTATTGCAAGAAGGTGTTCTTGTGCGTAATGCCCTATCGCTTCCTGCGCGACGATGACGGCATCTGCTTCTGATGTAATATGGTCTCGGGAAAGTATATAACTTCCTCCCCGCTTGGATACAACCCTGGGGTAGGCGCGCGCCCCCGCGGAGGGGGTTCCATGTACATCCGTTCCTCCTGAATCGGATACGGGTATGTGGACGGTTTTCGTTTCATGGGCAGATGATACTCTTTTTTCTGCGCGCCTGTCAAGATGTTTGGCAGCACCATAGGAAGCAGGTGGTGCTTCATATATCTGAGTTTCTTCGGCAACTCCGCCTATTTTTGCTTGCGGAGGGCGCACAGATACAATGGGACGATGCTCTATAATGGCTGACAGAATGGCAGATGCTTTATCGCCGACGGGAATAAAAAAGCGGGTCTTCCACTCAATGCGTTCAGTGAATACTCCCTTGCTGGTCAGCTCACTATTATGGGCATAATCCGGGCCGACTATCTCTATGCGGTCTTCGCCGGAAACTTTACTGCGCTTTATTTTCCACTTATTTGCAAGGTGAACCGTGTAGTTGTCATTGAGTATTCGCGAAACTGCGTCGGCAGCAGAGATGTTCACTGGCGATGCGCTTGCCCCGAGGTTTGCAAGTACTTCTTGAAGGTCTGCGGGATTGATGAGCCTTCCAAGCATTCGTTCGCCGTCCTCGGTTTGTATCCGAAGAATCCTGGTGTTTCCCGTAAGCCGGTCCCAAATAGGGAGCAGAGCACCAGTGATAAGATGCACTCGTTCTGTTGTTGTTGCGGGGAGAGATTTATATTCCTCGTCCCATTGTGCTTTTGCATCTTTTCGGGATAGTTTTGTCCACTTGTCGGCATCGTCAAGCACTCCCGCGGAAATCCTCTGAATATGCGAACTGGGCGACAGTAGCACGAGATACATTTCTACTGCGCCCGACTCAGTGGTCCTCATCCTCTGCTGCGAGGCCGCCCATATCTTCCCACTACGGATATTTTTGAAGTACCCCCCTTCGCTATGATCGAGAGACTCCTCAAAGGTCATTCGCCTCGTCGGGTTTGTCACGTCAATTTCTACGTACTTGGTTTCCGCTCCAGTCCTGCTATCGGCATAGACAACCTGTTCCCCGACCTTTTCAATCTTTTGGGCTCGTAATGTTTCAAGTCCCGCATCAAGGGTCCCCTGCTCTGCATGATGGTTGATAATGGCATCCATGCGAACGGAAAACAAATCAAAAAGGTTGTTTTGCGGTTCTATTTCCATACTGAGAAGCCGATTCAGGAATTGTCGAACGGGGGGCAGATCGTCTCTAAGCCGTCCTTCATTGTCGGTGAGCATAAGGCCCGTTTGTTGTTCAAATTCCTCAAGGCTTATGGTTTCAATGGACCCACTATAAATGTCCTCAAATAACTGTCGAAGTGCCTGAGTTGCATACTGGTTTTCGAGGTTGTCTTTCGCATTGAATATGCCTCCGCTACCAGTTTGCCGCTGTCCCTTAGTCAGTGCGCCAAGCTGATCGAGCCTGCGGGCAATCGTTGACACAAAGCGCATTTGCCCCTTCAGGTTTGTAGTACATAGATGATACACAGGCTGGCTTGCTTCGTTGGACCTATGGGTACGCCCGAGGCCCTGAAGCGCCTTGTCGGCCCTCCATCCCGGCTGTACAAGATAGTGGTTTCTGCGCCGCTGGTTTTTTATGGTTCGATCAGCGTGGTAACTTGCGCCTGTGCCGCCTTTTTCGGAAAACACAAGGATACGACGTTTGTTATTATTGAAATCGCTTACTTCTTTTTCGCATTTCGCAGTGCTTCGCTTTTCAAGAATCATCTTGCCGCTACTGTCGGTAATGCGCCTTCTTGATCGACCGGTAACTTCAGCAACCGCTTCATGCCCAAAATGGTTGATAACCATATCAAGCGGGCTGTCGGGAACCCGTATACTGCCGAGGCGGTCAAGCAACTCATCCCTCATGGCAACGGCTTCCCGGTTCAGGACGGGATTGCCCGCAGAGTCCCTAACGGGCCGCGACCTGGTATTTCCGTCCTCGTCAACATATTCCTCGTACTGCTGCACGGGGAACGAGTTTTCAATGTACTCCATGAGTTTTTCGCGTGGCGTGAGGTCAAGGTCTTCGATTTCGTCACCCGGCTCCATTCTGCCTATGGACCGTTCTTGGCTCGCCTCCCCCGTATTTACAAGCTGGACTACTGCCGCCTCGCCACGGGCAAGATCAGCCTCGATGGACTTGATGACCGTGGGCATCTGCATAGAGGTGAGGATTTGATTAAAAAAGCCTTGGTGGGCATTCCAGAACTGCGAATGAACTGCACTCCGCCGCTGACCGTTGCGTTCTTGGCTCGTGACTCTCAGAGCATCGTCAATGTTTCTCAACACTATTTGCCAGGCGCGGGCAACTTCATTGTAAATATCCTGCTGCGCAGGTGAGAGAGGATGTTCGAGACGATTTGTTTCAACGCCATCATAGGAAAGCGACCGGGAGATATACACCCCCATTTGCTTCATGTTTTGTGCTACAAGCTCCATTGCCGCAAGGCCGCCCGATTCAATGCGGGCCACAAAATCGGCGCGGTCTGCAAAGGCCGTTCCCTCGCCCCATAGACCAAGGCGTGAGGCATAGGCAAGATTAATAACTTCCGTGGCCCCCGTTGCCGACACATACACTACGCGGGCATTAGGGAGCCGTCGCTGCAACTCTACCCCCGCAAGTGCCTTGAGCGACGGCCTTTTGGTTCCACGGACACCGCGAACCTCTACGGCATTGCCCATATTATGTGATTCATCGAAGGCAATTACGCCGTCGAAATCGGTTCCAAGCCAGTCAACAATTTGGTCAATGCGGGATTGCCCCGTATGGATACCTTCTTCGGATTTTTTGGACCCCATTTTTAGGGTGTCATAGGTAGTAAATAGTATCCCTTCATTTATGTTAATGGGGTCTCCCGCTTTGATTTTTTTTGTCGATATTACTTTATTGGGGTCCCATCCGATGCCCGCCACGTCGCGTTGCGCATCTCTGTGAAGCGTAATCTTATCACTCAGCCATACTGCCCGCTTCCGCCCCTGCCTCCAGTTATCAAGGATTATCCCAGCTATTTCACGGCCCTTGCCAACTCCCGTTCCGTCGCCAATAAAAAAACCGCGCCGCTCGCCGGAAGGCAACACGTCTTGGTGTGCCTGCCCGGCATAAACAACGGCCTCAACCTGTACGTCGCTCAGCAGGCCTTTTTGAATTATGTGTTGAGGAAGCGATGGTTGATACGTGGGAGCAGGGGGGGAGACTGCGGACATGGCCGCGCTTTGCACCAACTTCCCAGGGTGAGGTTGTGCTCCGGGTATGGACAGGCGTTCAGGTTTATATTCTTCGTAGATTGAATCAGAGAGGTCGGTGCGCTTGCCGGTTTCGACTTCCCGCTGCTCTATGGCAATGTTCTGGCCCTCGGGTAGTCCTCCAAGTGTGCCGTCATCCAACTGTCCAAATCGTCGAGGAACGACATTGCCAGATCGAATGAGTTCTTCCCGTGTATCTCCGCCGGACGTAGAATCTTCATCACCTTTTCTGGCGGTGTCAGATACAGCAGTCTTTCCAACATCTCTGGTAGTTGCCCGTAGGGGTCTGTGGGCGTCATGTCGATCTTCCCTTTTTCTAGTGCCCATTTCCCCAGTTGCAGGATGTACAGCAGGCTCGGATCGGGCGTCACTCCTTCTTGTTCCAGATACGCCTTCGCCAGTCGATTTATCCGGTGGTTGTTCGCTTTTTTGAGCGCCTTCTGTTGTTTTTGATGTTCCTTGATCAGGCCTTTCATGGCGCACCTCCTTTAGGAGAGGCAAAACGTCAGCGAGATTTTCAATTCTTTGCGTGATTATAGTGTCGCTCGTTTCACCGGTTTTGTCAATAACAATCAATTGGTTATCGAACGTGGTTCCATACTTCGCATACCCCTTGCCGCTAAGGGGGATATTCGCTCTCACGTTGTACTCTTTTTTGATGTCCGCCCACCACTGCCTGAATGCGGGCGCATTGTCAGCCATGCCTTGTCCCGTAATGGCAACCAAGCGGCCGCCAGGCTCCAGACGTTTCAGCGCCTGTTCGATATGGCGGGCACCGATCATAGTATCCCTTTTGCGGCCCATGCGTTGCCCCGCCGCACTGAAAGGGGGATTCATAACAACAACGGTAGGGTTGATGTCTTCCGGAAGGACGTTGTTGATTTGCTCGGCATCCTCTTGGAAATACCGGTCAAAGTCAAACATTCGCAAGATATTCAGGCGACGGTCGGAAATCTCGTTGACAATGACTTCGTCTGCCCCTGCCATACTTGCAAGGATTGCAATGTTCCCCGTACCAGCGCTCGGTTCAAGCACCACATCTCCCGGGCCGATCTTTGCCACCCAATTCACCACATAGGCCAATGGCGGAGGGGTGGAAAACTGCTGAAAACTATCCGCTTCATCGGTTCGCCGCGTTTGGGTGGGAAGAAGCGAGATAAGGTCATTCAGGGACGTTACACTCCGGGAGGCCACCTGAATATCGTCGGTAAAATGTACCTGTAGCGTACCAATTCCCGATACCCTATTTGCAATGGCCTTGTTTACTCCGGCTTCCATTGCATCGTAGGCGTCTTTCGGCGTATATGTACCCTGAGCCTGCGTTCCGCCGAACGCCTTGTCTGCTTCCTCGTATAGCTCTTGCCACGAAATAGCAGTTCTTCGAGCAAGCCTTTGCGCTACCCATTCTGCCAGGGTTTCAAAGGCCTCCGGGGCCTCCGTCGTGCGCCGGCTATCCTGAAGCTGTGCCATGATTTTTTCGGTCGGATCAGCCTCTTCGTAGAATGACCACACTTTCCGGGGGCCGTACCATTTGCCGCCAGCCTTCTTGATGGCATCTTTCCACGGCCTAGTGTCTCCCGATAGCTCCCACACTGTATTGCCGTTTTTGGTGGTGGCTTTCTTTATGGTGAGCCCGTAAGCGGAGAGGGGATCACCCATGGCCTCCCCGGTTTTGCCCTGCCCGATGTATGCCTGTTCGCTTTCCTCGTCGTACCGTGCCATCCACTCGGGGTAATTGTCAGCCAACTCTGCCATCTGCTCCGCAAAATGTGAGCTGCCGACCTGATCGTCGGTGTATCTTGACATTTCACTGAATAGCCGCTCATAAGTTTCCTTAAATTCTTCATAGGAACTGGGCGATTTCTGGAGCTTGCTGGCCTGCGCCCGAACAGCGCTCTGCGCTTTCTCCGGTGCCTCGGCCTCCTTTGTTTTCTGCTCCGGCGGCTCGGCCTTCTCCTTCGTTTCGGGTTTCGCCTTGCCTTGCACAGACTTGTCATACTCCGCTTTCAGCGGCGCATACCGTTCATCTCCCTTCAGGAGGGGCCACTTGATTCCCTTGCTTTCGACAAACTGCCTGAAGGTTGGTTTGGTGGGCGTCTTGGCTGCCGCTGCCTCCGCCGCTTCTTTGCGTTTGCGCCGCAGTTCAGCGCGGTAGGCGTCCCGCTCCATTTGTTCTCGCTTTGTTCTGTATTCGGCATCATCAGTGGTATATATCCTTATGTTGGTAGCACCTTGCTGTTTCAGGAGCTCACGAGCTTCCTCTGCTTCCTCTTTTGTCATTAGCTGAGAGCGTTCTCGCTTGCCCTGATTCAGATATGACACATAATGGTCCACAGGGATCATCTCTTCGGCTTCGTTTACTTCGGAGACCTCGACATCCCTAGCGGCAGGGGCGGATTCCGCGGTTTCGGCTTCTGATATTACCTCGGCAGGCTTTTCTTCCCGGCTCTCTGTGGTCTTGGGTTTGTACCCGGCCTTTTCTTCGACTTGGCGCGTCAAATCAGGATTGGTATGCCATCGGTCCCATCGAAATAGCTCTTCATCCAATTCGGCAATGCGGGCGTTCACGGCCTCCACATCACCAGGTTTGAAACCGTACTTTTTGAGGATTTCACCCTGTTTTTTCCCGGCGAGCGACCGTGCGGCACGCAGGGCGCGGCGCTCTTCTTCCAGCGTTCGGCGAATTGCAGAAGCGGCTTTCGCCATTTTGTCGGCCTTGATCTGCCATGCTTCATTGCGCCCGAACAGATCAAGCTGTTCGGCACTGGCGTCAGGCGCAAGGGCCTGCATAGTTTTCAGGTATTGAGATATTTCATCGGCGGAATGGGTTTTTGCTCTTTCCATGCCGATGGCTTGTAGTTCCGGGTGCCCCGGAGCGGCATCCGCTATTGCTACCGCTTTGTTTTCGGATATTTTTCCTGCTCGGTAATAAGCGTAGAGATCAGGCGTTGCTGCTCGTCCGAGTATGAAGCCCTTGCGGCCCTTGTCTCTCGCAAGAAGTCCTCTGCTGGATGCTTCTTCGGCTGTGATGTCGGTGTTTCTGAAGTACGTTGCATAATCTGATACCCTCCCCTGACCGTCGCGAATGTTCGATTCTGCGTCTATGGTCATTGCCATGTCGCGGGTAAAGCCGTCGGCTTCCCGTACAACATGAGCAGCTATTCGATCAACTCCTGACCTGCGGGCAAGAGCAAGCCGATGACGGCCCGTAATAACTTCCAGCCTGCCGTCATTTCTTTCCCATACCACGATCGGGCCAGTATTAAAAGGATCGTATGTCCCACCGAGGGGTTCGGTTTCTCCTGTTTCGGGATCGCCCCCTTCCTTAAATTGAGGAACGTCCTTGGTGAGGCTAATGTCTTTCACTGGCACCATTAACGAGCGGTACTGTATCCCACCTGCCGACGTTCCCTCAGTGACTACTTCTTCGCCAGAAACGTCCGTCATGCCTCTTGTTGTTTCCGCGCTTCCTTCTTTTTCCTCTGCTTCCGTCTTTGCCGCTTCTGTTTCTTCATCGAGTATTTGCCCCTCCTGCCTTGTTATTGTTTCGTTGAGTTCCTCGTCCGTAAATTCCGTAGCTGCTTCATCGCCTTTAAGCAATTCTTCTGCGGTTGAGCCCCTTTTGTCAGCAGGCATTGCCTCGTCAAGTACCTTCAATGAATCCGGCGTATCAACTGACAGATTTTTCTCAATGGCCCGTTTCGCCGATAGGTCAATATCAATGGGTTTCTTGTTGTCTATCTGATGCTTTGCGTAGTGCATCCAGAGATTTGAGAGGGGTTTACTGGAATTTGGTTCTACAATGGTAAGTATCCCTCCTACCTTGCCTGCTGCCACCATGCGTTCTTCTGGGTCTACTGTGGGGTCTTCGAGTTTCTTCAGTATCTGCCCTGCTTCATACCGTTGATACGTATGGGCCGCAGTGCCGGTAACGCCTACCATAATAGCAGTGGGCGCGATAACCTTCATAGCTTCCTTGATAGGCTGTGCGTCAGGCCGAACACCGTATGACTTTTCGACCATTGCCTGTCCCGCTGCCTGCCCTATTTCCGTTCCAACCTCAGTCGGCATTGTTACCAGGGTAAGTCGTTTCGTGAATTGCTTGATGGTGTCCTGTAAAAGCTGTTTGACCGGGGCGGATGCCTGCTTCGCTGCGGGCGCAAGTGGCCCGAGAAGGCGTACCAGCGCAAAGGTTCCGACGGTTTCGCCCGCCGCTTCAATGGTACCTGTTTTCCATGGTGCTTGCAGCATTCGCTCCTTTTCTTCTTCCGTCAGCGTTGGATCAGCGGCGATGCGGGCCTCCGCCGCTTCCTTGGTGTCCTGCGCCTGGGAAAGCCCGAAAACGGCGGGAGTAATGACTATGGGAGCCACTTGCAGTGCGTATCCCGCCCCCTTGGCTATCGGGTGAGGAATCAGGCTCAGGGCACGGCCGGCGGCTGCCATTGTCACGGGAATCGCTGACGACGCAGGCGTCATTTCGCCCGCTTCATAGAATGCTCCGGGATCATCCGGGCGGGTCGATCGTGCCTCCGCCCAATCTTTCAAGCTCTTACCCCAATCAAACCCAAGATATTGAGCAGCTCCGCCGACCATGCCGGGAACACCACTCTTCACGCCTTCTGCAAACCCTTTTCCATAACTGGTAATGGGATTATTTCCAACCACGTCCATCGGTTGACGGGATTCACGACCTTCTTGGCGTTTTTGTTCGGTTTCCCGTTGCGCCAGGGCTTCACGGTGCAGTTGCTGTGCTCTTTCAAGTGTTAGCATATACGTTTACTCCGTTCGCAAATCACCTTTCGAGGTATTGAGTCCATTTGTTTGTTGGTTGAAAGGGCATTGGCTCACGTTTCGGCGTTCGCTCCTGGACCCACTCCTTTACGGCTCCTGGAGCATTTACAACGTTTTTCACTTTTTGCTTAATCCCCTCCACGTATTCCTCTGCCTGTTTCTCAGCTGCGCGCTTGTTCTTCAAGAATCGCTCGTACCCTATCTCAAATACTTCATCGTCGCTGAGGTTCTTGTTTTCCTTTGCCACCTGATTGCATATAGCATCCAGTTGCCGCTTGTCGTTGTAATTTAGTTTTACGGGCTCGGGCTGTTTGGAACCTGCCTGTGTACCGGGAGTTTGTGATAACGGCTCAGCGGTGGTGCTGGTCGGCCCCGTACTGACAGGCGTGCCGGCGGTGTCGCTCGGCTGCTGTTTCTGCATGGCCTCAATAAATGCGGCCTGTTGCTCCGGCGATGCGTACTTGAATGCCGTTTCCTGCTCTTCGTCGGTAAGTTTTGAAAAGGTGTTCTTGACATATTCAGGTGTTATTTCCTCGGGTGCGGGTAACCTAGTAAGTTCCCGAGGCGCATTGCCCCTCAACTCTTCGTATAGGCTGACCACTGTTCGGGCATTGTCATATTCCACCCGTTCCATATCGTTAGCCGGAGGGGTCCTGTTGTACTTATGGTAGGCATTATATGCCTGTCTGATAGCATTTTCTTCCGTGCCTTCACTAGGCGGGATAAGTCCATCGGCATCACCACCAGAAGACTTCAGATCGAAGAAATCAAGTGCCATTTTGTACCGCTTGTTTTTATCTTCCCACGATTCCTTGCCGACTGCATCCATAGCACGTCGCGCCTCGCGCGCACTTGTTTCTTCTTTGACAGATTCCGTTGTGCGCCATTTGCGTCCAAGTGTTTTTGGCAAATTCTTTGCTTGTTCGGGCGGCAAATAATTTTGCTTGAAATTGTCGCTCATGTCGTCGTAGCTTCCAGAAAAACTAAGAATTTTATTAGTTTTCCCATCAATCGCATACGTCATGTCCCTTCCATACTTGTCCTTGACGGCGTATTGGTACGCAACGTTGCCCTCTGAATCTGTCAGGATTTTCGGGTTCTGCATTTGCTCGGCGTTGTATTCCCGTATCGCCATCGCACGCAAGGCCGCGTTTATCTCGCTTTGCTTGTCGTCTGGCGTACAAATGCTGGATGCTTCAGACAGAGCTACATCCCAGGGCCGCGTATATTTTTCTTCATTACCTGCGTTGTCACGCATAACGAAGGATACGACCCCGGTCTTTTTGTCAAGGGATATGGAATTTTTGTCGATTGACATCCCCGTATTGGCAGGGCTGCTTATGACGATATGTGCCAGACGTTCCAGGTCTCTGTCATTTACTTCGGTGATCGGCTTCATGCCGATAGCGTTCACCAGGGCATAATTTTCTTTCCGCTTCTCATTCGCCTTCGCAATATCAAGGGCCATTTGGTTTTTCTGGAAATTCACGTCCGCTGACAGTGCCTGATAATATTGCCCGGAAGCTTTGTACATTGCACCCCAGTCCATAGTGCCGTCTTCCTGCGCCTTCTTGACAAACGTTTCCGTAGCTTCTGGCCCGGTGCGCAATGCTTCTATCGAGGCATTGATAAACTGCTTTTCCTGTTCTTCGTCTTTGAGTGCCTTATTCCTGATCGACCGGCTTCTCAACGAATGTATGTCCGTCAATAGTCCCAGCCCATCGTCCATTGTCGGCCTTCCCCATTTATCGGGCATGTCGTTCCCTCCCCCCGTTGCGGTAATGTTATGAGAGCAAGTACGCACCAATTCCGAGTAATGCTCCGAGACCAAGCCCTATCGGGCCGGTTATGGAGGCCCCGAGCATTCCCTCGGCCCCCAGGTATGCTCCAGCCATACCCATGCCGGCACCCGCCGAAAGGGCTCCTCCCGCAGTCAAACCGGGTGCATCGACCGTGGTGGTTGAACCTGTCTTTTTTTGCATAGCTCCTGTTGACTGCATCGCATTGCTATACAGTTGCGACACCGTTTCCTGCGGGTTGGAAACGGGGTATAAATCCATTGGACTCCGGAATGTTCCCGTCATTTTTCCTATCCCCCTTTTCTAAGTAGTATTCATAAACTGGCGTAAATTTTCAAGGTTTGTCTGTTCTGCCGTTGTTCGTGCTCCCGTTCTCGCGGCAGCAGTCGCTTTCGCTCGCTGCAAGTTCGTATCCGCAAGACGGCCAAGTATTATGTTACTCGAAGGCGATAACCCCATGCGCGCGGCATCTCGCCGCGTCTGCTCATTTACATTGCCGAATGACTGTGCAACGTCCGCCGACGCCCGATTCATTGCCCCCCGTACATCAAGCCCCCGGTTTATTTGCTCCATATACGTAGGCATAAGTGCCCGCTGACCCGCAATTTTTTCCTGTACCAAGTCCTGACCTGCCATCCCGGTTGCAATCTGTTTTTGTGCTAGAGCGGTTTGCCCCGGAAGAAGTTCTTGTGCCGCCGCTAGTTGCTCCTTCTGGAGGCCCGTTTGAATTGGAAGCAAATCCAGGTTTGCGGCAATTTTCGCCGTCTCCAGGTCCATGTATCCATTGTTCCACATCCAGTCGTATGTTTCCTCGGCCATTGCCTGTTGCCGTTCGGCAATGGCTGCCATTCGACGGTTGTACTCGTAATCCACTTCCCCCTGTACCGTGGTTGTTCCCCCTCCGCCTTTGGCGTGCGTCATGCGAAAAATGCGACTGTCATTGCCTGGGGCATAGGGATCATATCGTTGTGGTTCATGCCAGAGATTCCCGTTAAATGTTTTCATGGCCCATCTCCTCTCTCGTGCAATACGATATAATGCCGGGGACGCTGATACCGTCTTTCAGAGCAGCATTGGGGATTTCCCCCACGAGCGTCATGCCCCACATCTCAGCAAGCCTGACGGCACCGCGGTTATATGAAGGCGTTATTCCCATCAGCATGTCGTACAGGTATTCACCTTCTTTATTCTTTGCGTACATAAGCAGGCGCAGCGTTTCCTTTCCGACCTGAAGAAGTTTTTTCCCGGGCGGTATCCATAAACACCAATGTACCCGCGCAAATCGCGCTTCAAAGCGGTTCAGCCAGACAACGCCGACCTGTTCATCATCAGCATAAATCACGTAAAGAATGTTCCCCCCGTACTTCATCGCCGACAGAAAATCATTGGCAGTGCGAATATCCCCGGCAGTAAAGACGGTCTCGGCCAGCCCCCGTGATTGCATCTGCATAAACAAGTCCCTGATCTCCGAATCGCGGAAGGTCATTATACCATCAATTGGTATATAGGGAATGATCTCAACCTTCATCCGGTCCATCTTTCCGCGCCGCCTGCGCTTCCTCGTATTCCCGTTTCATCTGCTTGTTCTCCTGAAGCAGGGCGATTATCGTTCCGTCTCGCTCCGCCAGCGTTTCCGCCAGGAGTTTTTCTCGTATAATGTCTTTTAGTTCCATCGTCGCTCACTCTCCTATCGCTATCCAGTTAAGTACGCCCGATGCCAATGGCGTTGCTGCTGCCAGCGTGAAACTGTAACTGTATGTATTGTATCCATTACTCGGCGTTGTTGAATTATCTTTGGGCTTGCGGATATAGATTGTTTGTGAAGCATTACGTATTCCGGCTCCTGCTCCGACAACTCTTCCCATTATGTTGGGGTGATATTCCACCGTCTCATCTTCGCGACTAACAACCTGCGATACCCATGATGGTTCAGGTCCGGAAAAATACCACGTTCCATCACTTTTATAAGGTGGTCTAGTGTTGTACACCCTCCCACGATACTCACTATTATCACCCGCCCAGTCGTGTGATCCATATCGTACTTCTGCAGTCCAGGATACTTTCCATATTGTCCATCCTGGAGGTGGGCTATATTCACCAGTGTTAAGAGATATGGTCTTATAATCAACTGAATAGTTAATAAGTTCAACCTCCGCATCGGTAGATTTCACCTCTGTGTCATAATCATAACTAACCGACCCTGACGCAAACGTTCCGCCAGCATCTTCGGCAATATACTCGATCTTGATGTACCATGCCCGGGCAGACGGAAAGGATAGGCTGCGAGAATCCTGCACATAGTCGAACGTGGCCCCTATGTTTTTGGTCTGGTAAGTTGTCCAGGCCCAATCCGTACCGTTCGCAGAGCGTCCTATCCGCCATTTTACCTGCCGATAGTAATAATTCGGCACAGCACCCGTTCCCCTTACTGACTTGAGACGCACCGTCATGGTTATGGCCGACGTATTTGGTGGTGTCTGGAAGACATTGCTCGTATGTGTATCGCTTGATGACTCCTGATAGTCGGCAAGAATCTGCGACCCGGAAGCACCAGCCAGATAAAGACCCACTACTGGCTTGAACTGCCACCGACCTGGGGAAAACTCCGTTATCTCATCAGGCCAACAGGACCATTGTTGGTCTTGCAGCCCATATTCAGAAAGATAGCTGTACAATGTGTTGATTGATACCTGAATGTCAGGTACCGAAGAAAAGTAGCCTGGTATCTGTACGACCGTACCGTGGTTCGCTATACCGCTCTCCCGCCGTAGTAATTGCTTATATTGCCGGTGTGCCCCGGCGAACCATTTGTACGTTTTAATCGTCCCTTCCACGCCGTCCAGCACCATGTAGTCACTTGCTGAGCCCGATTCATTGTTACCAATAGTAATTTGCGAGTTAGCATTGATATGGTTTCCGTTAATTTCATTCGCCCCGATATGCCCAGCCGTAATCTGGTCTGCCGCTATTGAGCGCCCAAGGATGGTTCCATCGACAACAAGATTCCCATTTATGGCAACGGTGTCAACGCCATCCACGGTGCCGACGACAAAAGGAACCCTGTTCTCATATCCGGGTTTTGCCACAAAAAACGAATCGGCCATCACGCCAAACTCGCTTACTATTTCACCGTCGTTCGGCTCACTGATAAGCCCATACCCGGCCACCACACCGTTGTTGTCAATCTTGACGGTATATTTCGCCATGATCCCGTCAATAGATGATGCGTTTGTTTGGATCAATGCCGTATTGTCGGAAACCGTCGTTTGCAATGTTACGATGTCAGACGCATTGGCGGAGATACCTGCCTCGGTTACATCAATACGTGTTTCGTGGTCGTTTAGTATTATAGCATGGGCCGCTGCTGCCTCGCCCAATGATGCGTATTCCCCCACAAGCGCCCAGTAACTGGTATTGGTCGGGTCGGGGCTCGGCGCTGTCATACCCTGAATGGCCCGATATAATTTCCCCTCGTATCGCACGAGAGATTCAAGGGACCAATCCCGCTCCGCATCGAACATGGGGACCTGTTGTATGTCAGCAATTGCGGATTCAATGACGGGGATTTTGTCCAACCGTTCATTGAGAAGTGAGTGCAGTTGTCCCTCGGTGATCTGTCCTTCCAAGAGCGACATCAATGCCGAGATCGTTTCACCGACAGTTTCTGATCCCTCGACAAGCACGCCACCCATAGCGTCGGTGGGTACCCACGTAGAATACACGCCGGGAGAAAATGACCGTCCACGTATCCAGTAATAATGATCTGCCGTGTAATTGTCGATATAATGCGTATAGGCTGCGTGGGGGTAGGTGACAACCGCTATCAGGGACGCCTCGCTACGACTATTCGTTGTATTGCACCACACCTCAGTTGCCGCATATAATGCGTCATCCCTAGGATTTTCCCAGGTCAAATAATTACACCAATGTCCCGCTCTTACGGAAAAGTTTGTCGGCGGATGAATGGGGTCTTTCGATGCGGCGACGACCTTATCATACCTTATCTCCGTGCTTACAATATTGATAAGATCGATTATCTCTTTGCTCGGCAGAAATCGATGTTCGCCGGTGCCGCGCCGCCCCTCCCGGACCTCGATGGTCTCCTTGACCGCACCGAGAAAGAGGGCCGTTGTGGCATCAAGGCCGGTTGGTATATTGGGTATTGACGGAGTTGGGTTTTTATTGATCGCCATAACCTGTCAGTTCCTGTGTTTTGGTGTGTCCAATGAATACGGAATCGACTTCTGCAGTTCCTTCAAGCACGAAGGACCACTCCCTTGCCTGATACCCTGACGGCAGGCGGAAATACTCGGAAGACGTAACATCTTTTGTTGCTATCAGGTTTCCGTCTCCATACAATTTGAAAGTCAATGTTTTGCCAGCCGAATATGTACCGGCAATCCTGGCCCATCCGTAATTTGTCACAACGGCTGTATCGTACACGGCGGATTCCCACTCAAAGGGTTGCTCGACAGTTCCATCGCCCCAGGACATGATGTTGAACGATTCCTCGCTCCCTATCGTGGTCTTGACGATCAGGTAAAGTTTGTCGTCCTCAGCACTGAAGAAGCCGCCGTATATCGCTGCGCCGGGTATCTCGAACTCCTGCACGTAAGGATTTTCCCGGAAGTTGAAGATAATGCCTTTACCGGTACCCTCGAAGAAACCAAAGTATTTGTCATCGTAATAAAACGAAATCAGGTTTGCGGGCGTCAGCGCCGCCCATTGGTCTTTCCGGTACACGTTGTTCGTAAGAAGCGTCCCCTGTGCCTGATCCACGATGAAAAGCCCATCCGGCGACGGATAAATTACTCCGAGATTGGTAGATACAATGCCCCGTTTCGTCAGACACCGCTGACTGTAAGGCAGCATCCGCACCGTAACGGAAGCAGGGTCGTTCCCTACGACAACATAGGGATAGTCTTCGGTCCCAACAATCAGTGCATCGCTGTATACGCCAAGGCCGACAATTCCATTGATGGCGGGTCGATACTTTTCGGGCATGGCATAGGGGATCATCGCCTCTGACAGACAGAGCTGGTCTGCGTCGAAGCCTGCCATAATACCGTTCTGGAACTGTACCAGCCCCGCGAGTGTCGCAGGGGGGCAGTCCCAATCTTCGGTCGGGAGCACTTCCGCCAATTCGTCATTCAGTGCGCTTGGTTCCGACGAACTGTCGCAGTCGAACAGTTCCGTTTCACTGGTGAGAATGCTTGACACAGGGACATCGTAAACGGCGGTCGCGGAGTATGCGGCGGGACGCATCTTCGCCAACTGATATTCTGCGTTGCTGCTTCCCGAAGCAATCCGATAGATGCGTACATATTTAATGTCATTCCCGGTAGCCGCAAGGCTCGGCACGGTAATGCCCGTGACGCTGAGATATTGCTCTTCCTCGACATCGACAACCACGGTAGTCGGAGACGGTGCCGACTCTTCGCCCCATTCCGTGACATAGGTATAAACGTATCCCACGGAATCGGTGACTATCCCGCTTCCTTCCCCGTGCACCTGTATTGTCAGGGGCGTCGTGGGAGCGACAACCCCGTACCGGCGTGTTGCGGTCGGATATGTAGCGGGGTCCTCTCCGCTCGTCGCAAGCGTTTTGTCCGTTTGTTTCGGGTACGCGCCATCGCCTGTGAAGAATATTCTGTGATTGCCGTCAATGATATTTGCCTTTACCACGTCAACAACGTCATTCCAGGTGAGCCAGTAATCGTCCATTTTGTAGATGGTCTTGATAGTACCCTCTCTTCCTATGGGCAAGACCTGACTCAGCCCTTTTATTGGTCGCAGGGTTCCGCTTCGGAGATCGACATTCTTCGCCTTTTGCCCGAATCCCAGTGGTAGAAGTTTCGGATTGACACGCGGTGCCATGCCTTTGAAGTTACGGATTACAATCATAATTCTTTAACCTTCAGCGTTGCCTCCAGTTCGTACCTGCTCTGCGGCGCGCCCGCGCCAGTCACCCGGCATGTAATTTTGTACTTATGCCCATCCTCGCCGCCAACAATCCATAAATACGCAATATCGCCGTCGTTCACCTGATATTCCGGTGTCATCATCGCATCAGTCACATCCTCGCCGGTATCGACATCAACAATGGTAAACTCGGCGGCAGCGACGCCTTCACCGTTCAGGTCTTTCGAAAAATCGAAGGCGAGATAATATTCTTCCGATGGTTGTTTGTTATCGAATTGTTCCATATCGCACCGCCCTCACAGGTATAGTTCGTATTCTTCCGGGGTAATGGTGACCTGCCCCGTCTTGTCGTTCAGGTACAGACGGAACCCATCGCATACGACACAATGAAGGCAGCCTTCACTTGTCGTCTGTCTTTCCGAGAAGCGGGTTTCCGCATCCTTCGACTTTCCTTCATAGGGCTTGTGAATCGTAACCCGTTCCCGTTCAACGCCGACAACCACATACCAAGGAAATGTCCTGCCTACCCTGGCAATCAGCATACCGGGCGAAAGGTGCTTTCTTAGGTCAGGAGGCTCTTTGACCGAGGCCGACGGCATTACAACATTGCTCCCGGCTTCCCACTTCATCAGGCAAGGAATTTTCCCGCCGCCGAGTCGCGCCTTGATAAACACCCTCACGAAGCGACGGTCAAGTTTGACCCCGCTTATATCCACCTTGGCGAGATTGCGTTTGTGGTTATTCCGGGGCGTGAAAGAAATGAGGGAACACCCGGCTAGGTCGCCGCTATCGGCAATCTTCTCGCCATTCCGATAGGCTTCCCAGATATAATTGTGCTCGCCCATTAGATTTCATCCCATGCCAGCGTCAGCGTTTCCGGCGTCAATGATCCATGCTGCGCCGTTGATGCAACGGACATCTGCAATTCTATGAGATCGCCGATGTATGAATCATCGTTCCCACTGTCGAACGGCCCGGTGTCCGTACTATCTCCATCAAGGGGCGCGGCCGATGTATAACCGAAGAGGTTGCTCCCGCCGGACATCTGTGTTTTGTAATTGGCCCCCCAAGTTGTTCCGACATTCTTTGCCGTTACTTCAATTCCCGTGCCGAACCCGTTGTTCCCGTCAGTGTACCATCGCATATTACTGATTTGCGTGTCCGGCGGTGCCGCCATGTAGGCGCGCAGTTTCTTCGTGTACGAGTAAATACTGCCAGAATCGGGAACAACAAGCGGATTACTCAGGTCAACCGTAGCATTGTCCGCATCCTTGAACCGTATCGT
>Ga0265293_10006833_pt1 | contig 17955 bp, 12 predicted proteins | sample Munlanlewell138R_FD_192505 | JGI IMG/M metagenome (GOLD analysis project Ga0265293, IMG submission 192505) | Leachate microbial communities from a municipal landfill in Southern Ontario, Canada - Leachate well 138R | ecosystem: Engineered > Solid waste > Landfill > Unclassified | place: Canada...
CTTAATAAAGATGCTTTAGCAGTATTATGCAAACTGGGGGGATTTGTTGAATCTTCAGACACAGAATCACTTGGAACTTATGCTTTAGATACCACTAAATTAGGTTTGCCTCCGTTTAACCTTACTACATCAGCCAATGATCGCCTTGATTTAGAGAACTCGGATACTATTGTTTTGTATGGATGTAACCCTGCTTGGGCTTCCGGAGGCAGTCCCTCTTGGCATTATTTGCGAGCTAAGAGATCTGGTACAAAATTTGTATATGTGGGGCCTTCCTACAATTTTAGCGCTTCTACTTATGACGCAAAATGGATTCGGGTACGGCCCGGTACAGATACAGCTTTTTTACTGGCAGTTGCTTATACTATGATTATGGAAGACGATCCTTTTACAAATTCTATAATTGACTGGGATTTTATTTATAACTGCACGGTTGGCTTTGACGAAAATAATATGCCGACAAATGCCAAGTTAAATGAAAATTTTAAGGATTATGTTTTGGGAAAATATGATGGGCAACCTAAAACACCTGAATGGGCTACAGAGATTAGCGGTACCCCTGTGGAGGATATAAAATGGTATGCAAGGGAAATGAGAAAGGATAATAAGGTTGCAATTTTACACAGTTTTGCCCCTGCTAGAAATAAAAACGCAGAAAATTTTCCACAGATCTTTATGACAATAGGTGCGATGGGTGGACATATGGGTAAACCAGGGCATGCAACAGGCTCTACCTATCATGCTATGGCGGGTAATGGTGGTCCTTCTTTAGTTACTTCTGGACAGGGTGGGCTTCCTGCCAATGTTTCGAATCCTTTAGGCGAATACGTTACGGCCCCTGTCTTATGGAAATCAGCACTGGAAGGGAAATATAATGCTACTGGTTTGATCTATACGAACCCTTCACCAAAAAATATTAAGGACATAGATATTCGTCTTGTCTATACCTGTTTCAGTGCAGGAATGCAAACAACCCCAAATATTAATCAAGCGATAGAGTTTCATCGCAGTAAAGCAGATTTTGTGGTAACACATCATCACTTTTTAACAACACAGGCAAGCTATTCCGATATAGTCCTACCTGTTACAACAGAATGGGAAAATATCGGGGGCTTGATGACCGGCAATAAGGAAATGATAATCGTTTATTCTCAGATTACTGAACCACTTTATGAGGCAAAAACCGAGAGGTGGATTGCTACCGAACTTGCAAAAAGACTTGGAATTGATCACGAAGAATTGTTCCCTTATGATGAAAAACAGGAGTTTTTCAATAAACTTGCTGGATGTTCCGTTATCTCCAGAGATGCAGAAAGCTATGAACCCCTTGTAACGATAACACAGTCTGACATAAAAGAATGGGGTGTTCACGGTTCCCCTCAAAAGGGTCGCATAGGGTTACAAGAATTTTTGGATAAAGGAATTTATCAAGTGGAACGTAAGAAAGGTGATCCGTATACATTTATAGCTTTCAAAGACTTTGTAGAAGACCCAGAAAATAATCCCCTTCCTTCGGAAAGTGGAAAGCTAGAAATTTACTGCCAATGGAAAGCGGACATCATCAATGCCATGGGCTATGGACCTGCTATTTGGAAACCCTATCCTAACTATACCGTAGGAGAAGAAGTATATGAAACAACATTTAAGGATTGGGATAAAAAGGAGAAAGGTGATTACCCTTATTTGATTTCAAATCCACATTATCTCCGTCGTTCCCATTCAACTTTCAACAATTTACCCTGGTTAAGAGAAACATGGCAAAACCCAGTTTTTATAAACGCCTCCGATGCCGCTGAAAAGGGAATTGAGGATGGGGATACTGTGCTTATCTGGAATGCTCACGGAAAGGTTCTCCGTAATGCTTGTGTATTAGAAACTTTAATGCCGGGCTATTTAGAGTTGCCACATGGCTCCTGGGTAGAAATAGACGAGAAACTTGGTATTGATATGGGTGGGGCCGATAATATTCTATGCGGACCTGTCACCAGTGGAATTGGGGTTAGTGGGTACAATAACTATAATTGCAACTTTGAAAAATACGATGGCCCCGCACTGATAAAAGATTACAAAAAACCTCAGCGGATATTAAATCTAGGCTAAGAAAGGAGTGAAGTGCAGTGAGAAATTTGGGCTTTTATTATGATATGAGTGCTTGTATAGGTTGCCGCACTTGCCAGGTGGCATGTAATGATAAAAATGATTTAAAAGTAGGGACATTATTCAGGGTAGTAAGAACATTCGAAACCGGTGTATATCCTAACGCTAGAATGTATCATTATTCCGGTGCCTGCAACCATTGTGTTGACCCAAAATGTGTTGAGGGGTGTCCAACAGGAGCCATGCATGTTGCCCAAGATGGAACAGTTCAGCATAATGCGGATAAGTGTATTGGCTGTCGTTATTGCATTTGGAACTGCCCCTATGGCGTTCCTCAGTTTATCGAAGAACAAGGGATAGTCGGAAAATGTGATTCCTGCAAAGATCTACGCGATGCTGGTCAAAACCCTGTTTGTGTAGATGCTTGTGTAATGCGTTGCCTAGAATTTGGAGATTTGGATGAACTTTCAGCAAAACACGGAAGGGCTTCTTTAGTTCAGGATCTCCCCATATTGCCTTCTTCCTCAACTACAAAGCCTTCTTTTTTAGTTACACCAAAGGAATGTGCTTTAAACCCATTCTACAAGGAAAAAGAGGTGTAAAACATGAGTGAACTAGCATTAATTATTTTCTCCATTTGCATACAGGCCGCTGTTGGCATCATAGTGTTTGTCTGTCTTGCTAAGTATTTGGATAAAGACGGTGTTTTCAAGACTGCTGTGGTCGTTGCTGCCGGGTTGGCTGTTATTGGCTTGCTGGCCTCTTTATTGCACCTAGGCCAGCCTTTGCGAGCGGTTAATTCCTTAGCGCATTTTTCTACCTCTTGGCTAAGTCGTGAAATTTGGTTTACCGGTGCTTTTACAGGAGTGACTGTTATAGCCGTCATCTTGGTTTTATTTAAGCCTATAGCCAAAAATGCAATTCAAGCTTTGGTAACTTTAGCCGCTATAATTGGTTTAGGTGATATTTATGTAATGACCGCTGTTTACACATCTTCCAGTGTGCCCGCCTGGCATTCTGGTGGGCTGTTTGTGGAGTTTTATGCTGCTACGTTAACTATGGGTGCTGTGCTTTTCCTGGCTTTGGGCGGTGCGGAAGGTTTAAAGGCACATCGCCCTGCAGTGTTAACTGTCGGTGTTGCCGTCGCGCTTCAAGTTGTTTTCATGATAGGTTATTACATCCAATTGGGTGCCAGTACCAGCCAGGCCGCAGGGCAGAGTCTTTCGCTGATGAGTAGCATGAGTGGTGTTATGATGATTAAATGGCTTTCTATCCTTCTCGGCACAGGGCTACTTTTCTTTCCTGTTCAGAAGCGGTCACTTAATCTGGGTGTTTCCGGCGAGGCCGCTGCAGAAATTGCTGCAACAGGAACAGTTAGCGCCAGCATTTATTTTGCTGCGTTGTTGTTGATTACCGGTCAAATTATTGGTCGTTACCTTTTTTATGCGATTGTGGTTCTCAGCAGAGTTGGTTTAAGTTAATTATTCAATATTCATCCCTTCTTTATTGATATATCTCCCCTCCTGTCTTAGACTGTAGGAGGGGAGATAATTTTATTAATAATTGTAAAGGCGGTATCAGGAATGACAACAAAAGATGATGGAATTGCTATTGTTTTAGCCACCCGGCATTATCTTTATCAATTTCTACAGCATATTTTTGGGAACGAACCCAACCAAAAGCTACTCAACATCGCTACAGACCAACACACCCTTGAGGCGTTAGAATTGGTGCTTGATGAGAAAAATAGCAGCTTTAGTGCTTACCTAGGTTTGCTCGCGGATTTATCCTCGGCACTATTCATCGATGCCGGCGATACCCTGGATAAGCTAAAGAATGAATATACTCAATTGATGATCGGCCCTAATAAGCTACCGGCCCCCCCATGGGAATCTATTTATGTAACCAAAGAACGGACTTTGTTTCAGGAAACCACCTTAATTGTACGTCGGGTATATTTAAACTACAATTTTCTGCCGGCTAACTATCCCCATGAAGCGGATGACCATTTAGCTTTTGAACTGGATTTTATGGCCCTTTTAGCGAAGCTGACTCTGGAAAAATTCAATGAACAAAATACTAAAGCTATAAAAAGATTACTTGCCGATCAAAAAGCTTTTTTAGAGGAACATTTACTGCTCTGGGTGGGAGATTTTGCTAGGGATATTCAGGCCTCAAAAACTCACCTTTTTTATCCTCAAATGGCAAACTTAACAGAACAGTTTTTGCATGAGGATAAGGGGATTCTCAATGAACTTATCTCCTTGTTTTGAAAACATATTACCATTTTTAAAATTGCTATTAATTCTAAGGTCTGCTGTTTGGGTGACTTTTAGCGGTAGAGAATCTACACAAAAAACTTGATTACCTCAGTTGAGGACAATTTCCCCGCTTAAGATGAGCTGCTTTTATTTGTAACCTCTCATAGTTCTTTGCCGAATAAATCCAACATTGATTATTAATCCGGAATTATTAATTTTATTGGGAATCCCTGGAAGGGGTATTGAATTAAATGTAGAATTTTTATAGTAAGTAATATTTAAAATATATATAGTTTATATCTATAAAAAACAGCCTCCTTCCCAAGTGATTTATTTGAATTTATGCTAATTAGTTTTGGTTAGTTTATTATTTAGCAGTATGGTCAATTTACGAAAGGGTGATTAGTGTGTGATAGATTTGGACTTTTATTATTGGTAGATAGAGAGCCTATTTTAGTAGAATTATATTATGATTTTGTGAAACTTTCCAAATAGTTGTTTTCTACAAGATAATAACTGACCTGTTTTCTTTGACTATTGGCTTGATAATAACGTAGAGACATAAAATGGAATTACAATATCATTAAATTTTAATAATGGTATTAGGGGCGAGGATAAATAAGTGTGTTTGTGGCTTTTAGTAAAACCAGAGGTCCCAAACAGTGAGGAGGAGAAAAGTGGTCCCTACAACTTTTTCCAAGGATGTCCTAGCAAACTTGGTATCCTTTGTTCTAGACATTAACCCTACCAGGTGGGGTGATAGTGAAACAAGTCATTGTCCTTTGACAGCAAAAGAGGAGATTCCCTTAAGAATGGGTTTGAACCCCGAAGATGTGAGAAACTCTTGGGTCCGTTCCAAAAGCGATGGGATTAAACCAAATTTACCAGTATTGGATAATAGCTTGCGAGTTAGAGATGTGAAGCGGCTTTACAAGAAAAATAACCTACTCCTTGAGGCAGCTAGGCCTTTATTTGAGCAATATTTCACATTTTTTAATGACACCAACAAATATGCGGTCGCTTTACATGATCCAAATGGAATAATATTGCATAGTAGTAACTCTAAATTAATTAACCTTAATTATAGTGAAGGCAAGGTTGGCACTACATCCCATTCCCTTTGTGCAAACTTAAATCAACTAGTTTGCCTTGTTTCGCCAGAAAATTTCAACAGGGAATTGAGGAGGGCAGTTTTCGCTTTATCCATTCCAATTCGTTGTGAAGAAGGAAATGTTATCGGTGTTCTGGCTTTTCCCTATTATGAGTGTATTAACGATACCTTAGAGGAAAAAGAGTTGTTTGCGTGGTTATTTTCCGGGTTGTTTTTGTTTGTTAAAGCTGTTGAAGAAAAACTTTGCTGTTTAAATTTTTATATTTCGAATAATACCCTAGGTAAGGGTATTTCTAAACCACACTTTACTTCAACAAGGGATGGTTTTAGCGCTTTGTATGACTTTTCCGATATTCGAGGCCAAAGCCCAGCAATAAATGATACAAAAAAAATAGTATCAAAAATTGCCCCCCAGGGAGGTAATGTCCTACTTTTGGGGGAAAGTGGGACCGGTAAAGAATTATTTGCACATTCAATTCATCAAAATCATAGGCCTAGCGGGCCCTTTGTTGTTCTTAACTGTGCTTCTATTCCAGAGAACCTAATTGAAAGTGAACTGTTTGGTTATGAGGGAGGAAGCTTTACAGGCGCAAAAAAAAGCGGCAATCTCGGCAAGCTTGAGATTGCTCATGGCGGAACTTTGTTTTTAGATGAAATAGGAGATATGCCGTTAAAATCACAACCATCGCTACTGAGGGTATTAGAAGAAAAACGGATTATGAAAATTGGAGGTAGAGAGTATATTCCGGCTGACTTTCGGGTTATTGCTGCCAGTAACAAAAACCTAGTGAGTTTGATCAAAGAGCAGAGGTTTCGGGAAGATTTGTATTATCGCCTGGCCAATTTTGAAATTACCATTCCGCCGTTAAGGGAAAGGGATATGGATATTCTTGAGCTGGCAGAATATTTTTTGCAGAGACTTTGTTTTAAAACGAACAGGGCTGTACCGGTTTTTGATGATAAAGTTAAGGAAAGGTTGTTGCACTTTGATTGGCCGGGGAATATTAGGCAACTTCAAAACGTTATTTTTTACGCCTTAAATATGTCTACGAGCGGTAGGATAAAACACGAAGACCTACCACCTTCTCTAATGGGTGAAGAAACAGAAAAAAAACCGGTCAAAATGATCAGAAGTCTCAAAGAAATTGAAAGGGATGCGATATCTAGAGCTTTAATTTTTACCAATAATGATATTGTTAAAGCCGCGGAGATATTAGGCACTAGCAAAACAACTCTTTATCGTAGATTAAAGGAATACCAGGCACATGTATAAAGCAGGGCTTATTTTCAAAAAAAATTATGTTGGTTTGTGTTTTCAGATTTTTCTCCAGCTCCTTAATGTTTAATGTAAGGATGCTGGTTTTTTATTTTTATATTGAAAAAACAGCAATAATTGCTAAACACCGTTGTGCTATAGCCAGCGGTTTTTCTTTATCATGATGGGTTTAGGACAGAATTTTAAATACGGCTTTGGACGGGTAGTAAAAAAATATAAACAGGCATCAACATTAGGCAAGACGTATGCAGTTTCAATTTGAAAATTTGTCCATGGGTTATGTATTTTTTTTAGATAATTTTGATCCAATATGGGAAATTAGTAAAATACTTTGCGCTCAATATTTTGCAAATATTTCTGAAGGCTTTCGAAAAAACTTTTCAAATGAAAGTTGAAGACCTTGTGGACAAGGCTTTGGAAGCTATTTACCAGTTAATAAAAGAGAGTTAAAGTAAAGTGCTTGTAAGTTGGAATAAAAATTGCTACATAAAAAATTTAAAGTGTATGAACATTAAAAGACTGGAAGGGGGCTGTTTTGATTTGTGGGATCAAAGGCAGGTAAGTTAGGGCATCACAGGAAGGGGGGAAGGGGTAAAAATAGTGCGGTTTAGAAAGTTGAAAGGATGCAAGGTTTTTAAAATCAACCCGGTCTTAAAAGGAAAATTTCACATGTAAAGGACAAATAAGGGGGATGAAAGTAATGGAAGCTGGCGTAGAGGTCACCGTTAATCAATTAGGAAAGGCCAAAGAATTGCAAAACAGGACTGGTCGAATATTATTAGGTATTGCTGTTTTGGTATTTCTTGTTGGTCTTGGTTTTTGGATAAAACAGTTTACTACTGGCTTTGGCGGGTACTCGGCCCAATATGCTTGGGGCCTATTCATTGCTGCTTTTTTTACTGCAGCGGCTGGCGGTGCTGGTGTTCTGATTTTAGGTTCAATAATCCACTTTTTTAGTAAACCCGGGGGAAACTACCTAAAGCTTTATTATATGGGTGCTTTTGCTCTATTTGTAACAGCAGGTTTTTTTATTATGGCTGATTTAGGGGCACCTCTTAATGTTTTTAAACTTGTTTTTACCTCTAATTTTGCAGCTCCAATGATAGCAGATTTTTGGTTGATGGTTGCTTGTGCTCTAGTTAGCTTGTTTATGGTTTTTTTGAAAGGTGAAAAGAGAATTTTATCACTAGTAGGCTTAATTTGTGCCTTGGCTTTAATTATTGTTCAGTCTTGGCTAATTTCATCAACTAATATCCAGCAATTATGGGGGATTACAATGGGTGCGGGGAGTGCATTTCTCCAAGTCGCAATTTTAGCTTTTGCTTTACTACTTCTTATTGGCCAAGAAACCAAAAATGGCAAACTTGCTCTAGCCGCAGTACTGCTATTTTTTTTAGCAGTTAGTCTTACCGATCTTGTTACAGGGCTGTCTGTTAGCGGTCGGTTGGGGCTACAATGGCTGGCTGTGTCAAAATCTATTGTGTTTTGGCTTGGCATTATTTTGGGGGTAGTTGCACCACTGTTGTTATTGTTGGCCAATTTAGCGGCCAATTATAAATCATCTTCTGTAGTAGTTTCTATCTTGTCAATACTTGGTGTTTTCCTTACAAAATTGAGTTATGTCTGGTGCAGTCAAGCAGTGCCGGCTATTGATGCGGGCCCTCTTACCAGCCCCAGTTTTCACCTAGAAGAAATCATAATTGTGCTGGGTTTCACAGCAGTAGGGGTTATAATCTACCAGTGCTTAAAGCTTTATAAAGGAGGAACTCAATTATGATTAGCATGTCCAGAAGAACGTTTTTAAAAGGTTCATCGGGTGTTTTGGCTACAATCGCTCTTGCTACAGGAGTAGATATGAGCGTTAAAGCCTTTGATTCAGTTTCCGCAGGTTCAGATACTGTAGAATGGAAGCCATCATTTTGTGGATTTTGTCATTTCCCTGTGTGTGCAACCCAAGTAAAGGTAGTTAACGGTGTAGCAATGGAGGTCAAAGGCGATAAAAATAGCGAATCAAACCAAGGTAGGCTTTGTACCCGTGGAGCAAGTGTGCTCGGTAATTTATACAATCCCTACCGGGTTAAATCTCCTATGAAACGAACTAATTTGGAAAAAGGCATTGACATTGATCCGGGGTGGGTAGAAATAACTTGGGAAGAAGCGCTTGATATAGTATCGAAAAAAATAAAAGCGGCAGTGGATGAGGATCCACGTAGCATACTTTATTCTATTGGTTTTGGGGTGGAGGAGTCTTTTATGGCAGCTCCAATATTTATAGCTTTAGGTACCCCTAATGTATTGGAAACCCCGGGGCCTACCTGCCCGGAGCATTTTAATCAATTGCATTTAAACGGGATGATGTTGGATCGAGTTGATTTGGAGCATGCAAAATATGTTTTAATAGTCGGTAGAAGTCTTGGGACAAATTTTGCGCTTTCCTGTGCTTCACACACCAGCCACTATGCTGATGCACTTGATAAAGGAATAAAGTTCGTAACTGTCGATCCCCAGTGTAGTCATACTGCTCAAAGGGGCGAATGGGTACCGATTCTATCAGGTACTGACACGGCCCTAGGGCTGAGTCTTTTATATACAATTATTCATGAGGTTGGTATTTTTGATGAGAAATTTCTCAAGGTGCGCTCCAATGCTCCATACTTACTAGACCCTTCTTTTAAGTTAATTAAAGGAAGAAAGGTTTACAAAGAGACTTATCTTAGGAATGAAGAAGGAAAGCCACTTGTTTGGGATAAGGAACTGGACAAAGCAGTCCCCTTCGATACCTCAAAAGGAGAAACATATGCCATCTTAGGTACCTATGAGGTAGATGGAAAAGTGGTGCAGCCCGCTTTCCAAATATTAAAAGATTATCTGAAAGAATTTACTCCCGAGTGGGCCGAGCCGATTACTACAATTCCTGCCGCAAAAATCAGGGAGATTGCAAATGATTTAATTTTCCATTCACATATAGGGTCAACAATTAATATCGAAGGGTTCGATTTCCCCTATCGCACCTCTTCAGTAGTGATGGGGAGAGGTATGTCCTCCCATATGTTGGGGGTTGAAGCACAAAAGGCATTTGGTACTATAAATGTTCTGCTAGGAAATCTAGATGTACCCGGGGGAATACAAGGCTGCTACAATATTTCCTGGGATAAATCCGGTCCAGATGAAGATGGAATAATGGAACCTAAAGGAAATATGGCTAATCAAGTAACAGGCGATGACATTGTATATCCGCCCGAAACTATTGCTATGGGGGACTTTTATCCAATGAAGCATTGTGCAACACCCATGGCCTGGCATAGTGTTTTAGAACCAGAAAAATATCATATAAATTACCCTATAAATGTGTATTTGATTCACGGTGGTGACCCAGTGGGTTCCCATGTGAACAGTCCAAGTGTTCATGAAGCACTAAAAAAGATACCTTTCATTATTAGTGTTGCCTATCATTATGATCTACCTACTCAATTTGCTGATATTTTGTTAGCTGAAAGTTCCAGTCTGGAAAAGGATTCAATTTACAGGATGTGCCGAAATGAAAAGGAATGTACCTATGATACTGTTGGTTTAATGGGTACTTTAGTCAAAAAACCAATAGTTAAAAGCGTTTATAATACTAGAGTTGCCGAGGATATTTATATTGATATTTGCGAAAGAGTGGGCAAACTGTCAGAATTTAATACCGCTTGGAATCATGCCTTGCTCTACACCATTCCTGCTATAAAAGATGAAATTCCTAGTGGTCTAAAACCGGAATACTTTCTAAACACCGATAAAAAGTATACTTGGCGGGAATGTATTGAAAGGAAAGTTGCCAGTGATTATGGCCCCAATGCAATCAAGGAATTTGATAAATGTGCTTTTAAAGCGGATAGGTTATCTTTAAAGGAGAGTTATAACTATTATTTTTTGCCGGACAATAAGGTACGATTACCAATTTACTACGAAAGAATGGTCAGAAATGGCGAAAGGATGATGCGCCAATTAAAAGAATTCAATGTTACCGTCCCCAACCAAGATATGGAGCATGTTTATTCTTTTTATACTGGTTTGCCCATGTGGTATGATAATGCCGGCTATGAGACGACAAATGAATATCCATTCAAAGTTATTAACTGGAAAATACATTACGGCGTCAATAGTACGGGTGGTTTATACGAAAATGCATATATAAATGAAATCATTGACTATTCTAACCCATATGCCAAGTGTATTTGGGTGCCTGCAGCCGCTGCAGCTGAAATTGGAATTAATGAAGGGGACATAGTTTGTGTTGAATCACGCCTCAGCGGCAAGACTCAAGGAAAAGCTCATGTTTCAGAATTAATGCATCCAAAATGTATAGGGATCCCCGGAAATTTTGGTAGGCGCACCCCCTATATGAATCCATTAAAAAATACAGGAGTTCATTTTAACACATTGCTATCTAATAATGAGGCTACGATTAACCCCATTTCTATGGCTATGGAGGGTTCCCCCCAGGCAAAAATCTATAAGATATGAGAGGTGTTTTAAATGCGTTATGGGATGGTAATAAACCTGAAAAGGTGTATTGGATGCGATGCCTGTGCTATTGCTTGTAAGCAAGCCAATGGTACACCTCCAGGCACTTTTTGGAGTCATGTAATTCACAAAGAAGTCGGGAAGTTTCCCAATGCCAAAGTTGAGTATACTCCTCTTCTTTGTATGCATTGTGAAAATGCCCCATGTGTTACCAATTGTCCAACAGGTGCCTCTATTAAGGAGGAAAATGGTATAGTTAGAGTTTTAGCCGATAAATGTATAGGCTGTAAACAATGTATCGTTGCTTGTCCTTATCAAGCCCGGTGGTTTATGGATTATAAAGCTAAAGGGTATTTCCCTAGTGAAGGATTTACGGATAAGGAAAAGGCGGATTATGGTAAATTTGAGTTAGGTAAAGTGACTAAATGTGATTTTTGCTGGGAGAGGGTTCAAGTTGGTGAGGATCCAATTTGCGTGCAAATTTGCCCTGCAACAGCTCGCATTTTTGGTGATTTGGACGACCCTCAAAGCGAGGTTTCCCAACTGCTTCATCATAACGAATCGAAACAGCTTGTTCCAGAAGCCGGAACAAATCCAGCAGTTTATTACATTGGATAAGGTGGGGAAAAAATGACGGAACAAATGTGGTTAGTTGCAGAAAACAGAAGCAAAGTGTATGATTTTTTAGCTCAGTTATTTTTAAATCCAATTCCCACTCCGGGTGATGATTACATTAAAAAGCTCAGCAAAGCCGTTGATGGTTTTTCTGAAGACTATGGGCTGGAGGATCATAAGCAGGGTGTACATTTATTAAAAAATTTTAAGGCCGCAATTAATTGTAGTGATCTGCAAAAAATGCAAAAACACCTTGCAATTGATAGGACAAAGTTATGTAGGGGTACTCCGAGAAGTAACAACATTTCGCCTCCTTACGAAGCCCTTTATTTAACACCCGAAAAGGAAACAGAACAACTACTATTACTTGTGCAATTTTATCAAAAGGCCGGATTAACAATGAGTGATGAGAGTCACGAAAGACTGGATTATATCGGGATAGAGCTGGCTTTTATGGCCGAACTTTGTACAAGGGAAGCAGCCAGCATCAGAAAGGGGGAGGAGAATAAATATAAAGAGATATTGCTTTTGGAGCAAAAGTTTTTAAATGAGCATTTGCTAAAATGGGTTTTGGATTATTGTGCCCAAATGATAAATTTTGCTCAAACAGAATTTTTCCGTGGTATTGGCCACCTTTTGCGTGCTTTTTTACAAGAGGAGAGGGAAACAGTTGCCTGCTAGAAAGATTCTGGGTAGTGAATATAATTAAATTACGGGCCTATTGTGTAATGTTTAAAAGATAAACGAGACGGAATCTTTCGTTTCGTTTATCTTTTCCTGCATTTGTTTTGTTTGCTCTCTTTTCTCTTGATGCCAAAAAGATTCTTGATCAAAATAAAAAGATGGCAAACAAAGCGTCCCCATGCCAGATCCATGCCACCCTTTGCTTCAACAAGTAAAATAGGTTAAAATAAGGGAAGCGAAAGAGGGGATTTTTAGTGGAAATATATCTGGATAATAGCGCTACCACAAAGGTTTTGCCCGAAGTGGCAGCAGCCATGGCAAAAACTATGGTTGAGGATTACGGCAACCCCTCTTCCCTGCATGGGAAGGGTGTGGCAAGCGAAAGACTTTTAACAACCGCCAGAAGACAGATTGCAACGCTTGCGGGGGTTGATGCCGGGGAGATTTTTTTTACTTCCGGGGGCACAGAGGCTAATAATTGGGCTATTAGGGGTGCTGCTTTGCAAAGGCAAGGTAGGGGTAGACATATAATAACCACCCAAATAGAACATCCTTCTGTGCTGGCTAGCTGTCAGCTGCTGGAGGAGGAAGGCTTTGCAATAACTTATTTGCCGGTAAATCAGGAGGGTTTGGTTTCGGGAGAGGATTTAAGAGCTGCTCTTAGAAAAGACACGATTTTGCTCAGTATTATCCATACTAATAATGAGGTTGGTACTATTCAGCCCATTGAAGAATTCGGGCAAATTATGAAAGAACTTGCCCCTCAAGCCTTATTTCATGTGGACGGGGTTCAATCTTTCGGAAAGCTACCAATTCCAATACGGAGGGCAAAAATTGATTTGCTTAGCATTACCGCCCATAAAATTCACGGGCCCAAGGGCTCGGGGGCCTTATACATAAAACAAGGTGTGGTTATAAAACCTCTGCTGGTGGGCGGTGAACAGGAAGGGCAAAGGCGGGGAGGCACGGAGAATCTCCCTGGTATTGTCGGCTTCGGATTAGCTGCGGAAAAGGCAGGAAAAAGTATAGCAAAGTTGGATCAAATGGCCGAACTAAAGAAGTATTTTTTAGCTTGCTTTAGGGATTTTAAAGGTATTCACCTTAATAGCTCCGAAGAACGGGGACTGCCCTACATTTTAAACCTTTGGTTTGATGGGGTGGATAAAGCGGAGGTTTTGCTGCATATGTTGGAGGAAAATGCTTTGTATGTATCTACCGGCTCTGCTTGCCATTCTAAAAGAGATAACCCCAGCCATGTGCTAAAGGCCATGGGCAAAAAGGAAGAAGCCCTTTACGGTGCAATCAGGGTTAGCCTTTCAGTTTTTACTGATCGGGAAGAGTTGGCCCGCGGGGCGGAGATAATTAAAGAAAAAGTAAGGGATTATAGAGAGTTTAAGGGGGTTAACTATGAATACCGTTTTGATAATCAGGTACGGCGAGATCAGCCTAAAGGGTAAAAACCGGCATCAATTTGAAAACCGCTTGCTAAATAATATGAGGACCGCCCTAAGGGATTTGCCAAAAAGAAAAATTCAAAAGACTTATGGCCGCATCTATGTTGAGGTAAATGGGGACGCTGATTCAGTTATAGAAAGGCTGAAGAAGGTATTCGGCATTCACAGCTTAAGCCTAGCAGAACCCGCATCGCTGGATTTATCTCAAATCCAAGAAACCGCTTTGAAACAGCTGGAAAAGATACAAACACCAGGCACTTTTAAAGTGGAAACCAGCCGGCCTTATAAAAAATTTCCCATGAAGAGTCCCGAGGTGAGCCGGGAAGTTGGTGGCTACCTTTTAGAAAAGTTACCCCAGTGGAAAGTGGATGTGCATCAGCCTCAAACAGTAATTAATGTGGAGATTAGGGAAGAGGGTGCCTTTATTTACTCCGGGGATATCAAAGGTTTGGGCGGATTGCCGGTGGGTTCAACGGGCAAAGCCCTCTTACTTATTTCAGGGGGTATTGACAGCCCTGTAGCCGGGTGGCTGGCCATGAAAAGGGGAGTTCAGCCTGTAGGGCTTTATTTTCACAGTCCCCCTTTTACCAGCGAAAGAGCCTTGGACAAGGTGAAGGATTTGGGCCGAGTCCTAAGCATTTATGGCAGACAGTTTAGACTTTATGTTAACCACTTTACCGAGATTCAAAAAACCATTCGCCAGGAATGTCCGGAAGAATTTTATGTAACCTTGATGAGAAGGATGATGTTTCGTCTAGCCGAGATTATCGCTAAGGAGGAAAAGGCGTTGGCCTTGGTAACGGGAGAAAATTTAGGTCAGGTGGCCAGCCAAACCTTAGAAAGCATGGCAGCCATTAATGAGGTTACCAAATTGCCTGTTCTAAGGCCCTTAATAACCATGGATAAGTTGGAAATTATTGATTTGGCAAGGAAAATAGGTAGCTATGAAATTTCTATCCGGCCCTATGAGGATTGCTGTACCTTGTTTTTACCCAGGTACCCCGCTATTAAACCCAATTTGGCGAAGGTCCAAAAGGCAGAGGAAGCCTTGGATATTTCCGGCTTGATTAAGGAATCCTTGGTAAAAACTCAGGTAGTTGATATAGGAAGAATGGCCTGAGGGCATAGTTTTAGCGAAGCATATAGCAGAGGGATTGTTTAAGTGCACCCGCAATGCTGCCTATTTGTTCCAGATTAAGACTCTCTAATCTGTCCTCCGGTGAATGGTTGCCTTCCTTCCAATTATTAGTAGCAACAGTCACACTGGGAATCCCTTTTAAGGCAAAAGGGTAGTGATCGCTAATTCCGTTAGCAATGACTGTTTCTGCCTTGAAACCATAATCATAAAAAATCGGTGTTAACAGAGAAATTATCGGGTTTATTTCAGTAGCATACAGATGTAAAGTATCACTTGTTTTGCCTATGGTATCCAGGTTAATTACAGCCTGGATTTTTTCTTTTGCAATAGGCAGATTATTTGCCAGGTGGTCGGATCCCAGTAGCCCTACTTCCTCCGCACCAAAGGCTACAAAGAGGATAGTATAGTTTAGATGATGTTCATTGGCCATGGCCTTAGCCAAAGCCGTTAAAGCCAATACACCTGATAGGTTGTCATTGGCACTGGGGTAGATTGTATTATCTACTTCACCTTGACCATCATAATGGGCACCAAGAATAATCCACTTGCCATCGGGATCCCTCCCGGGTAAATAGCCCAACACATTCTGAGATGGATTAATGGCTGTTCCGATTGTTCTGAAGCGGAGTCTACCATCCTCCATAAAGTGGGTTACGGTTCCAATTTTGAATTTCTGCAAAAAATCGGGGTATTGAGGTAGCGGTTCCAGCCCAAGCTGTTGGAAATAATCTACTAAAATAGCGGCGCTGTCTTGTTCCCAGCGGCTTCCCGCACCCCTGCCATTTAACTCCGCAAGCTGTTGGGAAAGGGGTTTTGCCTTTTCCACGGGAGGCTCATCTATGACTAGCTCCTCAAAAGAGGATGTTTGGCTAACCGGAAGTAACGGAAATAAAACTACGGCAATAGTCATTAGAAAAGTGAAAACAATTGTTTTTACAATAAAACGCATTGATAAAAGCCTCCTAAAGCTGCTCTTCTATTTGTTTATCGGCATCAAACCGCTATTTGTATAGTCCGGGAGGAGTAATTTTGCCAGGTTTCCTGTTGAGCTGCAGTGATTTTCGCAGAAGAATCTTAAAAAATTATTGACCTCCTACTTTAGTTAGACTATTATAAGAGTAAGATAACATATGAGCAGTTGTTCATATGTTATCCCATTGTGTGTGGGAAGAGGTGCTACTATGGGAAATTCATGTGCTGTAGGCTGTAGCTGTTCAACGGATCATCATCACAATCATCAGTTTGACGAAGTTGGAGCCATGGAGGAGCTTTTATCGCCTTTAAAGGATGATTCGACGGTAGATCCTGAGGTGTATGAGTTAAGAGGTTTAGATTGTGCTGATTGTGCTAGAAAACTGGAAACGAAATTAAGCAAATTAGAAGGAGTTAATTTAGCAAGGGTTAATTTTGGGGCTTCTAAGCTTTATATAGAAGGCGATGTGAGTGCGGAAAATATTATCAAAAGAGTTAAGGAAGCGGGCTATGAGGTGTGGTCCCCCGAAAGGGAAGAAACTGAGGAGAAGTCCTTTTTATTGCAAAATAAAAAAGCCCTTACTACCCTTGTTTCCGGGGTTCTATGGTTGCTTGGAGGCGGGTTTTGGTTTGGTGGCTACCCGGAAGGGGCAATTGTCATTCTTCTAGCTGCGATCGCAGTCGGTGGTTTTTATACCGTGCAGGCTGCATACTATTCTCTGAAGAACAGCATATCCATGGATATGAATGTTTTGATGACTATCGCAGTTACCGGTGCTCTGTTTTTAGGTGAGTGGCTGGAAGCAGCAACGGTGGTATTTTTATTTGCCTTGGGTAATACCCTAGAGGCCTTTACCATGAATAAGACTAGAAAATCAATTAAGAACTTGATGGAGTTGGCTCCCGCCGAGGCCTTGGTTAGACGAAACGGGGCAGAAAAATTGGTGCCGGTTGCAAAAATTGGCTTGGGTGAAAAAGTAATTATTAAACCCGGGGAAAGAATCCCTATTGATGGGCAAGTAGTGGAAGGGCGATCAGCCGTTAATCAAGCACCTATTACCGGGGAATCTATCCCTGTGGATAAAGAAGTGGGTGACGTAGTTTTTGCGGGCACCATTAACGAAAATGGTTTGTTGGTGATTGAAATCAACCGGCTTTTAGGAGATACTACCTTGGCCAGAATAGTAAACATGGTAGAGGAGGCCCAGGCCGAGAAGGCACCTGCGGAAAGATTTGTAGATACCTTTGCCCGTTACTATACGCCGGCAGTTATAGTGTTAGCTGCATTGATTGCCACCCTGCCTCCTTTGGTGATGGGGCAACAATTTGTTCCTTGGTTTTATAAAGCGATTACCCTATTGGTGGTGGCTTGCCCCTGTGCCCTTGTTATTTCTACCCCCGTATCTGTAGTGGCTGCTTTTGGTAACGCTGCCAGAAAAGGTATTTTAATTAAAGGCGGGGCCCATTTAGAAGGGGCGGGCAAATTAAGAGCAATAGCTTTTGATAAAACAGGCACTCTAACCATGGGCAGGCCGATTGTTACAGATCTGCTGCCCATGAAAAATTTTACCTCAGATGAATTATTACAAATAGCTGCCGGGGTGGAAAAAGGCTCGGAACACCCTTTGGCAGGTGCCATTTTGGCCGAATTAGCAAATAGAAATTTAGAGCAAATAAGGGCAACAGATTTTTCCGCCTTACCCGGCCAGGGAGTACGGGCTTTTATTAATGGCGAAACCTATTATGTCGGTAGCCCTAATTTTTTTATGCAGGACATGAACCTGCGGGAGCTTGAAGCGGCAAGACAGGTGGAGGAATTAGAAAACCAAGGTAAGACTGTT
>Ga0265293_10006834_pt1 | contig 17954 bp, 35 predicted proteins | sample Munlanlewell138R_FD_192505 | JGI IMG/M metagenome (GOLD analysis project Ga0265293, IMG submission 192505) | Leachate microbial communities from a municipal landfill in Southern Ontario, Canada - Leachate well 138R | ecosystem: Engineered > Solid waste > Landfill > Unclassified | place: Canada...
GACGAACCGGCGTGAAACAGTTCGCGACGGTGTGGGATGAGTTGAGGTCGATTATTTCCGAGGCCCGGGAGGCCGGCGAAGACTGCGATTACGAGGACGAATCAGTCCACACCACCACAGGCGTGGCGGATATGTTTCCTGACCTGTGGGGAGGCGTACGCCGCTTGGCTGAGTTGCTGCGGGCGTCGTCACATTGGGTTGCGGTTACGACGAGGGGCGAGCGAGTCGCGGTGGACAGTGTCGAGCCCGGCAACGCGGTGCAGATATCTCCGGAGTTTACGTTTTCGCTCCTCGCCTCCGCGGTTGACAAACCGATCTCGTTGGCGGGTTGCGAACTCGTACACACCGTTAAGGCCTTTGTTGATCCCGAAGGTTTCACCTACCACATTCGGGGCGAGGAGGTTTTTGTGGAACCGCCCACGGATCACACTCCCTAGGCCCGGGGGTCTCACGGATAAGTAGGTACAGGGGCCGCAATATTTGGGATCACAGGAGACGGTATGAGAATCAACGGCGAGGTTTATGTCTGTTGTCATTACGTGGCCTATTTCTACGACGCCCCCGCCGACGCTACCGCCGAGGAGCTGGGGTTGTTGCGGGAGGAGGCTAAACGGCACGCAGCTGAGCGGCTCGTGCAGGGCTCCAGCACCGGGGAGCTCTGTTGTCTTCTGCGGGACGGTGTTGAGTGTCGCGGCTGGTATAACATCGGCGGATTCGAGTCCCGCGGCCGACCCGGGGATTTGACGCCGGACGAGCAGTCCTTGTTGCTTTATCTGGAGTCCCGGCTCGTGGATCACGGCGGTATGTTACAGGGCGGACCAGGCGGTGCCATGAACGGCGAGGATTTTGACATCGCGGAACGTTGGCACGCCTCGGGTTTCATTGAGTTCGATGAGCTGTCAGAGGCCGAGGTAAATCGTCGTCGGGGCCACACGCATCGCTGTCGTTTCAGCGAAGAGGCTTGGCGAATGGCCCACCGACTGCGGCGACTAAGGGCGGAACAGGAAACTTCTACTTTGATTGCGGAGGAAAAAAAGATGACGACGTCGGCAAATATTGTTTGAGGGTCTTGCTGACCTCACCTCGCTGGTCGTTAGTGAGGGCCGAGTATTGCCGGCGCCTCTGGCCGGTATTCGGTTTCGGGAACGTAACGGGACTTGGCGGAGCGAGACGGAGCACCGGCAGTACATCGGGCTCGATTACCGGCCCGAGGCCGCAGAGTTGGAGGTCGACGAGAAGCGTAAGGAGGCCACCTTCAGCGAGAAACTCACCGCTATTCTTTTTCCCCGGCGGGCCGTTTCAAAGGGGGCCGCTGAGGAGACAGCTCTGCTCTTTAAGGCTCGCAGGTTGGTGGCGGAGTCGCAGACCTCCTTGCCGGTTCAGCTTACCGCCTTATTGTTTCCTCGGCGAGGCCTAAGGTTGGGCGCCTTGGACGATGAGACCCTGATGGGAGAACTGCGGCGTCGGCTGCGGCATTCGGAGATTAACAGGAAAGGATCACAATAATGGGCTACACCAACTACTGGACGCGGCCCTCGGAGCTGACGGCCGCGGAGTTCTCCGCCGCCTCCAAGGACTGTGCCGAGATACTGCCGAAGCTGGGCGTAGAGATCGATGCCGATTTCGACGACGACGTCGTCATCTTCGATTCTCCGGGCTGCGAGACCTTTGCTATGTCTCGCGTTGCCGTCGATCCTTATAGCCGGTCCGGGCCGATCCGTGGATTCTGCAAGACAGGAAGGGCTGCCGGGGATCTGTGCGTCAAGGTGGCCTTGCTGCTTATGGGCTATCATCTCGGGAACCAGTTGTCTTTTCGGTCCGATGGCGACTGCGACGAGGACTGGGCCGCGGCCCGAGAGATTGTAACCAACTTGGGTTATCGACACGAGATCGTCGGCGTCACCGCTGCGGGGGGATCCGATGGCTGACAAGCTCATAAGACGAGTGGAGACGCGGGGCCGTAAGTGGGCCATCGAGTTGCGGGAAGTTCTCAATGATCTCAACGGCGAGATCTACTGGCGTATCGTGCACCTCAAGGGCGGCAGAGAGGTCGGCTGCGGAATCCGGCACACCCAGGACGAGGCCGACAGGCTCTTCGACCGTATGGTGGAGTTGGAGAAGACGGTAGATGGCCGGATATACTATTCGACGGTTTCAGATCGAGGAGAAGCGATGCGGACCATTAACGTCCTAAGCATTGACCGCTACGAGATGTCTGTTGTGGAGCTGATGGCCTTCCCGGAGACGCCGGAGGGCTACCAAGAGGCTCAGAAGGCCTTCAGGGATCTGATCCGGGAATCCGAGGAGGAAGGTATAACTGAGGAGCGGTTGGCAGGTATCCTCGACGAAGGCAGCTATCAGACCGGCGACCGCTGGTTCGGGCTGGTTCGCAGCACCGGAGGCCTGTGATGGCTAAATACGCCGGCGCCGACTGGATAGAGGAATCGCTGAAGAAACCGTTGTCGCCCCTCGGCGTTGCCGTAGCCGATCTATTGGGGCAGGTGTGGGCCGGCATCTACCACCTGCCCCACACCCTGCTTGCTCGGGTGGACTGGGCGGAGTCGTGGTATATTTCGGTCACCGTACCCGGCAGCGAACTCGCCACTTATGACGCCGACTTGTTGACCCGCCTCGTGGTTCTCTGTCATGATCGGTGCCTGCGGATGGAGATCGAGCCCTGCAACCCAAGATATCTGCGTCTCAATTTCAGCCCCCGGGTCCGCAGCGCCACGGATCCCCGGATGCACCGCAGGTGCCCCACGATGGAGCAGGCCGTGGCGTCTGTTCGGGAGCGATTCGGTTCCGGGGAGTCTTGGGAAAGCGAGGCTTTAAAAATTGAACTACGACATAACGAGGGAGCCGCCGCTGACGCCTCGGCAGATGGCACTCTTTGCGGACCGCGAGAAGTTGCGGGAGATGCGGCGTCAGGCTCTCAAACAACTGGTGACGGGCTGGTTTAAGGGACGAGATGATGGCGAGACTTAGAGAGCATCGGGAAGGCTCCGTTTATTACCTGGCCTTCCGTAAACCGTTTTATCCACAGGCGCCCCAAGGCGGCCTGCTCACCCGTCCCTCCGACGCCGTTCAGGGTCTGAGGGGCGAGGCGGTAACTGTTGTGGTGCACGGCAAAGAGAGATTCATGCTGTCCCTGCGGAGAGGCGAGAAGGAGTACTTCGCGTGGGCCAGTCCAGAGGATATCACCCGGGAGGCCCCATGAGACCAGTTAAAGGGTTCCCGGTATTCTACGTCACCGCCGGCGACAAGGCCTATGTGCCGTGGGCCTTGGTCTTGGAACACGAGGCCCAGTGCCTCGCCAATCACCGCCAAGACGTGGTTCGCCTTGCGGACAGGGGCGGCTTAAGCCCCGAGGAACTCGCCGCGGTGCTCGAGGATCGGCCGTGGCGTGCAATGGAGCCCAATGAGGCTTGGCGGATCATCGTCAACGCCGTCTTTGCCTATCACGTCAAGTCGCCCTCGGGCCGCGACTGGATCTGTCAGCGGTGCAACTATGTGGCCCACGCAAGTTATGACGACCTCGCGGTGGCGGGCATTCCGAGGTGCTCCCACTGCGATGAGTTAATGGAACAACGCTAGGAGGCGAGATGGCAAATATCCTACGGAGTGAGATGCGCAAGAAGTTGCGGTACGGCTGGGAGTTTATGCACGGCGTCGCCCCCCGGCTGGTTCTCGGCCGGTACGGCGACGAGGTTCTCGGTTGGTGGCAGGGCTGGAAATCTGACGCCTCACCGGTCAGGTATGAAGTAGCGAACATTCGGCGAGTTCGTCACGACGTCGACGCCGAGTGGCTAGACGTTGTTGATGACGACGTCGTCATCGAGGTCGGCAGTCACTGGCTCTTGGCGGGGGCCGCCGTCGAGACCGTCCTGCGGGTCACCGCGGTCGACGAGGGGGTGGTTCGCTATGTATCGTATTACGCCGCCAACGGCGGGGGGCAGGCCGAGACAACCACGAGGGCCAACTTCCTGCAAGCCACCCGCCTGCTGCCCGAGGATCAGATCATTGAGGGCGTCATCGGCGACGAGACCTGGAAATTCGCACGCACCGGCAGCCGGCGGCGTGTTTCGGCCGGTACCTATATCATTAGCGGTCCGCACTGGCCCGAAGAGGGCGAGCCGGCGATGTACAAAAATGCAGGGCTCTCCGGCGAGGAGTACGAGGTACTTGTGCGGCTCTATCGGGTGTCTGAGGCGACGACGCCGGCGGAGGCCGAGACCGAACTTGACGGAGGTGTCCGGGCCTTGGCGGGGCTCATTGATCGGGGCTGGATCGTGCTGCGTCGTGACGGTCTCCTCGAGATGGTTCAGAGCCGTGCGGAGGACTTGGACAACGGCTGTGGCTATCGCACCGGAAACGGCGGCCTGCCGGTACTGTTTTACAACGGCGAGGATCGCGAGCATGCCATCGTTGTGGCCATCTCGCCGGAGCACCGGGTTTACCGCGTGCAGGGAGTAAGGGTCTCTTTCCGGGACCTGCGGAGCGAGAAGTCCGAGCAGGACATGCCCGTTGGCAGCGTCTGGTACGACGGCGAGACCTATGCCGTGATTACGACGGTTGGCCCCGATGTCTTCTACGATGATTACGACTCCGACGGTCAACGGGGCAGCGGTCAGGAGACCCAGCACTTCTTCCGGCAGCACTGGGAGAGGGTAGCGAGTGACCGCATCCTTGGCGGTGTGATTGATGGCGAGGCCTGGTGGTTTGTGAGGACCGGGGATCGGCGTCGGGTTGTGCGGGGCGAGTTCGTAGTCTCCGGCGGTTCAGAGAATGGGTTGCGGCCCGCTCGACCGGTGCGTTATGCCTCTGATGCACCTTCCGAGACGGAGCAGGAGGTGCTGATAAAGTTGCACCGCATCGAGCCGGTCGTCCCCGGCAACGGCCCCGGCGAAGCTCCCGTGGCGGTTAAACAGGCCCTTGTTACCATGCTTGCTATTGTCGGCGCCGACTACGTCTCCGGCGCCGAGGGCACCTTATCGGATCACGGCGGCAGACAATACCGAGTGCCCAATCTGCTGCTTCGTTGCGGAGGCGCTAAATGACGCAGAAAGAATTGAAGAAGAAGGCCGTTGATTTTGTCTCAGAATTGTTGGGCGACCATGCCGTTGACTTAACCGCGTATGAGGAGCCTGAGGTCGTGAGGATTAACGACGACCTCGGATACCAAGTCAAGTTTAAGCACCGCAGCAATGGTTGCACCATTCTCATTGACGGCTTAGTGATGGATAAAAAGACCGGGCTCGTTATGCAGTATTTCCAGCCAGAACTGAGGAAGCGATGACTAATTTTGAGAAGATCCATCGGGACGCCTTTGAGGGCCTCGCGGCGGAAGACGGCGGGGTTGGAGGCATAACTAAGGCGGATTTTCGTCTAGCTTGTGACAAACTCGTTGAGCTGGGAAACCGGATTACGCCGGAGTATATACATCGTGTGTTGCACCCGCCTCCTGTGATGGGTCCCACGCCGTGGCGGGATCCCGAGGATTTCGAGGAACCAGAGGAGCTGGCTGCCCCGGTAGCCCGGTGTCCGGTATGCGGCGAGTGCGACGAGGTCCTGATCTGGAAGCCCGACTGTCGCCTGTGGTATCGTCCCAACCGCAGCGGTTATACCGCCCTCGTGGTCCGGGCCGGTCGTTACTGGCGCTGTGAGGCCCAGGAGGATGTCCGGTCCTCCCGGGGCGAGCTGGTGTTGGATACCGCGGCTGAGGCCCTGGAGAGGAACACGCCCGATGTGGGCGGCAAGTACGTTAACGGCCTGATGGTCGCCGGGGAGGCTCAGAGTGAGGCCCTGGCCTCTGCTCTTGTGGAAATGGTCGGTTTGATGCACGGCGTGATGCTCGGTGATTACAAACCGGACTCCTTCACCACGCAGCCCGCGATGGACGCCATCCGGGCCTTTCGTCAATACCAGGGCCGGTTGCGAGCCGGCACGGAGATCCTCTAAATGTTCTACGTCATGATCAGCTTATCGGTATTTCTTGTCATCATATTGTTGTTCGTCGAGCGGGCCAGGCAGGCGACGGCGAGAAGGGTCCGCGAGAACGGTGAGGCGTTAGATACCTTGTGGAGGAGAGAGCGGGAATCGCGACGAGCCTGGTTCTCGCTGCGACGGAATCTGCAACTTCTCGAAGACTACCTGCTGCCGCCGGCGACCGGGTCCGAGGGCGAGGCCTGGGTGGCTCCAGGGATCGTCGACGAAGATATCGCCAGAGAGGATGGGGATATCTATTATGACGGCCCGGTACAGATAAAGGTCTCCGGCGCGGCCCGGATGGAGGGCACCGTTCTTTTGTGTCACCACGGACAGTTCGTCAGCCACGATGTGAGGCCCGGGGACATCCTGCGGCTGCACCCCAGGGATCGCAGTCGTCGGCAGCTTTTTGTCGTCGACGCCGTAGTTGACTGCTATCGCTTGTTGCTGCGACGCGTCGGCGGCGTCAGGTTGTGCGATGCCGTCGACGTTGAGGCCGGCGATGGTTTTGAAATCGTGACATTGCGATCTCTTGCAGGTCACGTGGAGGCCTACGTGCAGGCGAGGTTGTCGGGGCAGACGGTTCCCTCGCAGGTGAGGACCTCGGCTGTGGTGTACGGCACCGCGGCCCGTGCTTGGCATCTTGCGGAGTATGCCGACACCGCCGAGGCCGTCGCTCGCGGCATCTCTCACTGGAACGCTTACGACGCCGTATTTTCGAGGCTTGGAAGGAAAGGAGCGGAATGATGGATTGGACAGTTGATCGGTGCCCCGAGGCCGAGGGACATTACACCATTCGTCGCGACGACGGTTCCGAGCACGGTGACACCTCCGGGCAGCCCGTTGCCACCGTTTACGATGCCGACAACGCCGCGAAGATCGCGGCGCTGCCGCAACTGGTCCGAGCTGCCCGTTTGGCTATCGAAACCATCGAGGCAGATCAGGAGCGAATGGTGAAGGCAGACGTCCTCAATGATGAGGATCGCTACTTTCAGGGCCGCTGCCTTGAGGCCCTCAGGGCAGCGGTAGCTGGCTAAGGATCCGGAGGTTTAAATGTACATCAGACGAGTTCTAGATCGTGAGATGGTTGACGTCGTAAAGCCCGCGGCTTTCGGGGACCGGGCCTCGGCGGAGAGAGCCGCACGGGAGGTCTTCGACGACCCCGATTTTCTGTGGGCCGCCGATCGGGTGCAGCTCATTAATGGCCGCGGGGAGATTGTCTTGGATATTTTCCGGGAGGCGTAATGGCTATCGAATTCAGAACATGCCCCAAATGTAACGGCTACGGCGTGCTCGACAGCGGCAAGAACTGCATCAATTGCGGCGGCCGGGGCCGCGGTGGGCTCAACAGTACCGACGGTTGCATCGGCTCCGGCGAGGTAATGTTTGATACCCTCACCGGCCGCCGGGTAACCGCGGCGGAGCTGGTCAAGATGAGGGAGGCTGAGAGATGAAATGCGTCATGCAAATTGAGTTGTCACCGAATCGAAGCCTTGGTGCTGGCAATGTTTTACGAGGGCGTGAGCCTGTCGGATCTTCGGATGCTGCAGGCCATCCAAGCCGCGGTGGACGGCATCGGGAACAATACCTGAGTTGTTACGATTGGTCAACACTTCGGAGGGATTCATGTGATAATCTGGGCCTCTGATCTTCCCGGCGCCGCGTGGTTCCCGCAGGAGGCCCGGGGTTTACGGCCTTACCTGCTCACCGCAAAGTCGCCGAAGCCGTCGAGTATTGCAGAGCTCCGGGCCTCCCTTGTCGGCGAGGAGTTCTTGGTGCCCTTGGATCCCAGGCAACCATGGTCGGGGCCGACCCTCGTGGCTATTGACGAGGATCCCGGCTACGCCCCCGGTTTGTACTTTCTGTGTCGTGTGCTGAACCCGTGGGCCGAGCCGGGCCACTACAACTGGGACACCCGGGATGAGGACAACACCGTCTTGATCCAGTGCGATCAGGAATACCCCGGCATTGCCGAGTTGTTCGGCTTCGTGTCTGATGCCTCCTCGGAGCTGCATCTTGTGGCTCAAGCCTCCCGGTTCCTTGACGAGTGTGTCAGGGAGGCCCGGGTGACGCGAGACGAGGCCTATTTCGGTTACGGCGCCGAGGGCGTCTATGGGCCGGTTGACACCGTCGAGATCCGTTACCGGCTTCGTAATCGTACCCGGCGTCGGCGGTTCGCGGATCTCGTTGAGGCTCGCTCATGGGTGGGTGAGCATACCGACCCCGAGGAGTATCGCTGGGTTAACCGGGAGGAGGCCGCGGAGTGGGCCAAGGAGACCGGCGACGAGGGTCCGCCGCGGGCCTTGGGGGAAGTCACCGCTACGTATCTGCCCCTAAGCTGGACGTATCGCTATGATCGCCGCAGGCAGGATTTTGTGAGGAGCCTGAAATGAATTGGTCATCGAGGAGGGCTGCGAGACGGCCACGGACCTGCGGTTGGTCTATGACGTCGCAGCGAGGCGGTTCAATGAGGCCCTGGAGGAGCGGGATGTCGATTTATTACATCGCTTGAGTCGTTTATTGGAGCGTATCGAGACAGCGGCGTCCCCCGCGGAGGCCGACGAGGAGAGCAGATGAGCTATCATATCATTTACGGCACCGTTGTTCTGGACCTGGGTCCTGACAAGTACGGCATCCAGACTTACGCCCTGCTGCATTGCGGTGGCAGCAGCAATGTGTATTGCAGCCGGGGCGAGCACGCCGGCATGCGTTCCCGGGACTGGTCCGCAAGGGTCGTCGGCCCCGCTTGGCGGCTTATCGGCTGCGCCGCAGAGGACAGCGCTGCCTGCTCAGGCGGCATGCTTAAACTGGCAGGTCGTGGTGTTACTCCGGAGGCCTATATCAGGCACGTCCGCAGAGCCCTTGCTGCCCCGTTGCCCTTAGCCGCTGCGGCCGGCGTTGGCATCGTTGTCAAGTTGAACATAATCCTGCCAGCTGAAGAGGATTTTGACACGCACCGCTTGATGATCAAGTCGGGGCGGTGCAGCAAGACCGTCTCACGGTGGCCCGGTGAGAACAGCTTGGTTTACTCCTTTGCCCACGATGAGCTGTCCACGTGGTTGGAGGCGGCACAGCTGCTTCGCCGGGATATGATGACGGTCGAGGCTCCTGCCTACGGCAGGGAGCTTACCGGTTTGCTCCGGCGCGTGCGAGCCACAGCGACGGATCTGCAACGACATCGTTAGGCGGGCGAGATGACCACGGAGCGAGCCGAGCAGGTCGCGGAGGCCTTGGCGGGCACTTGCCGCAGCGGTATTGAGTTGGCCGAGGAGCTCGGCATGGAGATCGACGAGGTCGAGAATCTGGCTGCCAACGGTGGTATCGAGAGGTGCGGCTGCTGCGATTGGTGGTGTGAAATCAGTGAACTAAACGACGACGGCTTCTGCGAGGATTGCCGGGGAGCAGGATGACATGACGCGATGCGAGAGCTGTGAGCACTACACTCGGTGGGCGATGAAGCCGCAGCAGCACATCTGCGGCCTTACCGGTCAGGTAACGGCTGCCGACGTTGTTTTGCGGTGTCCCCGGGATGAGACTCGAGTGGCTCGGGTGGGTGATCGAGGTCGGCATGTGGCCATACCTGATGGCTGGGTACGGGTCCCGGAGGGCGTCTGCTTCGCGGGCGACCGTTTCCTGCAGGCCCCGGAGTTCCGCTTCAAAGGCCGCGTGCAGTGGTGCGAGGTCGAGGACGACTTCGATGTCGGCGAGGACGCCAGCACCTTTGATCTTCTGATCCGAAAGGAGTCCTGATGGCATTCAAGACAGGCATGCAAATCATGATCGACGGCGATCCTCGGCAGAGCTACCTGCTGCAAGGCAGAGCCGAGACACGGCACGGGCTGGGATTCGACGTCGTCTCCCTCAACCGGGGTGATTCCGGCGTCGGTAAGTTCTACGACGACGACCTCAACGAGGTCAGCCGCGAGGGGCAGTTCTCGGATGCGTATCTGGAGAGCCTCGTTGCGGCCGGCCGTGCTGTAATTGCCAGAACTCCAAATCTCTACACCCGCGAGCAGCTGGAGAAGATCCTGCTGGAGCGAGGCATTACGGAGCCGCTGCCCTCCGCAGGCAAGCAGATGGTGGTCAGTTTTCCGGCCCAAGACGACGTCGGTCGTCGCACGTGGCGGATTACGAGGTCGTCGCACCGCAGCACTTACAATAAGGCCTTATGGGCCGTTGAAACTTGTTGACACCGCCGGCGACGTTTTCGATACTGAAGCATACGTTAAAGCAGGTGACCAGCAAGAGCAGGTCGCCGGAGGTGCTCGGTAATGAGGGCTACGCAGCCGCGGCGGTCAATAGGAGATATCCGGATGGGCAGGCATTACGGGGCAGTAGAGTATGACAGGATATATCGGCGGCGCAAGCCGCGGTACGCTGCGGAGGCCCTGGAGACCTCGCAGCGGTATCTTTTTCAGTTAACCCTTGACACGTTGCCCGCTGTGGGCCGGATAGTGGAGATCGGCTGCGGCACCGGTCAGTTTACGCAGCTATTGGAATCTCGCGGCTTCCGGGACTATGTCGGCTATGATTTCAGCGCCGAAGCCGTCAGGCAGGCGAGGGAGCGGACATCTCTTTCGGTGCAGGTTCGGGATATTGAGAAGGAACCATTGGCACTACAAGCGGGGGATACAGTTGTTGCTCTCGAGGTTTTTGAGCATCTCGAAGATGATCTAGCCCTAATCTCCGAGTGGCCCCGCGGTGTACTGTGCTTGTTCAGCGTGCCCGTGTTTGATGCTCCCAATCATCTGCGGTGGTTCCTTAACGAGGCCGACGTGCGAAGCAGATACGAGACCTGCTTGGCATTGAGTACGGTTCTAAGGGTCGATAGTTATCGGCGGCCCGGTACGGCTCCCTGGTTCTTCGCCGCCGGCAGGATGCTTTGATGCGGGTAGTTCATATCGGTTCCTTCAGTCCCTCGCATCATAGCGACATTTACATCGCCGACGCCATGGCGCGTCGGGGCTGGCAGGTGTTGCGGATGCCGCGAGGAGTATTTATGACCACCGAAGGCCTCCGGGCGTCGCGGCGGTTCGCCCCCGAGATGGCTTTAATCAGCAAGCCCAAGCAGGTACCGGCTTCGAGATTTGCACAGCTGCGGCCCGCGAAGCTGGTGCTGTGGTATGGCGATGTTCGCGACTCGCTACCACCGGAAGTGGTGCCCTACGCTGAAATCACCGATCTTCTCTTGTTGACCAACACAGGCCATCTGCCGCTCTATCACCGGGCCGGTTTTCGGGTCGCAGCCTTCTGGCCCCTTGCATCGCCTCCCTGTTTTGCGCCTCTTCCTTCGCCCCCGTCGGGCCGGGCCGTTGACGTGGCTTTTCTCGGTAACAGCTGGCCGGGGCACACCAATGCCGATGATCGCTTAAACATTTTGCGGCAGGTTAGTCAGAAGTTTCAGTTGCGCCTCTACGGCAAGGGCTGGAAGGGTTTTCGCCAAGAAGAGATCATGGGTCCGGCGATTATGCAGGACGCCGCCAGAGCCCTGGCGGGGGCAAAACTTACGATCGGTATGCAGCATTACCGTTACGTAGCCTTGGCGCAGTCGAATCGTACGTGGACTCACATGAGCTGCGGCAAGTGCCATCTTAATTGGTACGTGCCTGACCTGGAGCGTCTTTTTAAGCACCGAGTGCATCAGGTGTTCTGGGACGATGCCGAGGAGTTGGAGCGGGAGTTGCGGTATTATCTCGACCGTCCCGCGGAGCGGCTTAGAATCGGGGCGCAGGCTCGAGCGTATATTCTGGAGGCACATACCTTCGACCACCGCGTGGAAACGATGCATAAATATCTCAAAGGCCAGCGAGAGAATACCCCATGGGAGATGGTTTTGACGTAACCTTGTGTGTCCTGACTTACAATCGGTTGCGGTATACGCAAGTCACCCTCGACACCCTGCGGCGTAACAGCGAGTACCCCTTCCAGCTCCACGTCCTGGACAACGGCTCCACAGACGGCACCGTGGAGTATCTGACCCGGTTGCGGGATCAGGGTCTGATTCAGCGTCTGACCCTGTTGGATCGCAACGAGGGGTTGTCTGCGGGTAAGAACCGGTTGGTGCGGGAGGCCGACACGTCGTTTGTTGGGGTCTTGGACAACGATTTTTATTTCCACCCCGGTTGGTTGCGGAAGCTCATGACGGTGATGCAGGCGACGCCGCAGATCACGGTGGCGTCGCCTTTCAACGCCGTGATTAAGAACCGAGCCTCACATGTGCGGGGTCGGGAGTTGGTTGCGGGGCATCGCGTGGTTACCTTGGATAAAGTGGGCGGCACGTTTCTTATCCGCCGCGCCGACTACCTCGCCGCCGGCGGCATGCCGTCGCTGCCGGGGCTCGTGGGTTACGCCAGCGGTAAGTTTTTCAAACATCTGCGGCGGACAGTTCCGGGGGCGAGGCTGGTGACCCTGCAGGAGCCCCTGGGGGACCATATGCCGGACTTGGAGTCTTTCAGGTCACTGCTTGGGGTCGATGACGAGTATTATAACTGGGTCGAAGCCTGCAAACGAGATATCACTGCGTTGGATTTTGAGCAGTGGCGGCGTTGGCGGGTCGACATCGTCGTTCCCGTCTACGGCGCCTTGCCGTTGCTTCGTCGGTGTCTTAAGAACTTGAGGGCCGTTACCGTTCACCCCTATCGGCTGATACTGGTTAACGATCGAGTCGAGGATGAAGCCGAGGTACGAGAGTTGGCAACGGCGTATGGAGCTTGTTTCATCGCCCACGCCACGAATAAGGGTTTTCCACGATCCTGTAACGACGGATGGCGAGCCGGTCGAGGCACTCTCGTGTGTTTCCTTAACTCCGACACCGTACCGACTCGTTACTGGCTGGCCCGGATGGTCCGTCACCTGGCCCGAGATCGTCGATGCGCCATCGCGGGGCCGTCGACGTCGTCCTGCGCCAGCCCGCAGCGACTGCCGCAGTTGTTCGCTAAGCGGCGAAAGATGACGGACTCTGATATCGCGGCGGTCGGCGTTACCCTGGGTACACAATTTCGAAACGTTGTTGTCGATTCCCGCCTTAGCGGATTTTGTTTTCTCACTTGGCGGGATCTGTTGAAGCGCCTCGACGGCTTTGACGAGGACTACGGGGTCGGCTACGGGGAGGAGGAAGATTTTGAGGTCCGGGCGAGGGCGTTGGGTTATCATTGCGGCTGGGTACGGGATTCCTATGTACACCATTTCGGTAAGGAGTCCTTTAAGCAACTGGATCAAGCCAAGTTGGCCTCGCATCGTCGGCGGAATGCGGCGAGGTTCACGGCGAGGCGGGCGAGGTTTGTGGCGGCAAAGCGGGGTCGCAAAAAGGTGGAGCCTTTCAAGGGGCCGGGGGAAACATAAACGAAGCTCGACCCGGGCAGATCAATCAGGAGTTGTCGATGTCGTGGGAATGTAAAGTATTGTTCGTTGTCTGGGGCCTCGTGCCCCTTGCATCGGCGGTTGTAAGCTGGGGCGTTGCCCGAGCCGTACTGGGGCTGCTGCAGGTGCTTGGTATTTGAGAGGGCAGAGAGATGATAGCGCAAACCGTGGTGCATTCCGTTGACGGCGCCGTAGTCAGCGTGGAGCCCGTCACTCTTGCAGGAGCCGTTGTGACGCGAGTATTAGGCGGCCCGGAGGTCGAAGTCGGCGACGTCGTCTATGTAACGGAGCGGCCCGCGCCTCGGGTTGTCGGCGTCGCCGACGACCGTGGCGAGCCCGTAGAGGTCGTATTCCGCAGATGGCCCGATGGTGGCGTCATCGCCCTGTTCCCGGAGCTGCTGGCCGATCACAGGGGCCGAGTCGAAAGCTTCGAACACGTCGGCCAGCACTACGCCGCCGATTACGTCGGCGTCCTTGCTCAAACGTCGCCGGCCACGCCGGAGGAGTACAAGGATCTGAGATGGGAGCTGGAGTCGGCGCCATACCGCTACGTTCTCGTCGTCCGGGAGGTTGGCGGGTCGGAGACGGAGATCTCGGATGACCGATGACAGACTCTCTTGCTCCCCTCCTGCGGATCTACGTTTTATTGAGAGTTCCGAGTTCCTTCTACGGAACCCGGAATTTCGCCGTTTCCGAGAGATGCAGCAGGAGATGATGATACACATACTGCGGTCCCTGGCGGTGCCTGAGTCGCTACTGCGGTGTCGCAGAGATAAGGAGTAGTTATGCAATTATCGGTTAACATATGGGGTCAGGACCTGGTGGCGATTCGCGAGTGCCTCCGGGCCTGCGGCGGTGTGGCGGCAACCTGTTCCGGGGACCGGTGATGGATTACGACGAGTTGCCCACCGAGGTGCGGGCCGATGTTTCCAGGGAGGCGTGGGACAACGTCATGCCCTACGTCATGGCCCGGGCTCGTAAGGCGGTCGCCGCCGGCGCCGCTCCCGATGTTGCGATGCGAGGGGCCTTCCTCGGCTTCAAGCGGTTCGTCACCGAAATGGTGCACGGTACCACGGATCGGGCCAAAGCGGCTCATAAGATTATCACCATCGAGACCTATAACGCCGCCCGCTCCCGGGCCGCGACGCAGAGTGCCTTGGCCTCCTTGGGTCGGGACCTCAAGCTCAATCCGGAGCGATATAAGGAGAGCTTTAATGATTAGTGTAACGTGTCCGATGTGCGGGCAAATGGCGGCTACGGAGCGCCTCGGCATCCAGCGGTGCGTCTGTGGCCACACGTGGCTGGAGTCGCGGGGCGACGTTCAAGGTCCTCTTCCTGAGGAGCAGTTGCGGAACGTCGAAGAGGCAATGGCCGGGATTCGCGGTGATCTGGTACCCGGGCAGATGGTCCGTGGTCAGCTGTCACTCGGGGCCATGGCTGAGGAGCTGGATCGCCACGGCGAGCTGCAGACCACCGCCTGGCCCTGTACGGTGCGTCCTCCCGGTGTGCCCGAGAGGTGTCCCATCAGCGGCAGACCCTTCTTCATGATGATACCGTTGCCGGAAGACGAAGGCGGCAAACTTGTAGCCACCTACGGCGGGCCTTACGACAGTTACACCACCCCTGAGAGAATCGAGGATACCACAGAGCTCCTGTGTCGTCGTTACGACCACGACGAGGGCGGATGGTCCGATTTCACCTCTTGGGGCGAGCAACTGATATCTGACTCGGTCCTTGGCGACCTGCGGGAGGCCGCAGAAGATAGAGGAGATGACGAAATGCCGAGTTTTATTTCGCTCACCGGCGAGGAGGGAAAAAAGATTTTTGTACGCGCCTCCGCCGTGACCTTGGTGCACGAGACGGAGCGAGGTACCGCGGTGGAAACGGCGGAGGACACCGTAACGGTCTCTGAGCCCGCAGGCGCCGTCGTTGCTCTCTTGGAGCGGCGGGGCTCGTGATTCCGGTAACTCAGACCCTCTTTGGCGGCCCCGATGATCCGCCGGCGGCGAGGGGCAACTGCATGGCGGCAGCCGTCGCTTCCGTGTTGGAGCTGTCCCTAAGTGAGGTGCCTCATTTTGTGGCCCACGACGGAGACGACTGGTGGGACCGCCTGCAGATGTGGCTTCGCCCGCGGGGCCTGTGCCTTCTACAGTTCGATGTTTCCGAGGCGTGGCCCGATATGGCTTCCTTGGGGGACGATATCCCATGTCTTGTCGGCGGCATCAGCCCGCGGGGCCTGTCGCACTGCGTAGTGGGCCGCTGGCGGCAGTCGGCGGAGAAGGCGTGGGTGGAATACTGGCACGATCCGCATCCTTCCGGGGCGTTTCTGACTTCGGTGCAGGATGTTTCATTCTTTGTTGGCGTAACATTGGCATCCAAGGACGGAGGCCGTTATGACGAGGCGACCGAGGCGAGACGGCTTGTGGGCGAATCACAGGATCCCTAAGGGCCTCACCGTGAGGGCCTTGGCCCGGCTTGTGGGTACCTCGCCTGCGTACCTGTATGCCATGGCCCACGGGCGAATCAGAAATGAGAATAAGCAGCTGCAAATCAGCGTCGTTCTCGGCGTCCCCGCCGATCTGCTGTTTCCCGCTTCCGTCATCGACCCTCCGCGTACTGCTCCGCTTTCCTTGAGTGACTGCGGGGAGTTACGGGATTGCGGAACACCGGAGCCGTGGGAGGCGCCGGCGATTAGGGAGGAGGCGAGGCACCGGTTGGCCCGGTTGCTGCCGTCGCAGCGGGAGTTGATGGTATCTCGTCATGGTTTAGGCGGCGATGGTGGGCAAAGCCTGGCCGCAATTGCGAGGCGCCGTGGCATAAGTCGGGCGGCGATTTCCAAGCAGTACGAGATTGCCACAGCCGTCCTGGCCAGCCCCCGAGGCCCTGTGATTGCCGACGACGGTTCCGAGCATAGTTGGCAGCCCCGGGTTGCCCCGGAGCCGGTTGTGGCTCGTCGGCAGGTACTAAGCAGGGCAGCGGCGCGGGCCGCGAAGACGGTGGAGCGGAGAGACGTAGATAGGCAGGTCGCCGGTTTATTGCGATCCGCAGCGGCGGTTCGGGTGCGACGCATCTTGCGGTTGCAGAAGTCAGCGGCGGCAGCGATACTGCGGCATCAGTTGTCGGTAACGAAGAAAGCGTCCCAGTTGTTGTTGCGGCGGCAGTGGGTGGAACCCTCGGCGGCTTTTACGCCGGCCGGGGCGGAGTTGGCACAGGCCCTGCTGCGACCGACTGAGTTTTTACAGCAGCGCTTGTTGACGCTGCGGCAGAGGTAGGCTGCAATATAGGGAGAGGCCTGAGGGATAGAGCAGAAGTTGGTGAACTTACTGTCGCCGCGCTGGTTGATGAGCTCGTCACAGTTAGCCGGTGAGAGGTTAAGGCGAGAGCCAAGGCGGCGGGGGCGGCGTTATGAAGGAGATGCTGTATGGGATCCAAGGACGTGTCGGGCGCGGTAGGTACCTTGGCGGTTTTGTCGGCATATGGAGGCCTTCCGAACCGCGATAAGAAATGCTCCTCCTGCTTCGGCAGCGGGAAGCAGTGGCAGGGCAAGGGCAAAGGTAAGAGGCAGGTGATCTGCGGGGCCTGCGAGGGCCGAGGCCGCGTATGAACGGCTCGATAATTACTCGGCATTACCCGAGGACAATTTCGATCCCTCCTCTGGAGTCGGCGCCGGTACCGCCGGAACTTGCGGCCCGGCTGTTGGCGGCGGTGTCGCAAGACATCGAGAGGCGACTGTTGCGAGCTTCGGGAGGTGGCGATGATCTATACCGGCAACTGTGACTGTGACTGTATCGAGGAAGATGTAGCTATCGAATGGTCGCAGGAGGTCGAGCAGGAAAAGCTCGAGGAGCTGGATCCGCCGCGGGGTGATCTGCCCGAGGCGGGGGTAATTAAGGTGCGGCCCCGTCGGGGCCACTGGACGCAGGCTATAGAGATGAGGAGACGGCCCTGCACGTCGGGCGGTGGTTTTGGTTAGCGAGATAAATCATGGATGATCGCAAAAAATGTCGGGAGATGCTGGCCCTGGAGGACGGCCTCTCGAGGTGGGAGATTGATTTCCTGGAGGGCATTGATAGGCAGCTGGAGACCGGTCGGACCTTGACGCCTCGGCAGGCGGAGATACTGGACAAGATATGGCAGCGCCATTAGGGATGTCGGAGAGTTGCTTATCGCTGCTCACGACGCCGGCGTCGTCGAAGGTCGAGAGGCCAAGACCGAAGAGATTCGGGTAGCTTACGAGAAGTTCAGGGAGTTGTTTATTTAATCAAGGAGCGTGTAGATGAACGAGGTATCATGTTTGTCACAAGGTTTGACAAAGTATCGCTGGGAGGCATCGCCGGCGGATGTCGAAGTCCTCGCCCAAGTCTGTCACGAGGCCAATCGGGCCTACTGCGGCACTCTCGGCGAGGTCGGTCAGTTGCCGTGGGATGAAGCTCCCGACTGGCAGAAGGAAAGTGCCCGGCGAGGCGTTGAGCTACATCTCCGGAGCGACAACGTCGGCCCGGAGGAGAGCCACAACAGCTGGATGGAGCAGAAGCTGCGGGAAGGCTGGCGTTACGGCGAGGTGAAGGACGCCGAGGCCAAGGTGCACCCCTGTCTGCTGCCTTACAAGT
>Ga0265293_10006835_pt1 | contig 17952 bp, 17 predicted proteins | sample Munlanlewell138R_FD_192505 | JGI IMG/M metagenome (GOLD analysis project Ga0265293, IMG submission 192505) | Leachate microbial communities from a municipal landfill in Southern Ontario, Canada - Leachate well 138R | ecosystem: Engineered > Solid waste > Landfill > Unclassified | place: Canada...
CCCAGCGCGCCATTCGATAAAATTATTACGGTTTATCTCATTGTAAAAGTAATGGAGTAATTTTGAATATGTTAAATAATCCAGCGGAAAATCCGGAACTTTTAAATGGTTACACGGCGCGCTGGGTCGTACCGGTTTCAAAACCACCAATCGAGCAAGGCGTAGTTATTGTCCGCGGCCAGCAGATTGTTGAAGTGGAAAGTGCCGATAAACTTCAATCGGTAATCGATACGCCACTGATCGATCTGGGCAACAGTGTCATTTTTCCGGGATTTATCAATACTCATACCCATCTTGAACATCCGCCTCTGAATGCAACGCCGAATAGTTACATAAACTACATCAAGTGCCTGCATGATTTTTCGCAAATTGACGAATCTCTCAAAGCCGAGTACGCGGCCGCCAACCTGCAGGATACTTACAACTTCGGAACGATTGCCCTGGCCGATTTTACCACACGAGGTGCATCCTATAACACCTTATTGGAAAGTCAGCTTTTTGCCAGATTGTTCTTTGAGGTAAATGGCTTTAAAAACTACGAGGCCGCTCAAATAATTCGCACTTTCCGCGAACTGGTCAGAGATCAGGCGCCCGATAAACGCATAACCAAACATCTGGCGCCTTCTTCAGTCTGGTCGACCTCAGCGCAATTACTGCGCGAAATCAATTTCTCCGAGCGCCATATCGCCATCCACATGGATATTTTACCGGATGAAAACGAATTCACTCTGAACGGTGGCGGTTTAATACGGCAAATTCTGCATGCCAGCGATAGTTTTGACTATTCCTGGGAAGTGCCGGGTCTGACGGCTATCCGCTATTTCTTTTCAAACCATTTTTATGCCCGCCACAACATTCTGATTCACATGAATTGCGCAACTCCCGATGAAATTGACTTTCTCAAAGAATTCGGTGTAAAAGTCAATATCTGTCTCTGCCCGCGGAGCAATCGGATCCTATCCGAAAACAAGGCACCGGTAGAAATGTTTCTCGAAAAAGGAGTCAACCTCTGCTTGGGAACGGAGAGCCGCGCTTTAGTTCCCGATCTCGATATTCGTAAGGAAATGGTTGACTGCGTCGATTTATATGGGATTTCACCCGAGAACGCCCTGAAATTTGCCACCCTGAACGGAGCTTATGCCATCGGATTCCATAAGGAAGTCGGCAGTCTCGAAAGCGCTAAAACCGCCCGTTGCCTGGTCGTAGACGCCAGCGACATGTCTGACAGTAATCCATATGAAATGATACTCGGCGCCACCCAGACTCCGCACTGGTTGATTTAACAGAAATAATTAGGTTAAAATCATAAATACCTGTTGCTAATGTCAAAAATATTCCTTATTAATTAGGGTGAGATTAAGGTCTTTATATCTCGCTGAATTTGTCGCAGTCACCTACTTATCTGAAGATGTTAAAAGCAACGCTAACGGTTGGGAAGTCGTTGAGTTATGGATAGCGATAAGCCTTTTTAAATCATAAAACTTAAACTAAAGGAGTAATTATGATCAGAGAACGGGTTCTAAAAGATTTAGTACGCTTACCACAATTTGAATTCCCGGTAACCAGTGCCTATTTTACCCTCGATAATATTGCAGGTAATCGTAAAAGTCATATAGTTGAAATCAAAAAACAGATTCGATATAAAAAAGACAAAACCTATTTCAAGCAATTGACACCACCTGAACAGGACTCGGTAATATCTGATTTTGACCGGATATTGCATTGGTATGGAGAAGAATTGAATCCGGCTGAAAGCATCGGTTCGATTTGTTTCTCAGCCAGCGGTTCCGATTTCTGGCGTACCATCAATTTTAAACGACCTCTGCCGCAGAATACTCTCGTTATCCAGCCTTATCCCTATATCCGCCCCTATACGATGCTTTTCAGCCGCTACCGTAATTATGCCGTAATCCTGGTCGACCGCACCAAAGCCCGAATCTTCGAATCGCGGCTCGGCGCGTTTAAGGAACATTTTTATATCGAAGATAATGCGCCCGAACCAGTTAAGGTGGGTGGTTTTAAGGGACGCCAGGAACGGAAAGTCGAGCGCAATATTTACCAGGGTGTTATACAGCATTATAAGGAAGTATCTCAAACTGCTTTCGATTTATTTCAAAAGTATAAATTCCACTGGATCATTCTGGGCGGACGCAAGGAAGTGCTGACCGATTTTTCAAAATATTTACACACTTACCTCAGTTCCCGAATCGCCGGTCAGATTGAAATCGAACCGGGAGCGCCCTTGCCGGAAGTTCTGAAAAAAATCGAGACGACTGAAGAAAAAGCCCGGCATGACTATGAACGAATTCTATTAAAGAACCTGCTTGATAAAAAATCGGCTGGTCAGGCGGTGGATGGCATTCAAGCCGTTTTGGATAAAATCCAGGATAATTGGGCGGACACTTTCATCATCCAGGAAAATTACTTCACAAAGGGTCTTTTCTGCCGCAATTGCGGTTACCTTAGCTTGAAACCACTTGAGTCCTGTCCGTCCGGATGTGGCCAACTCGAACGAACCAACGATCTGGTCGAACAGCTGGTTCACCGAGCCTTAAAGCAGGGAGTTGACATCCAGTTTGTTGCAAGTGACATGGAAAAACAGGCTGGAATCGCGGCCAGTTTGCGCTTTCCAATCGGCGGCTGAGATGCTTTTAAAAGCGGCCTCTTATAGTATATACAAGTCATTTTTAAAGTGTCGAAGCCGGTCAATTCAATTAAAAATTTAAGTAGTTAAGGCTAAGTCGCTTATTTACATCAATTTTTTACTTGACATTATACCGTTAAAAAATATATATTCTCCTCGGATGCAACGCTATAGTGTCAAACTCGAAAAAATAGGCACTGTATATCTGAAGGTGTGGGACTATGAAAAACAAAGTTTTTTTTGCATTTGTTATCTTGGCATTAAGCCTTAACGGATGTAGCCTTTTTAAAGCTAAATCCGACAAAACCGCCGAAAAAGCCACAACTACCGATTCGAAAACCAAGAAGGCAGGCAAAACTGCTGATACCAAATCGGATCTGCCGGCTCCGCCCCGCGAAGTCGTCGCGGCACCAGTCAAAGCCACCAGCGCTGATCAAAGCTACGTTATTAATGAACTGACTTTCGAAGTTAAAAAACTTTCCGCCGAGGTCAAGCATCTACAGTCGGCTTTACAGGAGCTACAAGCTAAAAATCAGATGTGGGCTAATCCGCTTACCATCTATGACAAAGAAATCATCATGGAGAATGGCGCTTCGATCTTCGGCAAAATCATTTATCAGGATGACAAAATTATCAAGGTTGAAACTCTGATAGGCTTCCTGATCCTAGACAAAAATCAGGTGGTGCGGGTCGTAACTAATGTAATTGAAAAACCTGCCGAACAATATGTGCCAGCTGAACTGGCCGGCGACATTAAAGACAGCGGTCCGCTCGCCAGTCAGGCGCCCTATATCTCCAAAGTCGCCGAACCTTCGCAGGTTACCGAACCGGTCAGCCACTCCGCCAACTGCGTCCTGGTCGGCAATGTCAAGGAACGCAAAGACCGCAGTGGCAACACTATTTTCTCCGGCGAGATAAAAAATATTGGCAATCGCCGCGCCGATTTCGTTAAAATCAATTTTATATTCCGCAAAAACTGGAGTGGCGATTCCGAAACACGCACGGCATTCATAGAAGGTTCTTATTTCACCTTCGAAGGTTCCGGCATCACCAGCAACAATTCGCTTCTGCCGGGCGCCAGCGGCACTTTTGAAATGATCATCCCCAAGGAATTCGGAACCTTCATCGGTTATTCCTACAATATCGATTGGGAGATATACCACTGATGCCGAAATCGTTCTTTGGTACGTTTGTATTGACCCTGATGTTGAGCGTAGTAACAAACGCTCAGACCGGTGATTACCCAGCCGAAAATCCGGTCGATGATACCAAAAATTTGATCAATCAGAAAGATGTCGAAATTCACAACCTGAATGAAGAACTCGAGTACATAAAAAAAGAGTTGCGCGAATTGCAACAAATCAATACCTCCCTGCGCGACTCCCTCGAAAACAAACAAACTGTGCTCGAAACCCAGCCTGAAAGCAATCTTGATGAAAATGATAATCTACGGATTTATCGTAAAACTATCGAGGATGACCGCCGTCTGAGCCAGGAAATTATCGGTGAACTGCAAGAGCAATCCGCCCCGCCTGAACCGACCGCCCAACCTATTGTCACGGTAGATGATAGTGAATTTCGGGCAAAATACAATGAAGCCCTAAACCAATATTTCGATGGTAAGATAGCCGCCAGTCAGAACAATTTTATAAAATTGTTGGAATGGCGACAGGATCACCCATTATCTGACAATTGTCAGTACTGGTTGGGAGAATGTCTGTATTCACAGCAAAAATACCGCGAAGCTATCGACATCTTTAAGGGGGTCAGTAACCTCGGCGACGGTAATAAGGCTGATGCCGCTCTGTTTAAAATCGGTCTAAGCTATCTGAAGCTCAATGAACGGAACGAAGCCCGCTCCGCTTTCAGCGATCTGGAAAAATATTACCCGCAGAGTGAGCTCGTACCCAAAGCCCGTCAATATAATCTTACTAAGGAAAAATTCTAACGTATTAAAGTGCTTAAAAAATTGCTTATGCTAGTCTTGCCGCTAATGCTTTCTGCTCAGGTATCCGACACGGTCGCAACGGCTGGCAAGGCTGATATTCTTTACGATTTAGGGATAACTATAGAGCCGGCGAGGGAGTCTGCCCCCCTTCCAAAAGGCGTTGCTAATCCAAATTTGGTCCTGATTCAGAACCAAATAGACTCCCTCCTTTCGGCTTCTTCTCTAATGAAAACAAAGATTTCTCAATTGGAACAGACTAACGATTCACTGGAAAAAATAGTGACCGATCTGTCTAAACGTATTTTTCTGTCGCCTATTGCGGCTTTGACGATGCCGGTTCAACACTATTACCGCAATGAAGGTGAGCGGTTTCTGCAGAAAGGTCAGTCAGCCTACCGCGCTAAAAATTATCTGGTAGCCGTCGATTATTTCCTGAAGGTTATCGCCAGCAATATGCCACCCTCAACGATTGGCGATGCGTACTTCTGGATTGGCGATTGCTATATCCAGTTACGAGACGAGTACCTGGCTATCGAATACCTTAAAAAAGTCGTTGAGTATCCATTGTCGGAAAAGCTGGATGACGCTCTTTTCCTGACCGGAATAACATATCAAAAGCTGGGCAATCCTCAGATGGCTGAAATCTTTTTCACCCGCCTTATCAATAGATATCCCGAGGGGAACCTGGCTAAATTAGCTGGTTTAGAGCTAAAACGGTTGAAGGGTACTGATTGAACACTAAACGGAGCTTTGCCCAATGACCAAACCTCTTATAAAAATTACCTTATGCTTAGCGTTCACTGTCACTCTTTTAAGAAGTGATGCGGTAACGCGTCTATCCTTTTCGCATCCCGGATACATGATGAGGATTCCGGTCAGCAGTATTTATCGCACGCCCTACGTTTTTCGAACCGGTTTCGCGACCGATACTTACGGTTTCAGCGACACCTTGATTGCCAAAGGCATCTTCTTCGAATCTGATCTGACCAATACCTTCAAGGTCGGCTTGACTGTCGTTCAGGGTATTAGCGGAACTCGGCCGATAGAATTCGGTCTGCATTTTCAAAAACGCGTCTTTGCTTATGGCGATATTAGTCTTGCGGCCGGTATTCACGATCTGGTGATCAGACAGGGCGAAAAAAACCTGAATATTGACACCAAAACCCTTTCACTTTTTGCCGTGTTAAGTAATGAAAAACAATTCCCAAATAACAATCTTTTCACCTATATGGGCTTCGGAACCGGCGGGTTAGCCGCCGCGTTCGGCGAAGACTCCACTACCAGTGCCGGCGTCTTTGCCGGAATTCTCATCCATACCAATATTCTGAAAGATAAAGGCGGTATCGATTTCATCGGGGAATTCGACGGAGGCGGTCTGAATATCGGAACCCGTATTCCATTGACCAAAGATTATAACCTCAATCTCGGTATCAACAATGCGGTTTATCTCTATAATTTCGGGAGCAAGAGTTTTAGTAAAACGGCTAAAAATAAACACCCCAGCCTCAGTTTTGGCCTGGATTTTACGATTCCACGCCTCAAGCCGGAGAGTGGTCGAAGACGCACCCTGGAGGGAATGGTCGACGCCGATTCGAAGGCTATCCTGGATATGGAAGAAGAATTTGCGGCTAAATTGGACTCAACTCTGAAAGCCGCCGATTTCGAAATCGCTAAATTACGCGACTCACTGCGGGTTTATGAATCTGAGATTAAGCATTTAACCAGTCAGGTTACCCAGCTCAAACAAAAAAATGCCGTACTCGAAGACTCCGTGCGTTCAGTTAAATTAGCCAAGTACGCTATGGAGCGAAATATCAACCTGGCGTTGAAGTATCTGTCGAATTCACTACGTTACTTCTATGCCGGAGAATACCGTGAAGCCTTGAAGGAAGTCGAAGCCGCTATCGAATTGAATCCCAATCTGGCTTTGGCTTATGCCCGACGCGGTTCAATCTATTACAAACTGGGCGACACTGAGCGCGCCTCGATCAACTGGAATCTGGCCTTAAAAATTGATCCTGAGTACGAAGATGTGCGCAATATTCTGCGCGCCATGAGTGAAAATCGATTGCGTAGTGTCGGCGGAGAACAAAAGGAGTAAAAGGATACGATATGGATATTGCCACTCTATTTGGATTAATTGCAGGAGCCGCCCTGATCGTGATGGGTATCCTGGGATTGACCCAGGATTTCAAGATGTTCTGGAGCTTTCCAAGCGTTATGATCGTCATCGGTGGTTCGTTCGCTTCGACGATGATCAGTTTCTCTTTCAAGGAAGTCCTGAGTTTGATCGGCTCGATTATGGCCGTATTCAAAAAGGAAAGAGTCAAAATGACCGACGAAGTCGAAATGATTGTCGAACTCGCTCCGGTCGCCCGTAAAAGCATTCAGGAGCTGGAAAAAGCCCTCGGCACCGTTAAAAGCCCTTTTTTGCGAGATGGTCTCCAGATGGTCGTTGACGGTTATAATCCGCAGGAGATTCGTGATATTCTGGAAACCCGCATCGAAAATCGGGCGCTCCGTGAAAGAGGCGAAGCCAACGTCCTGCGAACAATGGGCAAGTACTCGCCGGCTTTTGGTATGATCGGGACCCTGATCGGTCTGGTGGTAATGCTTTATGGAATGGCGCAAATCAGTTCCGCCGGCGCCGACCCGATGGAAGTGCTCGGTAAGGGCATGGGCGCCGCCATTATTACCACCTTTTATGGTTCCATTATGGCTAACTTAATTTTTAATCCGATGGCGGTAAAATTTGAAACTCGTATCGAAAGACAAAATATATTGCAAACGATGCTGATCGAAGGAGTGTTACTGATTCACGCCCGCAAGCACCCTTTGATCGTGCGTGAAAAATTGAACTCTTTCCTGCGACCACGCGACTGGAAAAAACCCGAAGAGACCAAATAAACGATGGCTGAAGAAATCTCTCCAAGGCGCAAAATTTTCAGTAAACAGGAAGCCGGCGACGATGAACCCTGGCTGGTCACCTATTCCGATATGATGACCCTGCTGATGACTTTCTTCGTGCTGATGTTTTCGATCTCATCCATTGATCCGGTCAAGCTCGAACAATTGGGCGATTCGGTTGGCAAGGCTCTGGGCGGTACTCAGAAAAAAGCCAGTCAGACCTTTACCATGAAGGAAATTTATGACAAGGTCACCACTGTTATCGAACAGGAACAATTAAAAGGCGTCATCGAAGTCGAAGCCAGTACGCGCGGCGTATCCGTTAAAATTCCGAGTGCGATTTCCTTCGCCTCCGGGAAAGCCGATCTGGATTCGCGAATATTTCCAATTTTGAATAAATTTGCACCAATGATTACACAATCCAAATTCCCAATCGCAGTTGAAGGACATACCGATAGCATACCCATCAGATCGGATCTATACCCTTCCAACTGGGAGCTTTCCGCCGCTCGCTCGGCTCAGGTCGTACGCTACTTTATCGCGCTTAACTTGCCCGCCGACCGTTTCCGGGCGATTGGCTACGCCGAAACACGCCCGCGGGCTACCGGTCGAACTATTGAAGAGGCTAATCAAACCGAAGAACAACGATCACAAAATCGCCGAGTTGAAATAATTTTCTTAACCATTGGTTAAAAAAGGGGATAGTGCTATGTCACACTATAAAGTAAAACAGTTAATTGCGGTCTTATGCCTGGGTGCATTTACTCTGTTAATTGCGCAGAGCAATCAACTATCATATCTATCGCAGAAAATGGCGCTTGAAAATAGCGTCAAAGATCGGATCGCCGATGCGCTCGAAAAATTGCTTGACGACGTTAAATTTGTCGTAGATGTCAAAGCCGAGATCGATTTTGCTCCAGTCGAGCAGACCAGTCCGGCGGCTGAGACCGTTCCCGAAGAGCCTACGGCAACGACTACCACTCCTCAGCAGGCTCCTGGAACAACATCCGAGCTATCTCTGCCACTCCCTGGTTTCGAAGTGCCGCCTTCGGTAATTCAACCTCAAGAACAAACCCCATCGCAGACACAACTCAGTGCATTGCCCCAGGCTTCACCCGAAAAAACGACCCAGCCGGCAAGCACAACGCCGAAGACCTCCAGCACTATCACAGTACCAATCGTGAAGCGTCAGGAAATCAGCGTCGTCCTCGAAGATGGTGTCTCACCAGAAATCATTGAAAATGTACGCCAGATTGTGGCGGTCGCCGCCCATTATGACCGCGTCCGCGGCGATGTCATCAGCATTATGACGGCTAATTTTAAAAAGGCTCCTGGCAAAGATGCCACCGAAACTATTATTTTGAAAAATATCGCCGAAAAAATTGATGATATCGAAAAACGTCAATCAGCATCCGAATATAACGCCCGCCTCGAACAGCAGAAACGTCTCGAGCGCCAAATGATAACCCGTGATTCTTTGAAAATCGACGAACTGAAAAAGCAGATCGCCGAATTACAAGCCCAATTACAAGCCCCCCAGATCAGTGACGATCAACGCCAGGTAACCGAACGGCAGGCTACCGTCCGTGAAACCGAACTAGCTAATGTGCTGGCACAGTTAAGACAAAGCAACCGTCGCCTGCAGGAACTGGAACTCGGCTCTCTCGAGACTACCCCGCCCAGTATGTTCGGCGTGCGCAACTACGGGATGTGGTATGCGATTATCGCCGCCGCAGTCCTTTTTCTGGCGCTCTTGATCGTTGTGCTTGTCAATCATCGCAAACAGGTTAGAAGACAGGAACTGGAATGGGGATACGGCTCGAAAATCCCAATGGGTCCGCGTCCATCTCAGCCTATCTTAAGTCGTCAGCCAGAAGAGATAGTCAAACCGCAACCCGCGACACCGCCGCCTGCACCGCCGGTAGTTCGGCCTGCGCCACCGGTCGAATCGTCCGTCCCGACGCCACCGTCCGCGCCTCCTCAGCCCGCGGCTCCAACTACACCACCCGTTGACTTTGAAGCTCAAAAAGAAGAAATAAAAGGTATGCGGCAATCCGTAATCTCAATGACGGTCGGTCAACCCGATACGGCTTCGCGGATCATCAACGCCTGGATGAGTCAGGAGACTCAATCCAGCGAATCCGAAACCGAGAGTTAAAGGAGTTCAAGTATGATAGACACCAAAAATCTTAGCGGAATCGACAAGGCTACCATTCTGTTCAAAGCTCTGGGAGCCGATCTGTCCGTACAACTTTTCAAGGGGATAAACCGCAGTCAATTACAAAAAATCCGCGAAAATATGTCCAAAATTACCAACATTCCCTTTGAAGTTAAAAAAGCCGTACTCGAAGAGTTCTACTTCAGCTTTGTCTCCGAAAAATTCACACCGGCTCAGGAAGAAACTAAAAAACCGTTCGAGTTCATGCAGAACCTGACGGATGAACAAATTACCTATCTGATATCCAGCGAGTCGCCGGTAATCATGGCTCTGACCATCGCCCAGTTACCGGTCGACCGCCAGGTTAACGTACTTCAAAAACTTGACCCGATCGTGCAACCTAAAGTGATGACCGAAATGGGACATCTGACTGAGATCCCACTCGAAGGAGTCGTCAATATCGCCAATACTCTTAAGGAAAAATCGGCTTTCATTCCGCGCGCTTCGGAATTCAAACGCGGCGGCGGTCAGGATCTGGCTGGTATTCTAAGCGCGATGCGTCCTAAAGATGAAAAACGCTTCATGGAACATCTGGCCAAAGAAGCCCCGGAACTGGTCGAACAGATTAAACGCTACTATTTCACCTTCGAAGACATTCCTAAACTACCCCAAAATATCCTGGCCGAAGTATTGAAATCGGTCGAGGCTTCCGAAGTCGCCTATGCCCTGAAAGGACAACCCGAAGAAGTCCTCGATCTGTTCATGAACTCTCTACCACAGCGTACCCAGATCATCCTCGAGGACGAAATCAAATTGCTGGAAGGACCACAGCCTCGTCGCAAAGTCGAAACCGCCCAGAAAAAAATCGTCGAAAAGTTACGCGAACTCGAAAAAGAAGGGCGCTTCAATCTCGAAGATTTCATGGACGCCGACTTTGTTGAGTGATTTCTTTAGCAAATATCCAAAAGAGCCCCTGCGCGGGGCTTTTTTATTAATAGTCAATTAAATACATTTTGATGCAATTCTGAAATTAGATCTTGATTCTATGAGTCCATATAAAATCCTTCTTATCACCTTATTAGTGGGCATATCTATACTGAATGCTGACGACTTCGAACAGCAGGAGCAGAAAGTTCAGCTGGCCTTAAAAGCCATGTACAACATGGAATACGAAAAGTCCGACGAACTATTCCGCGAAGTATTGAACGGAAATCCGTTTCATCCAATGGGTCCGCTGGGCGTGCTGGCCGTCCGCTATTATCAAAGCGAAGAATACATCGGCTATCACAAACGTAACCAGCAATTTCTCGCTGATATTGACAAGGCTTTGGTGCTCTATACTGAGCAAATTAAACAACATCCGGAACGCCCCGAATATTTGTTTTTCTATGGAACGGTCATGGGTTTGAGGGCTCGCATCCAGCTGGCGGAGAAAAATTACCTGGGCGTTCTGACCAGTGGTTTCAGCGCCATTAAACACATTAAAAAAGCCGAAAAACTTTGCCCGGACGAACCTGATTTCCATTTGCCGGTGGCGCTTTTCAACTACTACGTCGGTATATCAGCGCCCTATATGCAGATTGCCAGCTGGATAATGCGCGAATCCGGCTCGCGCAGTGAAGGTCTGCAAAGTATCAAAGCCGACGCCGATTATGGTAATTATGGTCGATTTGAAGCCCGGGCTTTGATGGCTTATCTCTATCTTTATTTTGAACAGGAATATGACCGGGCTTACGAATACGCCCGCGAACTGGCCGACGAATTCCCCAAAAATCCTTACTATGCCGCCCTGACGGCCGACGCTTTGATCGAGGCCGGCCGGCTGGAACTAGCCCGCAATTATATCAAACGCACTCAGGCGCTCCTGCCAACCTTAAAACCCAGTACCGGAAAAGAATATCAAATCAAATTGCATCTGCTGGAAGGCGGCATGGCTCTCTTGGCGGGTCAGCTGGCTGAAGCCGAATTGCACTTGAAGGAATTTATCCGCAGTTATGACTATGAACTCGATTATGATCTGGGAAATGCTCTCTTGCGACTCGGTAAGGTTTACGACCTGCAAAATCACCGATCGGAAGCAATTACCTGTTATCGGAAAGTCATTAGTCTCAATAATCGTTCGGCCGCTATCGGTCTGGCCGAGCAATACCTAGAACAACCCTATTCCTTACCGAAACCCTGATATCGGCGCTTACGCGCTCGACCAACATCTTCCTTTTTACACTGGCAATCATGCCATAAACAAAGTCATAGCGCGGATATGATATCTGTAATTTTTTCTTTATATTTTGAGCGGTTTTTCTAAATATCACGAAATGAATAACTGTACAAAATAGGGTAACAGTTCTATGAATGGTAATATCCCCGTTCTCATGGTAACCGGCAAATCACTGGCGGAAGCCTGGGAAAATTCGCTGATTGAATTGTACCGTCATGGTTGCGACATTAAGACTGAATATGACAAGCCGGACGATCCGCCCAGCAAAGACTCCACCATGACGATTGTGGTGCAAGAGCCGCTCGCCGAACCGATGATCCACCGCGATTTTCCGGGTGGATTGGAGGATTTACAGGAATACGTCCTGGAGGTTCTGGAAGGTATCAAAGATCACTGCGTACGCCAGGCAGGCGATCCCACCGATTCGCGCTGGGAATACACCTATCATCAGCGACTTTTTAAATATCAGCTACCCGATTCGGAGAAATTCTATGACCAGATTGCCATCATTGCCGAAAAATTAGCTAAAGTACCCCACACCCGCCGGGCGCAGGCTATTACCTGGAAAGTTTGGGAGGATAATGACTGTTACGACCCGGCCTGCCTGCAAAGTATCTGGTGTCGCTTACTCAAAGGCGATGACCGTACCTACATTCTTAATACCAATATCCGCTTTCGTTCGAACGACGCCTACAAAGCCGCCTTTATGAATATGTTCGCGCTGACCCAACTACAGGTAGAAATTGCCGCCCGGATCACACGATTAAGCGGACACGAAATTCGTCTCGGTCGCTACGTTCACCAGTCCGATAGTTATCATATCTATGGCTCCTATTTCGAGGAATTCAGGAGTCGCTTCCTTAAAGCTCTAGAAACGCGCCCTTTCGAGAAAAGAACTTACCGTTACGCCGATGTCAGAGACATTATGACGTCGGCTATTCCACAAATCCGGGAAAAAGCCGCCCGGATGGGGCGCACATAAAATTTTAATCTACAATTCTTTCGGTTGACTAATACGCAATCGGGATTTGAGCGAGTAGAACGCTAACACGCAGAATCCTTCCAATTCCACCATTTCAGTAATTCCGGCTCCGGTTCCGGTTCCGTGGCATAATAGACGGCGCAACGCATGACATACAGTAGGCAACGGTCTATCAAACAACCTTGTTTTCGGCAAATGCGGGCATAAAGTTCTTGCGGGTCAGCGCCTCGCAGGTCTTTGACAGCCCTGATTCCAATACCGTACAGGTCTGCGGCAAGCGACGGACCGACGCCGGGAATTTCCTGCAATCGCTTCGTTGCTTGTTGCCGAGCAGACAGCCTGGTTTTCATCCTAAAGCCACATCCAATAACATCATTACCGCAAATCCCAGCATAGCGCCGGTGGTAGCTACATCGCTGTTGGATTCCAATTGAGACTCCGGGATCAATTCCTCAACGACAACATAGATCATTGCACCGGCGGCAAATGACAGCGCGTAGGGCAGAATCGGCTTCATCAGTATTACCGCCGCGGCGCCCAGCACTCCGGCCAGGGGTTCAACGACCCCCGACATCTGTCCGTACCAAAAACATTTAAACCGGGACAAACCCTCACGTCGCAAAGGCACTGAAACCGCCATTCCTTCCGGAAAATTTTGAATTCCGATTCCAATCGCCAGCGCGACGGCGCCCGCCAGGGTCGCCGTGGGCAGATTTGCCCCCAACGCTCCAAAAGCTACTCCCACCGCCAAACCCTCCGGAAAATTATGCAGGGTAATGGCGAGCACCAGCAGAACGCTTCTCTGCCATTGGGTCTTGATCCCTTCCGCACTACTGTCGGGAAATCCGATATGCAAATGGGGCAACAGCATATCCACGAGACGCAGAAATGCTCCGCCAATTAAAAAACCGATAACCGCCGGAATCCAGGGAATTCCACCAGCTTGCTCAGTCATCTCGATCGCTGGCGCTAACAGCGACCAGAAACTGGCCGCTATCATGATCCCGGCCGCAAATCCCAGCATGCCGTCCAAAATCCGCCGGTTAATAGTTTTGAATACAAATACAACCGCCGCGCCGGCGGATGTCATGCCCCAGGTGAAACAGGTCGCCAGAAGCGCCTGAATCACCGGATTAAGGTTTTTGAACCAGTCAATCATTTTTCGTCCATCTGTTGTTTATAGTAGTTGATCAAGCCATTTGTCGAGGAATCGTGCGAACTGACCTGTTCCGCCGCATTCAGCTCCGCTAAAATTTTATTGGCTAATTGCTTGCCGAGTTCGACTCCCCACTGGTCGAAGCTGAAAATATTCCAGATAACTCCCTGCACAAAAATCTTATGCTCGTACATGGCGATCAGGGCGCCCAGCGTACGCGGTGTTAATTTTTTATAAAGGATTGAATTGCTTGGCTTATTGCCCGGAAAAACCCGGAACGGTAACTCGCGGCGGATTTCCGTCTCACTCAATCCACCGGCTTTCAATTCCCGGGCAATTTCTTCCTCACTTTTGCCATTCATCAGGGCTTCAGTCTGGGCAAGGAAATTGGATAGCAGAATGCGGTGATGTTCCCCGATTGGATTTTGCGCAATCACCGGCGCTAAAAAATCGCACGGGATCAATTTCGTCCCCTGATGAATCAACTGATAAAAGGCGTGTTGTCCGTTCGTGCCCGGTTCGCCCCACACGATCGGTCCGGTTTGATAAGTAACGACTTCACCGTTACGGTCCACGCGCTTGCCGTTGCTTTCCATATCAGCCTGCTGTAAATAAGCCGGCAGGCGTCGTAAATATTGATCATATGGTAAAACAGCCCAGGTTTCTGCACCCCAGAAATTGTTGTACCAGATGCCCAGCAAAGCCAGAATCACGGGTATATTTTCTTCAAGCGGAGTCGCGCGGAAATGACGATCCATGGCATGCGCTCCTGCCAGCAACTGTTCGAAATTCTCAAAACCAATTGCCAGGGCAATCGACAAACCGATCGCCGACCAGAGCGAATAGCGTCCGCCAACCCAATCCCAGAAAACGAACATATTAGCGGGATCAATTCCGAATTCGGTGACTTTCTGGAGATTGGTCGAAACCGCTACGAAATGTGACTTGATTAATTGCGCATCCCGCGCGGTCGCCAAAAACCAATTGCGCGCGGTACGGGCATTGGTCATCGTCTCCTGTGTCGTGAAAGTCTTGGATGCCACTATAAAAAGTGTCGTCGCCGGGTTCAAATTTTTAAGAGTTTCGGCAATATCCGTTCCATCGACATTCGAGACGAAATGTAATTTAAGATTCGGAACCTGATACGGTTTCAAGGCTTCGGTCACCATCGCCGGACCGAGATCACTGCCGCCAATACCGATATTGACAATATCTGTGATCGGTTGACCGGTACAGCCGCGCCATTCACCGCGTTGCACCTTGGTACAGAAAGTTCGCATCTGCGCAAGCACGATCTGGATACCTGGCATAACGTTTTTGCCATCAACATAAACCGGCGTCGCATCCGGATGGCGCAGGGCGGTATGTAAAACAGCCCGATTCTCGGTTGCGTTAATCGCCTCGCCATTAAACATTTGTTCAATGGCCTGGGCGACTTTGCATTCGTGCGCCAGATCGAGCAGGAGTCTTTTTGTTTCTGGCGTGATCAGGTTTTTGCTGTAATCCAGCAATATTTCATCGCGCGCATCTTCATCCAAAACCAGCCGGATTGAAAAACAGCTGAAGCGCTTTGCGTCTTCGGCAAAAAGAGTTTTCAAGATAGTTTTCTGGATTCGCGGGTAATGTTTCAGCAGTTTCTGCCAGGCGGATGTTTTAGTCGGATTGACTGCGGGCAACATGATTATATTCTCCTGTCGTTAAGCGCTAAAGATTACAAAAAAAATAATCGGGATACAACCACGATTTTATCATCACTGGCTTAAATCTTACTAACTAAATTGTGAAATCAGCCTTGCCAGCCGCTTCTGATAAATTGCAAAATTATCACCAATCACGACTAATCGTACGATCCGCGGATATCCATTTTCCGCCAGATGCCGATGGATTACGTCGAGCGCTATGTCAGCCGCCGGTTCGAGCGGATAGCCGTAGGCGCCGGTGCTGATAGCCGGAATGGCGATGAAGGTGAATTTATGCTTGGCGGCAATGCGTAAAACATTGCGGTAACAGGCGGCTAAAAACTGCGCCTCACCGGATCGACCGCCGCGCCACACCGGTCCGACAGTATGGATGACAAAGCGCGCCGGCAAGTCGTATCCACCCGTCAAAACCGCCTCGCCGGTCGGCAGTCCGTTGGGATATAGCGTATTTCTAATCTTGCGACATTCTTCTAAGAGACCCGATCCGGCGGCGCGATGTATCGCACCGTCGACACCACCACCTCCCATGAGTGAGTGATTGGCGGCATTGACGATTGCGTCGCAACTTTCACGGGTAAGGTCGCCGCAGATTATTTTTATGCGGATAGATATATTCGATTTTTTCGCTATATCCATTTCATGTTAAATATACAAAACCATTATGATTTGTTGGCATGCGGCATTCAGTTTAAAAATTTACTTGCCTTTCATTAAGAATTTTGCTTATTGTTAATCTGGATTACGCTTTGAGGTTTTATGAATTACTTAGAAATCCGGTCTGAAGATATTGAATAAAAACCATGCACCCTTCTGAGCGATTAAATATCGTAAAAAACCTGCAACTGAAATACGATCCGGAACCGTTTCACTCCGACCAGGTTGCGAAATTATCCCTGATCCTGTTCGATGAACTGACCGCGTTGCACGCTTTGTCCACAACCGAACGACCTTTGCTGGAAGCCGCCGCACTTCTGCACGATGTTGGTTATGCCCGGCAGAATAATGACGGTCACCACAAAAACAGCCTGCGCATTATATTGGAGGAAAATATTCCGGGATTCAATCCCGAAGAAACTGGCATCGTCGCTAATGTCGCCCGCTATCATCGCAAGTCGTTACCCGCGGAGAGACATCGTCATTATGCCGAACTCGATCCGGACTCCCGGTCAATTGTCCGCAAACTGGCGGCTTTGCTAAGAATCGCCGACGGACTCGATCGCAGTCACCGCAGGCTGGTCCGCGATATAAAAACCATTATTGACTATCACAAAGTCACTTTTGACGTTTACCATTATGGCGAATTGCGTAACGAAATCGCGGCCGCCGTGAAAAAGGCTGATCTCTTTCAGGCTGAGTTCGGGCGCAAACCGCTATTCCGGTCGCACTACCTCAGTCATATTGCAAATTTTCAAAGGGACCCCGCTCTATGAAAAAAGCCCTGATTCACTTTGGACCGATTTATGTACACCTTATCATTACGGAAAGCGCGACGCCTTCGATGCCCCTCCTGCACCGCACAGTCGCCCTGCATCTTTTACAGCGGGAGCATCGGCGAAATTTAGACGATTCGAATGACTCAGTAAAAGTCGAAAAAGTGCTCAACGAATTTTTAGCAATTATTGAAAAATATCAAGCCCAGTCGCCTCAAATCACCTTTTCCGCCGATCTGGCTGATGCTGAAATCCTGGTTTTCCTGCGCCTTTTTCTGAGAAAACTCGGGTTGCCGCCAATCGAAATCCGGGATTTCTTAACGGAATTTGAATCGATGCGATATCAATTAAAGGATTTGTCGTCAGAGTCTCTGGTGGTACAGGTTAGTGAAGCCCACCTGCGCTTTATTAAGATCAGAGAGAATCAACCTGAATTTATTTTTAATTTGCCGTGTGGAATCATTCTACTAACCAACGATTTCCTTAAAAACGATCCACCCGAACCAGCCGAGATAATCGCATTACGTGACCACCTGAGCGCCGAATTCGATCGCCTGCAATGGTATCGTTTACCCAAACAAATTCTGACTTTCAGCGATACGGGTATGGCGCTTGCCAGCCTAATCAATGACTCAAGTGATGGCGATAATATAAAAACTGTCTGTATTACAAAAGATCAACTGCAAAAGATTTTACCCGATCTGACTCACAATTATAAAAACCAGATTGCGCGCCACCCCGGAGCTAATCCGGATTTCAGCGACTATTACCTGGCTACAGCTCTGGTTTATGAACATCTGCTCGACTAT
>Ga0265293_10006836_pt1 | contig 17952 bp, 15 predicted proteins | sample Munlanlewell138R_FD_192505 | JGI IMG/M metagenome (GOLD analysis project Ga0265293, IMG submission 192505) | Leachate microbial communities from a municipal landfill in Southern Ontario, Canada - Leachate well 138R | ecosystem: Engineered > Solid waste > Landfill > Unclassified | place: Canada...
ATGGAATTAGCATATTTCGAGCTTCTTGGAAATGCTGAATTAATCAATTCTGTTGAAGACAATATTTTGGAAGTTTCAAAATCTGATATTATAAAAACCGCTCAAAAAATTTTTAAAGAAGAAAATCTATCTTGTTTGTATTACAAATCTAAAAACTTAATTTAATGCTAAATAGAAATATTCCACCACGCACAAAAAAAATAAAATCAATAAACTTTTGTTTTCCTGAAAAGCACAGTTTCCAAAATGGAATTAACACTTATGTTTTTAGTTCAGAAACAGCTCCAGTAATAAAATTAGATGTGATTTTTAAATCTGGAATTGAAAATGCTGAAAAAAAACTTGAACCCACTTTTGCTAATTCATTGCTAAAAGAAGCTCCACAAGGCATGACTAGCAACGAAACAGCCGATTTTTTTGATTATTACGGTGCTTATATTCAAAATTTTGTAACGAATAACACTTCTGGCTTAAGATTATTTGTTCCTAAAAAATATTTTTTTAATGTTTTACCAACTTTTGCAAACTTAATCCAAACACCTGCATTCCCAGAAGAAGAATTTTTAATTTTAAAAGAAAAAAACAAAGAATCTATAAAATTAAATTTAACAAAAACTAGATATACTGCCATGAAAGGCATAAATAATCAACTTTTTGGAGATTTTCATCCTAGAGGCTGGTTGCTTAGTCCAGATGATTCTGATTTAATTAATTTAAATGAAATAAAAGAATATAGTTTTAATAATTTTTCTTCTAAAAACTGTTCCATTCACATATCCGGAAGTGTGGATAAGGAAATTATAAAACAAATTGAAGAATATTTCTCAAAAAATTTTGGAGACACAAAAATTAAAAAAAATAAAAATGAAAATAAGTTTTCAACTAAAGATACTAGCAAATATTACCAAATCCCTAATGCTGTTCAGTCAAGTATTTATATGGCAAAAAATTTAGGGAAATTAAGCGATGAAGAAATTATTGACATTGGAATTTTAAATACGATTTTAGGAGGATATTTTGGTTCGAGATTAATGAAAAACATAAGAGAAGAAAAAGGCTACACATATGGTATTAACTCATTTTTAACTGATTACGACAATTGCACAGTTTTAAAAATCACTAGCGATCTTGCATCAAAATATGTTGACCCGACAATAAAAGAAATTTTTAACGAACTTGAGAAACTTGCAACAAAACCAATCTCCAACTCGGAATTAAATACTATAAAAAACTATATTAGCGGAGAAATTCTATCATCTATTGACGGAGTTTTTCAACATTCCGCTATTTGGGAAAAATTAATTAGTTCAAATCGTAATGAAAATTTTATCAATCAACAATTTGAAAGATTAAAAAATATCAGTGCTGCAGAAATTAAACAAATTGCTAACAAGATTTTTAATAAATCAGACTTTTATACTGCAATTGCAGGAAATTCAAAGTAAAATATGAATTTAGTTATTGGTATAATTTTAAAAATAAACAAAAATCATTGTTTTTTAATTAAAAATAAAATAATTAGCAGAATAAACTTCTCATATTCAAGGCATTATGGCACTATCGCTTAAAATTGTTAATTTTTTTATAATTTTATTTGTTTTATTTAAAAGTATTTTTGTATATTTGCAACGGTAAATTTATAATAATGAAAAAACTTAACTTATTAGTCTCATATATATTTTTAATCGTCAGCATTAGCTTTGCTCAACCTAACACAACACTTAGTCTATCAGCTAGTAATAATTTACCAGAAGGTAATAAAAATAAAAAAACTGAAACTAAAAGCAGTTTTGAGCTTAAATCAAATCCTTTAAACGAAAGTATAAGCATAGAGTTTAACACTTTAACAAATATTGAAAGCATTAAACTTATTAATAATTCATCTATAACAGTATTTGAACAAGGAAAATCTAGAGGTGTTCCAAATTCGGCAATTAATATTCCTATCGAAGATATGGAGTCAGGAACTTATTTCATTCGTGTTCAAACGGAAAATGGAATTGAAATTCAGAGAATAATTATTTCTAAATAATTAAATTTTACATCATTTCACTTCTAGACAGCAAATAACTGTCTTTTTTTATTAATTAGTATTTATACTAATCAACAAAATGTATTACTACTAATAAAATAACGTATTTTTAGTCTATTTTATAATTTTTAGTCTATTTAGTTTTGCAAAAACTATAGAATGACAAATTACTATAATTTACTTTTACAAGACATTAGATTTAAAGAAGGACTAAGTGCTTGCATGAATTGTGGAGTTTGTACTGCCATTTGTCCTGCTGCTGAGTTTTATAAATATGACCCCCGTCAAATTTGCAATATAGTTCAAACTCGTGATAATGAGAAAATTGAAGATTTACTAAAAAGCGAAACAATTTGGTATTGTGGCCAATGTATGTCGTGCAAAGCAAGATGTCCAAGAGGAAATGCACCAGCTTTAGTAATTTCTGTATTACGTAAACTTTCTCAAGAATTAGGTTTTTTTATAGAAAGTGAAAAAGGTCGGCAACAATTTGCAATAAAAAGATCTGTTGGAGATAATATTTTAAAAATAGGTTATTGCGTTCATGTAGATACCGTAGATCCAAAACTTCATCCCGAACAAGGTCCTGTATGGAAATGGTATTTTGAAAATGCTGAAGAACTTGCAGACAGAATGGGAGGAAACTATAATAAATATGGTCCCGGGGCATTAAGAATTATTGGTGAAAAAAACTTAGAGGAAGTGAGAAAAATATTTGAACTTACCGGAGGTAGTCAACTACACCAAAATATAGAAAATTTTTCAAAAGAAAAAGCAAAATTAACAAACACATCAATTGAAAACGAAGGTATAAACAATGAATATTATTTACACACCTATATTGAGAACTCCAATAAACATCAAAAATAGACTAAATGACAAAAAATAAACATTATTGGAATCAATACCAAAAAGAAATTGCCGATGACAATTATTTTTACGAAAGAAGTTGTATTCGACAATCTTTTTTTCCTGGTTCAGAAACCACTTTTTTAAAAATATTAAGAGAAGAACTTGGGAAAACCATAATTGACGACCCAAACCAACATACTTGCACTGGTATTGGCTATCATTCTGATGTAGTACCCTTCGACACAACGATGACAGTTTGTGCTAGGCTTTTTTCTTTAATGAAAGATGCAGGTTTCAAAAATTATGTACCTTCTTGTGTTACTTCGTTTGGTGTTTTTACCGAAGTTATAGAAACTTGGCAAAACTTTCCCGAAGAGCTTGAAAAAACAAGAAATTTCCTAAGAAAAGCTACGGGTAGAGAATTTGATATTCCAAATAACATAGTGCACCCTTCTGATATTATTTATAAATATAGAACTGAACTAAAAAACAAAATGAAATATCAATTAATTAATCAAGAAACAGGAAAACCATTAAAGGGAGTAGAACATATTGGTTGTCATTATGGTAAAATTTTTAGTAAACATGCAGTTGGTGGTGCAGAATTTCCACAAGTTTTGGCAGGAATGATAGAAGAATGGGGTGGCGAAGTTGTTGATTATCCCGAGAGAAGACATTGCTGTGGATTTGGATTTAGACAATACTTAGTTATGGCAAACAGAGGTTATTCTGTTGCAAATACAAAAAAGAAATTCGACTCAATGCAAGCTTACAAACCTGATTTTGTGCTAACTAACTGTCCTGGTTGTACAATGTTTATGGATCGTTGGCAATACACAATTGCCGAAATGGAAGGCATAACTTATGATGATAAAAAAATGGGGATCCCCGTATTAACTTACGAAGAACTTGCAGGATTGTTATTGGGCTATAATCCATGGGATTTAGGATTACAATTACACCAAATACAATCTGAATCTTTATTAAATAAAATTGGAATAAAATACGACCCTAAAGATAAATTTGTTGGTAAATCCGGAACTTTTTTAGGTGAACCAAATAAACCCGAAAAGCTTATTGTTGATTATGAAAAATAAATCTGTTATTATAATTGGTGCAGGTGTTGCAGGAATAGAAGCAGCAAATAATATTGCAGAAAACGGATATAATGTAACACTTATTGAAAAAGAAAACCTACTAGGTGGAAATTTAAAAAATTATGCCAAATTATTCCCCGACTTTTATGAGGCTGGCGAAGTAAAAAACAATTTAATCAACAAATTAAACTCAGAAAATATTAATGTCTATAACAATAATGAAATTACAGAATTATTTTTTGAAAACAATAAATGGCAGGCAGTAAATTCACAAAATCAAAAGTTTTTAGCCGATGCGGCACTGCTTACAACCGGTTTTACAGTTTTTGACGCAAAACGAAAAGAAGAATTAGGATACGGTATTTATGATAATGTAATAACATCTTTAGAATTTGAAAATATGTATAAAACAGGAAAAATTACTACTAAACAAGGTAATATTCCTGAAAGAATTGCTTTCTTAAATTGTGTAGGTTCTAGAGATGAAAAAGTTGGAAATCATTACTGTTCAAGAGTTTGCTGTATTAATGCTGTAAAACAAGCAAGTGAATTTAAAGAAATTTACCCTGATTCTCAAGCTTATTGTTTCTATATGGACATGAGGATGGCAGGACAATTTTACGAAGAACTTTACCGTAAATCTCAAGAAAAACATAATGTTATTTATATTAGAGGTAGAATTTCGGAAGCTGCTGCTACATTAGATAATAAAATACAAATAAAATCTGAAGATACACTTAGCGGATTACCACTAAAAATGACAGTTGATTTGCTTGTTTTAATGGTTGGGATAGAAGCCTCTATAGGAACTAACCAACTTGCGTCTCAAAACGAAATTAATGGAGAATATGGCTTTGCCAAAAGCAAGGGTTTGTATGGAAACGACAATATAACTAATAAAAAAGGATTGTTTTTAGCCGGTACTTGCAAAAGACCACTTACCATTCCTGAAACTATTGCCGATGCAAAAGCCGCTGCTAATCAAATCATTAAATATTTAAACCAAATATAATGAAAAACTGGGGTTTTAAAATATCACAAGCACGAATTATTGATCTCGACAAGGCAAACACAAAAATGTTTGAAGATTTATGTTTAAAAGTCCCCTCAGCTAAGCGATGCATTATGTGTGGTGGCTGTTCTGCAACTTGTACTGCTTCAAACCATACTAATTTTAATTTTCGTAATTGCAATTTAATGTTTAGAAGAGGGCAATTTGAAGGCTTAGCCGAAGAATTAGACAAATGTATGCTTTGTGGAAAATGTAAATTAGTTTGCCCCAGAGGTGTAAACACTAGAGCGATAATTTATAATATGAGAATTATTCTCAACAAAATGAACTATAAAAATATTGAATTATGAACTATAACAACTTTATAATTCCTTTCTGTCTTGGAGCTAGTTTATTGTTAATTATTATAATATATAAATTTGCAAAATGGCTAAGCAAACTAGATAAAAAACAAAAATATTTTGTAAAACGTAATTTTTTTAGTAAAAAATCTATTGCAGCAATAAACGAAGTCTTTCGCGAAGCATTAATACATAGAAATATTTATAGAAAAAACCCCCTACTTGGGTATATGCACATGAGTTTAGCTTTTGGCTGGTTTTTATTAATTGTTGTTGGTAAAATTGAAGCTTCTTTTTATGCCGGAAGTTTTTTCGAAGAACCTTGGCTTGCTATTTTCTTTAAATTTTTTGCACGCGAACAAGCTAATTTTTGGGTGGCAAATTTTTTCTCCTTTACAATGGATTTGCTTTTACTTATAGTGCTTAGTGGATTAGCGCTAGCAATTATTAAAAGACTAAAATCAAAAATATTAGGTATAAAAAAAGCAACTAAGCATGTGATTTACGACAAAATAGCTTTAACAGCTTTATGGCTAATTTTTCCTCTTCGATTATTAGCCGAAAGTTCAACTGCGGCATTAGTGCAAAATGGAAGTTTTCTAACTGGAGGAATTGGGGAATTATTTTCATTACAATTTGCTCAAAACGTTGAATTACCTTTATATTGGGCATATTCATCAGTATTGTTTGTGTTTTTTGTCAGTTTGCCTTTTTCACGATATATGCACATTCCAAGTGAAGTTGTATTAATATTTTTAAGAAAATGGGGAGCAAAAGCAGGTGAACAATATTCGGGACTAAGTGATTTCGAAATTAATTCATGTTCAAGATGTGGAATTTGTATAGATGCCTGCCAATTAAGCTTTTCAGCTAATATAAATAATGTTCAATCTGTTTATTTTATAAGAGATACAAGATATAAAAAACTAAACGACAATATCGCAAATAATTGTTTAATGTGTGGAAGATGTACAGAAGCCTGTCCTGTAGGTTTAGAATTAACTTTAATTCGTCAACAATTAAGAACAAAAACCGAAATTGCCGGCAAACACTATTATGATTATTGTGAAAATAAAAATAATAAAAACAAAACTGATATTATATATTTTGCGGGTTGTATGACACAGTTAACACCAAATATTATTATTGCCATGAAAAACATTTTTTCTGCAGCAAAGGTAAAATATTGGTTTATGGATGAAGATAAAGGTATTTGTTGCGGTCGTCCAATGCGTCAACAAGGGTTTGTACAACAATCTAAAGACTTAATTAGTAAAAACACAAAACTCATTTCTAAATCTGGAGCAAAATTACTTATTTGTTCTTGTCCTATTTGTTATAAATCTTTTAAAGAAGAGTATTCCTTAGACATTGAAATTATGCATCATAGCGAATATATTAAAATGTTAATTGATGAAAATAAAATCAAGCTTAATAAATCAGAGCTTAATATAGTTTTTCACGACCCTTGCGAACTTGGACGAGGACTAAATATTTATAAGCCCCCACGTCAAGTTTTAAGTAAAATTGGAAAAATTATTGACACGGAATTTAGCGAAAAGGATTCCCTATGTTGTGGAGGAAGCCTTGCTAACACAGTAATAGAACTCGAAACTCAATTAGAAATCAGAAATAAAGCTTTGGAAATATTAACAAAATCAAAACCAGATATTTTAGCAACTGCTTGTCCATTATGCAAAAAATCTTTTACTCATGCTTATAAAGGAAAAGTAATGGACATTGCTGAAATTGTTTCAAAATTTTTATATTTGCAAAATAATTCAAAAAAACAAGAAATTAAAGAAAAAGAAATTTTTTCAATATTAAAATAACATTTAAATAAAAATATTATGATTGACATTTTTGACAGATTAAAAGAAGCAAGAGGACCTCTAGGTCAGTACCAACAAAAAGCAGAAGGTTATTTTATGTTTCCTCAATTAGAAGGCGAAATTGAGCCCAGAATGAATTTTTTAGGCAAAAAAGTGCTTACTTGGAGTTTAAATAATTACTTAGGTTTAGCAAATCACCCCGAAGTACGCAAGGCAGATGCAGAGGCCGCTAAAAAGTTTGGAATGGCTTATCCTATGGGAGCAAGAATGATGTCGGGTGAAACTAAATACCACAAAGAACTTGAAGATAAACTTGCAAAATTTGTAAAACGTGAATCTGCATACCTTTTGAACTACGGCTATCAAGGCATGGTTTCCATAATTGATACTTTAGTTAGCAGAAAAGATGTAATAGTTTATGATTCCGAATCTCACGCTTGCATTATGGACGGAGTTTTTTTACATAAAGCCAAAGGTGGAAAATCTTATGTTTTCCCTCATAACGACATTGAAAGATGTGAAAGAATGTTAAAGTTTGCTACAAAAACAGCAAACGAAAACGGTGGTGGAATTTTGTTAATTACCGAAGGAGTTTTTGGAATGGCAGGAGACTTAGGAAATCTTGCAGAAATAGTGAAATTAAAACAAAAATATAATTTTAGAATTTTAGTTGACGATGCACACGGCTTTGGTACCATGGGCGAAACAGGTGCCGGAACTGACGAACATTTTGGATTACAAAAAGAAGTTGATATTTATTTTGCAACTTTTGCTAAAGCAATGGCAGGAATTGGAGCTTTCGTAGCTTCAGACAAAGAAATTATTGACTTTTTAAAATATAATATGCGTTCGCAAATTTTTGCAAAATCATTGCCAATGCCAATGGTTATTGGAGCTTTAAAAAGATTAGATATGCTTCAAAACCAACCTGAACACAAAGAAAAACTTTGGAAAATTGCTAAAGCTTTGCAAAAAGGATTGAAAGAAAATGGTTTTAATATTGGTAATACTGAATCGCCTGTTACACCTGTTTATTTTAGCGGTTCAGTTCCTGAAGGTACAAATGTTGTTGTAGATTTACGCGAAAATCACAATATTTTCTGCTCAGTTGTAGTATATCCAGTAATTCCAAAAGATTTATTAATGCTAAGAATAATTCCTACAGCTGCTCATACTTTAGAAGATGTTAACGAAACTATAGAAGTTTTCAAAAAAATCAAAAAGAACTTAGAAGCAGGAGTTTACAACACTGAAGAAATTAAATCAATGAAAGTCGAATAATGACTTTTTATAAATTATTTCAATTTTTCAAAGCGGTATAAAAAAAATATACTGCTTTGTCATTTTATAAAAATATAAAAAATATGAAAGAAGCAAAATATTATTTAAAATGCGTTAAATGTGAACACATTACCCAAGATTTTAGTGCATGGTTTGAACAAAACCAAGTTTGTCCCAAATGTGGCAGCAAACATTCTGAAGTTTGGTATAATAGCGACTACAAAGAACTACCACTAATTATGAAAGGTAATCCTGAAAATTTTTGGCAGTATTTTTATTATTTACCATTAAATAAACGTGAAAATATTATAACTCGAAATGAAGGAGCAATAGACTTACAAAAGTGGTGGTTTTTAGAAGATTTTGCAAAAGAAAAATATAATTTAGACCTAGAAATCCTTGTTTATCGCAATGATTTAAACGGCGGTACTGGAACTTTTAAAGATGTTGCTGCTGCTTTGGCCGCCAGTGTATTAAAAGAAAACGACATAAATCAATATTGCGTTGCTTCTACTGGTAACACTGCAACTTCTTACGCACGCTATCTTTCTATTGCAGGAATAAATTGCTCTATCTTTTTACCTGATAATGCTTTAAAAGCTTCAGAGGCAATGATTAGTGCTTTCGGACAAAATGTTTATAGAGTAAAAGGAGATTATTCAAAAGCAAAAGAAGTTGCGGCAGAATATTCAAAAAAACATAAAATTTTAATCTCTTCAGGAAATATAGACCCTCTTAGAGTTGAAGCAAAAAAAACAATGGTTTTTGAGTGGTTACGCCAATTAGGAAAAATGCCGGATGTTTATATTCAAGCAATTAGCGGTGGTACAGGACCAATTGCTATTGACAAAGGAGTTAGAGAAATTAAAGAGATTTTTCCGGATATTAAAAACCCACGCATGATAATGGTTCAACCTGATGCTTGCGACCCAATGACTAAAGCATGGGAAGAAGCTCAAGCAAAAGGATTCCCAAAAGGCTTTGAAAATAATTATCCAATTATTGATAATCCACAAACTCAGGTTCCAACTTTGGCAACAGGAAATCCTGCAACTTACCCTATTGTTTCAAAAATTATTGAAAATAATGGTGGAACTTTCATCAGAATGAAAGAAGAAAAACTCGCTGCAATAGGAAGATTAATAGCCTACGAAAGAAAACTTTTATTAGGACCTGCATCTGCAGTTTGCTTAGGCGGTTTTTTTGAAGCTTTAGAAAAAGGCTTGCTAAAATCTGGTGAAACTTTAATTATAAACATTGGCGAAGGTGTACGCCGTGCTCCGGAATTTGTTGAACAAATGATATACTCTTCAAAAGAAGTTTCTTCTGCTGACGAATGTAAACCTCATCAAATTGATTTTTACAGAAAACAGCTGTGGAATGATGTTTTAAAATAAAAAAAGTTTTTTAATAAAATGCTAAATTTAAACAATAAGATTGTTTGGATAACAGGGGCTTCATCAGGAATTGGTGAAGCCTGTGTTTATGAACTCGCAAAAGAAAAAGCCAAAATAATTATTACAGCAAGAAATAAAGACAAACTTGAAAAAATAAAACAAAAAAGTTTAGAACTTGGTGCTAGTGATTGTAAAGTACTAGACTACGACTTATCTGATATTGAAAATATAGAAAATTTAGTAGAACAGGCTAATTCCTTTTTTGGAAAAATTGATATAATGTTCAATAATGCAGGTATTAGTCAAAGAGCTTTAGCAGGAGACACTATTTTTGAAGTTGATAAAAAAATAATGGATATAAACTTTTTTGCTCCTGTTAAAATTTCTAAACTTTTATTAAAAAAATTCATAGAAAATGGTTCCGGTACTTTTGTTGTTACTACAAGTATTACAGGCAGATTTGGTTTTCCATTACGTTCTGCGTATTCAGCTTCAAAACACGCTTTATATGGATTTTTTGAAACTGTGCATGCAGAATATTTTGATAAAAATATAAATGTTGTTTTAGTTTGTCCGGGAAGAGTAAATACAAATATTTCATACTATGCACTTGAAAAAGACGGGACACAACATTCTAAACTTGATCCTGGACAAGCTGGTGGCATAAGTTCAGAAAAAGCTGCAAAAAAAATTGTAAAAGCAATAAAAAAACAAAAACCTGAAGTTTTAGTTGGCGGTAAAGAGTTGTTAATGCTTTATATTAAAAGATTTTTACCAGCTTTATCAAGAAAATTAACAAGAAAAATTAAACCTGAATAAATTTAAAACTATGGATAAATATATTATTAGCGGTATTCAACAAATTGGAATTGGAGTAGAAAATTTTTCAGAGGCTTGGAAGCATTATATTGATGTTTTCAATATGGACATTCGTATTTTGGAAGATGATACAGTAGCAGAATTAATGTTGCCATACACAGGTGGCAGTCCGCAAAAAAGACATGCTTGCATTGCTCTTAACATGCAAGGTGGCGGTGGTTTTGAAATTTGGCAATACTCTGAAAGAAAACCAAAAACAATAGATTTTGATATTAATTTTGGCGATTATGGTGTTATTGCAGCAAAAATAAAATCTAGAAATGTTGAACAAAGTTTTGAAGAATTTTCTAAAAAGAAAGATATACAAATTCTTGGGAATTTAAGCAAGGGAATTGATGGAAACAAAACATTTTTTATAAAAGATAAATATGGAAATATTTTTCAAATTATTTATGATAATTATATTTTACGAGATGAAAAAAGAAGCACAGGTGGTATAGTTGGTGGAATTATCGGAGTAAGTAATATTGAAAAATCATTAGTGGTTTATAGAGATATTTTAGGTTATGATAAAGTTCTAAGTGATGAAACAGGAAATTTCGAAGATATTTCTGGATTAAATTCAGGTAATCAAAAGTTCCGCAGAGTTTTACTTAGCCATTCAAAAGAAAGAAAAGGACCTTTTGCAAAAATGTTTGGGCAGTCTTATATTGAATTAGTTCAAGCCTTAGAAAGAAAACCACGTAAAATCTACGAAGGACGTTATTGGGGCGATCCAGGATTTATTCAAATTTGTTTTGATGTTAAAAACATTCCTTCATTACAAAAAAAGTGCGAAAGTCTTGGTTTTCCCTTTACAGTTGATAGTTCTGTTAATCCAAATAATTCTGAAACATTTGATATGGGAGAAGCTGCCGGTCAATTTACCTATATTGAAGACCCAGATGGAACTTTGATTGAACTAGTAGAAGCACACAAAATTCCTCTAATGAAAAAGTTTGGAATTTACTTAAATCTCAAAAAGCGAAATCCTGAAAAATCCCTGCCAATGTGGATGCTAAAAGCACTAAGATTTGGTAGAGTAAAAAAAGAGGATTTGTAAATTTTAGTAAATTTAATCTATTAACTACTTTTAATAAGTTTTTTTTGTTTTTATCTTTAAGTTAAATTATATTTGCACTAAATATAATTTGAAAACTTGTTGTTTAAAGATAAACTAATTTTTGCTGTAATTCCTGCATACAACGAAGCAGGAAGAATAAAAAAAGTCATAGACAAAACTTATGACTTTGTAAATCAGGTGATTGTAGTAAATGATTGCTCTACAGACAAAACTTTAGATGTAATTAAACATACAAAAGCCTGCTTAATAAATTTAGAAAAAAATAGTGGTGCCGGCTTTGCAACACGTATTGGTTGCGACTTAGCCATAGAAAAAGGAGCAGATATTATTATCACTATAGACGCTGATGGACAACATTGTCCCGAAGATATACCAAGATTAATTAATGAATTAATTTCAAAAAACTGCGACATTGTTTTTGGTTATAGAGAAAAAACTAAAGCAATGCCGAGATTTAAAAAAATAGGAAATAATTTCTTGATCTTTTTATGTAAAATTCTTTTTAATGTTAAAGTTCAAGATGCTTTAACAGGTTTTCACGCATTTACAAAACAAGCTTATCCAAAAATAAGATGGGAATCAGATAGATTTGGTTTTATTTTAGAATATATATACTCAATTTATAAACATAACTTGAATTACTCAGAAACAAAAGTGAAAACAATATATTTCAATAAAGAACACGGCATGAAAACAAAAGACGGAATTAAAGCAATAGTTTTACTTTTTATTTGGAAATTTAAAATGCCTAAATCATTTATTAAGTTTTTAAAATTAAAATAATATGGCTGGAATTTTTGGAATATATAATGTTAATAACTTAAGTAACAAAGTTTTATCAAAAACAGCAAATATTTTATTTAAAGAATCATTGACTAGAGCTAAAGAGATTTGTGAATCAGTTTATTGCGATACTGAAAATAATATTTATTCAAAAAAATCATACCAAAATAACCAATCTTTAAAAAAAGAATTTCAAAAATTAATTAAATCAAGTCATAATAAAAACATAAATATTCTTATTTCCCAATTAAATACCTCTAGCGAAATAGACTATTCTCCAAATATAAACTTAGTTTCAAAACTTAATAAAACCTTAGTAGCTTTTGACGGGATTATTTTAAACAATGAAACATCACTAAACGCCAATGAACTAATAAACAAGAACTTAGCCCAATTTAACAATAAAATTGAAGCTATAGAAACAATTTTAAAAAAAACACTAGGAACTTTAAATCTTGCAGTTTATGATATAGAAAAAGGAGATTTTTTTCTTGCCTCTAATATTGGTTCTTTACATTATATTATTAACAAAACCACAGGCAGTTTAATTTTTGCTTCTGAAAAAATATTTTTATATAAAGTTGTAAAATTATTGCGTCTTAAAATAAGCGACATAAAACAAGTTAAACCAAATAAAGTTCTAAATTTCAAGAGTTTAAAAATCGAAAATACAGGCAAAGAAAAATTATTTGATTTAAGTTCTAAGTTAAAAACAATCGAAACTCCTTTTATTAATAATTTAAAAAACTTAGAAAAACACAATTTTGATAATATCAAAACAAACAATATACAATATTGTAAAAACTGTATCTTACCCTCATCAGCACCTTTCATTAAATTTGACGAAGATGGAGTTTGTAATTATTGCACTAATCATAACAAAATAAAATTTAAAGGTTTTGAAGCACTAAAAGAAATAGCTGATAAACATAGAAAGTCTAATGGGGAAATAGATTGTATTGCTGCATTTAGTGGCGGCAAAGACAGTTCTTTTGGCTTGTATTATTTAAAAAATGTGTTAGGACTAAATCCAATTGCTTATACTTACGACTGGGGAATGATGACAGAAATTGGGAAAAGAAATCAAGCAAAAATTTTACAAAAACTTGAAATAGAGCATATTATAGTTTCAGCTAATCATGAAAATAAAAGAAAAAATATTAGAAAAAACATTTTAGCCTGGTTAAAAGATCCTCATCCTGGTATAGTTCCATTATTTATGCAAGGCGACAAACAATGCGAAATGTTTGCTGATAAACTTAAGAAAAAATATAACATTGACTTAATGTTTTACTTTAGAGGCAATGAGTTGGAAATTGATGAATTTAAAGCTGGGCTTGCAGGAGTTGACAATCCCTATCCACAGGGGGTTTTGCAAAACTTAGTAGCTTATAATAAAATAAAACTTCTTATATTTTATATTAGCAGATATTTTAGAAATCCGGCACTTTTTAATAAAACTCTAAGCGAAAGTATAATTGCTTTTTATTCAACCTATATACAAAAACATGAATACGAATTTTTATGGCATTATATCCCTTGGGAAGAAGATAAAATATTAGAAATTTTATTAAAAGAATTTAATTTTGAACTACCAACTGATACAAAACAAACATGGAGAACAGACGACGGGAGTTCTGCATTTTACAATTTTATATATTACACGGTGTTAGCTTATACCGAAAACGATTCTTTTAGATCAAGACAAATTAGAGAAAATTTAATGCAGCGAGAAAAAGCAATTGCACTTACAAAACAAGAAAATAAACTTAGATATGAAACTTTAAAATGGTATTTTGATAGTTTAAATCTTGATGGAGACTATGTTTTAAAAGAAATAGAAAATAAAATTATTAGAAAATATGAACTTTCTAAAAAATAAAAGAAAATTAAAAATTACATTTTTTGTAAGCATATTTTTACTTATAACTAGTTTTGGCAGTGTATATATTAATAGTATAAATATTTATGAAGACTTTTGTCTTAGTATTTATCAAAATAATGTTGACGTTTCAGATGAATATAAAATTACAGGAATAAGTTTTTTAAATAGAAAACATGAACTAAAATATTACAATAATTCTTGGAATAATAAAAACTGGTTTTTCAAACAATTATTAGTGGAAAAAACTACAAAAAACAATTATGATAATATTGAATTACACTTTAAGTTTAATAAATCTGATAGTTTTATTTTAAGTATTCCGGACAATGAGTACTTTATGGTAAACTCTAACCATAAAAACACCTCTTTTCTTGAAAAAACTAATGAAATTTATCCGCTGAGTTTAAAAAGCATATATGATTTAATTCTTATTATTACTGCTTTAACACTTATTTACTTAGCCTTAAAAAATCAAAAACAAGATAAAACTTTCCATTTAAGAATGCTTAAAGCTACAAGGCAAATTGTATTTCTTGCAATAATTTCATTTGGGATTTATTATAGATTTTCCAACCCCTTAGACATAATTTTATCTCATGATTACCTCGGACATATTAGACCAATAAGCAAATTTTTAGAAAGCGCTAGTTTCGACCATCATGAATGGGCATATCCCTACCCGATTTTTGCAATTACAATTATTTCTATTTTCAAAAATATAAATGCGATTTGTCCAATACAACATATAATTTCAGTATTATCAATGATTTTATTTTTTATTTATTTAGAAAAGCATTTTAACAAAAATAAAGATAATTTTACTTTTCAAATAGTATATACAATTGCTGTTAGTTTTGTGTTTTATTTACTTGCTTTTGATGGCAATTTTATATTTTTTGAAAAAACTTTACACCACGAAGCATTAATTATCCCCGTTAGTTTATCAGTTGCTTATGTAATTCTTAGATATTTAAACAATAAAAGTATTTTAAACTTTTCTCTATCAACAATAGTTTTGTTTTTGAGTTGCTTATTAGAATATAGATTTACAGTCGGTTTTATAAGTGTTGCTTTTATTTTATTAATTTTACAAATAAAGAACACAAAAAAACCAAAAATAAAGAAAGTAATCATAAATATTTCCATTAGCCTTATTACTTATCTAGCAGTATTCTTACCTGAATATTATTTAATTAATAAATATGATAAACTTGCAAACAGCTTTGCATACACTGAATTTGTTTTTTCAAATGCTAAAGCAATACAAAAAATAATAGAAAAAGGAAAATATGTGGATGAATATTTTGACACTACATATTTTGCTCCTGCAATTGAAACGACAATAAATGATAGTAAACCCTTTAATAAAAAAATATTGGGATACGATTTTGATTACCTTAAATATAGCATGATTGTACCCAAACTACATACTTATATTACAAATGATTTCAAAGAAAATGGATATCTGGACAGTGCTTATAATTATATAAAAAATAATCCAAACCATACTAATTATTACAATAATTATTTCAAACAATGGGCATATTTAATTATACAAGAAGAGCCGGTAGAAGTATTAAAAAAAACAAGCAAACAATTTATGGAAGCAACTATATTTAATAATGTGGGTTATTTAGGCTATCCACAAGAATTTCAAATTACAAACCCAACTTATGAAAAGTATATTCAAATTAAATATTTAAGCAATAATTATAAATTTAAAACAAACAAAACCTATAATTTAAAATTGCCTACTCAACGCTATTTACACATAGTAAGCATAATTCTTAAAATACTTGTTTTCCTTTCTTTTATTTATTTATTACTAAGAATTATAAAACGAAAAATTAACTATTTCTTATTTTTTATAAGCTTAATTGTTATTTGCACAATTATTGCAATTTCAATTTTGCATAATTTTGCAATTCTACGATACTTGCAAACTATTTTGCCTTTTGCCTTAATATTAATTCTTTTTAGTATTACTGAAATTACACAAAACTTAACAAGCAAAACCAAATCTTTTCCTCATAATAAAAATTCATAATTTATTAATTTATTAATAAAATAGTTTTATATTTGTAAAGCTATTTTAAAAATAATGAAGAAAAGGATAATTGTTACCGGAGGAGCTGGATTTATTGGGAGTAATCTTTGTGATTATTTACTAAACAAAGGAAATGAAATTATTTGTATAGATAATTTTGATGATTATTACCCTTGTGAACAAAAGCAAAACAATTTAAAACAAGCACTTAAAAATCCAAATTTTACTTTTATAAAAGAGGATATTAAAAAAACTAATAAACTTGCAGAGCTTTTAACCGGAAAATTTAATGCTATTATTCATTTAGCCGCTAAAGCCGGAGTTAGATATTCAATTAAAAACCCAATAGGCTATGAAGAAATAAATGTACAAGGAACAAAAAGCATTTTGGAATTAGCAGTAAGAAAAAATATCCAACAATTTGTTTTTGCTTCATCATCAAGCATTTATGGCAATGCCCCCACTCCATTTGATGAAAATTTTAAAGAATTAAAACCTATTAGCCCATATGCTCAAACAAAATTATTATCCGAGAAAATTGGAAAAGAGTATTCAGAAAAGTATAATTTAAACTTTATTTCATTAAGATTTTTTTCTGTTTATGGACCAGGTTTGCGACCTGATTTAGTTATGAATAAAATTGCAAATGGCTTGTTTAAAAACGAAAACCTAAAAGTTTTTGGAAACGGAAATACAGCACGCGACTATACTTATGTCGATGATATTATTTTTGGAATTGAAAAAGCATTAGATTATAAAAATACAAATTTTGAAGTTTTTAACCTTGGAAGCGGAAATCCAATTAAATTATACGAAATTATAAATATTTTTGAAAAAGAAACAGGAAAAAAACTGAAAATTGAAAATATTGCTCCAATAAACGGAGAGTCTGAAATTACTTGGGCAAATAATAAAAAAGCAAGTGAACTTCTTAATTTCCAAGCTACAATAAATATAGAACAAGGAATAAAAAAATATTTAACTTGGTACAAAAGCCATTGTTTATGAAAAAAACTATAAAAGCAAATAATACTCAATCTTTATTTAGTTACCTAAAATTAATTTGGGATTATAGATTTTTTTCACGTTCACTTGCAATGGGCGAAATAAAAAATAAGTATGCAAAAACATATACCGGCATTTTTCTTTCCTTAATTCAAAGTTTAATTGGATTAGCAGTTTATTGGTTAATTTTTGGTATAGCAATAAAAATTGAAACAGGAAATATTCCTTATCCTGTTTTTGCCCTACCTGGTATAATTATCTGGCAATTTTTTTCATATTTAGTAGGAAATTCAAGTGGTGCTTTAATAAATTCTGAACACCTGATAACAAAGCTTTACTTTCCTAGAATTAATCTAATATTATCAAAAATTTTACCTGGATTAGTGGATTTAGCTGCAGGTTTAGCATTATTTATCATATTATTTTTAATATTTGGTTTAAAACTT
>Ga0265293_10006838_pt1 | contig 17951 bp, 12 predicted proteins | sample Munlanlewell138R_FD_192505 | JGI IMG/M metagenome (GOLD analysis project Ga0265293, IMG submission 192505) | Leachate microbial communities from a municipal landfill in Southern Ontario, Canada - Leachate well 138R | ecosystem: Engineered > Solid waste > Landfill > Unclassified | place: Canada...
TCTGGCGGCTGTGGACGTCGGCAACAGTGGCTCCGAACATCGTGCCCTGCACGCCAGTCTGATCAGCAATGCACAGGCAGCAGCGACAATCACCGGAGCCGAGATTCATGTCTTTAGTGCTCATCCAGCACCGATGCTGTCCGCCGCTGACCCGACTTTCCAGCTGAGTGAAACCATCGAGGCGCGTTACCGCGAACAGGCCGAACTGTTCATCAAGGAATTCAACCTGAATCCGGCCAACATGCACTTGAAAGAAGGCCCTGCCGATGTGCTGATTCCACGTATGGCCAAACAGCTCGGTGCGATGTTGACCGTAGTCGGTACCGTAGCCCGTACCGGCCTCTCCGGTGCACTGATCGGCAATACCGCCGAAGTGGTGCTGGATGCGCTGGAAACCGACGTGCTGGTGGTCAAACCGAAAAACGTCATGGACTATCTGGAAAACCAGTTGCAGCGTTAACACAGCTACATAGCCCAGCGGCGTGCTACGGCCGCTCCGTTGGGCTTTCCCCATACCTTGCCAGCCTGACCTTTTGTCCGGCCATAACCCGGCCGGGCAAAACAACTCCGACCTTGCCTACGCCTTTCGTCTAACCCGTCTATCGCCAAGTCTTTCCGCCAAGACACTTAACTTTATTGCGATTTTCCCTTAGAATAGTGCCGCCTTTTTGGCCTTTCCGTCCCATTTGAAGCTGTTTTCAAAATCTTGACAGGGCTGTTTTTCACCGTGTGCCGCTGACATCCGGGTATTTGTGAAAACAGCTTCTAAATAAGCGCCCGACACCTGTGTAACGGGCCACTGATGAGGGTAAAAACTGTGCTTGAAGCCTATCGTAAACACGTAGAAGAGCGCGCTGCACAAGGCATCGTGCCTCAGCCGCTGACTGCCGAACAAACAGCAGGTCTGGTTGAACTGCTGAAAACTCCACCTGCCGGCGAAGAAGAATTTCTGCTTGACCTGATCACCAACCGTGTTCCTGCCGGTGTCGACGAAGCAGCCTACGTCAAGGCTGGCTTCCTGTCCGCCATTGCCAAGGGCGAAGCCACTTCCCCGCTGATCGACAAAGCACACGCCGTCAAACTGCTGGGCACCATGCAGGGCGGTTACAACATCGAGACTCTGGTCAGCCTGCTGGACGATGCCACACTGGCCGCCAACGCTGCTGCCGAGCTGAAGCACACCCTGCTGATGTTTGACGCATTCCATGACGTTGCCGAAAAAGCCAAGGCCGGTAACGAGCACGCCAAGGCCGTCATGCAGTCCTGGGCTGACGGCGAGTGGTTCACCGCACGCCCTGCGCTGGCTGACAAGATCACCCTGAGCGTGTTCAAGGTCACCGGCGAAACCAACACTGACGACCTGTCCCCGGCTCCGGATGCCTGGTCTCGTCCTGACATCCCGCTGCACGCACTGGCCATGCTGAAAATGGCACGCGACGGCATCAATCCTGACGTACCCGGCTCCGTGGGTCCGATCAAGCAGATGGAAGAGCTGAAAGCTAAAGGCCACCCTGTTGCCTATGTCGGTGACGTTGTAGGTACCGGTTCTTCCCGCAAGTCCGCTACCAACTCCGTACTGTGGTTCTTCGGTGACGACATCCCGTACGTACCCAATAAGCGTGCCGGTGGTTTCTGCTTCGGTACCAAAATTGCCCCGATCTTCTATAACACCATGGAAGACGCCGGTGCCCTGCCGATCGAGTTCGACTGCACCAACCTGAACATGGGCGACGTCATCGACGTTTACCCATACAAAGGTGAAGTACGCCGCCATGGCAGCGACGAGCTCGTGACCAACTTCGAGCTGAAAACCGATGTTCTGCTGGACGAAGTACGCGCCGGTGGCCGTATTCCGCTCATCATTGGCCGCGGTCTGACCGAAAAAGCCCGTGCCGAGCTGGGTCTGTCTCCATCCGACTTGTTCAAAAAGCCTGAAGCTCCTGCCGACAGCGGCAAAGGTTTCACCTTGGCACAAAAAATGGTCGGCCGCGCCTGCGGACTGCCTGAAGGCCAGGGCGTACGCCCCGGCACTTACTGTGAGCCCAAGATGACCACCGTTGGCTCTCAGGACACCACAGGCCCAATGACCCGTGACGAGCTGAAAGACTTGGCTTGCTTGGGCTTCTCTGCTGATCTGGTGATGCAGTCCTTCTGTCACACAGCTGCTTACCCCAAGCCCATCGACGTCAACACCCACCACACCCTGCCTGACTTCATCATGAATCGTGGCGGTGTTTCCCTGCGCCCTGGCGACGGTATCATCCACAGCTGGCTGAACCGCATGCTGCTGCCTGACACCGTAGGTACCGGTGGTGACTCGCACACCCGTTTCCCGATCGGTATTTCCTTCCCGGCCGGTTCCGGTCTGGTTGCTTTTGCTGCGGCCACCGGTGTCATGCCGCTGGATATGCCAGAGTCCGTTCTGGTTCGCTTCAAGGGCAAAATGAACCCCGGCATCACCCTGCGTGACCTGGTTCATGCCATTCCTTACTACGCAATCCAGGAAGGTCACCTGACCGTTGAAAAACAAGGCAAGAAGAACATCTTCTCCGGCCGCATCCTGGAAATCGAAGGTCTGGACGGTCTGACCGTCGAGCAAGCCTTTGAGCTGTCCGATGCTTCCGCCGAGCGTTCTGCTGCCGGCTGTACCATCAAGCTGCCAGAAGAAGTCATTGCTGAATACCTGCGCTCCAACATCACCATGCTGCGCTGGATGATCAGCGAAGGCTACGGCGATGCACGCACCATCGAGCGCCGCGCCCAGGCGATGGAAGCATGGCTGGCCAAGCCAGAGCTGCTGTCAGCTGACGCTGACGCCGAGTACGCTGCCGTCATCGAAATCGATCTGGCCGAGATCAAGGAGCCCATCCTGTGTGCCCCTAACGACCCGGACGATGCCCGTCTGCTGTCTCAGGTTCAGGGTCGCGAGATCGACGAGGTATTCATCGGTTCCTGTATGACCAACATCGGTCACTTCCGTGCTGCCGGTAAACTGCTGGAGCAGGTTAAAGGTGGTATTCCAACCCGTCTGTGGCTGGCACCACCTACCCGCATGGACCAGTACCAGCTGACCGAAGAAGGCTACTACGGCATCTACGGCCGTGCCGGTGCACGCATGGAAATGCCCGGCTGCTCCCTGTGCATGGGTAACCAGGCACGCGTAGAGACTGGTGCCACCGTTGTATCCACTTCTACCCGTAACTTCCCGAACCGTCTGGGTGACAACACTGACGTGTTCTTGGCTTCTGCTGAACTGGCGGCTGTTGCCTCCATTATCGGCAAGCTGCCAACCGTGGAAGAGTATCTGAGCTACGCGAAGAATATCGACAGCATGGCTGGCGATATCTACCGTTACCTGAACTTTGATCAGATGGCCAAATACCAGGAAGCCGCTGACAAAGCCGAGCTGCCAACCGTTTAAGTTGCCCAGTCCGGAAGACCCCCCGCCACAAGCGGGGGCACTCTGATACCAACAAAACCCCTGCCATCCGGCGGGGGTTTTGCTTTTCCAAGTTTAATAAAACTACTACCAAACAATTAACCGCAACCGACGAATGCATGCGCCCCGGACACCCCGCCACAAAAAAGCCCGCTGTCATTAAACACAGCGGGCTTAAGCCAGGTTGTTGCTATATCGGACCGGCTCTACTCCGCCAATAATTTGCTGGTTTCAAAACCCATAATCAAAGAGCCCCAGCGCTGTCCCGACACATACAAAGGGATGGACAGATCATTGATAATTTCACCCGTGTCGCGAATAAATGTCTGTAGCAAAAATGGACTATCGTGGGTGCAGCGACGCCTTTCAGCGCGACTGTCGAAATATTTACGCATATTTCGGCTATAGGTATTGTCTACTTCCGCATCACCGGTTCTCGGGCGAGAAACCCGTGAGTGGTGTACAGGAATATAGCCTTCGGTATTGGTGGCAACTGCATAGATAAAGTCGGGCTGCTGCTCCAAAAAACCATCCAGCACCGGCTGCAAGGCCGCCTGGATATTCTGCAGATAACTGGTGCTGTACTGCACATATTTCTCGTGTGGATTCAGCGCCTGATAATCCTTGCTAAACAGGTTGACGCCTTTGCTGCTGACAGCCTCCATCGCCTGCATCACCTGCTCTGCCCAGCCCAGCCCCATCTGGGTAATGGCTTCAAAACCGCCATAGCCAATAATGAAGCGGGACAGAACTTCCTGGGTTTTCTGCGTTGCCTCTTCCAGCTCATAGGCGCTGTTTTGTGACTCGTCCATGTCTTCTTTCACCGAATGTGAAAGTTCGGCAATGCTGGCGACGTTCTGATGCGTCAGCCGGTTGGTGGTCGACAACTCTTCAATCGCGGTCGAGATGGTATTCAACTGCTGACTCATCTGCTCAAAACTGGCCACCATGGTTATAAACTGGCCGCTGGTACGAGTGAGAAAGACTTCTGCTTCCTGCACGTTGTTCAGAATACTGCCAGCGCCTGCTTCGGTCTGCGCCACCAGACTGCTCATTTCGGCAATATTGGTGTTGATCTGTTGGGTTGCCTCGCCGACTTTTTGTGCCAGTCCGCGCACTTCATCGGCCACTACCGCAAAGCCGCGCCCCGCTTCACCTGCCCGTGCCGCCTCAATCGAAGCGTTCAGTGCCAACAGGTTGGTCTGGCTGGAAAACTCCTCAACCAACCGTAGAATCTGGGTGATGTTTTCCGAGTTTTTACTCAGGGTACTAACAGTTTCCTGAAACCCCTGGGCCAAACGGGCCACACCCTGCACCTGCTCGGATGCCTTGTCCAGATCAACACTGGACTGATGAACTTCGCGCAGGTTGTTGTGCGTCTGGTCGCTGATGTGTGTGGTATTGACCGCAATCTCGTCAATCGCCTGGGTGGACTGGCTGCTGGACTCAAAAATCTCTTCAGCCCGGCTTTCCTGCGTAGTGGACGAGCGGTTTGCCTGCTGCACCATTTTTTGTACTCTGGCAGCGTTGAGCGCCACGTCAACCGAGTGTGTGCGGGTTTGACTGATCATTTCCTTGAGCTGACTGGCAAACTCGTTGTAACTACGAGCCATGTCGGAAATTTCATCAAACGTATAATCAGGCAGAACTGCCGATATATCGCCATCCTTGTCCCTGATCGCCTGCAATACCCCGGTAATGTCCTGAATCGGCTTAACAAAGATCGCGCGCATGAAAAAAATCATGAAAATTCCGATTACCGCTGCAAACACCCCTACCACTGCCAACAACAACCAAAAACTGTCCAGCTGTGGCAGCGAGTCCTGCGCTATGCCCAGACCATCAAGCTTCTGTTGCAATCCGGTCAACAAATAGGCGACACCGAGCATCAGCAATGCTGTTGGCAAAAGCATGGCCACCACATTACCTACTATCTTTCTGGTCAGGGTGTACCAAAACGCTTTTTCTATGGCTCGATAAAGGCTCATCATTCTGTTTCCCTCGATTTTTTTGCATACATGCGACACGATAATATGTGACGCAGTTCTCAAACTGCAGCGCGTAATATACTATCTCGACCGACTGCTTAGAAACCCCTATAGGACCAAGGCAGCACTCAAGAAAACTAACACGCCGGCTTTTCCACATGAACCGACACAACTGATAACCTTTCACATATTATTCAGAACAGTCACACCCAGCCTTATACTGCTTCCGACATAGCTGTTTTATGGAGAGTTTATGCCGCCCCGCACCCTGTACCAAGAACTGATCACCGCCTGGCGTCTACAAAGACAAGCCAATCCGGCCCTGGCCGTGACTTTTTTTGCCATTCTCGCCGGGCTGGCCTTGCTGCTGACTATCAGCCTTGCCCACTCCCTTCTGTACGGTAACCCCGGATACTTCAGTCTGGCCAACTATGGCGGGCTGGCCGGTTTTGCAGCAACTGCCGCCGGTGCATTTCTGGTACTGTTTCTGAATAAAACCAAACAGCTGACCCAGGACGCCCTGCTTGGGTTTGCCGCCGGCATGATGTTGGCAGCCAGCTCGTTTTCTCTGATCTTGCCCGGTATCGAAGCCGCGCAAGAGCTATTCAACAACTCGGGACTGGCGGCACTGCTGGTTGTGTGCGGCCTGGGACTCGGTGCCGTCCTGATGCTCGGGCTGGATCGTTTTGTTCCCCACGAACATGCCAGTACGGGCCCTTGTGGTCCGGAAGTAAGACGAATCAGCGGTATCTGGCTGTTCGTATTTGCCATTGCCCTGCACAACATCCCCGAGGGCATGGCAATTGGCGTGGTCTTCGCACACGGTGACCTGTCGGTTGCCTTGCCACTGACAACAGCCATCGTTATTCAGGACATTCCCGAAGGGCTCGCGGTAGCACTGGCTTTACGTGCAACCGGCATGAGCAATCGGCGCGCAATCCTGATTGCCGCCGGGACCGGTCTTCTGGAGCCACTGGGAGCGATACTGGGCTTTTCCATTGCCAGCAGCCTGGTGTTTGCCTATCCGTTGAGCATGGGGATTGCTGCTGGTGCAATGATCTTTGTAGTTTCACATGAAGTGATTCCGGAAACCCACCGCAATGGCAACCAGACCCTTGCCACAATCGGGCTCATGATCGGATTTATGGTGATGATGTTTCTGGATACAGCTCTGGGCTAGCTGTTTTACGGTCCAGCCAGAAACCGGATAAATCTTGAGCCTGTTCTTCCGGGAGTGCTTCACTCGCTGTCATTGCCTATATATTCAAACAGTTGCGAACAGCTAGCGTTTACGTGAAAAAAATTGTCCAGACTCAAGAAAGACTATAAAAGCATGATGTTTCAGTTTTTTTTCACAGCTACTTTCTGCCTATTGAAATAATACTATCTAGCCATCAATATAATTTAACGCACATGTCCTGAAGCTTCCGCTCAAGTTTATGCCGATTGCTGCCGAAAAAGCATCAAGACAGGCTCAGTGCTTATTACAACAAGGAAATTCTCATGTCCCCGTTACTTCGTATTTCGATCAGCAAACGTCTTTGGCTCATTTTGCTGCTGGTTGTAGCTATTTTTGTCGGTTTTGCCATCTTTATCGCCAAACAGACCTATGCCGGTCTCGTTGATGGCAAAGAAATCAAAACCCAACATCTGGTTGAAAATACCATCGGCATTCTTGAGTATTATCATGAACAGGAACAACAAGGTGTTCTGACCAAAGCACAGGCACAAGAACAGGCACTGGCTGTAATTAAAAAAATCCGTTACGGCCGCGACGACTACTTTTGGGTCAACGATCTGCAGCCCGTCATGTTGATGCACCCGATGAATCCGGCACTGGATGGGCAAGACCTCTCCGGTTACAAAGACCCTGATAATCGCCAGATTTTCAACGAATTTGTACGCATTGCCACCAATGACGGAGCGGGCTTCTATAATTATCGCTGGCCAATGCCCGGCGCCAGGGACCCGGTCGGGAAAATCAGTTATGTCCAGCAGTTCAAGCCATGGGGCTGGGTGCTGGGTACCGGCGTTTACATTGACGATATTCAGGCCGAATTTCGTACACAAACCATTAAAAGTACCATCATCCGGGTCGTTATCATCGCCATCATGGTGCTCTTGATTGTCGGCATCATCCGCAGCATCACCACCCCGCTTCGCCAGGTGGCCGATGCACTGAAAAACATTGCCAGTGGCGATGGCGACCTGACCCAAACCCTGTCCTATCGGGGCAACGACGAAGTTGGTGAGTTGAGCAGCAGCTTCAATACCTTTACTGAAAAACTGCGCTCGGTGATTGTCGAGCTGCAAGACACAGCTAAAACATTACAACAATCATCCAGCGAACTGGACAAGGCCGCACATGACAGCCTGGACAGCAGCGAGCGCCAGCTACAAGAAACCGAAGTGATTGCCACGTCGATGAACGAAGTGACCTATTCGGTGCAGGAAGTAGCAAAAAATGCCGAACAGGCTGCTAGCGAAGTGAGCAGCGCCAGTCAGCAAGCCATGGCCGGTCAGCAAAGCATTTACAACAGCCTGCAACAAACCGACCAGCTATCAGCCACCATTGGCGAAGCGGTTCAGGTCATGGAGGCTCTTGCCGCCGAAAGTACACAAATTGGCGGAGTACTGGAAGTCATTAACTCGATTGCCGAACAGACCAACCTGTTGGCCCTGAACGCTGCAATTGAAGCAGCTCGAGCCGGTGAACAGGGTCGTGGCTTCGCCGTTGTTGCCGACGAAGTTCGCCTGCTGGCCCAGCGTACCCAGCAATCGACCGGCGAAGTGCAGCACATGATCGACAGCTTGCAAAAAAACTCACAAGCTGCAGTACGGGTTATTCAGGAAAGCAGCGAGGCTTCGGCAAAAACCGTGGAGCAGGCCAATATCGCCAGCGCCAGCCTGGAGCAGATCACTCATGCACTGGCAGCACTGAGCGACCTGAACGCATCGATTGCCAGCAGCACCCTGCAGCAGTCTCACGTCTCCGAAGAGATTAACCAGAACATCAACCGGGTTGCTGGCCTGGCCACCAGCAGTACTGCTGCTGCACAACAGGCCAGTACGTCAAGCGAACACCTGGAACAACTGGCTCGTAGCCTTGGCAACCTGCTGGCCCAGTTCAAGGTATAAAACAAACTGAGAACTGTAACTGACGGCTCCCCTAGCGGGAGCCGTTTTTGTTTACACCCCGTCTTCCGGCGTACGACGCACAATCTTGATTTTGCAGTCAAAGGTGGCCTTGCGCGTCACACTAATTGCCTTGTGTGTAACGGCATCCACAGTAATATTCCAGGCCCCATCAGACGGCACCCGGATTTTCGCCGGAAAACGATCAAAGGCACCGCCATGGTAGGTATGGCGGCCACCGTTTTTGTAACTGCGGAAATTGGCATCGTTCATCAGACGAATATTGCACGTCTGCGAGCTATGGATGACAACCAGATCGCCTTCATGCAAAACTTCGCGGCGGTGGATAAATTTCATGATCAAACTGCCCAAAATTAAACGGTCGCTACTATAGCACGAGCAGCCATGTGACTGGCAGGAGCCTGTTCACCCCGCCCTGCTACAGCAAACAAACTTGCCAGTGAAGCATTCCACACCATACAATCCGCGCTTTCCAAGCGGCTGCCTGCACTGTGTTTTTTCGTCCCCATTCTTCCTTCTTGATGGCCATTCTGGCTACACGCATTGGTTTTTTGATTGCCGGGCTTGGCCTGTCAGTCTGGGCTCCACTGGTGCCCTACGTGCGTGAGCGCATCCCAATGAGTGACGCCACTTTTGGCATGTTGCTGCTGAGTATTGGTATCGGCTCCCTATGCTGCATGCCTCTGTCGGCATTCTTTACCGGACGCTTTGGCATTCGTCGCACAACCATTGGCTCGATTCTGGTGCTGGTCACTGCTCTGTGCGGTGTAGCCCTAGCCAACCAATTGTGGCTGATGGCACTGGTCCTGTTTTGCTTTGGCGGCAGCATGGGCGTGCTTGATATTGTGCTTAACGTCCAGGGACTGATGGTAGAAAACCGCGCCAATCGCAACATGATGTCCAGTTTTCACGGCATGTTCAGCCTGGGCACCATCACCGGCTCACTGCTGGTAACCCTACTGCTGATGGCCGGCCTGTCGCCCGTACTGAGCCCACTGTTGGCGGTAACCTGTATTTTATTGCTATGCGCCTGGTCTACGCCCGGCTTTTTGGTCAAACGCACTCGCAGCGACTCCGGTGGGATGCGCTGGCCAAACAGCTTTATTATTCTGGTTGGCCTGATGTGTTTTATTGTCTATCTGGCCGAAGGAGCCATTCTGGACTGGAGTGCCCTGTTTTTGATTGAATATCGAAACATGCAACCCTCTAGTGGCGGACTGGGCTATGCCTCCTTTGCCCTGATGATTACCATTGGCCGCTTTATGGGCGATAGCATGACCCGCAAACTGGGCCGGGTGCGTATGATTGCTTTTGGCGCTCTGCTGGCTGCTGGCGGCATTGCACTAGGGCTGGTGACATCCCATTGGGGTTTAACCCTGCTTGGTTACGGACTATGCGGATTGGGTTGCGCCAATGTCTCGCCGCTACTGATTTCTTCCCTAAACCGGCAGTCACATATGCCGCCGCACTTGGCAGTAACAGCGGCCACCACCATTGGCTTTGCCGGCGTACTGGCTGGGCCGGCCATGATGGGACTGGTGGCTCACTACAGTTCACTGGCCCATGCTTTTGCTTTGCTGGCAGTCGGTTTACTGCTGGTGGCCATCGCTGGCCCTAGGCTGCGCAGCTAACAGCGCGCTGACGGCCGTCCTAGACTCTGCCTTACAAGCTGAGCCGATGCAGACTGGCAGCGCAGCCTGGCGCAGCCTGCATCCTGCTTAACCGACAAAGCTCAACAGCACACCGGCTGCAACCGCCGAGGCAATCACGCCGGCCACATTGGGCCCCATGGCATGCATGAGCAGGAAGTTTTGCGGGTTGCTTTCTAACCCAACCCGGTTTGACACTCTTGCCGCCATGGGCACAGCAGATACGCCCGCCGAACCAATCAGTGGGTTGATCTTGTTGCTGCTAAATAGGTTCATCACTTTGGCCATGAGCACTCCGGCAGCCGTTCCCGCACTAAAAGCCACCATACCCAACAACAGAATACCCAGTGTTTTTACCTGCAAAAACGAATCGGCCGATAACTTGGCGCCAACCGTCAGACCCAAAGCAATGGTGACAATATTGATCAGGGCATTACGCGTGGTATCGGCCAGACGCTCAGTCACTCCGCATTCACGCATCAGGTTGCCAAACGCAAACATCCCCACCAACGGCGCCGCATCCGGCAGCAGCAGGCCAATCAGCAGCGTTAGAACGAGCGGAAACACAATTTTTTCTGTCTGACTGACATGACGTAACTGGGTCATGACAATATTGCGCTCTTGCTGGTTGGTCAGTGCCCGCATAATCGGCGGCTGGATCAGCGGCACCAGCGCCATGTAAGAATAAGCCGCCACTGCAATCGGCCCAAGCAACTCTGGGGCCAGCCGTGAGGTAACAAAGATTGAGGTCGGGCCATCAGCGCCACCAATAATGGCAATGGATGCCGCTTCGCGCATGCTGAACTCAAGCCCGGGTATGCCCAGCGTGCCAATCGCCAGCGCGCCCAGCAAAGTACCGAAAATACCAAACTGGGCCGCTGCACCCAGCAGCAAGGTTTTCGGGTTGGCCAGCATGGGGCCGAAGTCGGTCATGGTCCCCACGCCCATAAAAATCAGCAATGGAAACACACTGGTTGGCAGGCCGACCTGGTACAGCATATCCAGCAAACCACCAACTTCGGCCATGCCCGCGCCGGGTAAATTGGCCAATACACCACCAAAACCGATTGGAATCAGCAACAGCGGCTCAAACCCTTTACGGATAGCCAGATAAATTAAACCCAAACAAATCAGCAACATGACAGCTTGTCCGGGCTCCAGCTGATACACACCGGTGCCCTGCCAAAGGCTCAGTAACTTGTCCATGGTGCCGCCCTCTTAAGCAATCACGACTAAGCAGTCGCCGACGTTAACACTATCTCCAACCTTCACGCTGATCCCGCTAATGGTGCCACTGCGGAAAGCACGGATTTCGGTTTCCATCTTCATCGCTTCGAGGATGATCATCACATCGCCCTCTTCAACAGCTTGGCCCGGCTGCACCAGAATTTTGAAGATATTACCGGTCAGTGGTGCGCCCTGCGGATCACCGCTACCGTCCACTGGAGCTTCGCTCTGGGCAGCCACACCCGCGCTGGGTCCCAGTGGTTTGATGCCTTCAATGTCGCCGCCTTCGTTAACCTGTACGACAAAACTCTTGCCGTTGACATCAACCGTATACACAGCTGCTTCTGTCTCTCCCTCCGGGCGCTCGTTACCTGTTGGTGCCGGCTCAAACGCAGCAGGGTTATTACGGTTTTCCAGAAATTTCAGGCCGATTTGTGGAAATAATGCATAGGTCAGCACGTCATCGACCAGGCCATCACCACTTGCCAGTGTGATGTTTTTCTCGGTTGCCAGCTGTTGCAGCTCGGCAGTCAGCTGATCCAGTTCGTTTTCGAGCAGGTCGGCCGGACGACAGGTTACTGCCTCTGTGCCATCCAGCACCCGTGCCTGCAATTCGGCATTGAACGCTGCAGGTGCTGCGCCATATTCGCCCTTGAGGACACCAGCAGTTTCTTTGGTAATCGACTTGTAGCGCTCTCCGGTCAAGACGTTGATCACCGCTTGTGTGCCCACAATTTGCGACGTGGGCGTGACCAGCGGAATAAAGCCCAGGTCTTCACGTACACGAGGAATTTCAGCCAACACTTCATCAAATTTGTCACTGGCGCCCTGCTCTTTAAGCTGGTTTTCCATGTTGGTCAGCATGCCGCCCGGCACTTGAGCAACCAAAATTCGTGAATCCACCCCTTTCAGAGTACCTTCAAACTTGGCATATTTTTTCCGTACCTCACGGAAATAGGCAGCCACCTCTTCCAACAACTCCAGATCCAGTCCGGTATCACGCTCGGTGTCCTGAAAAATCGCCACCACCGACTCGGTCGGTGAATGGCCGTAGGTCATCGACATCGCAGAAATGGAAGTATCAACGTTATCAATACCCGCCTCGACCGCTTTGACAATCGCTGCCGTGGACAGCCCTGCGGTAGCATGACAGTGCATATGCACCGGAATTTCCAATACTTCTTTCAAGCGGCTGACCAGTTCGAATGCAACGTAAGGCTTGAGAATGCCGGCCATATCCTTGATGGCAACCGAGTCAGCGCCCAGATCCTGCAACTGTTTGCCCATGTCCACCCACATGTCCAGTGTGTGAACAGGGCTGGTGGTGTAGCAAATGGTGCCCTGAGCGTGCTTGCCGCTGTTGTGTACCGCCTGCATGGCGCGATGCAGGTTGCGCGGATCGTTCATCGCATCAAATACGCGGAATACGTCCACACCGTTAAACGCAGCCCGTTCAACAAACTTGTCCACCACATCATCCGCATAATGACGATAGCCCAGCAGGTTCTGCCCGCGCAGCAGCATTTGCTGCTTGGTGTTCGGCATCGCCGCCTTGAGCTGGCGAATACGCTCCCAGGGGTCTTCACCCAAATAGCGGATGCACGAGTCAAACGTAGCGCCGCCCCAAGTCTCGACCGACCAAAAACCGATCTGATCCAGTTTCGAGGCAATCGGCAACATATCTTCAAGGCGCAAACGGGTGGCCAGAACGGACTGGTGGGCATCACGCAATACCACATCGGTAATGCGCAGCGGATTATTGCTGGTCATCAGACGGACTCCATTTTTTGTAATTATCATGCGCGATGGCTGCGGTGCTGTTGCACGGCGGCCTGAATGGCTGCAAGGGTATCGGCATCGGGCATCTGGCTGCCAGCTGCTGGACTGCGGGTCGCGGTAATGCTGACTGCTTCGTGCACAGTCGCACGCTGCAACAGAACGGACATCAACCGTATGCAACCAATCAATAAAACAAGGAAAATAAAGACCAACCCCATGCCGATCTGCATGAGTTCTAGGCCTTCAAGCAAGGTTTGCCCTGAAGTCATAATGGCTCCTTTGTCTACAATACAAGTTTGTTGTCGTTGAAATCTCTTGCAGTAGTTTCTATCGCCCTGCTTGCCATAGCAAGACAAAACGTGGAGCACCTTAGCCTGAACAGTTTATGTAGGCAAACTTTTCAGGCACTACACAGCTGTTCCCCCACCAGTTTGTCGACATTTATCAGTCAAAGCAGGAAGATTGTCGCCAAACCAAGGAAGATAAAAAAGCCGCCGCTATCAGTCATTGCCGTGATCAGGACACTGGAACCCAGCGCGGGATCACGTCCGAGCCGCACCATAGTCATGGGAATCAATACACCCATCAGCGCTGCCAACAACAGGTTGAGGGTCATTGCGGCGATCATTACCATGCCAAGGGCAAAGTAGTCATACAGCAGCCAGGCAACCACACCAATCACGCCCCCCCAAATGACACCATTGATAAAGGCTACAGCCAGTTCTTTACGCAGCAGACGATTGGTATTACCCGTACTGACCTGTTCCAGCGCCATCGCCCGCACGATCATGGTAATCGTCTGGTTCCCCGAGTTACCACCAATTCCGGCGACAATCGGCATCAGGGCCGCCAGCGCCACCAGCTTTTCGATTGAGCCTTCAAACATGCCAATCACCCGCGAAGCCACAAAAGCAGTCACGAGATTAACCGCCAGCCAGGCCCAGCGGTTGGCAATGGATTTCCAGACCGAAGCAAAAATATCTTCCTCTTCGCGCAAACCGACGCGACTTAGCACTTCGCCTTCGGTTTCCTCACGAATCAAGTCAACCATCTCGTCAATGGTCAGACGACCGACCAGCTTGCCGCTTTTCTCCACCACAGGAGCCGAAACCAGGTCATAACGCTCAAACGCTTCGGCGGCATCAATACCTTCCTCGTCCGGATGGAAGGTCACCGGATCTGTCGCCATCACTTCGGCGACCTTCTTTTCAGGGTCATTGACGAGCAGGCGCTTGATCGGCAAGACCCCCTTGAGAATGCCTTCATGATCAATCACGAACAGCTTGTCCATCTGGCCCGGCAATTCCTTGAGCCGGCGCAGATAGCGCAACACAACTTCCAGGGCGACATCTTCACGTACCGTGACCATTTCGAAGTCCATGACGGCGCCAACCTGGTCTTCTTCGTACGACAGGGCTGACCGCACCCGCTCGCGCTGCAACGCATCGAGCGACTCCATCAGCTCAAGCACTACATCCTGCGGCAACTCTGCGGCCAGTTCAGCCAGCTCGTCAGCATCCAGCTCCTTGGCTGCTGCCAGGATTTCATCACCGTCCATGTCGGCCAGCAGTGTTTCACGTACCGCATCCGATACTTCCAGCAGAATGTCACCGTCACTTTCCGCCCGCACCAGCTGCCACAGCGTCAAGCGCTCTTCCAGTGGCAAGCCTTCAAGGATATCGGCAATGTCGGCACTGTGCAGCTCGGTCAGACGCTCACCCAAAGCCGCCAATAGCCGCCCTTGTTCACTGTCTTCGTCGCGGCGGAAACCATGCTCTTCGTCGAGCAGCTGCAGTTGCTGCAGCACTTCCGATATATGGCTAAACCGTTCCTGCAAACGTTCCTGGGGTTTTTTCGTTTCAATGCTGTTCATGAACACCTCCGGGGAAAACGCCTGCACAGACCATTACAACGGCACAAGCGTGCCATGCTAATATCGGATTGTCGTTTGGGCAAACAATCGGCAAAAAAAAAGCTTGCACATAATGCAAGCTTTTCTATATGGCGGACTCAGGAGGATTCGAACCTCCGACCGCTCGGTTCGTAGCCGAGTACTCTATCCAGCTGAGCTATGAGTCCGTTACTAGGTTTAGCCAGAACTAGTGCTGGTTTTCAATTGACAATTTAAATTGCCATTTGAATATGGCGGACTCAGGAGGATTCGAACCTCCGACCGCTCGGTTCGTAGCCGAGTACTCTATCCAGCTGAGCTATGAGTCCGTAAGTCCCGCATTATAAAGTGTTTTTTGTTTTTTACAAGCAAACTTTAAACACTTTATGAATATGGCGGAGAGGGGGGGATTCGAACCCCCGACACCCTTTTGAGGTGTACTCCCTTAGCAGGGGAGCGCCTTCGGCCTCTCGGCCACCTCTCCGTAACGGGAACGAATCTTACAGCATATTTTTATTTTTGCAAGGCAGTTTTTACTTTATTTATAATTTTTAGTCTTGCTGCCCTTCCTTCTCGTTCTGAATGCGCTGATAAATTTCTTCACGATGCACTGCAACGTCTTTTGGCGCGTCAACACCAATGCGCACTTGATTACCTTTCACGCCCAGTACGGTCACGGTGACATCATCACCAACCATCAGGGTTTCACCTACACGACGAGTTAAAATTAACATTCCATTTCTCCTTGATTTAAAAACTCAATACACCTGGCCAGTTCCAGCAACACTCACGCCTGGGCTACCAGTGGAGTGTCCAGCCCGAACTCCCCGTGCAACGCACGCACTGCCAGCTCGGTGTACTTTTCATCAATCACCACAGACACCTTGATTTCCGACGTGGAAATCATCTGGATGTTAATGTTCTCTTTTGCCAGCGCAGCAAACATGCGGCTGGCAACACCAGCATGGGAACGCATACCCACACCAATAATTGATACCTTGGCAATTCCTGTAGTGCCGCTGACCGCGCGCGCGCCCAGCTCCTCGCCAGTTCGCTGTAAAATACGCAGTGCCTTGTCATAATCTTGCCGCCCAACCGTAAAAGTCAGGTCAGTCGTATTATCCTGCTCGGCCACATTCTGCACAATCACATCGACTTCAATATTCGCGTCACTGATTGCCCCAAGCACCCGAAACGCCACACCCGGGGTATCAGCCACGCCGCGAATGGTCAGCTTTGCCTCATCACGATTAAAAGCAATGCCCGAAATAACCGGCTGTTCCATGACTGAATCCTGCTCCGCTGTAATCAGGGTACCCGGGCCATCCTGAAAACTGTGCAGGACGCGCAATGGTACGTTGTACTTGCCAGCAAACTCGACGGAGCGAATTTGCAAAATCTTTGATCCCTGGCTGGCCATTTCAAGCATTTCCTCAACGGTAATGCGGTCCAGCCTGCGGGCGCTTGCTACCACCCTAGGATCGGTAGTATACACACCATCAACATCGGTATAAATTTGACACTCATCGGCCTTTAGCACTGCAGCCAGCGCCACCGCTGTGGTGTCCGACCCGCCCCGTCCCAGCGTAGTGACATTATTTTCACCATCCACCCCCTGAAAACCGGCAACGATGACCACACTGCCATTATTCAGTTGTGCAGACACATGACCACCGTCAATTTTCTGTACACGCGCCTTGCCGTATGACGCATCGGTGCGAATTGGCACTTGCCAGCCTGGCATTGAAATGGCTGGAACTCCACGTTTTTCCAGTGCAATCGCCAACAGGGCAATAGTCACCTGCTCCCCGGTTGACACCAGCATGTCTTGTTCTCGCGGCGAAGGCTGCTGACTGATCTGTCTGGCCAGTTCCAGCAGGCGATTGGTTTCACCACTCATCGCGGATAACACCACCACAACCTGATGGCCATCCTGATGAAAACGCTGCACCTTGTCGGCAACCTGTTCGATACGCTCAACACTGGCTACCGAACTGCCACCATACTTCTGTACATAAAGTGCCATCCCGCCTAAGCTCCCTGCTCCGCAACAAATGACTCAGCCAGAGCCAGTGCAGCATCAAGCTGACCAGCATCAGTACCGCCACCCTGAGCCATATCGGGACGACCACCGCCCTTGCCACCCACTTTTGCGGCAGCCTGACGCACCAGATCTCCGGCTTTGAAACGTCCGGTCAGATCTTTGGTTACTCCAGCCACCAACACCACACGGCCGTCATGCTCCGAACCAAGCAGAATCACTCCACTGCCCAACTTGTTTTTTAACTGGTCAATCAGGTCCATCAGGGCTTTATTATCCAGACCGTCCATGCGGGCAGCCAACACCTGCACACCATTCACGGCTTTTGCCTGTCCTGCCAGATCACTGCCGGCCGCACTGGCCGCTTTGGCCTTGACCTGTTGCAACTCTTTTTCCAGTGCCTTGCCGTGCTCCAGAACCGCCTGAACTTTATCCAGCAAGTTATCGCGGTTACCCTTAACCAAAGCCATCAACTGCTTGAGACTGTTGTCATTGTCTTTCACCAGCTGCCAGGCCAGTTCGCCCGTCACTGCCTCAATACGGCGCACTCCTGCGGCCACCCCCCCTTCGCTGGTAATCTTGAACAGTCCAATATCACCTGTACGTTTGGCATGGGTACCGCCACAGAGCTCAACAGAAAAACCGTCACCCATGGTCAACACACGCACCGCATTACCGTATTTTTCGCCAAACAGGGCCATTGCTCCCATTTGCTTGGCGGTTTCCATATCGGTCTCGCATGTTTCCACTGCGGTATTCAAACGAATTTGCTGGTTGACAC